>Ga0116176_10004017_pt1 | contig 10783 bp, 6 predicted proteins | sample AD_STIC08_MetaG_FD_89803 | JGI IMG/M metagenome (GOLD analysis project Ga0116176, IMG submission 89803) | Active sludge microbial communities of municipal wastewater-treating anaerobic digesters from USA - AD_STIC08_MetaG | ecosystem: Engineered > Bioreactor > Anaerobic > Digestate | place: USA... | reverse complement strand
CTACGGCTGGCGCGGCGCGACCATCGACAACCTGCGCCGCCTGCCGGCCGACTACCCGCAGCTCAAGGTCATCCCGCTGGAGCAGAACTACCGCTCGACCGGGGCGATCCTTCGCGCCGCCAACGCGGTGATCGGCCACAACCCCAAGCTCTTCGAGAAGAAGCTCTGGAGCGAGTTCGGCGAGGGCGAGCCGGTGCAGCTGCTCGAATGCGACGGCGAGGAGCACGAGGCCGAGCGCGCAGTGGCGCGCCTGCAGGCGCTGCGCGGCGCGAGCAGCGAGGCGGTGGCGTTCAAGGACTTCGCGGTGCTCTACCGCGCCAACCACCAGGCCAAGGTCTTCGAGAAGGCCTTGCGCCGCGCGAACATCCCGTACAAGGTCTCGGGCGGGCAGAGCTTCTTCGACCGCGCCGAGATCCGCGACCTGTGCGCGTGGCTGCGGCTGCTGGTCAACAACGACGACGACCCCGCCTTCCTGCGCGCGGTGACCACGCCCAAGCGCGGCATCGGCCACCAGACGCTGGCCAGCCTGGGCGGCTTCGCGTCGAAGTGGAAGACCAGCCTGTACGAGGCGCTGTTCGCCGAGAGCCTGGGCACCGCGATCCCGGCGCGCGCGATCGGCTCGCTGCACGAGTTCGGCCGCTACGTGAACGACCTCGAGTACCGCGCCCGCCACACCACCGGCGCCGAGGACGCGAAGGCGCTGCTGCTCGGCTGGCTGAAGGACATCGGCTACGAGCAGCACCTGATGGACGGCGAGGACAGCGAGAAGCTCGCCGCCGCGCGCTGGGGCAACGTGCTCGACTTCGTCGACTGGATCGCCAGGCGCTGCGGCGGCCAGATCGAGAACGACGGCGGCCTGTCCGTCGAGACCGAGCGCCAGAGCGTGCTCGAGGTCGCGCAGACCATCTCGGTGATCATCAGCCTGGCCGAGCGCGGCGACGAGCAGGACGTGGTGACGCTGTCGACACTGCACGCCGCCAAGGGGCTTGAGTGGCCGCACGTCGTGCTCGCCGGCGTCAACGAGGGCCTGCTGCCCTTCCGCAGCGAGGACGACGAGATGACGCCGCAGCGGCTGGAGGAGGAGCGCCGCCTGATGTACGTGGGCATCACGCGCGCGCGCAGCACGCTCGCGGTGAGCGTGCTGCGGCGGCGCAAGAAGGGCCGCGACACGGTGCAGGGCATCCCGAGCCGCTTCGTCGCCGAGATGAAGCTGCACGAGGCGCGCTCGAAGGAAGACCCGCGCGAGAAGCTCAAGGCCTTGCGCGAGGCCGCCGCGAAGCGCGCCGCCGCGGCGCAGGCGGGGCCGGCTACATCCCCTTGAACAGGCCGGTGAAGCTGCGGCTGACCTCGAGCTTCTCCGGGTGGCCGCGCACGCTGACGATCTGCCGCCCGCGCAGGTCGCGGGTCACGCCCGAGACGGCGCGGATGTTCACCAGCGTCGAGCGGTGGATCTGCCAGAACTGCTCGGCGTCGAGCTCCTCGACCAGCTCCTTGATGGGCTTGCGGATCAGCGCCTCGACGCTCGCCGTCTGCACGCGCGTGTACTTCTCGTCGCTGATGAAGAACAGCACGTCGTCGACCGGGATCATCTGGATGGCCTGTCCCACCTGCGCCTGGATCCAGCGCAGGCGCGGCGCCGCGGCCGGGTTCATCTGCGTGGCCAGCTTCTGCAGCAGCTGCTGCATGCCCGGCGCCGGGGCGCCGCCGGCCTCGGCGGCCTCGAGCGGCGCCTGCCGCGCCGCGAGCCGCCGGCCGATGCGATCGACGCTGACCGCCAGGCGCTCGCGCTCGGCGGGCTTGAGCACGTAGTCGACCACGCCCTGCTCGAAGGCCTCGATCGCGTACTGGTCGTAGGCGGTGATGAAGACGATCTCGCAGCCCGGCCAGCCGTCGTCGGTGTCGTCGGCGGTGGGCAGCTGCGCGATCGCGCGCGCCGCCTCGACGCCGGTCATGCCCGGCATGCGGATGTCGAGGAAGACGAGGTCCGGGTGCAGCCGGCCGACGAGCTCGACCGCCTCGGTGCCGTTCTTCGCTTCGGCCACGACCTCGAGCGTCGGCCAGACCTCGGCCAGCCGCGCGCGCAGCTGGTCGCGCATCAGGCGCTCGTCGTCGGCGATCACGCAGCGCGCGGGCGGGGGCGTCGTCGTCATGTCGCGGCTCCTTCGGGCGGGCGGGCGGTGTAGGGCACGGTGATCGTCACGCGCGTGCCGCCGCCGGGATTCTCGGTGATCGCCAGCGAGGCCCGCGTGCCGTAGAGCAGCTGCAGGCGTTCGCGGATGTTGGCCAGGCCGATGCCGGTGCCGGCGGTCGCGGCCCGACCGAATCCGAGGCCGGTGTCGGCCACCGTCACCGCGAGCCTGCCGTGCACGATCTCGGCGCGCACGCTGAGCTTGCCACCTTCGGGCTTGGGCTCCAGGCCGTGCTTGATCGCGTTCTCGACCAGGCTCTGCACCATCATCGGCGGGAACTCGGCCGAGCGCAGCCCGTCGGGCACGTCGATCTCGGTCTCGAGCCGGTCTTCCATGCGCACCTTCAGGATCTCGAGGTAGGGCTGGATCACCGCCACCTCGCGCCCGAGCTCCTGCAGGCCGCCGTTGCCGGTCTCGCGCATCGTCGGCATGCTCGCGCGCAGCAGCGCGATCAGGTTCTTCTGCATCACCGAGGCGCGTTTCGGGTCGGTCTCGATCAGGTGGTCGATCGACGCCAGCGTGTTGAACAGGAAGTGCGGCTCCACCTGCGCCTGCATCGCCGCCATGCGCGCCTCGACGACCTGGCGCTTGAGCGACTCGGCCTCGGCCGTCTCGGTGGCCTGCGCGGCCTTCACCTCGGCCTGGATCTGCCGCTTGTAGGTGATCTTGACGATCGCCGAGGCCAGGATCCAGAAGAAGGCCAGGTCGGGCAGCGCGTCGCCGAGGTGGACCTTGCTCATGCGCACGCGCGGCAGCACCTCGGGCGGCGAGGGCAGGCCCTGGGCCGCTTCCGTTGCCTCGCGCTGGGCGTCCTGCGCGTCGCGCTGCGCGTCCTCGGCGTCGCGCCGGGCCTCCTCGATCGCTTCGGCGATGGCCTGGCGCGCCTCCTCGACCGCCTCGCGCACGGTGTCGGCGGTGGCGCCGGGCGGCAGGCGGATGTCGATGCTCGGGCCGACGGCGCTCGCCGCGGCGGAGGCCGACGACGCCGCCTGGGCGGCGGCCAGCGCCCGCTGGCGCGGCCGGATGCGCACCCCGTTCTCGTCGATCGAGATCTGCACGTCCAGCCCTTTGGGTGCGCTCGCGGGCGCGGGGGCGTCGCCCTGTCCGGCGATGCCGGGGGGCCGCGGCGGCGTCGGCGGCTTCGGCAGCTTCGGCAGCGGCGGGGGTTCCGACACCTCGGAGATCACCTCGCGCACCGTCCAGCGGAACGGCGGCAGCGTCTGCAGCACCGAGGCCGCGATCAGCAGCAGCAGGGCCAGCACGAAGAAGCGCTTCCAGCTGATGCCCACGAGCCACGACGCGTAGGCGTGGAAGGCACGCAGCGCGGCCGCCGAGAAACGCTGCCAGCGCGACGGCCAGGGCGGGGGGGGCGCGGGAGGAAGGGAGCTCATGGGTCACCGGACGGGGCGTTCGATGACCCGACTGTACGGGCGCGCCCCGGCGCGTCGCCAGGGCCGTGCGACGGCCGCGCCGCCCGGCGCGACAGGCTGCGCCGGGCGCCGATGGAGCGTGGCGCTACAGGAAGGCCAGGCGGCGCTGCGTGCCGAAGTTGCGCAGGTTCGGCAGCACGGCGTCGAGCTGCGCCTCGGTCGCGCCGAACCAGCCCAGCATCGTCGCCGCGTACTGGTCGACCGAGGTCGTGGGGATCCATCGGCCCTGCAGCTCCCACGACTCGACGCCGACGTCGTTGGCCCCGCCCAGCACCAGCTGCGGGTAGCTGCCGTAGGTCGTGCTGCCCTTGACCGCGCCGCCGAGCACCAGATGGTGGTTGCCCCAGGCGTGGTCGGTGCCGCCGCTGTTGTTCGGCGCGAAGGTGCGGCCGAAGTCGCTCTGCGTGAACAGCGTCACCGCGTCCGACAGACCGAGGTTCTTCATCGCCGCGTAGAAGCAGGCCATCGCGTCGCCCAGCTGCCTGAGCAGCCGTGCGTGTTCGCCCTCGACGGCGCTGGCGCCGATCTGGTTGCCGTGCGTGTCGAAGCCGCCCATCTGCGCGAAGAACAGCTGGCGCGAGCCCTGCACCGTGCTGCGCCCGGCCACCAGCTTGGCGATCTGGTAGAGCTGGTTGGCCAGCGGCGTGGTCAGGCGGCCGCCGGCGATCAGCGGCGCGAAGGCGGCGTCGATGCCGGCCACCGCGCCGGGCTCGCCCGGCAGCGTCCTGACCAGCGCCGCCAGGCGCTCGGACACCGCGAACGCGTCGCGCTGCTGCTTCGCGTAGGCATTGCCCAGGTCGGTGGGTTGCACCTGGTTGTACAGCGCGCGCAGTGCCGTCGCGCGCGCCACGGTCGGCGCATAGCCCAGGCGCCAGGGCTCCTGGCCGAGCTCGTAGGCGCCGAAGTTCGATCCCGGGCCCGGCAGCACCAGCGGTGCGTTCAGCGCCGACAGCCCGAAGCGGCCGTTGCCGCCGACCGAGATCACCGGGTTGGTGGTGGCCAGGGCCTGCGCCGCGCGGCCGCCCCAGCCGGTGCGCGTGAGCGCGTCGGTCGTGCCGGTCTCCCACAGGTTCTGCTGGTCGGAGTGCGAGAACAGGTTGTCCGGGACCAGCGCCGAGTTCGCCGGCGCCGCGAGGAACTGCGCTTTCGTCATCGGCGCGTACAGCGGCCCGACGTTGAACACCGGGGCGAGGTGGCCGTCGGTCCAGGCCGTGCCCAGCGCCGCCAGCGACGGGTGCAGGCCGAAGGCCGTGCCCGCCAGCGGCACCAGGCTGGCCCGCGGGATCGCCAGCGCGCCGCGCACGCCGGCGTACTGGCCGTGGCGCGTGGTGTCGGTCGGCACGATGGCGTTCATGCCGTCGTTGCCGCCGTACAGGAAGACGCAGACCAGCGCCTTGTAGCCGGTGGTCTGTGCCTGCGCGCGGCCGAGCCGGCCGCCGAGCGCCGCGGCCGCGCCCAGGCCGGCGAGCTGCAGCCAGTGGCGGCGCGTGAGGGGGTGGTCGGGGTGGCTCATCGAGGCGTGTTCCTGCCGGCTGTTCATGGCTGCACCTGGTACAGCGGCGATCCGAAGATCAGGTAGGCGGCCTGGCGGGCGCGTTCGCGCTTCCAGTTGACGTTGTTCGCCGCGGTGAAGGACTCGACCGCCTTGATGACCTCGGTGCGTGCCGCCGCCGGCAGCGGGCCGCCGTAGGCGGTGATCGACAGTCGGTCGACGAGCCGCGCGGCGTCGTCGGCGCCGGCCTCGAACGAGCCGGTGTTCACGTAGGTGCCGAAGGCCCCCGGCACGTCGGCCTCGGCGGTCGAGCCGCCCCAGAACAGCAGGTAGGTCAGGTAGTTCAGCCGCTCGAGCGCGGTGTTCGCGTTGAGCACGCCGAAGGCCGGTCCGTTCAGCGAGGTGCCGGCCACCGGGTAGTCCGGCGGGTAGAAGTTGAACACCGAGGGCGCGTTGAACACGTGCTGGCGCAGGGTCTCGCCCCACCACCAGCCCATCGCATTGCCGTCGCTGCGGCCGTTGAGCGCACGCAGCACGCCGGTGAACACCAGCACCGGCTCGCGCAGCTTGCCGGCGGTGCGCGCCGGCGTGGCGGTGCGGGCCTCGGGGTCGAGCAGCACCGCCGCCACCGTGGCCTGCAGGTCGCCGCGCACGCCGGTGCCGAAGCTGGCGACGGCGTTGGCGTAGCGGCCGGTGGCGAAGGCCTCGGCCACGCGCTGCACGTAGGCCGGGCTGGGGTTGCTCGACACCAGGTGCTGGATCAGCTGCTTGCCGACGAAGGGCGCGGTGTTCGGGTGCCGCATCACGCTCGTCAGCACGGCGTCGAGGGCCGCCGGCGCGGTGCTGCCTGCGGCCACGGTCACGCCGCTGAGCAGGCGGCGCTCGTAGGTGTCGTGGTAGCGCGCCACCGGCACCATGTCGCCGCCGTAGTGACGGCAGTTCGCGCCCTGCGGCCAGCAGCCCCAGGCGGTGGCGCCGCCGGCGGGGTAGGTCCAGCCGGTGAGCGCGTAGGCGTAGTTGCGCACCATCGCGTTGGCATAGGTCGGCACGCACTGGCCGCTGTAGAGCGAACCGTCCATGTTGAGCCGGCAGGTGCCGATCGAGAACAGCTGCAGGAACTCGCGCGCGAAGTTCTCGTTGGGCGCCTGCTTGTCGTTGTTCGCGTTGTTCAGGAAGTCGCCCATCACCGGCGACAGCGCCACCTTCTTCAGCACGTCGCGGTAGTTGCCGAAGGCCAGCGCCAGCAGGGTGTTGTGGTAGTTGCGGAAGCCGTAGGTGCCGCTGACGTCGTGGTTGTTGACGACCAGGATCTGGCCGAGCGCGAAGGCCACGCGCTGGCGCAGCTGGTCGGGCTGCTGGGTCGCGTTGCGGTAGAAGTCCCAGACCAGCGGCTGCGTCGAGTACCAGTCGCGCCAGCAGTTGTCGCCGGCGTTCGCGGGCTGGGCGCAGAAGTCGGTCGGGCTGGTGTTGCGGTGGATCGCGTCGCCGTTGCCCAGCGTGTAGCGCGACTTCGACAAGGCCATCTGCGCGGCGATCCAGCGCTCCAGGCCGAGCGAGCGGATGTCGCGCAGCAGCAGTTCGGTGGCCCCGAAGCTCGCCTGGTCGGCCAGGCGCTTGGCGTCCTTGAGCGTGGGCACCACCAGCGCGCCGCTGACGGTGACGGCCTGCGCGTGCTCGCCGCTCTCGACCGGGGGGGTGACGTCACCGCCACCGCCGCCGCAGGCGGCCAGCAGGCTGCAGACCAGACCGAGCAGCCCCGCGCGCGGCAGGCGTCGGTCGGGAAGGGAAGGAGGGGGCATGGGTCGTTCCGTGGAGGCCGCTGATCGCCGGCGACTGTAGGCAGTTCTCGAGGCCGGCAGGGGCCTTCGTGCCAAGCGGTGCAAGTCTTGCGCTTGGTCACACGCTGTGCCCGTCTTCGGGACCGGCGCGTGCCAATTCGGTCACGCCGGCGGCTTGCCCGGTCGGCGCCGCAGCGCGTTCGGGAAGTACAGCGCGGTCAGGCTCGCGCTGTGCACCGGCACGAAGGCCTCCTTGCGCGGCGTGTCGCCGTCGAAGCGGCGCCAGTCGCGCAGCCAGTGCACCTGGTCGCAGGTGTCGAGCAGGCCCAGCGTCTCGCGGTCGCCCACCAGCACGCCCTGCACGCGCAGGCCCAGCCCGGCCTTGGCGGCGTCCAGGCGCGCGAGCATCGCCGGCGTGCAGCCGAACTCGCCGTCGCTGACGATCAGCAGGTCGGCGCTGCGCCAGCGCCGCTCGTGCACGAGCTCGATCGCGCGCTCGATCGGACTCTGCACGTCGGTGCCGCCGTCGAAGCCCTGGCCGAGCAGCTCGAGCAGCGCGTGCAGACCCTCGGCGCCGCGCGACAGCTCGCGCTCGAGCAGCTCGCCCGGCCCGCCGAAGGCCACCAGCACGCAGCCGCGCGCCTCGCGCTGGGCGGTGCGCAGCGCCTCCAGCACCACCGCCTTGGCCAGGGTCTCGGGCGCACCGCGCATCGAGCCCGAGGTGTCGATGCACAGGATCATCGGCCCGCGCTCGCGCCGGTCGGGACGCGGCTGCGCGCCGTGCGCAGCGCGGCCCAGCGGGTCGGGCACGCGTTCCACCAGCACCGCCTCGCTCTCGTAGGTCAGCAGCCGGCTCTCGGCGAGCCGTGCGCGCCACAGCTTGTGCAGCACCGGGTGACGGATCTGCATCGCCTCGCTGCCCAGCATGCGCTCCAGCCGGCCCGAATGGCGGATGCCCTTGAGCTCGCCCGGCGCGTCGGCCAGGCGCGTCTCGCGTTCGCGCATCGGCACGCGGGGCGGGGCCGCGGCGGGCAGCTCGTCGCTCGCATCCGCCCGGTCGGGGTGGTGCTCGCTGCGCCCGAGCGCGCGGATCAGCTCGACCAGCGGCTGCAGGTGGGCGAGCAGCGCGTTCAGGCGCTGCGCCTCGCGCCACTCGCGCGCGTGCAGCGTGCCGCACAGCTCGTCCCAGCGCAGTGCGGCGGGGTCGGACAGGCCCTTCATCAGCGCCAGCCGCTCCTCCAGGCCGTGACGCAGCAGCGTCCACTCGTCGCGAAAGCCCTGCACGGCCTGGTCCAGCGCCTCGGCCTGCGGCGTGCCCGGCGCGCGGTCGATGCTGCGGTCCAGGTGCCACAGCATCGTGCGCAGCACCTGCTGCGCGAGCGCCGGCACGCCCTGCGCGAGCGCCGGCAGCCCGAGCTCGCCGATCGCCCGGCGCATCGCTGCGAACGCCGCCGCGTCGTCGCCGTCGTCCGCAGGCGGCGGCAGCCGGCCGGCCTCGAGCGCGCGGCGCCAGGTGTCGAGGTCCGCCAGGCGCTGCCCGGCCGTGCCGACCGCGCACACCAGCCCCGGCAGCCACAGCTCGCGCGGCAGCGCGGCCAGCCGGTCGTAGGGGGCGTCGAGTCCGCGCATCGGCCGCGGCCGTTCAGGCCGACAGCGCCACCGGGGCCGGCGCGGCGGCGTCGCGCAGCGTGTCGTCGCGCGGCAGCGCCGCGAAACCCGCGTGCACGGCGTCGAGGCGCGCGAGCAGCGCGTCGAGCACGGCCCGCGTGGCGTCGAGTGCCGCGAGCATCTGCTGCGCCAGCGCCGGCGGCAGCCAGAGCCGTCCCGCCAGGGCCTGCGCCAGCGCGTCGCGCTGGCCGCGCAGGGCCTCGGCCGGCGCGCGGATCTGCGCGCGCAGAGCGTCGACCTGCGCCAGGCGCGCGTCCACGTGCACCGGGCTGTAGCGCTTGCGCAGGGCCGCCTCGAGCGTGCCCGAGACGATGCGCAGCATCGACGCGTCGCCGGCGCCGCCCACCGAGCGCGCGAGCGCCAGCTTGCCGGCCGCGTCGTCGGTCTCGTCGCCGGGCGCCCGGGCCTCGAGCTCGAGCTGCTTCTCGAAGGCCTCGACGGCGCGCGTGAGCCAGGGCGCGTCGGCGGGCGCGGCCTGCGCCAGCTCGCGCACGAACCACGCCTGCAGCGCGGCCACGTGCGCCGGCTGCGCCGCCACGGCATAGGGCACGAGCCACAGGTCGAGCGTGTCGACGTGGTCGCGGCCCTCGGTCAGCGCCGCGGTGCGCAGCAGGCCGACGAGCTGCCGCCAGCGCCGGTCCGACACGACGATGCCCTGCGCCGCCGCCTCGGCGCGCAGCGCGCGCAGCGCCTCGATCACCGGGACGTCCAGCCGCACCGCGTCGCGGCCGGCGGCGATGGCCGCGCGCTCGGCCGCGGTGATCGGCGTCACCGTCGCCGGGGCCGGCGGCTGCAGCGTCAGCAGCGCGGCGAACGCGTCGTCGCTGACCGCCGCCACCGGCACGCGCACCAGGAAGCGGTCGTGGAAGGCCATCAGCGCCTCCTCGGACGGCACCTCGTTGGTCGCCCCGACCACGCAGACCAGCGGCGTGCGCCGGCGCGCCGAGCCGTTGTCGAACTCGCGTTCGTTGAGCAGCGTCAGCAGCGCGTTGAGGATCGCCGAGTTCGCCTTGAACACCTCGTCGAGGAAGGCGATGCCCGCGGTCGGCAGGTAGCCGTCGACGAGGCGTTCGTAGCGGTCGTCCTCGAGCGCCTTCAGCGACAGCGGGCCGAACAGTTCTTCCGGCGTCGAGAAGCGCGTCAGCAGCCGCTCGAAATAGCGCGCGCCGTCGAACACGCGGTGCAGCCGGCGCGCCAGCTCGCTCTTGGCCGTGCCCGGCGGGCCGATCAGCAGCACGTGCTCGCCGGCCAGCGCGGCCAGCAGCGCCAGGCGCGCGGCGGCGGCACGTTCGAGCAGGCCGGCTTCGAGCGCGGCGACGAGGGGGCGCAGGCGGTCGGGCGACATGAGCCGATTGTCGCCCGCAGCGGCGCGGTCGGCGCCGCTCACGGGTTCAGGCGACGAACTGGTAGTCGGCCAGCACCGTCGACGCCGTGCCGCCGAGCGAGCCCAGCAGCGTCAGCTCGGCCGCCGACACGGCGGCGTCGGCGCCGCTGCTGGTGAACAGGTACACGCCGGTGGACACGCCGGTGTCGACGGCGAACAGCGCGGTCTGGCCGACGGCGTAGGCGCCGGTGGCCGAGCCGATCGCGGCGGCCGCGGCGGCCGTCGTCAGGCTCGCGACGTTGGTCGTGAACACCACCAGTTCGGCGCTCGTCGCGAAACCGCCCGGCGCGGCGCGCAGCAGGCTGCCCTCGAGCAGCAGGTCGCCGTCGCCGACGCGCAGCGCCGATTGCGAGAACGCCAGCCGGTCGGTGCCCGAGACGAAGTCGATGAGCACGTCGGCGCCGACCTTGCTGTTGAACACGAAGCGGTCGCTGCCGCTGCCGCCGGTCAGGCGGTCGGCATCGGCGCCGCCGGAAATCGTGTCGTTGCCGGCGCCGCCGTCGATCGTGTCGACGCCCGCGTAGCCGCCGAGCACGTTGTTCGCCGCGTTGCCGTTGATGACGTTCGCCGACCCGTTGCCGCCGCCGACGGTTGCCACCGTGCCCGTCAGCGTCAGGTTCTCGAGGGTCGACTGGAGGATCCAGCTGACGCCCGAGATCACGGTGTCGATCGCGCCCGCGTCGGTGCCCGCCTCGACGGTGACGTCGGCGCTCGAGTCGACGATGTAGGTGTCGCTGCCGGTGCTGCCGGTCAGCGTGTCGTTGCCGGCGCCGCCGTTGAGCGTGTCGTTGCCGGCGTAGCCGTAGAGCTGGTTGTTGGCGCCGTTGCCGACGAGCAGGTTG
>Ga0116176_10004016_pt1 | contig 10784 bp, 10 predicted proteins | sample AD_STIC08_MetaG_FD_89803 | JGI IMG/M metagenome (GOLD analysis project Ga0116176, IMG submission 89803) | Active sludge microbial communities of municipal wastewater-treating anaerobic digesters from USA - AD_STIC08_MetaG | ecosystem: Engineered > Bioreactor > Anaerobic > Digestate | place: USA... | reverse complement strand
TTCTGCGGCTATTCCGGCTCGGGCAAGACCACGCTCGTCGAGCAGCTGATCACGCGGCTGCGCCTGGCGGGCCTGCGGGTGTCGGTGGTCAAGCACGCGCATCACGACTTCGACATCGACCACCCGGGCAAGGACTCCTTCCGCCACCGCGAGGCGGGGGCCTTCGAGGTGGTCGTCGCATCGAACCGGCGCCTGGCCAAGATCCGCGAGTTCGAACTGCACGGTTCGCCCACCGTGCACCAGCTGATCGCCGAGCTGTACGACTGCGACTGGGTGCTGGTCGAGGGCTTCAAGCACGCCGACCTGCCCAAGATCGAGGTCTGGCGCGCGGTGACCGGCAAACCGGTGCAATATCCGGTCGACCCCTTCGTCGTGGCCGTCGCGACCGACCACGCCGACCGCCTGCCCGAACCCACCGGCCTGCCGCGACTCGACCTGAGCGACGCCGACGCCGTGGCCGACTTCCTGCTGAGCGACCCTGCCCGCTATGAGTACCTCTCCCCCTACGCCGACGCCGCCGCGCCCGCCGATGCTGACGCTGGACGAGGCGCTGGCACGTCTGCTGGCGGCGACCCGGCCGCTGGCTGAGGCCGAGACGGTTTCGACCTTCGACGCGCTCGGCCGCGTGCTGGCGCAGGAGGTTCGCTCCGCGCTCGACGTGCCGCCGGCGGACAACACCTCGATGGACGGCTATGCGCTGCGCTGCGCCGACGTGCCGGCGGCCGGGACGCGGTTGCCGGTCAGCGCACGCATTCCCGCCGGCAGCGTGGCGGGCGCGCTGCTGCCCGGCAGCGCGGCGCGCATCTTCACCGGCGCGCAGCTGCCCGCCGGGGCGGATGCGGTGGTGATGCAGGAGCAGTGCAGCGTCGACGGCGACGGCGTGCGGGTCGATACCGTTCCGGAACCCGGCCAGTGGATCCGCCGCCGTGGCGAGGACGTGCGCCAAGGCGCCGTCGTGCTGCCGGCCGGCACGAAGCTCACGCCGCAGGCGCTGGGGCTGGCGGCATCGGTCGGTGCGGCCACGCTGCAGGTGTCGCGCCGCCCGCGCGTGGCGCTGTTCTCCACCGGCGACGAGTTGGTGATGCCCGGCGAGCCGCTGAAGCCGGGCGCGATCTACAACTCCAACCGCTACACGCTGCGGGGCCTGGTGCAGGCGGCGGGCTGCGAATGCACCGACCTCGGCATCGTGCCCGACCGGCTCGACGCCACGCGCGAGGCGCTGCGCCGCGCCGCGCGGGGCCACGACCTGATCGTCACCTCGGGCGGCGTCTCGGTGGGCGAGGAAGACCACCTGCGCCCGGCCGTCGCGGCCGAGGGCCGCATCGACCTCTGGCAGATCGCCATCAAGCCCGGCAAGCCGCTGGCTTTCGGCGAGGTGCGCCGCGGCGACGACTCGATCGCGCTGTTCGTCGGCCTGCCGGGCAACCCGGTGTCGAGCTTCGTCACCTTCCTGCTCGCGGTGAGGCCGCTGCTGCTGCGCCTGCAGGGGGCGGCCGCCGACGCGCCGCGTGCGCTGCCGATGCGTGCCGACTTCGACTGGCCGCGGCCCGACAAGCGGCGCGAGTTCCTGCGCGTGCGGCGCAACCCGAGCGGCGGCCTCGACCTCTTCGACAACCAGAGTTCGGGGGTGCTGACGTCGGCGGTGTGGGGCGACGGCGTGGTCGACACGCCGCCCGGCCAGGCGATCCGGGCCGGCGACACCGTCGCCTACCTGTCCTTCGGCGAGTGGCTGTCATGAAGGTCCGCGTGCGCTATTTCGCCTCGATCCGCGAAGCCCTGGGCGCGGGCGACGAACTCGAACTCGCCGCGTCCGCCACGGTGGGCGCGGTGCGCGATGCGCTGCTGGCCCGCAGCGACGCCCACGCCCGGGCGCTGGCGCGGGGCCGCGCGCTGCGCTGCGCCCTGAACCAGACGCTCTGCGACGAAACCGCCGTGGTCGGCGAGGGCGCCGAGGTCGCGTTCTTTCCCCCTGTCACCGGAGGCTGACACCATGGTCGCCACGCCCCGCGTCACCGTGCAGGCCGCCGATTTCGACCTCGGCGCCGAAGTCGCCGCCTTGCGCGCGGCCGACCCCGGGGTGGGGGCCGTGGCCGCGTTCGTGGGCACCGTGCGCGACCGCAACGACGGCCAGGGCGTCACCGCGATGGAACTCGAGCACTACCCGGGCATGACCGAGCAGTCGATCGAGGCCATGATCGACGAGGCGATGCGCCGCTTCGACATCCGCGCCGCGCGCATCGTGCACCGCGTGGGGCCGCTGGCGCCGCTCGATCAGATCGTGCTCGTCGCGGTGACCTCGGCGCACCGTGGCGCGGCCTTCCAGGCCTGCGAGTTCCTGATGGACTACCTGAAGACCCAGGCGCCATTCTGGAAGAAGGAAACCACGCCGGACGGGGCCCGATGGGTCGATGCCCGGGTCAGCGACGATGCGGCGCTGGCCCGCTGGGGCATCCGCAGCGACAACGCCCGCTGAGTCCTTATTGATCTGAATCAGCGCTTCGCCCGCCCGCGGGGCGGCGCGTGCCTTGAAATGCGGGTTCGCTTCCCCAAATCCTGCGCAACCGGAGGATTTCCATCATGCGTCCCGACAAGTTCACCAGCCCCTTCCAGCAGTCCATCGCCGACGCCCAGAGCCTGGCCGTGGCGCGCGACAACCCCTACATCGAGCCGATCCACGTGCTGGCGGCGATGCTCCAGCAGGACGACGGCCCGCGCGCGCTGCTCGAGCGTGCCGGGGTGCGCCTGCCGGCGCTGCAGACGGCCGTCGACACCACGCTGAACGGCCTGCCGCAGGTCCAGGGCGGGGGCCCGGTGCAGGCCGGGCGCGACCTGGTCGCGCTGCTGCAGGCGGCCGAGAAGGAAGCCGGCAAGCGCGGCGACCAGTTCATCGCCAGCGAGATGTTCCTGCTGGCGCTGGCCGACGCCAAGACCGACCTGGCCGGCATCGTGCGCGGCCACGGCCTGACGCGCAAGGCGCTCGAGGCCGCCATCGACGCGGTGCGCGGTGGCCAGAAGATCGACAGCCCCGAGGCCGAGGGCCAGCGCGAGGCGCTGAAGAAGTACACGCTCGACCTCACCGAGCGCGCCCGGATGGGCAAGCTCGACCCGGTGATCGGCCGCGACGACGAGATCCGCCGCGCGATCCAGGTGCTGCAGCGCCGGACCAAGAACAACCCGGTGCTGATCGGCGAGCCGGGCGTGGGCAAGACCGCCATCGTCGAAGGCCTGGCGCAGCGCATCGTCGCCGGCGAGGTGCCCGATTCGCTCAAGGGCAAGCGCGTGCTCGCGCTCGACATGGCGCTGCTGCTGGCCGGTGCGAAGTACCGCGGCGAGTTCGAGGAGCGCCTGAAGAACGTGCTCAAGGAACTGTCGCAGGACGAGGGCCAGACCATCGTCTTCATCGACGAACTGCACACCATGGTCGGCGCCGGCAAGGCCGAGGGCGCGATGGACGCCGGCAACATGCTCAAGCCGGCGCTGGCGCGCGGCGAACTGCACTGCATCGGCGCGACCACGCTCGACGAGTACCGCAAGTACATCGAGAAGGACGCCGCGCTCGAGCGCCGCTTCCAGAAGATCCTCGTCGGCGAGCCGACGGTGGAAGCCACCATCGCCATCCTGCGCGGCCTGCAGGAGAAGTACGAGGTGCACCACGGCGTCGAGATCACCGACCCGGCGATCGTCGCCGCGGCCGAACTGAGCCACCGCTACATCACCGACCGGTTCCTGCCCGACAAGGCGATCGACCTGATCGACGAGGCGGCTTCGAAGATCAAGATCGAGATCGACTCCAAGCCGGAATCGATGGACAAGCTCGACCGCCGGCTGATCCAGCTGAAGATCGAGCGCGAGGCGGTGCGCAAGGAGAAGGACGAGGGCTCGCAGAAGCGCTTCGGCCTGATCGAGGAGGAGATCGCGCGCCTGGAGCGCGAGTACGCCGACCTCGAGGAGATCTGGAAGTCCGAGAAGGCGACCGCGCAGGGCTCGGCACACGTCAAGGAAGAGATCGATCGCACCCGTTTCCAGATCGAGGAGTGGAAGCGCAAGGGCGACTTCAACAAGGTGGCCGAGCTGCAGTACGGCAAGCTGCCCGAACTCGAGAAGACGCTGAAGGAAGCCCAGGCCAAGGAAACCCGGAAGGGCGCCGACAAGGGCCGCCCGCAGTTGCTGCGCACCATGGTCGGCGCGGAAGAGATCGCCGAGGTCGTGGCGCGCGCCACGGGCATTCCGGTCAGCAAGCTGATGCAGGGCGAGCGCGACAAGCTGCTGCAGATGGAGGCCAAGCTGCACGATCGCGTGGTCGGCCAGGACGAGGCGATCACCGCGGTGGCCAACGCCATCCGCCGCTCGCGCTCGGGCCTGTCGGACCCGAACCGCCCGACCGGCTCCTTCCTGTTCCTCGGCCCCACCGGCGTGGGCAAGACCGAGCTGTGCAAGGCGCTGGCGGGCTTCCTGTTCGACAGCGAGGACCACCTGATCCGCCTGGACATGAGCGAGTTCATGGAGAAGCACTCGGTGGCCCGGCTGATCGGCGCGCCCCCGGGCTACGTGGGCTACGACGAGGGCGGCTACCTGACCGAGGCCGTGCGCCGCAAGCCCTACTGCGTGCTGCTGCTCGACGAGGTCGAGAAGGCGCACCCGGACGTGTTCAACGTGCTGCTGCAGGTGCTCGACGACGGCCGGCTCACCGATGGCCAGGGGCGCACCGTGGACTTCAAGAACACCGTGATCGTCATGACCAGCAACCTCGGCTCGCACCAGATCATGCAGATGGCGGGCCAGCCGAGCGAGGCGATCCGCGACGCGGTCTGGGTCGAGGTGAAGCAGCACTTCCGCCCCGAGTTCCTGAACCGCATCGACGAGGCGGTGGTGTTCCACGCCCTCGACCAGCGGCACATCGAGTCGATCGCGAAGATCCAGTTGCGCATCCTCGAGGCGCGCATCGAGAAGATGGACATGAAGCTCGAGGTGTCGCCGGCGGCGCTGGCGGAGATCGCCAAGGCGGGCTTCGACCCGGTGTTCGGTGCGCGGCCGCTCAAGCGGGCGATCCAGCAGCGCATCGAGAACCCAGTGGCCAAGCTGATCCTGGAAGGGCGCTTCGGCCCGAAGGACGTGATCCCGGTGGACGTCGACGACGGCGAGTTGCGCTTCGGGCGCGTCGTCCACTGAGCGCGAGCTGCGGGGCCCGGCGGGCCCCGCAGCCGCGGGTCAGGCCGGCTCGTCCAGCACCGCGTCCAGGCGCTGGATCTGCAGGCGCGCGAGCGTCAGGTTGGCCGTGGCCTTGTCGAGAACGGCATGCAGAGCCAGGCCGGGATGCCGGGGCACCGGCCGCAGCACGAGGTGGTGCGCGCCGAGCGTGACCGCCGCGTCGGGCAGCGCATGGCCCAGGCCCATCGTGCGGCTCGCGGCGGTGAGCGCCGAGATCATCTCGGCGCCCCGGGCGGCGAGCGCGGCACCGTCGGGTCGCGACCCGGCGTGTGCCACCGGTCGGCCGGCGGCGATGTCGAACACGCAGCAGCTGACCATGCCGGCGAGCTCGTTCAGGCGTCGCACGTAACGGTCGAGCAGGGCGGCCGGCACGGGCGTCTCGGGGGCCTCGGATCGCGCGCGCGGCACCTCCGGCATCGGCCGCAGGGACAGCGACCCGACGATGTCCGCGGTGTCGCCCGGGACGGCGCGGCCGGGAATCGGCGGCATCGGCCGGGGATGCTGCGCGGAGGGCGCGCTGGCCGCGCCGGACGCACCGGCGGGGTCGCGGACCCGGCTCCAGGTGCTGCTGATGAAGCCCCAGGCGTCCGACGGGCGGGTGACCTGCGGCGTCGTGCGCACGTCCACGCCGGTGCCGCGCGCGAGTTCGCTGCCCTGGGTCGAGACGACGCCGGGCGTGGCCAGCGGCAGCAGCAGCAGGTGGCGGTTGTGCCACGGGCCGGCGACCATGGCCTCGTGCAGCGGCTTGAGCGTGCTCGCCATCACGTGGGCCGGCAGGTCGCCGACCATCAGCACCGCCAGCCGGCTGAAGGCCAGCAGCACGCGCGCCACGCCATGGCGGGCCGCGGTGTCGGCATCGGCCTCGGTCGTGAACAGCCGGAGCTGACCGCCTTCGTGGGTCGGCAGGTCGACGAAGGCCAGCGTGGCCAGCGGCGTGCCGAAGCCCTGCCGGCGGATCACCAGCTTCTGCATCGAACGTCCTGCGGCCGACGCAATGCCGGCCAGCAACTTGCGCGAAGAGGTCGTGCCCACGTCGTGGACGGCGATGTACTCGGGCTGCAGGTGCTCGAACTGCTGCTGCAGCGCGAGCGCCGGTTCGCAGGACACGAACAGTTCCCGAACGTCGGGGCTGACCTGGCGGCCGATGTCGGGCCTGGCGCCGGCGGCCAGGTAGTCGTTCTCGTCACGCAGGATCTGCGTGGCCAGCGCCGTCTGCGCCCGTGTGGCCTGCCAGGCTTCGTCGGCCTGGGCGCGAGGGTCGTAGCTGCTCATTCGACGGATCCCCTGGGTGGTGAGTGGTCTGCGGCGCTCACCCGTCTCGGGCGGGCTGCCGCGGCCGCTGCCGGTGTTATCGGATCAGTGTACCCCCCGAAACAGGGGGGTGTGATCGCCCGGCGTGTCGCATCTCACGCCCTCGATAGAATGGGCGCCCGCTCCGCTCCCCGGCCGCCTCGCGCGGCTCGCACCATGTCCCAGGCCGACCTGCCCGCCGCCCCCGTCGTGATCATCGGCGCCGGGTTGGCCGGCCTGACGGTGGCGCTGCATCTGGCGGGGCACGTACCGGTCGTCGTGCTCGCCAAGCGCAGCCTCGAGGAGAGCGCCACGGCCTGGGCGCAGGGCGGCATCGTCGGCGTGCTGGGCAACGACGACAGCATCGATTCGCATGTCCGCGACACGCAGGATGCCGGCGCGGGACTGGTCGACGAGCACGCGGCACGCTTCATCGCCGAGCACAGCGCCGAGGCGGTGGAGTGGCTGGTGGCACGCGGCGTGCCGTTCTCGAGCGATCCCGAGGGCCCGCTCGGCCTGCACCTGACCCGCGAGGGCGGGCACGCGGTGCGGCGCATCGCCCATGCGGCCGATGCCACCGGCAAGGCCATCCACGACGTGCTGCTCGACGAGGTGCGTGCCCACCCGAACATCTCGCTGTGCGAGCGCTGGATGGCGATCGACCTGATCACCTCGCGCCACCTGAAGCGCGAGGAGTCGCCGCGCTGCTACGGCGTCTACGCGCTCGACATCGAGCGCCAGCGCGTCGAGACGCTGCAGGCCTCGGCCGTGGTGCTGGCCACCGGCGGTGCCGGCAAGGTCTACCGCTACACGACCAACCCGGACACCGCCACCGGCGACGGCATCGCGATGGCCTGGCGCGCCGGCTGCCGGGTGGGCAACATGGAGTTCATCCAGTTCCACCCGACCTGCCTGTACCACCCCCAGGAGCGCAGTTTCCTGATCACCGAGGCGCTGCGCGGCGAGGGCGGCCGGCTGCTGCTGCCCGACGGCCGACGCTTCATGCCCGAGCACGATCCGCGGGCCGAACTCGCCCCGCGCGACATCGTCGCGCGGGCGATCGACTTCGAGATGAAGAAGCACGGCGTCGACAACGTGCTGCTCGACGCCACGCACCTGGGCGAGGAGTTCCTGAAGGGGCACTTCCCGACGATCCACGCGCGCTGCCTGTCCCTGGGCATCGACATCGCGAAGCAGCCGATCCCCGTCGTGCCGGCCGCGCACTACACCTGCGGCGGCGTGGTCACCGACCTGCACGGGCGCTGCGACGTGCCCGGCCTGTACGCCGTCGGCGAGACCACCTACACCGGGCTGCACGGGGCCAACCGCCTGGCGAGCAATTCGCTGCTCGAGTGCGTGGTGCTGGGCCGCACCTGTGCCCGGGACATCCTGGCGCGCTCGACGAACGAGCGCCCGGTGCTGCCCGCCTGGGACGAGAGCAAGGTCGAGAACGCCGACGAGCAGGTCGTGATCGCGCACAACTGGGACGAGCTGCGCCTGCTGATGTGGAACTACGTCGGCATCGTGCGCACCACCAAGCGCCTGGAGCGGGCGCTGCACCGCATCGACCTGCTGCGCAGCGAGATCGACGACTACTACGCCGCTTTCCGCGTGACCCGCGACCTGCTCGAACTGCGCAACCTGGTCGACTGCGCCGAACTGATCGTGCGCTCGGCGCTGATGCGCCACGAGAGCCGTGGCCTGCATTTCAGCCGCGACTTCCCGCACGCGCTGCCGGTGAGCTTCCCGACGGTGCTGGTGCGCTCGGCGGGGCGCCGCCGCCTGCCGCCGTCGACGACCTCCAGCTTCGGCTGACCGGAGGGCGCCGCAGCGCCATCGGCCCGGGCTATAATCGTCGGCTTTCCCTTGCCATACCCGGGTCCGACGCTTCGGGGTGGCTTCCGTTCCAGGAAACCATGAGGAGTTCCAATGCGTCATTATGAAATCGTGCTGCTGATCCATCCGGACCAGAGCGAACAGGTTCCGGCCATGCTGGAACGCTACAAGGGCCTCGTCACCGCCGGCGGCGGCAAGGTCCATCGCGTGGAAGACTGGGGCCGTCGCCAGCTGGCCTACATGATCCAGAAGCTTGCCAAGGCGCACTACCTGTGCATCAACATCGAGTGCGGCAAGGACGTGCTGGCCGAGCTCGAGACGGGCTTCCGCTTCAACGACGCCGTGCTGCGTCACCTCACGGTGGTCAAGGCCCAGGCCGAGACCACGCCGTCGGTGATGATGAAGATGGTCGAGAAGGAAGAGTCCCGCAAGGCGCCGCAGCCCCAGGAGGCCGCGGCCTGACCCAGCGCATCGCGCGACCGCGCCCCCGGCGCACCGCATGAACCGCCTGGTTCTGTCGGCGCAACTGGTGGAACGCGGCGTCCTGCGCTACACGCCGGCCGGACTGCCCGCCTTCGACTTCGTGCTCAAGCACGAATCCGAGGTCACGCAGGACGGTCAGCCCAGGCGGGTCTCGGTCGAGATCCGGGCCCGGGCGATCGGCGAGGTGACGCGGGCGGTCGCGACGCTCGAACTCGGAAGCGAACACGGCTTTGCCGGCTTCCTCGGTTCGCAGCGCAACGGTCGCGGAGTGGTCTTCCATGTGACCGAGCTGGCCTGACACCACCCATCGGCCGGCTCGACGTTCGAATCCGGACAGAGATACAGAAAGAGGTACATCATGGCTCCCCCCCGTGGCAAAGGCCGTTCGGCCAAAGACCGCAAGCCCAAGCGCAACACCCAGTCGCTGCTGTTCCGTCGCAAGCGCTTCTGCCGCTTCACGGTCACCGGCGTCAAGGAAATCGACTACAAGGACGTCGACACCCTGCGTGACTTCATCAGCGAGAACGGCAAGATCGTGCCGGCCCGCCTGACCGGCACGCGCGCCTTCTTCCAGCGCCAGCTCACGACGTGCATCAAGCGCGCCCGCTTCCTGGCCCTGCTGCCCTACAGCGACCAGCACAAGGTCTGAGGAGCGACACCATGCAAGTGATCCTGCTGGAAAAAGTGGCCAACCTCGGCAACCTCGGCGACGTCGTCAAGGTCAAGGACGGCTATGCCCGCAACTTCCTGATCCCGACCCGTGCCGCGCGCCGCGCGACCGAGGCCGCGATCAAGGAATTCGAAGCCAAGCGCGCCGAGCTCGAGAAGGTCGCCGCCGACAAGCTCGCCACCGCGCAGGCGCTGGGCGAGAAGATGAACGGCCGCACCGTGCACATCACCCAGAAGGCGGGTGTGGACGGTCGCCTGTTCGGCTCGGTGACGAACAACGATGTCGCCGAAGCGCTGACGCGCATCGACTTCAAGATCGTCAAGGCCCAGGTGCGCATGCCCAACGGCCCGATCAAGACCGTCGGCGAGCACACCGTGACGGTGGTGCCGCACACCGACGTGAGCTGCGAAGTCAAGGTTGTCGTCATCGGCGAAACCGACTAAGGTACGACCAGCGCGTAGACGGGGCCGGCATTGCCGGCCCTTTCTCTTTGGCGCGAGCGGTTTTCCACCGCCAGTCCCGGTGTAGTCACCGGCTGTGCACAGACTTGCCCACAGGAACGGAAGATGAACCCCACGTTCGAGCCGCCCCAGAGTTCGACCGCCGGCCGCGACGACGAGGTGGCGCGGCTGCGCATCCCGCCGCACTCGATCGAGGCCGAACAGAGCGTGCTCGGCGGCCTGCTGCTCGACAACAGCGCCTGGGACCGTGCCGGCGACCTGCTCACCGAGTCCGACTTCTACCGCTACGAGCACCGCCACATCTTCGCCGCCATCGGCGCGCTGGTGAACGCCACCAAGCCGGCCGACGTGATCACCGTCTTCGAGCAGTTGCAGAGCCTGGGCAAGGCCGACGAGTGCGGCGGCCTGGTCTACCTGAACGCGCTGGCGCAGAGCGTGCCGAGCGCGGCCAACATGCGGCGCTACGCCGAAATCGTGCGCGAGCGCGCGATCCTGCGCAAGCTCGTGGCCGCCAGCGACGAGATCGCGACGAATGCCTTCAACCCGCAGGGCCGTCCGGTGTCGCAGATCCTCGACGAGGCCGAGGGCAAGATCTTCCGCATCGGCGAGGAGGGCTCGCGCTCGCGCCAGGGCTTCCAGACCATGGACCAGCTCGTCGTGCAGCTGCTCGACCGCGTGACCGAACTGCACGAGAACGGTGCCGAGGAGGTGACCGGCGTGCGCACCGGCTACTTCGACCTCGACCGCATGACCGCGGGCTTCCAGGCCGGTGACCTGGTCATCCTCGCGGCGCGGCCGTCGATGGGCAAGACCGCGTTCGCGCTGAACATCGCCGA
>Ga0116176_10004007_pt1 | contig 10794 bp, 9 predicted proteins | sample AD_STIC08_MetaG_FD_89803 | JGI IMG/M metagenome (GOLD analysis project Ga0116176, IMG submission 89803) | Active sludge microbial communities of municipal wastewater-treating anaerobic digesters from USA - AD_STIC08_MetaG | ecosystem: Engineered > Bioreactor > Anaerobic > Digestate | place: USA... | reverse complement strand
TCAATCGCCTCCATATGCTCGTAATTTAATGTACTAAGTTACGCCTTTTGTTTGAAAAACTGCGCGCTTCCACTTCCCCGCTTGTTTAGTAAAACCCTTTCGATCTATTTGCTCTTGGTCGGTGTTATTACCGACCGCCACTTCCCGGTATGCGGCTATTCATAAATGCTCCGCATAATGCGTGAGAAACCCGGGTATGTTTTCATTGAGTTCATAAAACCGATACGAAGAGTAATAATATTCTTCAGGCGCTTCACAAAGTTCAACCTTTGCCCGTGGTCGGTGTTATCACCGACCACCACTTCCCGGTATGCGGCTATTCATAAATGTTCCGCATAATGCGTGAGAAACCCGGGTATGTTTTCATTGAGTTCATAAAACCGATACGAAGAATATAAATACTGTTCAGGCACTTCACAAAGTTCAGCCTTTACAGGATTGTAATGCATATAATCAATTTTCTGGCTGGCTACCTTTCGGTTGTATATCGTAGCCGAGTAAGCTCTGCGCTCCCAGAAATGATAGTCTCTATCTTTTTGTGTGCTCAGGTAAGTTTCCAGTTCTTTCGGATTTTGCTCAATTAGTCTGAACTTGATTTGCTGCGCAGTATACTTTAAAAACATTTGCTGTATATTTTTTTCTACCCATGTGTTCTGCCTGCACCACATCAGATGAATGTGATTAGGCATGATCACATAACCGTAAAGCCAGATTCGTTTATCCTCTACCAGGAACTTTAAACTATTCATGATAATATCTTTATGCTCGTCAGGTTGCAGCAAGGGTTGCCATTTTAAACATGTGGCCGTGAAAAATTCAACACCGTTTTGCATATAATGAAGATAAGAGAAAAATGTAAAATGTAAGGCGGTCGGTGATAACACCGACCTCAGGCAAACACCGAACTCAGGCAAGACTGAAATCATTTCCGGCAGCCTCTCCTACCTCATGCAAAACCGTGGAGTTTACCACATCAACAAATTTTCGTAAGTTGTATTCACCAAACCCCACACCCCATGACCTCCACCGCCATAAAACCAACCACCATGTTCTGGATAATCACCGTGCTTGCACTCCTTTGGAACATTATGGGCGTTGTCGCTTACATCATGCAGGTTACCATGACCCCCGAAGCCATCGCAGCATTGCCTGAAAACCAACGGGCCATGTATACCGATGTGCCCGCCTGGGCAACGAGCGCGTTTGCACTCTCCACGTGGGGTGCACTGCTCGCCAACGTATTGTTATTGATGCGCAAGAAGCTGGCCGGACCTTTATTTGTGGCTTCTTTTTTTGCCATCCTGGTTACTATGTATCATTCACTGTTCATGACAAACATGAGCGGAGCTACCGGTGCCATCTTGCCCATTTGCATTATTGTGATTGGCGCATTCATGATTTTCTTCACCCGCAGTGCGGCAGCCAAAGGCTGGCTATCCTAACCATTGGGCAATTCATTTTTGCCTTTACATAACCGGTCGGTAAACTCGCCCGCGATCATAATCAAACTCTGGCGCGACCCGCACGTGTCAGCCCACTGGCTGAATCCCGTGGAACGTAGCACAGTGCATTTCATAGCGTAACTCGCATTTCACTTCAACGGGATACCGGCTCTCGTGCCTCGGCCGGTATGACACTTCATAGAAGGCTCCGCTCCCCAATTATCAAATCTTCAAATCAACACATCTTCAAATTAATCCTTTACACCACCGGCAACAAAGCGTGACAAAACCCACCCACCGCTATCACCCATTTCTTTAGCTTTGCCACCCTGTGAAAAACTCCCTGCAAAAAATATTTTTCATCACCGCATTCGCGGGCCTCGCCACCCTCGCGGCAGCGCAAAATAAACCCGGGGCGGAAGTACACATCAAAAAAGCCAAAGGCGAAATAAAACTCGATGGGATTCTCGATGAACCCGACTGGCTCGCAGCCGATGCCGCAGCTAACTGGTTTCTCAACTACCCGGTCGATACCGCCCAATCCCCTTTTCAAACCGAAGCCCGGCTTACCTTCAACGACCAGTATCTCTATTTCTCCTTCGTATGCTACGATGACCAGACCCCCGACCTCATCAATTCGCTGCGCAGAGATTTTGATTACGAACGCAACGACAACGTAGGCTTAAACATCGGTCCGTTCAACGACCGCATCAACGGATTCTTCTTTGTGATTACACCCGCAGGCGTGCAAATGGAAGGCACCGTTTCCGGAGGCGGCAACTCCGAAGGTTCCTACAACATCTTTTGGGACAACAAGTGGTATAGCCACGTGGTGCGCTATCCCGATAAGTGGGTGTGCGAACTCGCCATTCCCTTCAAGAGCTTCCGCTACAAAGCGCTGCCCGAATGGAACATCACCTTCGACCGCCTCGATAAAAAACGAAACATGAAATCATCATGGATCCACACGCCCATTCAATATACTACAGGCTCCTTTGCTTACTCCGGTCAACTCGTGTGGGACGACCCCGTGCCACAACCTCACACCAACATTTCATTGATTCCCTATGTGGCCGGTGGCATGGCGCAAAACAATGAAGTGGATCCCAAAGAAAAAGATGCTGAACTGCGCGCGGGCATCGATGCCAAAGTAAGCGTTACGCCCTCACTCAATCTCGACCTTACCTACAATCCCGATTTCTCGCAGGTAGAAGTGGATCAGCAAGTAATCAACCTCACCCGCTTCGAATTTCAGTTTCCCGAGCGCAGGCAGTTCTTCCTGGAAAACAGCGACCTGCTGGCCAATGCCGGCTTTCCCTCATCACGATTATTTTTCTCGCGAAGAATCGGACTGGTACAAGACACCACCGGGTTGTTTAGCCGCGTGCCCATTGCCTTTGGTGCACGACTCAGTGGCTCCATCAACAAGCGGTGGCGCGTGAGTGCGCTCGAAATGCAGACGCGCGAAAAATTATCATCGGGGTTGCCTGCGCAGAATTACATGGCCGCTACCGTGCAGCATAACTTCTGGAAACAATCCAGCGTGTCCATCACCTATGTGGATAAACAATCGCTGCATGTGCAGGCAGCCGACTCACTCAAATACTTTCACGAAAGTATTTTTCTAAAACCCAACGGTGGCACCTCCGTGCCCAACACCTACAACCGCGTGCTGGGTGCCGACCTCGAGTTGCTCAGTTCCGACAACCGTTGGTATAGCAGCTCCTACTTCGCCAAATCATTTGATGAATACGAAACCAGCAACACCCTTAGCGGTGGCGCATTCATGCGTTACTCCGTGCGCCATGTGGAAGTGGCAGGCGGCTCCACGTTTGTGGGCGAAAACTTCAATGCCGAAGCCGGCTTCGTTCCCAGCTATGGAGTTTACCCCGGGCAGGTAAACGTTTTTACCGACTTCGCCTATAAAATGTATCCGCGCAACACCGGCATAGTGGTGATGGGGCCTGTGTTCAACGCCACTCAAACCTATTTGCCCACCGGCACCCTTACCGATCGCAATTATTCTCTCGGGTATAACTTCAAATTTCTTAACACCGCTTCGCTTAAGGTTACCTACAACTATGTGTACAGCAAACTCACCAACAGCTTTAACCCCATCAACCCCGATGACTACATCAACTTTATGACGGGCGAAGAATATGCGTGGCAGTTTGTAAACCTCACGTTGCAAACCAACACGCGCAAAACCGTAAACTTCACCGGCCAAACCAGCTATGGCGGTTTTTACAACGGCACCAACTGGAATGTGCGGGGCGAACTCAGCGCGCGCTATCAACCCTATGGCAACCTGGCGTTGCGGGTCGATTACAATGATGTGCGGCTGGCCGAAGGCTACGGAGCCGAAAAATTATTTCTCATTGGCCCGCGGCTCGATCTTACGTTCACCGATAAAATATTTCTTACCACCTATGTGCAGTACAACAACCTGCTCGACAACATGAACCTGAACATGCGGTTTCAATGGCGTTACCAGCCCGCCAGCGATTTCTTTATTGTCTATACCGAAAACTATCTGCCCGCAACCCTGGCCAGCAAAAACCGCGCACTGGTGTTTAAGTTTACCTACTGGTTAAATCTGTAATTATCATTTTCAATTCCTTGGGCGTGTCCCCGATGCGCGCATGCCTACACACTTGCCATCGGGGCCGGGCTATCCGCTACAATCTTTTTGCTCTTCGCACTCCCCATAATTATAGAGATCAAGTCTGCAAAAAGGATTTCCGCTTCTATCCCTCACGCGGAGTGAGTATCTTTAACCATGGATGTGCACGAACCGGAAGTGAGGAGTTATAACATGAGCCAGATCAAAGGCAAAGACACCAAGCCAGAGATGTTGGTTCGAAAATTTCTCTTCTCTAAAGGCTTTCGTTACAGACTGCACGTTAAAACTCTTCCCGGAAAACCCGACATTGTCTTACCCAGATACAAAACCGTAATCTTTGTTCACGGCTGTTTCTGGCATGGGCATGAAGGATGCAAATACTTTGTGGTGCCAAAGACCAGAACTGATTGGTGGCTGAACAAGATTAACACTAACAAAGCCAACGATCAAAAAGCTATTGCGCTTCTTAAAAAGGATCATTGGAAAATCATAATACTCTGGGAGTGTGAGTTGAAGCCCGCTACAATTAAGATCGCTCTTGAAAAGACCTACTCTAAGCTTTTAAAATAACCAATCGCTTAGGCTTTGATTTAAATACGTGACTTAAAAGCAAATGTACTTTAAGTCACATGAGATACTATTGTCTCATGGATATCAAAGCCAAAATCGGACTTCGAATCAAGGAGCTACGAACCGATAAAAATCTAACACAGGAAGAAGTTGCGTGGAAAGCCGATGTAGATCGGACATTCATGAATCATGTTGAAAACGGAAAGCGCAATGCTTCAGTAGATACGCTAACAAAAATCATATGCAACGGACTTGAATCAAACTTCAAGGATTTCTTCAATACAGAATTATTCAACGGCAAAAAGAGGGGTAAATGAAAAAAATAGAGGATGCCGCGTTATTGAGTTCTAAAATCCATGCCGTTTCGGACAAAATTTGGAAAGTCTCCTTGTTTGGGCCTGATAATTATCGATCAGCAGTAATTAGTCATTTTGTTAGATCAAATAATAAAAAACTCAAAAAGCAAGCTTACGAATACGCAACAGACTTGCTTGAAGATTTCTTGGATGAAGGATCCCTTCATAATCTTAAGGAGGAAGCACTACAACAGATGATTGGTTTTAAGGATGTTATTCCATTCCCTAAACCAGAAAATCCAAAGTTTACTTTTATTGATTTATTCGCAGGTGTTGGGGGCTTCAGACTTGCACTGCAAAATCTTGGCGGTGAGTGCGTATTTTCTTCAGAGTGGGATAAAATGGCTCAGAGAACTTACTACGCAAATTTTGGTGAAATCCCTTTTGGGGATATAACAAAGCCTGAAACAAAGGAATGGATTCCTAAAAAGTTTGATCTCTTGTGTGGTGGATTTCCATGTCAACCATTTTCAATCGCTGGAGTAAGCAAAAAAAATAGTCTTGGCAGGAAACATGGTTTTGAAGATGAAAAACAAGGTAACTTATTCTTTCATATAGCCGAGATACTCGAGGCTCACCGTCCGAAAGCTTTCTTTTTAGAGAATGTAAAAAATCTTGTTTCGCATGATAAGGGAAATACTTTCAAAGTGATTGAAAAGACTATGCGTGACCTTGGATATTCTTTCCATTTTAAAGTCCTAAATGGCAAGCACTTCGTTCCTCAAAATCGACAGCGGACCTTTATGGTTGGTTTTGATATCAATGTCTTTCATAACAAGGAAGAATTTCAATTTCCAGTTCTTCCAGAGCCAACCAAAAAAATAAAGGATATACTCGAAAAAAAGGTTGATCCAAAGTATACGCTCACCGATCATCTATGGAAATATCTTCAAGACTATTCACAAAAACATAAAGAGAAAGGTAATGGATTTGGATTTGGCCTTGTAGACTTAAATGGAATTACAAGGACAATGAGTGCGCGTTATTATAAAGATGGATCTGAAATATTAATCCCACAAAACGGCAGGAATCCAAGAAGATTATCTGTTCGTGAATCAGCAAGACTTCAAGGTTATCCAGATAAATTTATTGTGGATGCCGTTTCTATGAATCAGGGATATAAACAGTTTGGAAATTCCGTTGTCATGCCATTGATCCGGGCCATTGGGGAGAGTATAGTTTATACATTAGATAAGAAAAGAAGATAAAATCATGTCAATCTTAGAGAAAGTAATTTCATCGGTGCAGAACTCTGAGCTTTCTTTTACTAAGTACATAACTGCAAACGATACGGGATCAACAGGTGCTCACCAAGCAGGATTTCATATTCCAAAAAATGCCTGGTCGCTATTCTTTGATAAAGAAGGCGAAAAAGGATCAAATAAAGATAAGTTCATAACAATTAAGTGGCAAGATGATTTTGAAACGGCAAGTAGATTCATTTATTATGGAACTAAAACAAGAAATGAATATCGCTTAACAAGATTCGGTAAAGGATTCCCTTTTCTTAATGATGAAAATATTGGAGACCTTTTAGTGATTAGTAAAAAGTCTGATAGTTACTACGAAGCTTTTGTTTTGCAAACTGATGAAGACATCGATGATTTGTTTGCAGCTTTCAATATATCTTCAAATAATACAGGTGGAATAATTTCTAAAACTTTTGAAACTTCTTCAGAAGATAGATTGTATCAGTGTTTTATTACTTTTCTTAAATCACTCAAGATTGACTTCCCCACGACTTATGAGCTTGCAACCAACTCGCGTAATTGTTACAATAATGCATTTTTAATAACTGAAAAAATAATTAAAGAGAATCCTGACAGAGAAATGTTGCAATGGTTGGATGCGGAATTCCAATTGTTTAAGACAATCGAAAATGATCGTTATTCTAAAAGAATTCAATCTCCATTTAAAACAGTAGAAGAACTTGTTGGAACAGCAAATACGATTTTAAATAGAAGGAAGAGTAGGGCTGGCAAATCCTTAGAACATCATTTAGCTGAGATATTTAAGACATTTAAATTGAATTTTGATGCACAGTCAGTCACCGAAGATAAAAAGAAACCGGATTTTTTATTTCCCGGGGTAAACGAATATTTGAATCCATCATTCGATGAAAATAAATTAATAATTCTGGCTTCAAAAACAACTTGCAAGGATCGCTGGCGACAAATACTTAATGAAGCGGACAGAATAAAAACCAAACATCTTTTTACTTTACAACAAGGGATTTCAAATAATCAACTTGGCGAAATGTATAAGTATAATGTGTGTTTAGTCGTTCCAAAGCCATATTTAACAAGTTTTCCAAAAGAATTTCGAAGTAAGATATTAACCCTTGAAGACTTTATTAAGCACGTGATAGTTAAGCAACGGTAATTATTAGAAGTTAAATCCATTACAATATGATCGAATGGCGCTTTAAACCTAATTCTCGCGATGATATGGATGTTGATCCGATTCAGGGGGAATTCTTTACAACAAGAGATATAGATAATATATCAACTGCGGTGGTCAGGGAAGGAATACAGAATGCGCTTGATGAAAGAAATAGAGGAGAGAATACAGAAACTGTAAAAGTTCGAATATTTTTATCAGGAGATAAGTATGCATTAACAACCGATGAGTATTTACCATTGCTAAAAACTCTTCAGCCTCATCTTAAAGCAAAGAGTTCTGGACTAGCTTCATTACCTGATTTTTCTATGCCAATGAAATACTTGGTTTTTGAAGATTTCAATACTAAAGGACTTGAAGGAAAGCCTGAGGAATTCTATGTTGAGAATAATGGTGACAAGGTGCCTCATAATTTTTATTACTTCTGGCGAAATGTTGGGCGCTCAGGAAAAACCGATAATCAACTGGGCAGATGGGGCCTCGGTAAAACAGTCTTCCCTGCTTCTTCAAGAATAAATACTTTTTGGGGGTTAACAGTACGTAAGAGCGATCAAAAGAAGATGTTAATGGGGCAATCCATTCTCCGTATTCACAACAGAGATGATGATAAAAGAGAAGAATGTGGCTATAGGCCATACGGAATGTATGGCAACTATAATGGAGAAGATTGTTTCGCTCTTCCAGTTATAGATCATGAACAGATACAAAATTTTGAAACTCTTTTCCTGCTTGAGAGAAAGAGAAATTCAGGCCTATCAATAGTAATCCCATTCTGTTCAGATGAAATATCAATCGATCATATATCCTATTCAGTAATTGAGCAATATTTCTATCCAATACTTGAAGGTAGATTAGAAGTTGAAATCAGGGATGAAGATAAGATAATTCAACTTGACAGAAATTCAATAATAACATCAATAGATCAAATCGACTTTAAAAATCTTGCTGGAAGTTATGACAAAAGAATAAAGTCAAAAGATAGTCTCATTAAACTATTTGATTTAGCGAAGTGGATCTTTCAATTGCAAGATGAGGACTATTATAAACTCAATGAGCTTGATCTTAAACAACAACCTCGTTGGAGTAAAAGCATGTTTTCTGATGAGGTGGGAATGGAACTTTTGAGAGATAAATTTGATCGTAATGAACGTGTTGCGTTTAAGATCCCTCTTAAATATCACCCCTCAAACGGCTCGCCAAAAATTTGTTGGTTCAGTGCTTATCTTGAAAAAGATACAACATTGACAAAGCCAGAGAATCTATTTGTCAGAGATGGTATTACTATTTCCGGCATTACATCACTTGATAAAGGTTTGGTAAGAGGTGTGGTAATTATTCAGGATTCTGATCTTACCAGAATGCTTGGAGATTCTGAAAATCCTGCTCACACTGAGTGGCAGCCTGATTCAAGAAATTTTAAAGGAAAGTATATTCATGGAAAGGAGGCATTAGGATTTGTAAAAAGAACATTGAAGGAATTGTATGAAAAATTACAACGCCCAATTGAAGGAATTCAAAAAGACTTACTCATAGACTTCTTCTCTATACCAATAGAAACCCAAGAGGATAAAAAAATTAAGGATTTGCCGAAATATATTGATTCTGAAAATGCTTATGTAAATGAGCCCAAGATTCCCATGCTAAATGGAAGGATAAGTCCAGTTTTGATTGAACCTATCTATTCTGGCTTAAAAGTCATAAAGAACTCTAAAGCTGAAACATTACCGGAACAAATCAGGCTTAAAATTGGATATGATGTCCCAAGGGGAAATCCAATCAAGAGTTATCAAGAACTTGACTTTGATGTTGCAAAATCACCGATTGTGATTTCATCTTCGGGTGTTTATTTTACCAAGAAAGAAAAGAATATCTTAGAATTTGACATAGTTGATTATTCCTATTTTGAAATTCAACTTACTGGATTTGATATAAAGCGAGATTTGTTTTTAAAGCTACAGTAAATGATTCGCAGATTTAATTATACAGGAAGGGTGAAAATCCCTAGGAACAGAGTTGATATTTCTCTTTTCAAGGATAATGACGGAAAATATTTTAAAGCTAGGATAGATTTAGATGGATTAGATCTTCCACCGGATGCACATGTATACATCGAACCTAATTTTAAAGGGGTTTATCAACGCTTTAATTTTGGAACAGTTCGAGATTTTAAAGAACCAGAAAGCACACGACTAAACGAGTTACCAGAAACCGAGCTTGCCTATTTTGATGTTTCAATTGTTGATGAAACAAACAAAATAGGTTTGCTTTTAGGGAAAGCAAAAGGAATTGCTGTTAGCACGGACGGACTACCAAGCGATCGGATTCCATTGCTTCCGGTAGTTCCGGTGGATTTAAGAAATCAGTTTTGGAAATTAAGTTTTGATACCAGTGATGATGGAAGACCTCTTCTTGAAATAAATAGAAATATTCCTGGTGTTTTTGAAATGGCAAGAAATGATATAAAATTCATAAGTCTTATTTATCCCACAGCATTCCGAGGTGTTCTTTTACGATTAATTGAAGAGGGTGATTTTGATGCGGATGATGACTCTTGGGTTTCTCAGTGGAATAAATTCATTACTTCAGTTTTGGGTATTAAAAACAGGCCGGAAATGGATAACGAAGGTAGTATCACCCCAGAACAAGAGGCATGGATAGATGAATGCGTCAATCAATATTGTAAAAGACTTAAGTTGTTTGAAAAATTCACTGCTCAATGCATATGATTTCAATTCGCACATTTAATGAACAAGGTCTTAATGAGTTTGAACGCATTATTGGTCAAATAAAAAATAATGAGCTCAAGAATATACCCGATGAACTCTTGTTTAATGAATACTTTTCAGAAGTATGTGAGCCAATTATTAACATTGAGAAGGTTGATTATAAATATAAAGGAGAACTCGTTCCTTATCTTGTTGAAAAGTTAAATTTAAGATCAAGTAAATATCTTTATTTTGATAAGGGTCTTTGGAGTTGGCTGACAGCAATTTATTTTGATAACATATGCCCTATAGATGGAAATGGTAGCCGAAAAGTTAATGAAGCTGCTTTTTACGTCTTAAGGGATCCAAAAAATTATACTAAATATTATAGGCATCTTCTTGCTTATCCATGCAGACTTTATTCCGAATTGGATGATTCGTCAAAAATATTCTTAATTGGTAATTTCTCTAAACGAGGAGAAATCACGGAGCAGTTTGGTGCATACCAAGAAATTGCTTTGAACAAGGGAATACTTGATGCGGCTAATATTATGTATTGGGATGATTCCACCAAGAATTTAAAAAGAGGGGCAGCTGGAAAAGGGGCTGGATCTGCTAGACGATTAGTTCGGATAATAAGACAATACCAACTAACATATGATTTGAATTCAATGAGTGGTAATGAAATAGTTCAATTA
>Ga0116176_10004004_pt1 | contig 10798 bp, 10 predicted proteins | sample AD_STIC08_MetaG_FD_89803 | JGI IMG/M metagenome (GOLD analysis project Ga0116176, IMG submission 89803) | Active sludge microbial communities of municipal wastewater-treating anaerobic digesters from USA - AD_STIC08_MetaG | ecosystem: Engineered > Bioreactor > Anaerobic > Digestate | place: USA... | reverse complement strand
TGTTTACGATTTGCGCATTAACGAGGTAATGCTCTTTAACACCGAGAACTACATTGATAGCTATGGCCAGAGAAGTTCATGGATTGAAATTATGAACTTGGGCTATAACACCGTTAACATTGGTGGTTGCTACATTACCGACGACCCTACCCAGCCAAAAAAATACCTTATCCCCAAGGGTGATCCGGTAACCAGAATTCCCCAACAGCAGTTTCTTGTATTTTTTGCCAACGGGAAAAGCCATCATGGTGTGCTCCATCTCAATTTTACACTCGACAGCACCCACAGGTTTGTTGCCCTTTACAGCTCCGATGGAAGGAGCCTTATAGACAGCGTTACCGTTCCCCTCTCGTTGCCGAATACCTCGTATTGCAGGATACCCGACGGGACTAGCGCTTGGCAAATAACCAGTTTTACTACGCCCAATGCCACCAACAACCTTTTTACACACGAGGAAACATCGGGCGAGAAATTTGTCCAGTTTGACCCCTTCGGAATTATGATGACCTGCATTGCTATGCTGGTGGTGTTTACTGCCCTTTTTATTCTTTACCGAATATTTAGGTTTTTAGGAATGATGATGCAAAAACCTCTTAGGGTAGGGAAAAGGGAAAGTAGGGATGTTGGTAAAACCCGGGAGGTGCAGGTGGCTGAACTATCGGGAGAGATTCTTGCTGCAGTTTCTGCTGCTCTTTACCTTTATGAAACCGAACAGCACGATCAGGAATCGGAAATAATCACCATTCAGCGGGTTTCGAGACATTACTCTCCCTGGAGTTCAAAACTATACAGCTTAACGCAGCAGCCAAACCGTGTAGTTACCCACCGCGTACACAACAAACAGTAGAACACACCAGAAGAAAAAGTAAAACTTAATGTCAGACGAGAATGAAGGATTTTAAATTCAAAATAAACGGCAATGAGTACAGCGTTCACATTGCCAATGTTGATGGCAATCTTGCCGATGTAGAGGTTAACGGAACACCCTACAGGGTTGAAATGGAAAGGGAGTTAAGGCAAACTAAAACGCCAAAGTTAATCAGGCAAGAAGCAGTACCTGCTACCGACTCACATCCATCAGTAGTAAAAACGGTTAGTCCCGATTCACCTTCTACGGGTATGGTAAAGTCTCCGCTCCCGGGCGTGGTGCTGGATGTGCTGGTTAAACCCGGCGACGAGGTTAAGGTGGGGCAGCGCCTTATTGTTCTTGAAGCCATGAAAATGGAGAACAATATTGACTCCGATAAGGCCGGAAGAGTAACCGAGGTAAAGGTTAGAAAGGGCGATACCGTGTTGGAGGGAGAGGTTCTAATAATTATCGGATAGCCATGGAGCAAAGCGGAGGATTTTTTTCATTCTTAGTGGAAAACCTGAACCAGTTTCTCTCATTTACAGGTTTTGCCAACTTTACAATTGGACATGGGGTAATGATTTTGGTGGGTTTATTCTTTATTTACCTGGCCATTTCAAAGGAATTTGAACCCATGCTGCTTGTCCCTATTGGCTTTGGAATCATTGTGGGTAATATCCCTTTTTCACCCGGCTACCAGATTGGTGTTTATGAAAGTGGAAGCGTGCTTAACTACCTGTACTTTGGCGTTCTAAATGGAATTTACCCGCCACTCATTTTTCTGGGCATTGGCGCTATGACCGATTTTAGCGCGCTCATATCAAACCCTAAGCTTATGCTGATTGGTGCCGCAGCACAGCTGGGTATTTTTGGTGCCTATATTCTTGCCTTGGTGTTGGGGTTTTCTCCACAGGAAGCAGGTGCAATTGGAATCATCGGTGGTGCTGACGGACCTACAGCCATTTTCCTTTCATCAAAGCTTGCGCCGGAGCTACTGGGTGCTATTGCCATTTCAGCATACTCCTACATGGCCCTTGTGCCTGTTATTCAACCTCCTATAATGAGGTTGCTTACCACCAGGAAGGAGCGCGTTATTCGTATGAAACCCCCGAGACAGGTTACCAAGCTTGAGAAAATCTTGTTCCCAATTGTGGGAATTCTTCTCAATGCCTTCATAGTTCCTTCGGGGCTGCCGCTTTTGGGAATGCTATTCTTTGGGAACCTGCTTAAAGAAAGCACGGTAACCAAAAGGCTTGCCGAAACGGCCAGAGGACCCCTTATTGATATTGTTACCATCTTAATTGGGCTAACAGTAGGAGCTTCTACCCAGGCAACTACTTTTCTAACAGCTAAATCGTTCGAAATTTTTGTGCTTGGAGCTATTTCGTTTATAGTGGCTACTTTTGGTGGGGTAATGTTTGTTAAAATTATCAACCTTTTCCTGAAGGAGGGGCAAAAAATTAACCCGCTAATCGGAAATGCCGGGGTTTCAGCTGTTCCTGATAGCGCTAGAGTTTCGCAGGTTATTGGGTTGGAGTACGATAAAACCAACCACCTGCTGATGCACGCCATGGGGCCCAATGTGGCCGGAGTTATTGGTAGCGCCGTTGCCGCGGGTATTCTTTTGAGCTTTCTGGCATAGTGTAGAGCTACATAACCCAACTGCTAAAAGCCTGATTTGCCAACTTATAGGCAATCAGGCTTTTTGTTTGTTTTATTACTGTTCTGACACAAACATGCTTGGGTATTTTTATAGAAAAATTAAACCTAAATTTGAAAAAATACCCTGCCCATGCAGCAAACGCATCCATGGGAAAGTCTTTCGGTTGTATTTGGTTTTTAGCCTGATTAGGAATGGATATTAGCTCCGAGCTTGTAAAAAAGTGTTGCCGAGGCGATAGTCGTGCGCAGTTTGAACTTTATTCAATGTACTCCAGAGCGATGTATAATGTAAGCTGCCGCATCATTCCCGTTATCGGCAATACGAAATAAAGTAGTTCAGAAAAAATATTATATTTGCAACATAAATAAAAAGTAAGCAGAAAATGTAAAAATTAATTTCTTAGACAATCTAACAATCAGCTCAAAAAATTGGGCTCCCACTTTTGTTAAACTCAAAAAGAAATTAATTATGCTTACGATTCAAAATTTATCCTATTCACATCCCAATAAAAATACGCTGTTTACTAATTTAAGTATGACAGTAAATCATTCCGATAAAATTGCATTAATTGGCAATAATGGTGTTGGAAAATCTACTTTACTCAAACTTATAGCCAAGGAATTAGAACCTGATGACGGACAAATTTCCTCCGAAACCAAACCCTATTATATTCCTCAAGTTTTCGGTCAGTTTAATGATTTGACAATTGCCCAAGCCTTACAAGTTGAAACCAAACTCAATGCTTTACACGAAATTTTAAACGGAAGTGTAGATGAAAAGAATTATAGCCTTTTAAATGACGATTGGACGATAGAAGAAAAATGTCAAGAAGCCCTAAGCTATTGGGATGTTTCTGATTTATCACTATCTCAAAAATTAAGCGAATTAAGTGGAGGACAAAAAACAAAAGTCTTTCTCGCAGGTATATTTATTCATCAACCATCATTTGTTTTATTAGATGAACCCAGTAATCATCTTGACAAATCCAGTAGAGACTTACTATACGATTTTATTCAAACCTCAAGAGCAACTTTTATAATCGTTAGCCACGACCGAGAGTTACTTCAGTTATTAAATCCTATTTGTGAGCTCAACAGAAATGAAATTAAAGTTTATGGCGGAAACTATGAATTTTATAAAGAGCAAAAAGAAATTGAACAAAACGCCTTAAGTCAAGATATTCAGAGCAAAGAAAAAGCACTTAGAAAGGCGAAAGAAAAGGAGCGAAAAACAATTGAACGACAACAAAAATTAGATGTTCGAGCAAAAAAGAATTTAGGAAAAGCTGGACTTCCCAAGATAGTATCAGATGCTTGGAAGAATAATGCTGAAAGAAGCTCAGCAAAAATTGCCGGAGTTCATTCAGATAAAATTAATGGTATAAAAGAAGAACTTCAAGATTTGAGGCTTTCTGTTTCTGATATAGAACAAATGAAATTTGAATTTGATTCTTCCAATCTTCATAAAGGTAAAAATCTGTTTATAGCAGAAAATATCAATTTCGCATATAGAACAGGAGGTTTATTATGGGAGAAACCTCTAAACATTCAAATTGTCAGCGGTGAACGAATTGCTATCAACGGAAAAAATGGAACAGGAAAAACCACACTTATACAAATAATACTCGGAAAACTTAAACCAACGGAAGGAAAAATATTTATTGCTGAAAGTCATTCTGTTTATATTGACCAAGATTATTCTTTAATCAATAATCATTTACAGATTTATGAACAAGCTCAAGAATTTAATCAAACCGGCCTTCAGGAACACGAAGTAAAAATCAGATTAGACCGTTTTTTATTTTCAAAAGATGATTGGGATAAGCCTTGTCATACATTGAGTGGCGGAGAAAGAATGCGGTTAATGTTGTGTTGTTTAAACATTGCTAATCAATCTCCCGACATTATTATCTTAGATGAACCTACCAATAATTTAGACCTTCAAAACATCGAAATTTTAACCAATGCAATCAATGAATATGAAGGAACTTTAATTGTAATTTCCCACGATAAAACGTTCTTACAAGAAATAAATATTGAACGAACTATTGAATTAATGAAGTAAAGCCGATAACATCGGTTTTGCAAGAGAGCGGGTTATTGTTTCCGTTCAAAGATTTTCGTTATATTTAAAGTTCCGTCTTCGCTTGGAAGTCTTATGCTAAAATCCGCTCCCTCGCAAAGCCGCGGCCCGATAGGATGGAAGCCGAAGATGCCATGCAGGAAGCGTTCTTTAAAGCATTCGACAGGATTAGTACTTTCAGGGGCGAGGTTACTTTTGGCGCTTGGCTTAAGCGAATCGTGATAAACACCTGTCTCGACCATCTTAAAAAAAGAAGGGTGCAGCTGGTTTCGTTCGACGATTTGCCTGGCTTAGCCGAGCATACCGACAGTAGCGACGATTATACCCCCGAATCGGTTGAGCAGGTTAAGCTCGCTATGCAGCAGCTGCCCGAGGGATATAGGGTGGTGCTGACCCTGCGCTTAGTTGAAGAGCTGGATTACCCTGAAATTGCCGAAATGCTTGACATTAATGAGTCATCGGTAAGATCGCAATACACGCGTGGCCGTCAAAAGCTGGTTGAACTTTTAAAAAGGAACTAACACGCAATACAATGGATAAGCTTGAGAAATTTTTTGCCGAAAACAAAGGTCAACTTGACGATGTGGACCTACCCGATGGGCATGAGCAGCGGTTTAAGTCCCGAATACATGCCCAAAAAAACCATACAACCATTAAAACTTTTGCACTAGCTGCCGCTTCGGTTTCCATCATTCTTGCACTAACCGCTGCATTGAGCCTAATGTATGGCAACCACTTTTCTGAAGAGCTTTCTAGGCATTTTTCTAAAGGGTCAACTGCACAGTTCATGGAAGTAGAAGCCTACTACCGGAGCCAGCTGCTCCAAAAATACAGGGCGATTGAAAAACTTGCCTCATCAACGGATCCTTCTGTAAAACCTGAAGCCAAGCAGCTCCTTGAGGAGTTTGATAGGGAGGGTCAACGCCTTAAAGCAGAACTACCAAAGAATCCCCGCAGCGACATGGTGCTTGGAGCAATGTACGAAAACTACCAGTCAAGGCTGGAAGTTCTACAAAAAATTGAAGGAACACTTGATAAGGGGAAGTAGCAGCACTTTTTGCCATGTTAATAATTTAACTTAATAGATAAAAAACCATGAAAGCATTTCTCAGAATTTCTGTAACTCTATTCTTATTACTGAGCAGCTTAAGCGGATATTCCGCATCCCTCGAGCTTTCTAAACAATACGACAGGGAGTTTAAGGTTTCGCCTGCATCTAAACTTTACGTTGAAAACAAGTATGGCCAAATTAGCATTGAGAATTGGGATAAAAGCGCTATAGCCATTCATGTAGATGTGAAAGTTGAAAACGCAAACGCCGAAAGGGCTAAATCTATGCTTGATGCTATTAATGTTGAGTTTTCTGAAACGGAAAACCTGGTTTCGGCTATTACCCGGTTTAATGAGGATATTCGAAAGTCTTCTCCTAGACTGTTCTCATCTTTCTCTAACACCGAGCTTAGCATTAACTATAAGATATTTATGCCGAAAAATATCGAGGTGGAGCTGTTGAATAAGTATGGGAATATATTTGTGAACGAGCTAAATGCCAGGATTACAGTTGATTTGATGTACGGCAATTTTAAGGCTAACAAGCTAGGGCTGGGCGATTCGCAACCTCTTAGCTCCATTACCGTTGGATATGGTGATGTTGCCATTTCCGAGGCAAACTGGTTAAAGGTTGAAATGAAGTACAGCAACCTTAACATTGAAGCAGCACAGGCAATGGTAGTTCTTTCAAAGTACTCCAAGGTTTACTTGGGAAGGGTAAACTCGCTTGTTCTTGAATCTAAATATGATAGGTATGAGGTTGGTTCGGTTATGAATTTGGAAGGAGAGTCTGGTTATACCGATTTCGATATTTCCAACTTGGGCAAAAAGTTTAACCTAACCACCAGGTATGGAAACGTTAAAATAATAGATGTGTCTGATAGCTTTCAGAGCATTCGGTTTGAGGGGGCCTACACCGGCTTGAAGGCTGGTATCAACCCTAATGTTTCCTACAGAATTGACGCTGAAGCAGCCTATGGTAGTATAAATTTCAGCGCCGATAAATCATCTGTCAACCGAATTGAAGACAACACCACAATTCAGGTATCGGGCCTGGTAGGAACAAATAGCAGAACAAATGCTGAAGTGTACATCAGGATGAAGTATGGTAACGCAAACCTTAACAAGTAAAAAAATGGGGAGGCAAGGAACCTCCCCGTTTTAATTTGATAAGGCGACAAGCACACTAGTATCCTAAAAAGGTGTCTTGGTAAGTGGAAAAAAATGCCCATGCTTCCTGAGCAGCCTGTTTGGGGTTTGCTCGGCTCATCTTGATGTACTTCTTACCTGCATGGTCATAGATGACCGTATCGGTATTATTCTTAAAACCAAAGCCGTCATTAAAGGCATAGTATGCAAAAGGAGTAAAGTGGCTGCTAAGGATATTCTTGGAAAAAGTAAAAGCTGAATCGCTGAGGTTGAGCTGGTTGAGGAGCGTTGAGGCAAGGTCAACCTGCGAAACAGTTTCATCAATTCGTGTTGGATTAACGCTAAGCGCGCCTCCTATCCACAGCATGGGAATATGGAATTTTTCAACGGCATAGTTGGGATGATTTCCTAGGTGCCTATGGCCATGATCTGCTATGAGTATGAAAATGGTGTTTTTGTACCAATTCTTTTTCTGGGCAATATTGAAAAAATTTCCCAGGCAGCTATCGGTATAGTATGCCGAGCTTAGGTACTGGTTAACCTCATCACTACCTTTAAATTTTGGTTTGGCCGGAATTTCAAAGGGCTCATGGCTGCTTAGCGTAAAAAAGAATTTAAAGAAAGGAGCCCTGGCGCTATCGAGATCGGTAAGCAGGTAGTTGAAAACATACTCATCGTGAACACCCCACTTGGAGTTGCGGTATTTTTTAGGGAATTCGTCTTGGGTTACAATTCTGTTAAACTTTGCATGGTATAGGAACGAACGGATATTGGCAAAATCGGGGTCGCCTCCATAGTAGAAAGTGTTGTTGTATCCGTTTTCGGCCAGCACACCGCTTATAGTGGGTAGCTTACGCGACTTGGTTGGATACTTAATAATTGATTGTGTGGGTTGCGCCGGAAAGCCTGAAAGAACCGCAATAATTCCTTTGTCGCTCCTATCACCGCTTGCAAAGGCATCTGTAAACAATATACCTTGTTCTGAAAGCCTGTTAAAACATGGAGTTACGCCACTTTTTCCTCCGAGGGGCTCAATTAATTTAGCACTAAAGCTTTCGAGCAGGATAACCACAATATTAGGCCTGTTAGAGGAGAGAACGTAGTTGGTGGAGTCGGATTCCATCATGCTGGTGAAAAGTTGTTTTGCTTCGCTTGGCTTAATCTCCGTCGGGTATTGCTTGCTCATTTTTCCCGATTTGGAAACAGAGTACATCATGTTCCATACTGGGTTTAATGCTGCATGGTTGCAGTAAACGTTCTGGCTAAAGTAAACCTTGCCAGGATTCATTGGTGCAATTCCGAATCCCCCGCGAATAGGAATAATCATACAGGCGGCTATGAATGTGAAAATCGGGAAATACCACCATTTCCCCTTTTCAATGTGGTTGAGGGGTTTGGCAACCCATTTCCGGTAAAAAAACATAGATGAGATAACCGCAATTGCCGCTGCAATGGCTAGCACTAAAATTACCCAACCCTTTAAAGAGGCCATGGCATCTTTAGGAGTTTTGAGGTAGAGTAGGGGAGTGGCATCAATTCTGAAACCCCAGTTACGGTAAAGCTCCAGGTCCGAAATGGTTATAACCGAAAATAGAACCAGCAAAATAATGGTATAGGTTGTGTAAACCGTTCGAATAAAACGTCCATGAACAAAATATAGTAATGCCATGAACAGCGAGGCCAGCAGCAGTATGTATCCTGCCAGCGAAGTGTCCATCCATATTCCACGCGTGAAAATCATTAGTGCATCACCCATGCCTATACCCCGCGTTAACGGAAGCTGGTAAACCAAAAATACTGCTCTAAAGACTATGAAGTAAATCAGCCAGAAAAGGAAAAACCTTATCAGGAATGAGAAACGTTGTTTCATTAACTTAGCGTTAAGTTGATGTTAATAATTAATTAAAAATCCTGCAAACATAGCTATAAAAGGGGTAGGTATAAACGCAGGTATAAAATTTTAAATTTTTAAGCATTCATTTCCGGTAGCTCGTGTGGCAGGTTTTTTTTATAAATACATGCAGGTTGGTAGCATATAATATTACCAGCGAAGGGAATGCTTCGTCAAGAAAATCTTATTCGCTTTGATTTATGCTAAAAATGAGATTGCCCGGTGGTCAACCTAGTGCTGGGTAATTTGTCTCTATTGTCTGGTATAATCCAGCTGCCGTTGTAAAAGATAAGCTCGGGGAAGTTCAGATTTTTTTCGTGCATCAGAGCACGAGTATCGGTGGCAAATTGGGTGAGCTGTGCCAGCTCATCGGCAGAAAAGTAGCCTTTTGGAGCTGTTTCGTAGATCGAAACTGGAAGAACCTGAAACGTTTTGTGGGAGGCGGTTGAGGGCGTATGAACCCATACGGGAAGAAAACCTGCAGCAGTAATTTCTGATTTACCTGTAGATTTCTTAACCAGCTTTACGGCTGCAAGCGCTCCCCCATCACAGTAGCGTCTTCGTTGGTTCGACACAAAGTTTCCTAGGGAGTAAACAACTATTCTGCCGGTTGTGCTATCGGTATCTAAGGTGGCTTCCATGGGTTGAACTACATGGGGATGAGAGCCAATTACTATTCTTACCCCCTGGCGGTTTAGAAAATTAGCCATTGCTACTTGCGCAGCCGATGGATACCGCTCATATTCGTTTCCCCAGTGGATGAACACTACTATCTCATCGGCATTCATCAACCTTGTCATAGCAATATCCCTTATTATTACCAAAGTGTCTATCTTATTGACAATACTGGGTGCGGGAACGGGCAGTCCGTTGGTTCCATAGGTGTAGTTCAGCAGGGCAATACGCATCCCATTTTTCTCGAGAATTAAAGGGTTATTCTTCAACCTGTCGGATGAATCGGAAAAGGTTCCGGTGTGAATTATCCCTTTGCGGTCGAGGGTTTCAACTGTTCGTTGTATTCCCTTAGCGCCCCTGTCTGCGGAATGGTTATTAGCAGTAACCAGTACGTTTACCCCAGCATTTATTAGACCATCTACAAGAGCATCGGGTGAGCTGAATTGCGGATACCCTGTATAAGGCTCTCCGCCAAGGGTAACTTCAAGGTTGGCAATGGTGAAGTCGGCCATTGAGAATACGCCCTTCATTCTGGTAAAAACGCTATCATACTCATATTCACCGGTTAAAGGATTAAGGGCTGATGAAATTTGGGGCGAATGCCCCATTACATCACCCACAAAAAGAAGGGTTAGGGAGCTACTGTCAGCTTCCTGCGATTTAGCAAAAACTATAGCACTAAACACAGTACTAAATACCAGCAGCCATTTTCTTAACTCCATCATCACATTAGAATTGCTGAATAGCCCTGCAAGGAAATTTTTTCGTTCTGCTTTACATGCCCCTTCGATAAGATGAAACTATTGTTCTGAATCCTGAAATTTGTTTTTGGCACGTATAAATGATTCGCGAAGCGAGGTAGCCGCTTCCTCAAATCCATTTCTTATCTCCTTCCATGACTCGCCACTGGCCTCGTTCAATTCCTTAAGCTTTTCCTTAAGTTTTTCTCTTTCTGCCTTTAGCTCCTCTATATTTTCCTTCATGGTGCTGCTGGCTTTGTCGCTTGCCTGCCTTATTTTCTCGTCAAGGGAGTCTATACTCTCGAAAATCTCATCGAGTGTCTGGTGTGCCTTTTCCTGATATTTTCTTTGTTTTCTTTCCATGGGTGAAGTGGTTTAAATTTATGGCAATATAGCATTTTTTAGAATAATATTACCAGCGGGCTTTTTGTTGTTTTGATGAGGTTTGCTTTTATGGCCTTTTAACAGTCCTGTTAAGCTCCAGTATTTTTTGAAAATACATGGCAAATGAACGGTATAGAAAATGTGTCCACTTGCCAAAGGGGACTATAATCAACGCCCATTGTGCAAGGACGGTAAGGTGAAGGGTGTACATCCAAAACTGGCTGTCCAGGTTGTTCAGGTCAATAAGCAGCCGTACTGCGAATGAAGTAATTCCCATTAGGAAGAGCCAGATTACAAAGAACCAATCCGATGGT
>Ga0116176_10003999_pt1 | contig 10813 bp, 9 predicted proteins | sample AD_STIC08_MetaG_FD_89803 | JGI IMG/M metagenome (GOLD analysis project Ga0116176, IMG submission 89803) | Active sludge microbial communities of municipal wastewater-treating anaerobic digesters from USA - AD_STIC08_MetaG | ecosystem: Engineered > Bioreactor > Anaerobic > Digestate | place: USA... | reverse complement strand
TGGTCTTCGCGTGGGGGTTGCCGCAGGTGAAGGGGGTGCTGAACGGGATCTCGGCGCCGGCGATCCAGGTGCCCGGGTTGCACCTGCAGGTGCAACGCGTGCCACCGGTGGTGGCGGCGCCGGCGGCGGAGGGGGCGGTCTTCACCCTCAACTGGCTCTCGGCGACGGGGAGCGCGATCTGGCTGGCGGCGATGGTGGGCGGGCTGTTCATGGGATTCTCGCCGCGGGCACTGGTGCGCGAGTACTGGGCGACGCTCGCCCTCACCCGCACCTCGCTCCTGACGATCAGCGCGATGTTGTCGTTAGGCTACGTGTCGCGCTACTCGGGGATGGATGCCATCCTCGGCCTCGCCTTCGCGCGCACCGGGGCGTGGTATCCGTTCTTCGGGGCGATGCTGGGGTGGCTGGGCGTGGCCCTCACCGGGTCGGACACGTCGTCGAACGTCCTCTTCGGGAGCCTGCAGACGCTCACCGCCCAACAGGTGGGGGTCAGCCCCGTGCTCATGGCGGCCGCCAACTCGTCAGGCGGCGTGATGGGGAAGATGATCGACGCGCAGAGCATCGTCGTGGCCAGCACCGCCACACGGTTCTACGGCCAGGAAGGGAAGATCCTCCGCTTCGTCTTCTGGCACTCGCTCGCGCTGGCCGCGCTGGTCGGCGTCCTGATCCTGCTGCAAGCGTACGTTCCGCCGTTCACGCGCATGGTGGTGCCGTAGTCGAGGGCCGCGGCCCGCGCACCTTCCTCGCACCGTCACGCGCCCGCTCGACGTCTCGACTTCTCGACATCATGCACCTCTCCAACCTCATTCATGCGGTCGACGCCCACGCCGCCGGCGAGCATGGGCGTGTCATCACCGGCGGCGTCGTCAACGTCCCCGGCGCGACGATGTTCGACAAGATGACGTGGCTCCGGACACACGGCGACGCGTTGCGCCTGCGCATGCTGCGCGAGCCGCGCGGCTACCCGGCCGCCAACTGCAACCTCATCCTCCCGTCCAATCATCCCGAGGCCGACGCCGGCTTCGTGATCATGGAGCAGGTGGAGTATCCGGGGATGTCGGGGACCAACACGATGTGCGTGGTCACCGTGCTGCTGGAGACCGGGATGCTCCCCATGCTCGAGCCGGTCACCGAACTCACGCTCGAGTCGCCGGCCGGGCTCATTCGCGTGCGTGCCGATTGCGCGGGGGGGAAGGTGACGCGCGTGACGTTCCGCAACGTCGCGGCGTTCGCCACGCATCTCGACGCGCCGGTCGAAGTGCCGCAGCTGGGGACGGTGAAGGTCGACATCGCGTATGGCGGGATGTTCTACGTGATCGCCGACGCCACCCAGTTCGGGCTGCGCCTCACGCCGGACGAAGGGGGCGACATCGTGCGTATCGGCGAAATGATCAAGGCGGCGACGCGGGAGCAGCTCCCCGTGGTGCATCCGGAGCAGCCGGGCTTCGAGGGGGTGACGATTGCCCAGCTCTCGGGGCCCCCATTGCGCGGTGACGCCGACTGGCAGAACGCGGTGGTCGTCTCGACGGGGACGCTCGACTGGAATCGCCCGTCGACGTGGACGGGGGCGCTCGACCGTTCGCCGTGCGGCACCGGGACCTCGGCCAAGATGGCGACGCTGCACGCGCGTGGTCGGTTGGGGCTCCACCAGGACTTCCGCCATGCCGGCGTGTTGGGAACGGTCTTCACCGGGCGTCTCCTCGAGGAGGTGCAAGTCGGCGACTACACCGCCGTGGTGCCGAGCATCTCGGGACAGGCCTGGATTACCGGGATGGCGACCTACGTGCTCGACCCGACCGACCCGTTCCCCGAGGGATACACCGTGGGCGACATCTGGTAGCGCGGGCCCGGTAGAGAGGGGCGGAAGGGGGGCGTCGGCGCGCGGGGCGAAAAGCCGCACAGTTTCGCGGGAATGCGACCGAGACTAGCTGGCAGCGCCATGAACGCAGCCGTCCTTCTCTCCGCCTGTGTCGCCGTGCTCCAGTTGGGCATCGGCATTCTGCTCCTCCCCGTCTCCAGGGCGCCGGGGTGGAGCGGGGCGCGCGTCTTTTCCGTCATCGCGTTCAGCGCGGCCGGCTACAGCGCGATGAACATCACGACGGCGTACGTCCCGCTCTCCGACGGGATACGGGCGGCGGGGGCGCGCACCAGCTTCCTGATGGCCGGCGTCTTTGTCGCGGCGTGGCTGGTGCAGGCGTACGGCGACCGGACCGGCCGCTGGCATCGTGTCCCCATCTGGGCGCGCTGGCTGGCTGGGGCGGTTGTGGCTGGCGGCTTCGTCTCGGCGGTCACCGGGTGGTCCATCGTCCCGGGCGCATTCACGGAGATCGACATCGCCTGGGCCGGGGTCCGCTACCGCTTCGCGACGCAGACGGCCCTCGGCAATGCGACCGCCTTCCTGGATCTGGCGGCGGTGCTCTGCGTCGGCATGTCGTACATGCGCCGTCGCCGCGAGTCGCGGCGCAACTGGGAGTACCTCATCGGCTTCTCGGTCTTCATCGGGGCGTCGGCGGTCGAGGCGCTCGTTGGCGCCGGAATGCTGGACTTCTTCTTCATGGCCGACATCGGCTTCCTGGCGGTCGTGATCCCCATGGCGGCCGAGACGGTGCGACGCTTCGTCCAGGATGCGCAGCGGCTCGCGGCGACCTCCACGCAGCTGACCGAGGAGATCGAGATCCGCACGCAGGAGCGCGACGAGGCGCAGCTCGCGTGGATCGAGGCGGAGCGCCAAGCGTCGGTCGGGCGTCTGGCGGCGGGAGTGGGACACGAGATCAACAACCCGCTGGCGTATCTCCGACTCAACGTCGAGTTGATCGGCGAGTGGGGGCGCGAGCACGCGGCCCCGCCGGACCTGATGGAATCGGTGGACAGCGCGCTGGATGGCGCGGATCGCATTCGACGAGTCGTGGACGCCCTGCGTGCGTACTCGAGGCAGGGGACGGGAAAGCTCGCCCCGGTCGCGCCTGAGGCGGTGACGCAGTCGGCGCTGCGGGTGGCGACGCACCAGCTGCGCGGTGCCGAGATCGACCTCGTCGTGGACGAGGCACCGCTCGTGATGGGAGAGGAAGCCAAGCTGGTGCAGGTGGTCGTGAACCTGCTCCTGAACGCCTCGCAGGCGATTGCCGAGGGGGCAACCGGGCGCAAGGGCGTGATCACTGTACGCGTGGGAGGTGACGACGAGGGGCAGGCGCGGATCTCGGTTGGCGACAACGGTCCCGGCATCTCGCGCGAGGACCTTCGCCGCCTGACGCAGCCGTACTTCACGACGCGGGCGAATGCCGGCGCGATGGGGCTCGGGCTCTTTCTCGCGCGCGGCGTCGTGGAGCAGCATGGCGGCTCACTCCACATCGAAAGCACGCTGGGTGCCGGAACGACGGTGCGCGTGCTCCTTCCGGCGGCGAGCGAGGCGACGGCCTCGGCGTTGGAGCCCGTGATGGGGCGCGTCGGGGCCCCACGAGCGGACGTCAGCACATCTCCGGCACGAGGGGTGGTCGTGGGGCATTAAGTTGGGGTGCGTCCGGGGGAGTTGGCGGTGGTGCCACTCCCTCGGTGCCCCCCAGCAAACCGTCTCCCCAGCCGCATGTCGAGCCCAACGTCGTTCCCGCGCGAGCGCATCCGCATCACCCTTCTCGAAAACATCCATCCCGCGGCACGCGAGACGCTCGTGGACGCGGGATACAGCGTGGAGGTCATTCCGCGCGCGCTGGACGGCGACGAGCTGAACGCCGTGGTGGCGGCGTCGCACGTGCTGGGGGTGCGATCCCGGACGAAGCTGCGGGCGGCGCAACTCGAACACGCGAACAAGCTGCTGGCGATCGGCTGCTTCTCCGTGGGGACCGACCAGGTGGCGATCAACGAGGCCGCGCACGCCGGCGTGCCGGTGTTCAACGCGCCGCACGCATCGACGCGCAGCGTGGCCGAGCTGACCATCGGGAACATCATCGCGCTGGCCCGTCGCATCGGTGACAAGAACAACAAGCTGCATCGCGGGGAGTGGGACAAGAGCCTGAGCGGGGCCCACGAGGTGCGCGGGCGCTCGTTAGGAATCGTCGGGTATGGGCACATCGGGCAGCAGGTCGGGCTCCTAGCCGAGGCCTTCGGGATGCGTGTGGTCTTCCACGACATCCAGAAGAAGCTCCCGCTGGGCCTCTGTCGCCCCGTGAACACGCTGGACGCCCTGCTCGAGCAGTCGGATTTCCTCTCGTTGCACGTGCCGGACACGCCACGCACGCGCGGCCTGATCGGCGCCGCGCAGCTCGACCGGCTCAAGCCCGGGAGCTACGTGATCAACCTGTCGCGCGGGAGCGTGGTCGACGTGGAGTCGCTGCGTGCCGCGCTGAGGAGCGGGCACCTCGCGGGGGCGGCGCTCGACGTCTTCCCGACCGAGCCGGCGCCGACCAACGCCGAATTCGACGTCGGCTTCGATGCGTTGCCGAACGTGATCCTCACTCCGCACGTGGGTGGCAACACCGAGGAGGCGCAGCGCGACATCGGCATCGAGGTGGCCAACTCGTTCATCGGCTTCATCGATCGCGGGTCGACCGAGGGGGCGGTGAACTTCCCGCACGTGAACCTTCCCGCGATCCCCGAGACGCACCGCATCCTCAACATCCATCGCAACGTCCCCGGCGCGCTGGCCGAGGTGAACAAGATCGTCTCCGAGGTCGGGGCCAACATCGAGGCGCAGCAGCTCGCGACGACGCGCGACATCGGCTACCTCGTGATGGACGTGAACCGGGAGCTGTCGGACGAGGTCAACGCGCGGATCGCCCAGCTGCCGATGAGCGTACGGACACGCATCCTGTACTGAGCGTGCCGCATCGCCCCGGTCTGCTCTCCGCCACGGACGAAGTCGGCGCGGTCGACACCGCGCCCGACTGCGTACGCCTTGCGCCTGACGACGGCGCCATCGCCGACTACCTCCATGACGAGTCGAAGCTCGCCTCGCACGGCGCCGGCTCATTGGCGGTGCCTCAGACGCTGTCGGAGTTGCGACAGGTGCTGCGCTGGCACGCCCAGGCGCATCACGTGGTGGCGGTTTCGGGGGCGCGCACCGGGGTGGCGGGGGGGGCGGTGCCCGATCCCGGAGCACATGTGGTCTCGCTCGACGCGCTGCGTGGCGTGATCGCGGTGCATGCCGACCGCGAGCCACCGACCGCGGAGGTCCTGGCTGGCACGTCGTTGCGCGAGTTGAACGAGTACCTGGCGGTCCACCACCCCGGCCTCGTCTTCCCCGTCGACCCGACCGAGAGCTCCGCGTCGATCGGCGGGATGGTGGCGACCAACGCCGGCGGGGCGCGCACCTTCCGGTTCGGCGCCATGCGCGATTGGGTGACGCGGCTGACGGTCGAACTGCCGAGCGGTCGCACGCTCGACGTGTCCCGCGACGATCATGCAGGCCCCGACGGTGCGCTCACGTTGGTCGACGGCGACGACTCGCGGGTCCTGACGATCCCGCCGATTCCCAAGCCGGCGACGAAGAACGCCGTCGGCTACGGCTTCACCGCCGAACGGGCGCCGCTCGACCTCTGGATCGGGGCCGAAGGGACGCTGGGCGTCGTATCGGAGGTCGAGCTTCGCCTTCAGCGCCAGCACGAAGAGCGACTAGGCTACCTCCAGTTCTTTGCCGACGCGGAGACAGCATTCGCCTTCGTCACCCGACTTCGCGCCGATCGGTCGCTCAAGACGACGGCGATCGAGTTCCTCGACGCTCGGTCGCACGCGCTGGCGAAGGAGAGCGCCAAACCGGCGGTCGACCGGGTCCTGCAGTTCGCCAGCGAGTCGTCGTGTTCCGTCTTCGCGGAGATCGGGTACGAGACCGAGGAAGAGCTCGCGAAAATAGCAGATCGGCTATCTATCTATGTCGGAGAGGTACATGGCGATGCGGAGATGGCGCTGGCAGGGGCGAATGAGGGGGAACTCAAGGACATTCGTGCGTTCAGGCACGCCGTTCCTGAGCGCATAAATGCTATCATAGCACAGCGACGCGAGCACCACCCCGGATTGCACAAGATCGCCACCGACATGGCGGTCCCCGACGAGTCGCTCGGCTGGGTCTTCGACCGATACCAGGAAGTGCTGGGCGCGGCGGGGCTCGACTTTGCCGTTTTCGGGCACGTGGGAAACAACCATTTCCACGTCAACATCCTCCCGCGCGACGAGGAGGAGCTGGCCCGGGCCAAGGCGTGTTACGCCGTCCTGGCGCGCGAGATCGTCGCGCGTGGCGGCTGTGTGGCCGCCGAGCACGGGATCGGACGGATCAAGAAGTCCTTCGTCTCCGTGCAGTACCCCCCCGAGGTGATAGCGTCGATGCGTGCCGTGAAGCGCTGGGTCGACCCCGAGTGGCGCCTGAACCCGGGGATCCTGATCGACCCGTCCTGACGGCAGAGCGGTTGCGGTCCTGCGCCGGGATGGCGTTGCGCGCCCCGGCGGACACTCCCTAAGATCCCGTCATGCGTCCCATTGCCCCTGCTCGCGAGTACGACGTTCCCGTCCTCGCCGACCTGAACAACCGCTTCGCCCCCGACGGGCTCACCCTCCCGCGTTCCGAGTCGTTCGTCGAGGCCCACCTAGACGACTATCGCGTCATCCGCGACGACGACGGCCACGTGGTCGGGTGCGTCTGCATCGACGAATACTCGCCCTCCTTGGTGGAGCTGGTCTCGCTCGCGGTCGATCCGTCGCAACAGGGGAAGGGGCTCGGCGCGCAGCTCGTGAAGGCGGCCGTGACGCTGGCCGCCAAGCGCGGCTACCCGGAGATCTTCGCCGTCTCGTTCAGCGACTCGCTCTTCCAGCGCTGCGGCTTCCACTTCCAGGACATCGAGAAGTACCCGGAGAAGAAGCGGCGATACGACCGGGTATCGGCGGACGAGTGGACGATCGGCCACAAGCACTGCTTCGCCCTCGCGCTCCCCGTGGAGCACGTGTAGGCGTGGTCCCCTCGCGCCCCTCGTCGTCGCGTCCCCCCACCAAGGGGCTCGACGACTATTCCGAGGTGCTGGGGATGACACCGCGCCAGCACGAGCAGAAGATGCGGAAGTGGTACGTCCTGCTGGCGGTCGCGCTTTTCTTCTCGGTCTTCGGCGAGGGGTTCCTGATGCTCGCCGCCCGGATGAAGGAAAAGCGGGAGGTGGAGGCGCGTCGCGCGAAGGGGGCGGTGACGGAGCCGGTACGGCAGGGGGCGACGACGCCCTCCGTGCCATCGACAGTGCCGCCCGCGCCTGGCGGTCCGCCTAACGCTGCGCCGCGCTGATTCGCCGGCGTGCGCGCAGGTCGAGCGTCTCGCCGGCGCGTAGCGTGACGTAGGGCTGCTCGGTGCCGGGCGACTCGCCGCCATTGTGGACGTAGAGCAGGCCGGGCCCCATCACCTCGGCGCGGTCGCCACGCACCACGATCGCCGTCCCTTCGTCGAGCCCGAGCCCGAGGAGCGTCGGGTGCACCGTGATGACCTGCTGCAGGTCGCGCTCGCGCTTGCGGGCCCCCACGTGCTGGTCGACGGCGACGTCGCGCAGAAAGCCGAAGCCCTGCTCGTAGCCCGGGGCCATCATGATCGTGTTCCCCTCGCGCGCCCCCCGCACGAGGTACGAGGCGAGGATCGACGCGCCCGCTGACGTCCCGCCGACGACGCCGCCACGTGCAAGGAGGGCGTGCAACTCACGCTCCGAGCGCGTGCCGAGGTAGGCATCGACGAGTCGCCATTGCCGTCCCCCCGGAAACCAGACGCCGTGCGCACGGCGAAGCAGCGTCGCGAACGAGTCGCTCTCGGCGAGTCGCCGGTCGCGCGTGTGGATGATGGTGAGGTTGCGCGCCCCCGCCCGGGTGAACATGCCCAGTCCCGACCAGTCGGTCGGATACACGGAGTCCTCGCCCGCGGTAGGGATGACAACGATCGGGGCGTCGGGGCCCCCGGCCAGTTCGATGAATCGAGAGACGATGGCCGGGGCGATCTGCCCGCCGCCCACCACCACGAGATGACCCGCGGCGGGGGCGATGGTCCGCTCGCCCGACGCGCGGGCCGAGGGGGACGCCGATGTCGCGGGGGCGTTTGCGCCGCGCGCCGTCGCCTGCGAGCAGGCGGCGACGGCGCAGGCCAGTGCAAGGACGATGATACGGTGCGCGCGGATCATCGGCTGTATCCGGTTAGTGCTTCATCCCCTTCATGGACTGTTTGGCCGTGCACGACTTCTCGACGACCTCGAAGGTGTCGTGAATTGCCGTGATTGCCGCCTTGAGGTCGGCGTCGCTTGTGGAGCCCTTCACCTTCTCCGCGAGATCGGCGGTGCTGGCGGCGATGGTGGTCACGGCCTTGGCGTTCTCCGGCGTGGCGCAGGCGGCTGGTGCGGTGGAGCCTGCCCACGCCTTGGCCTTGTCGGCCAGCGTCTGGGCATTGGCCTTGAGGGGGGCGAAGTCGCCCTTGTCGGCGGCGGGGTGGAAGGTGCCGCCGAGGACGCCGTGGAAGGCGTCCATCTCCTTCCAGGGGGACATCATGTGTTCACCCTTCATGTCGTGCTGCATCGCGGCCGGCTTCGACGCGGAGTCGGGCTTGGCCCCGTGCTGCTGGTGCTGCTGGGCCTGAACGGAAGTCGCCGCGAGGGTGATCGTGACGGCGACGGTGAGGCGAGAGGCGAGCGACATGAGGGAAATTCTCCAGGATGTTCGGGTGGAGCGCTGAGGCCGGGAATCTAACGGGTCGGCGAGGGGGGCCCTATGTTCCCGCCGCGAGCGGATACCCGGGATCGGAGGGAGAGAGCCACGGGGGGCGGCCCCGGGGGCTCAACCCTCGTGCGGGGTGATCCGTTCATCAGCGACACCCCGGCCGCGCCCGTCGGCGCGAACGCCGGTCGAGACCCAAGTCACCAAAGGGAGCGACAGACATGCACTCGCGTTTCACTCGCGCGCTGGTGGGCGTGGTGGGGGCTGCCGTGATGGCGGCGTGGTCCGCGCCGCTCGTGGCGCAGGACGCCGATCCCGCACCCAAGCGGGCGGAGGGTGAGGGGCCGTTCGACAAGCTGATCATCCGTGGCGCGACGCTGATCGACGGGCAGGGGGGGCCGCCGCGCGGGCCGGTGGACATCGTGATCGAGAAGAACCGAATCACGCAGGTGGCGGAAGTCGGGTATCCCGGGCTCCCGATCAACGAGGCGCGTCGCCCCAAGGGGCCGGCGCGCGAGATCGATGCCAAGGGGATGTACGTGATGCCGGGGCTCATCGACCTGCACGTGCACACCTGCGGCAAGCCCAAGGCGCCGGACGCCGAATACTGCTACAAGCTCTGGCTGTCGCACGGCATCACGACGGTGCGCGGCGTGCCGTTAGGCGGCTTCGAGTGGTCGGCGAGCGAGGCCAAGCGGTCGTCCACCAACGAGATCACCGCGCCGCGCCTGGTGAACTACCAGCGCCCGGGGTCGGGGAAGGGGTGGACCGGTGGGCAGATCACGACGTCCGAGAAGGCGCGCGAGTGGGTGCGCTGGGCCAAGACGCAGGGCATCGATGGACTCAAGGTGGGCGCGCACGAGCCGGAGATCATGGCGGCGCTGATGGACGAGGCGAAGAAGCTCGGCCTGGGCTCCACCGCGCACTTGCAGCAGACGGGCGTGCCGAACATGAACGCGATGCAGGCGGTGCGCCTCGGCCTCGGCGCCGTGACGCACTACTACGGCATCTTCGAGTCGATGTACGAGGGGACGTCGATCCAGCCGTATCCGGCCGACTACAACTACTCGGATGAGCAGTGGCGCTTTGGCCAGGTCGCGCGGCAGTGGAGCCTGGTGAAGCCGAAGAGCGCGAAGTGGTATGCGTTCCTCGACACGCTCAAGAAGTATGACGCGACGCTCGACCCGACGATGACGACGTACATGTCGGGGCGGAACCTCATGTACCGTCGCACGGCGGAGTGGCACGAGAAGTACACGCTGCCGTCGTTGTGGGACTTCTACACGCCCAACCGCGAGAACCACGGCGCGTACTTCTACGACTGGACCACGTGGGACGAAGTCGCCTGGCGCCGCTTCTACAACGTGTGGATGGAGTTCATCAACGACTACAAGAACATGGGCGGGCGCGTGACGCCGTCGACCGATGCGGGCTTCATCTACAACACGTACGGCTTCAGCTACATCGAAGAGTTGGAGAACTTCCAGGAGGCCGGCTTCCACCCGCTCGAGGTGATTCGCGGCGCGACGTTGCACGCGGCGCAGGAGCTGAACAAGGCCAACGGCAAGCCGATCGAGATGGGGCTGGTGCGCCCGGGGATGCTGGCCGACCTGGCGATCGTGGGCGAGAACCCGATCAACAACTTCAAGGTGCTGTACGGCACGGGGCACCTGCGCCTCAACGACAAGACGGGGCAGATGGAGCGCGTGGGCGGCGTGAAGTGGACGATCAAGGACGGGATCGTCTATGACGCCAAGAAGCTCCTCGACGACGTGGCCAAGATGGTCGAGAAGCAGAAGAAAGAGCGCGGCATCTCCAAGCTGCCGGCTGTCTCGATGCCCTAGCGGCGACGGGCGGACTGCCTCATCGACACACAGAGGGGGTGGAGGCGCCGCACCGGTGCTTCCACCCCCTCCCCGTTTGGGGAGGGCGTCGGCGTGCACTACACATCGGGTGTGACGTACGGCGGGCTGGGCGGTGTGACACGACTGCTTGCGCGCCAAACTCGGAACGCGTATTCAGTTGGCCCGACTGGCAGGCGGGTAGGCTCTTCCCTTGAGCCCCCCCATCTTCAACCCCCAGGAGCACGCCATGAAAGGAGTCGTTCGAGTCGCTGTTCCCCTGTTGGTGCTGGCGGCATGCGTGGATGCCCCGAGCCCGG
>Ga0116176_10003989_pt1 | contig 10822 bp, 10 predicted proteins | sample AD_STIC08_MetaG_FD_89803 | JGI IMG/M metagenome (GOLD analysis project Ga0116176, IMG submission 89803) | Active sludge microbial communities of municipal wastewater-treating anaerobic digesters from USA - AD_STIC08_MetaG | ecosystem: Engineered > Bioreactor > Anaerobic > Digestate | place: USA... | reverse complement strand
TCCCGGTAAGCGGCCACAGTGCGCGGGCTGAGGGCGCGTTGTTGTGTCAGGTGCTCGACGAAGAAGGCTTGTACGAGCGCGGGAAACGATGGCGGTGGTTTGGCTTGCCTACGCATCATCGTCTCCCGCGAGATCGGCGAATTGCTCGAACCGCCCGGCTGTGATCGCCATCAACTCGGGAACGCCGGTGAGGTACCAGTACGTGTAGAAGATCTCGGCATGGCCCATGTAGGTCGCCAGGGCCAGCATTTTCTGGTCGATCTCGGCACCGTCGGCATACCAGCGGATCAACCGCCTGACGGCAAAGGTGTGGCGCAAGTCGTGCAAGCGGGGCGCCTCGTGTCCGCCACGATTGATCCAGCCGAGGCTGTCGCGCAGGCCCGTAAAGACGCGATGTGCCTGTCGATCGCCGAGCGGAAGCCCCAGTCGGCGGCCGCGACTGCTGATCAGGAACGGCATGCCGGCCGTCGTCGGAAGATGCCTCTCGCGCTGTCTTCGGTAGCAAGCCAGCGCCTTGACCGTGCTCGGATGGATCGGCACTTGCCGGGACTTGGCGAACTTGGTCTGCCGGATCGTCAGCATCCCGCGCTTGAGGTCGACATCCGCATCGCGCAGGTGAATGGCTTCGGAAACGCGCAGTCCGGTCGAAGCCATCAGACCGAACAGGGTTTCGTAGGTGAAGGGCCGAATGCTGCCAGTGGGGCCGAGTGTGCGTGCTGCCGAGCAACTCGACGATCTCGTCGTCATAGTAGATGTGGGGTGCAACGCGGCCGGGTTCCGGACCGAAGAGCGATGCCTCGGGCACCTCGGTATCCGGCTCGAACTGCTGCAGGTAACAGATGAAGTGCCGCAGTCGTCCCCAGCTGCGCGCCCAGGTGCCTGCATCGCCATTGCCATCCTTGGCGGTACGCACCCATTCGGCCATGAGCTCGGCCGTCAGCGGACCACGATGGCGTTTGGCCGCCACGAAGCGGGCAAACCTGGAGAGGAAGGCGTCACCGGAGCGCAGACGGAAACCCTGACGACGGCGCTCGGCCAGATAGTCGTCGATTCTGGCCTGCAGGCTTCGGCGTCGGCTCATGATTCACTCCCCGGCCAGGGCAGCGCAACGTCGGCGAGATTTGGCGTGTCGAGCTTCGCGTAGATCCGGGAGGTTTCCAGAGACCGGTGCCGCAAGACATCAGCAACTTCCTTGAGTGAGCCGCCGTTCTCGACGAGGCGACACGCCAGCGTATGCCGCAGAACGTGCGATCCTGTACCAGGCAAGCCGGCCCGTTGGCACGCCCGGCGGATCACGTTCTGAATCGCATAGGTTGTGACCGGAACGTCCCGCGAGTCGCGGCGGCAAAGGAAGATTGCCCGGCTTGGGGTTGCCGGGCGCTCATGCTGCAAATAGTCCGCCAAGGCTTGCCCGGTGGTCATCGGCAGCGGCAGGACGTCCCGCCGTCGCGACTTCGTCCCCTTCAGCGTGACCGTGCCTTCTCGCCAGTCGATGTCGTCGATCGACAGGTTCGCGATCTCGCCCGCGCGCAGCCCCATGTCCAGTGCGCAGCGGACGATGGCATAACCTCGCCTGGGCTTGCGTCCATAAGGGAGTGCGGCGAGCAGCCGTTGAACTTCGTCCGGCTTGAGGGCGCGGGGCAGCACTGCAAGGTTCCACTGCACCGGTGAGGAGATGACTGCGCTCAGACCGGCAACCGAGTCGCCGCAGATCGTCCGATAGCGGAGGTAGCTTCGCAAGGCGGTTGCGACTTGCGCAGCGGCAGAATGCGAGGGGCTGTCTCCCAGTTGCCGAGCGATGAAGCGCTGAACATCGGCTGCGTGCAGCCTGGCCATGTCGATGACGCCGCCGGCAAACTTCTTCTGCAACAACAGACCAACGATGCGGCAATGGTTGCGGCGTGTGCTTGCCGCAAGGCCACGGACGTCATGCAAGTGGTCGTCGTACCGCCGCAGTTCGTCGGCGATGGCATCGGAGAGGGCTGCGCCTGGGCACGCAGGTTGCGTGCGCCGGGATTGGGCGGATGGGTTCATGAGCGTCTCCTGGAGTAGAAACTCCACTTCAGGAGAGCGCTGAAATTATGTCGAGCTCAGACTCCTATCCCGGCAAGCAAAAGCTCGAGCACACTGGGATCTACGGCCTGCTACCCCGGACGCTCAACATAATCGAGGCATCTACATAATCGGCCGTTGCAGTCGGTGGCCTGCTGGAGGAAGTCAGGCCGCAAAGCGCCGGTCACCTGTCATTCGTCCGTGACGCGACCGCGAACGACAGCTTCCAAACTCTGCGTGCTGGGGCTATCGACCCACAAGAGACGTCCAGCACCTCAATGGCCCGAAGACAGCTTTCCGAGTGAAGCTGTCACCCCGAAAGGCAGCGTTGCGGAGCTGTGAACCTAAATCCGGCAGTTACCCCCCTTTGTTTGCTGCCTGATCATGCAAACGTGGTGAGGTAACTGCCGGATTTAGGCTGATTGGACAGCGGCGGAACGCCCATCGCGTGCGTGGGTGGTACGTTCGGCTTGTCGTGGCTGTGATCAGCCGGGTTGTGACCGTGCTGGTGGGGGCTGCCCTCGTCCTCGAAGTCATCATCGCTATGACCATGATCGTTTTGATCCGTGGCCGCCCCAGTATGCGCGTGTGTAGTCGCACGCAAGGGTGCGCGCGACAGGGATGTTGCGCTCGAGAATGCGAACAGGGCATGCGAGAGCATCAGCAGCCCAACCAACACTCTCGCCAGCGCGCGAGCGATCCTTTTCGAGAAGATAGAGGTGGCCAGAAGAAAGGTCATGTCGGGTCGGGTTCAGGCAGGCAGGCAGGCAGGGAGCCTTTCGCGATCCGTGGCCGGTTTATACAGGAGTCGGATTCAATACGGCAATTCGGCAACACTCGGAAACGAGCGCGGGCAAAAGGGTGTTTCGGCACCTAGCGCCAGGTGGATGGATCGCCTGGTTCGGATGCCCCTCAGTGCAGCTTCACCTGCGGTTCCGTGCGCCGCGTCAGCGTGCGCGCGAAGGTGATCCAGGATCACCTTGGCCCAGCCGTGCAGGGCGAGCTCGTGCATCTTGTAAAGCGAGGTATACATCGGCTTGGCGTACCAGCCTGCGATGAACAGGTCGCCGCGCACCAGGCCGCCCATCATGTTGCCGACGGTGCTGAACTTGCCGAGCGAGACGAGCGAGCCGAGATCGCGGTAGTGGTAGTCCTGCAGCGGCTTGCCGTCGAGGCGGCGGCGGATCTGCTTGAACAGGTGCGAGGCTTGCTGGTGGGCCACCTGGGCGCGTGGCGGGACGAAGCCGTTCTTCTCCGGCCAGGGGCAGGCGGCGCAGTCGCCGATGGCGAAGATGTCTGCATCGAGGGTCGTCTGCAAGGTCTGGCGCACCAGCAACTGGTTGAGGCGATTGGTCTCCAGGCCGTCGAGGCGGGTGAGGAATTCCGCGGCCTTGACGCCGGCCGCCCACACGGTCAGCTCTGCCGGCAGTACCGAGCCGTCGGCCAGGCGCACGCCGTCGGCCAGCACTTCGGCGACCTTGGCGCCGGTATGCACTTCGACGCCGAGCTTGCGCAGCAGGCGCTCGGTCGAGCGTGACAGGCGCTCGGGCAGGGCGGGCAGTACGCGCGGGCCAGCCTCGATCAGCACCACCTTGATGTCGCGCTTGGCGTCGACGCGATCGAGGCCGTAGGCCACGACCTGGCGCATCGTGTGGTGCAGCTCGGCCGACAGCTCGACCCCGGTGGCGCCGGCGCCGATGATCGCCACCTTGAGCTGTTCCGGGCGCAGTTGCGTCTGCTGCGCCTGTGCGCGCACGCAGGCATGCACCATGCGTGTATGAAAACGGCGCGCGTCGGCCGCGGTCTCGAGCTTGAGCGCGTGCTCCCGCACTCCGGGGGTGCCGAAGTCGTTGCTCTGGCTGCCCACGGCGATGACCAGCGTGTCGTAGGGGAAGGAGCGCGCCGGCGTCAGTTCGCCGCCCTTGCGGTCGGTGAAGGGGGCGACGTGGACTTCGCGCGTGATGCGGTCGATGCCGGTCATCTCGCCGATGCGAAAGCGAAAGCCATGCCGGTGGGCATGCGCGAGGTAGCCGACCTCGTGGTCGCCAAAGTCCATGCTGCCGGCGGCGATCTCATGCAGCTTGGGCTTCCAGACGTGGCTGTGCTTGCGCTCGATGAGGGTGATCTCGGCCTTGCCACGACGGCCGAGCGTGTCGCCCAGGCGGGTGGCGAGCTCGAATCCGCCCGCACCACCACCGACGATGACGATGCGGTGCGGGGTGCTGGTGGTGCTTTGATTCATCCGTTCATCATCCTGTGGGCGGGTGCAGGCGCAGTGAGGGAGCCGGCGCTCACATCCCTTGGTAGATCGGCCCTTCGCCGCCCTGCGGGACCACCCAGTTGATGTTCTGGGTCGGGTCCTTGATGTCGCAGGTCTTGCAGTGCACGCAGTTCTGCGCGTTGATCTGCAGGCGTGGGCCGGCTTCGGCCTGAACGATCTCGTACACCCCGGCCGGGCAGTACCGCTGCTCGGGGGCGTCGTATTTCGCCAGGTTGATCGCGATCGGCACCGAGGCGTCTTTGAGCTGCAGATGGCAGGGCTGCTCTTCCTCGTGGTTGGTGTTGGACAGGAACACCGACGAGAGGCGATCGAAGGTGAGCACGCCGTCCGGCTTCGGATAATTGATCTTCCCGCACGCGGCCGCCGGCTTGAGCTGGTCGTGGTCCGAGGTGTTGTGCAGCGTCCACGGCACCTTGCCCTTGAACAGCACCTGGTCGATGCCGAACAGCAGCGAGCCGACCCACAAACCCTTCTTCATGTAGGGCTTGAAGTTGCGCGTCTTGTGCAGCTCGGCATGCAGCCAGGAAGCCTGGAAGGCGGCCGGATAGGCCTCGAGCGCATCGCGCTCACGCGCCGCAGCCAGCGCCTCGAAGGCGGCCTCGGCGGCGAGCATGCCCGACTTGATCGCGGCGTGGCTGCCCTTGATGCGCGCGGCGTTGAGAAAACCCGCGTCGTCGCCGATCAGCCCGCCGCCCGGGAACACCAGCCTGGGCAGGCTCTGCAGGCCGCCGGCGGCGATCGCGCGCGCACCGTACTGCAGGCGCTTGCCGCCTTCGAGGACCTTGCGGATCTCGGGGTGGGTCTTGTAGCGCTGCATCTCCTCGAAGGGCGACAGATGCGGGTTGGCGTAGTTGAGCCCGACCACGAAGCCGACCGCGACCAGATTGTCCTCGAGGTGATAGAGGAAGCCGCCGCCGTAGGTGGCGTTGTCCATCGGCCAGCCGGCGGTGTGCACCACCAAGCCCGGGCGATGGTGCTCGGTTTTCACTTCCCACAGCTCCTTGATGCCGATGCCGTAGGTCTGGGGGTCGGCGCCGTCGCGCAGCTTGAACTTCGCCTCGAGCTGCTTGCCGAGGTGGCCGCGACAGCCTTCGGCGAACAGGGTGTACTTGGCGTGCAGCTCCATGCCGGGCTGGTGGTGCGGACCCGGCGTGCCATCACGATTGAGCCCCATGTCGCCGGTGGCGACGCCCTTCACCGCGCCCGCCTCGTCGAACAGGATCTCGGCGCCGGCAAAGCCCGGGTAAACCTCCACACCGAGCGCCTCGGCCTGTTCGCCGAGCCACTTCACCAGATTGCCCAGGCGCACGATGTAATTGCCGTGGTTCACAAAGCAGTCGGGCAGCAGGCGGTTGGGGGCCTGGCGGGCGCCGGTCTCGGAGAGGAACAGCACCTTGTCCTCGGTGACCGCGGTGTTGAGCGGGGCGCCCTGTTCCTTCCAGTCGGGGAAGAGCTCGGTGAGCGCCTCCGGGTCCATCACCGCGCCCGAGAGGATGTGGGCGCCGATCTCGGCGGCCTTCTCGATCAGGCACACCGAGATCTCCTGACCCTTTGCCGCCGCCAGTTGCTTGAGCTTGATCGCAGCCGACAGCCCGGCCGGGCCGCCGCCGACGATCAGCACGTCGAACTCCATTGATTCGCGCATGGTTCGATACTCCTTTGGCGGGATCCTGACCTGGGCGATCATGACCCCTGATGCGAAGTCAAAAAAACGGCTCGGAAAGCACTGCTTTGCCGAGCCGGAACGGTTCGAGAGTCTCAGAGGGGAGGGAGATGAGATCTAACGAACCCGATGGAAACGAGAACGCGAGCTCCGATCAGGCAAGGATGGAAGTCAGTTCCGGCACCGCCTGGAACAGATCGCCCACGAGGCCGTAGTCGGCGACCTGGAAGATCGGGGCTTCCGGATCCTTGTTGATCGCCACGATCACCTTGGAATCCTTCATACCCGCCAGATGCTGGATCGCGCCCGAGATGCCGACCGCGATGTAGAGCTGCGGGGCGACGATCTTGCCGGTCTGGCCGACCTGGTAGTCGTTGGGGCAGTAGCCCGCATCGACCGCGGCGCGGCTGGCACCGAGCGCAGCGCCGAGCTTGTCGGCGAGCGGCTCGAGCAACTGGTGGTAGGCGTCGCCGCTGCCCAGGCCGCGACCGCCGGCGACGATGACCTTGGCGGCACCGAGCTCGGGGCGCGCGCTCTTGACGATCTCGCGGCCGGTCAGCGCGGTGACACCGAGATCGGCGCCCGCAGCGACGGCTTCCACCGGGGCGGCGTTGCCCTCGGCAGCAGCGGCGTCGAACGCCGTGGTGCGCACGGTGATGACCTTGATCGCATCGGCGCTCTTGACCGTGGCCAGCGCGTTGCCGGCGTAGATCGGGCGCACGAAGGTGTCGGGGCTTTCGATCGCGACGATCTCGCTGATCTGCGCCACGTCGAGCAGCGCGGCCACGCGCGGCAGCATGTTCTTGCCGGCCGGGGTCGCCGGGGCGAGCACATGGCTGTAACCGGCGGCCAGGCCCTTCACCAGTTCGGCAACGTTCTCGGCGGTCTGGGCTTCGTAGTGGGCAGCATCGCACACCAGCACCTTGGCCACACCGGCCACCTTGGCGGCCGCTTCGGCCACGCCAGCGCAGCCGGCACCGGCCACCAGCACGTGGACGTCGCCACCGAGCTTGCCAGCGGCGGCCACGGTGTTGAGCGTCGAGGCCTTGAGCGATTGGTTGTCGTGTTCAGCAATAACGAGAATGGCCATGTTCAGATCACCTTCGCAACGTTCTTGAGTTTGTCGACCAGTTGGGCCACGTCGGCCACGCGCTCACCGGCGCTGCGCTTGGGCGGCTCGGACACTTTCAGCGTGGTCAGGCGGGGCATGACATCGACGCCGAGGTCGGCCGGCTTGACGGTGTCGAGCGGCTTCTTCTTGGCCTTCATGATGTTGGGCAGCGTGGCGTAGCGCGGCTCGTTCAGGCGCAGGTCGGTGGTGACCACCGCCGGCAGCTTGATCGACACGGTCTCGACGCCACCGTCGATTTCACGCGCCACCGCGGCCTTGCCATCGGCAAGGGTGATCTTCGAAGCAAAGGTCGCCTGCGCCCAGCCCGCCAGCGCAGCCAGCATCTGGCCGGTCTGGTTGGCATCGTCGTCGATGGCCTGCTTGCCGCAGATCACCAGATTCGGCTGTTCCTTGTCGCACACGGCCTTGAGCAGCTTGGCCACGGCCAGCGGCTGCAGCTCGACGTCGGTCTCGACCAGGACGGCGCGGTCGGCACCGATCGCCAGCGCCGCACGCAGCGTCTCCTGGCAGGCACCCACGCCGCAGCTCACCGCCACGACTTCGGTCACCACCCCGGCTTCCTTCAGACGAACCGCTTCTTCCACCGCGATCTCGTCGAAGGGGTTCATGCTCATCTTGACGTTGGCCAGATCCACGCCGCTGCCATCGGCCTTGACGCGAACCTTCACGTTGTAATCGACAACGCGTTTGACGGGTACGAGAATCTTCATGAGTCATCCTCCTTGTTATTGGCGCCGACTGGCGCGTCTATGGCGTGTTGTTTCGCCATGCATGCGATGCCCACTGAGTCGAGTTGCTCGATCCGGGGCCCGCGTTTGTCATTTCCAGATCTGCCGGCACCGGCTGTATCGGACCCGGCAGCCGCCCCCTTCCCAAGCTGTGCGGCTTGCAATCGGAAGGGGTTGAGCGAGCTGCCGGCTGTCCCTGTCTTCAGAAGGTCGCGCCGACGGCGAGGGCGAAGAAATCCCGGTCCTTCGCGAAGTTGTATCGACCGCCCCAGATCGGCGTCCAGGAGGCCTCGACGAAGAACCGTTTCTTCACGTCCGCCTGCAACGCAACGATCGCCAGACGCCGTCCCTCGATGAAGAGCGAGTCGTAGGACCAGCCCTTCACGTCATGGCCAAAGGTGATGGACGGCTTGAGATCCACGCCATCGAAGACATTGCCATATACGGAAGATGCCCTCAGGCGGTAGCCCCAGGCCAGCGCCGAGGCGTAGCCGTCGTTGCTGCACTGCGCAGCCGACGCGCCAGGCAAGCACACGCCGTTGACCGGACCCTGCCCGTAGAGATCGGAGCGAACGTAGCGCCGCTCGCTCACGTCCGGCAGGTCGTGGATGTACTTCACGCCGACTTCGCCCGCCAGGGTGAAGTCGCCGCCCAGCACCTTGCCGAACGGCCTGGACGCACCGGCGCTGAATTGGCTCATCTTGAGGCGGTCGTAGCCGTGGTAGACACCGCCCGCCGGCGTCGCCGTCGCATCGGCCCGGAGCAGGCTCGGGGCGGTGTTCGACACGAATGCCGAGAGCAAATCCCCGGTCGCCAACTGGATGGTCTGGTTGGGGCGGTAGGTATATTCGGCGAAGACCCGGGTCTGGTCAGGCAGACGCGTCTTGAAGTTCAGCCCCCAGACCTTCACGTCTTCCGGATACTCAACGAAGTACTGCACATTCTCGCCGTTGGGGTCGCCCGGAATGAACGGGGCGGTCCCTGACGACTTGAGCACGCTGACCGCGAGCCGGCGGCTGTGATAGTTGGCGAAATAGGCGCCGAACTGCCCCAGGTTCTCGGCAAGATAAGTCACGCCGACGCCATATTGGCCGCCGTCCGAAGGATCCCCGTCCGCCCCGCGCTTGACGACCAGCCCAAGGTCCTCGGCTTGTGCATCGCTGACCGTCACAGGCGCGACGAAGACCTGGTTGCAGCCCGCAGTCGCGTAGTCGACGAATGCACCGAAGGTGCCGCAGCCCGCCAGTTCACTGGGGCGGAAGCCGAACTGGTAGAACGCCTCGACATTGGTGTTCTTGTTCAGGCCCAGCCTGGCGAAGACCGCCGGAATCGGAATCCGGGTCTCCTCGGGAACCGCGCCGGCGCGCAGGCGCGCGGGATTGTCGATCGGGTTGATCTGCTCCAGACCGCCCAGAATCGTACCTGGGGAGCCCCAGTCGATGGTCTGATAGCCGATGCGGGTGAGCAGGGATTTGCCGTCCAGGTCGAAGTTGCCGTAGACGTTGGCCCTCAGGTCGGCCCCCGAGAAACGTCCGAGGCGACTGAAGCCCTTGTCGCTGAGGTTCTTGTCGGGCGCGTAGCCGTTGGCCGCATTGCCGTGCGGGACGCTGTCATCTTCAAGGTCGAAGTCGTGCCAGGCCTTGACGCGCACGAACATCCCCAGGTTCCGGTACTTCAGGTCGGCATCGAGCACGGCCTTGAGCACGGTCGAGGTATGGTCGCCACGCCCGTAATTCAGTTCGCCGTCGTCATTGTTGGTGCCGCCCCTCGCCGTACCGTTGACGCCCACTGCTACGCCGTTGCCGTACGGAACCAGCTCGGGATTACGGTCATCCGCGCGGATGATGGTGCCGTAGGTCATCGTCCCCTTGGTGCGGACCGTCACCTCGCCGAACTGGAATTCCTTCGGCTTCGCGACGCCGGGCCCTCCGGCGGTCAGCTCAGCCGCCTGTACCGCGCCCATGAGGCACGTATGTGCAAGCACGGCAGTCCCCAGGATGCGAATCGACGACGCGCGCCACTGGCCGCGAACGCCGCTTGCAGTCGTCGTGCTCGCCCGCGCCGCCCCCTGCGCAACGGCACGGATTGCCTGCGCTGCAGGGTCTCGATCAGCAGGGGTACAGCCATGGCACCTGGCTCGATCGGGGGCCTTGTCGATGAACGTTTCCTTCACGTCTTGCTCCTTTGGTCGATATCGCCTGAATGGGCGGTGTTGTTTTGAGGTTTTCTTGCAATGCGAGCGTCGATTCGACCGCTCGAGCGCCCCCGTGCAGGGGCATGGGAATGGGAATGGGGATGGGTTTTCCGGGATCCGCCGCGCAGGAAAAGACCCCATCCGGCACATGTGCCGGATGGGCAAATCGCCAACAGAGGGAGAGAGGGAGCTCCGCTGGTCGAAACCGGCCTGTTACCTCGCGGACGGGCTCTGTCTCATTCGAACAGCACGTCGCCAAAGCCCCGGATCGCCGCGTCGCCCGCCATCGCCACCTTGCTCCAGGCCCCGGCCTGCGCCAGCAGTTGGTCCGCGTAGAAGCCGGCAGTGGCGATCTTGCTGCGATAGAACCGCTGGTCGCCGGCTTCGCTGTCCAGGTGGTTGGCCGCAGCCAAGGCCGCCTTGCCCATCATCCAGCCGCCGCAGACGAGGACGGCAAGGTTGAGGTAGGGAAGGGCCGCGGTCAGCACGGCCGAAACGTCCGACCTGACATTGCCCAGTACCCACTCCGTGGCGTCGAACCAGGCCTGCTTCGCGCCCAGCAGTTGCGCGCCGATGGCACGCAGTTCGGGCCGGCCGGAGGCCAGCAGCGCGTCGGCCGTGCCCTGCACCTCGGAGAAGACGACTTTGACGGTGGCGCCCTGGTCGCGCATCAGCTTGCGGAAGATCAGGTCGTTGGCCTGGATGCCGGTGGTGCCTTCGTAGATCGTCGTGATGCGCGAATCGCGCCAGTGCTGCGCGGCGCCGGTCTCCT
>Ga0116176_10003985_pt1 | contig 10827 bp, 7 predicted proteins | sample AD_STIC08_MetaG_FD_89803 | JGI IMG/M metagenome (GOLD analysis project Ga0116176, IMG submission 89803) | Active sludge microbial communities of municipal wastewater-treating anaerobic digesters from USA - AD_STIC08_MetaG | ecosystem: Engineered > Bioreactor > Anaerobic > Digestate | place: USA... | reverse complement strand
ATAAAGCAACGCCGGTGAATCTTACCAATCATTGTTACTTTAATTTATCTGCCGGCGCCGATTCAACGATCCTTGGCCATGCATTGATGATGAATGCAGCTAAATACACGCCTGTGAATGATAAACTGATCCCGTTGGGCGATCATGTGGATGTGAAGAATACGCCGTTCGATTTTACAAGCTCGAAACTGATCGGGAAAGAAATTGATAGTGTAAAAGGCGGCTATGATCATAACTGGGTACTGAACCGTACGGGAACTGGCCTGGAAATGATCGCAACCTTATCCCATGCAGCAAGCGGACGTATAATGGACATATTTACCACCGAACCGGGATTGCAATTTTACAGCGGCAATTTCCTGGATGGAACATTGGCCGGCTGCATCGGCGGTAAGCCCTATGTATTGCATGGCGGCTTATGCCTGGAAGCACAGCATTTCCCGGATAGCCCTAACCAGCCTGCTTTTCCAAATACCATTTTAAAACCGGGCGAAACGTATACGCAAACAACCGTTTATAAATTCTCCGTAAAATAATTGTATGAGTTTACAAAGTCTTAAAAGATCAGAGATATGGTTTGTAACCGGCAGCCAGCACCTGTATGGCGAAGAAACCTTGAAACAGGTCGCTGTTCATTCCAGGCAGATCGCTGCATTCCTGAATGAGCATAAGCATATACCGGTGCAGGTAAAATTCAAACCGGTGGTAAAATCGCCGGAAGAGATATCGGCCCTTTGCCAGGAAGCCAATGTTGCAAACAACTGCATTGGCATTGTTGCATGGATGCATACGTTCTCCCCGGCAAAGATGTGGATCGGCGGACTGAAGATCATGCAAAAGCCATTGCTTCACCTCCACACCCAGTTCAACCGCGATATTCCATGGAGCAGTATCGATATGGATTTTATGAACCTGAATCAAAGTGCACATGGCGATCGGGAGTTTGGATTTATGATGAGCCGCATGCGGCTGAACCGAAAAGTAGTGGTTGGGCATTGGCAGGATGAGACAGTTATTCAGCAGGTGAATGTATGGAGCAGGGCTGCTGCTGCCTGGCACGACTGGCAGGGCGCACGGTTTGTACGCTTTGGCGATAACATGCGTTACGTAGCGGTAACGGATGGCGATAAAGTGGAAGCCGAAATAAAATTCGGTTATTCAGTGAACACCCATGGTATCGGCGACCTGGCGGCAGTGATAAATAAAGTACGGGAAGCGGAGATAGATAATTTAGTGGAGATATACAGCGCTTCATACAAACTGGCTGCCTCCTTAAAGAAGAACGGCACTCAGCACCAGTCATTACGGGATGCGGCTAAAATTGAAATTGGGTTACGCAAATTTTTAAAAGCCGGGAATTATAAAGGCTTTACCGATACGTTTGAAGATCTGCATGGTTTGCTGCAACTGCCCGGTATTGCCGTGCAGCGCCTGATGGCAGAAGGCTACGGCTTTGGCGGTGAAGGTGATTGGAAAACAGCGGCATTGGTACGTGCCATGAAAGTGATGGGCAGCGGGTTAAAAGGCGGCAACAGTTTTATGGAAGATTATACGTATCACTTTGAACCGGGTAATAACCTGGTACTTGGTTCTCATATGCTGGAAATATGCGAAAGTATTGCAGGCGGAAAACCTTCCTGCGAAATTCATCCCCTGGGTATCGGTGGTAAGGCCGATCCCGTGCGCCTGGTATTTAATGTGGCAGCCGGCGAAGCGCTGAATGCATCGATCGTGGATATGGGCAATCGTTTTCGTTTGCTGGTAAATGAAGTAACGGCTGTTGCGCCAAAAGCCGAACTGCCAAAGCTTCCGGTAGCAAGGGTTTTATGGAAACCAAAGCCTGATATGTCAACCGCTGCAGCAGCATGGATACTGGCAGGCGGCGCTCATCATACCTGCTACAGCCAGAATTTGAGTGCGGCGTATTTACAGGACTTTGCTGAAATGGCCGGCATTGAAATGGTGCTGATAAACAACGAAACCAGGATACCACAATTTAAAAATGAACTGAAGTGGAATGATGTGTATTACCAGTTGAACAGGTAGCATTGATCCCGGAGCTCAGATCATTTTCTTAATAAGTTTACCCAGTATCATCAGTCCGTAATCCATATCATCATTCCAGGGTTTGCCAAAACAGATGCGGATGCAGTTGCCGTAATTATTACCGGCAGAGAATATTTTTCCCGGAACGATGGATATATGATGTTTCATCGCCTCCGTACGCAACTTAAAGGCGTTTACTTTTTTATTCAGCTCCAGCCATAGAATAAATCCGCCATGCGGCCTGGATACTTTTGTATCGGGAGGGAAATATTTAATGATGGCCTGCACATAACGAAGACTCTGTGTGTGTAACGCCTTCCGCAGGTTCTTCAGGTGAAATTCATAACGGCCGTTCTTTAAGTAGTGTGCAATAGCTGCCTGCGTAAGGGTAGGGCCGCTGATATTCTGTATCCGCTTCAGTTGTTTCACCTGGAAGAAGAACTTACCCGGTATCACCCAGCCAATGCGGTAACCCGGGCTGAGCGATTTGGAAAGAGAAGAACAGTACATCACCAAACCTTTTGTATCGTAATACTTGCAGTTCTTCGGTCTTGTTTTTCCAAAATACAGTTCGCCATAAATATCGTCTTCAATAAGCGGTATGTTATGCTTTGTGATGATGTCTACCAGTTTCTTTTTATTCTCATCGGGCATGCAACTGCCCAGCGGGTTATTAAAATTGGGGATGAACACGCAGGCCTTAATGGAAAATTTCTTGATGGCTTTTTGCAAATGGTCCAGGTCAACCCCGTTGATAGGGTCGGTTGATATCTCCACCACTTTCAGTCCCAGGCTTTCAATGGCCTGGTAAATGCCGAAGTAAGTAGGACTTTCAATAGCCACCGTATCGCCCGGCGATGTAACGGCTTTTAAACAAAGACTGATCGCTTCCAAACATCCTGAAGTAACGATCACTTCATCGGGTTTTACATTGCCTCCCCAGTTAAATGCCAGTTTGGTTATTTGTTTACGCAGTTCCACATTGCCCTGTGTATGTTCATAATCCATACAATGGTCTTTGGTGTTGCGCAATGCATACACCACCGATTTATTCAGTTTGGCGCCGGGCAAAAGCGAAGCATCCGGTACAGCCAGTGCAAAGTTGGTGATGCCGGTTGCCGCTATATCGGTATAGATGGATGCGATCATTTCTTTTACACTCACGTCATGCGATACGGCTTCGGGGGTTACCAGGTTGGGCAGCTCGGGATAGCGGTTATGGTTGAACCGTACATAGTAACCCGACTTAGGTCTTGATTCAATAAGTCCCCTTCCTTCGAGATGGTAATAGGCCTGGAAAGCCGTGCCCATGCTGATCCCGTACTTATCGCTGAGGAGCCGTACCGAGGGCAGCTTGTCGCCGATCTTCAGCACTTCTTCGGCGATCATTTTCTCCAGGCCATCGGCTACCTGTATATACTTATGGTCATCTGAATTGAAGGTTGTTTTCATTTGTTTAAAATCTGATATAGTCAAAAATACTAAATCTGAATCTGTTTTGTGCAAAAAAAAATGACAATTTTTGTTCTGTCGTTTTTGAGACCGTATGATTTTTAGTTGAATCAGTATAATAGTTGAAAGATGAATCGTATAAAAGTAATTGACTACCGGCCGGAGCATCAGCCTTTCTTTGAGCAATTCAACCGAAACTGGATAGAAAAATATTTTGTGATGGAACCAGTGGATGAGTTTGTACTCACCAATCCCGGGGAAGCATTGCTAAAACCGGGTGGTGCCATTTTAATGGCAACCTGTGATGGAGAAATAGCCGGAACAGTAGCGTTGCGAAAAGTAGATGATACAACCTTTGAGTTTACCAAGATGGCAGTGGACGAAAAATTCCGCCGCAGGGGTATTGCAGAAGCACTGAGCCTCGCCAGTTTTAAAATGGCAAAGCAACTGGGAGCAGAAACAGTGATCCTTTACTCAAACAGTATCCTTACCGGGGCTATCCGCCTGTATGAAAAGATCGGGTTCAAACACATACCAGTGAATAACACCGAATACAAACGATCAGACGTAAAAATGAAAATAGAGATTTCTGAAGCAGTAGGAGCAATCCCTGAACTAATAAACCTTTAACCATTTTAAACAATTTTAAACTTTTCTATATGGAAACAACAGCAGATATTATGATCCGTAAAACACCCAACTCCCGCCTGAAGGAAGTGGATTTTGATAACCTGGAGTTTGGCAAATACATTTCCGATCACATGCTTGTATGTGATTATGCCAACGGCGAATGGAAGGAGCCGCAGATCGTTCCTTATGCTAATCTCTCGATGAGTCCTTCTGCACTGGCCTTGCATTATGGCCAAACCGTTTTTGAAGGGATGAAAGCTTTTCGCATGCACGATGGAAGCATCAACATCTTCCGGATGGACAAGCACTACGATCGATTTGTGAAATCACTGCAACGGATGTGTATGGCCGTGGTACCCAAAGAAATTTTTGTAGAAGGATTGAGACAACTGGTTGAACTGGATAAGGCCTGGGTTCCTTCCAAGCCCGGTAATGCACTGTACCTGCGGCCCTTTGTGTTTGCCAGCGAAGCAAGGTTTGGCGTAAAGGTTTCCGAAGAATACCGCTTTGTGATATTTACCGGCCCCGTGCCTTCTTTATATGCCGATCCCATAAAAGTAAAAGTAGAAACAGCATATATCCGTGCCGCAAAGGGCGGAACCGGCTTTGCAAAATGCGGCGGTAATTACGGCGCTGCTTTCCTGCCTACACAAAATGCAAGGAATGAAGGATACGACCAGGTATTATGGACCGATGGCATTGCACATAAGTATATTGAAGAATCCGGTATGATGAACGTGATGTTTGTGATCGATGGTAAGCTGGTAACCGCTCCATTGTCTGATTCTATACTTGATGGTGTTACAAGAGATTCCCTGCTTACACTGGCGAACGACCTGGGCTATAAAGCAGAAGAAAGACCCATAGCCGTTGCCGAACTGGAAACGGCATTTAAGAACGGAACCATTACTGAGGCATTTGGTGCAGGTACGGCTGCCGTAGTAGCACCTATCAAAACAATCCATATAAATGGCATCGATTACAGTCTGCCAAAGTACGATACAAATAAACTGTTGTTCAGGTTAAAGGCAGGGTTGGAGAATATCCGCCTGGGGGTGAGCAATGATGTACACGGGTGGAATTTTATGTTGTAAAGTTGGTTCTTAAATAGCAAGTGCTTTGTGAAAACGATCTGTGTTCTGTGTGGTTCATAGTATACTGCCACATAGAACATGGATCTTTTTATTTCGGTTTATAATCAAATACCAGCACAGCATTCTCTTCCAGGCTGGCGCTGGAGAATAATTCATAACGTTTATTGCCGGCATATACCACCACCAACGCGGTGTTGGGCGGTATGCCCCCCAGGTTCTCGGCAAAAAGGGTAATCTCATGCCTTGCTTGCTTTTCATCCAGCTCCAGGTTTATCACAATGGGCTTTTCTGAAAGACGCTGATGACTTAATAACAACTTTCCGTTATAAAAAATACTTACCGTATCGCCATCAATAACGGCGTTGTCGTACACATTAAGGGTTATCGTTTTTACATTTACTTCCAGGTGGCTTTGTTCCTTATTTTTTCTATTGGTCAACAGTTTGGGTATGCTTACTGTATCTTTTAGAACAGGAATACTGTCATTCTTTGTAACCACCGGGGCCGGGATGATCCGGGTGCTGTCGGGTACCGGAACGGGTTGTTTTTTTACGACTGTATCTTTTATTTCTTTCTTCTGCTTTTTCTTTTTGGGTAAACAATCCTTCATCCTGTCGAGGATCTGTTGTGGCTGTGGTGCAACTTTTCGTAAGTAAACGAATTGAAGGTTTGATGAATCGCCGGTAAGCCTTGCCACCGCAAGTGCAAACTTAGTTGGCTGTTCCACCAAAACAGGTGCGCCATTCTCTATACGGAAAGCAAGATCAAGTTGCATCAGAAAATGATCCCCGCTGTTTCCTATAAAAGCCGTGCCGGTGAGAAAGTATCTTTTCAGTAACCTGTCGTAAGTTCCCTGGAAATAGGCCTTGCAAAAACTCCGTTGATCGTTCTTCACATAGTCCCAAGTATATCCGCATAGCTGATCGCCGTTCTGTATGATGTTAAGCTGTAAGAACTGGAACCCATTCAGGTCGCCTTCCCAGGTGCCGGTAATATTTTTTTGTGCCTGCAGATCAGCTGCAGCAATAAAAAGCAAAAGGAGAATGATATATCGCTTAGAGGTATTCATGCGATATTAAATTTACTTAATAAAAACCAAACAGGTTTGTAAGATCAGCCGGGTAACATTCTTTTTTACTTCAGCATTTTTTCAAAACACACACTGTTGTCCATATTGGCGTACTGCCCGTAATTTTCGGTCTGTGTATAACCGCTCCTGGTATACAATGCAATGGCTTCGGGCTGCCGTTTGCCGGTTTCTAACACACATTTCGTGTAGTGCATCTCGGCCGCCCATTTCTCCAGTTCGGCCAGTACCATGCCGGCAATTCGTTTACCCCTGCTTTGAGGCAGGGTATACATGCGTTTCACTTCCATGATGCCTGCATCAAATTCCCTGATGGCACCCGAACTTACCGCCTTACCGTTCTCATAGGCAACCAGGCAATGCTTCAGCATATTCGTTTTGTTGAACTGGGCATAAAATGCATGCTCAGCTCCATCCCTTTCTGCCAGGTCGGCATCCAGCAGTTTTACCAGCTCAATAAAATCAGTATTGGTTGAATCGGTTCTTACTAATTCTATCATCGATCGTTTTGTTAGCATAACAAAGTTGCGTTTTTTGCCTCTTCCGGGCAAGATATCTTTTGCAGTATATGCGTGCATGAGGCGCTTAATACGAAAAGACTCACCGTATTCTTACTATAGGACATAAAAGCCAAAAGACGTATTTTTAAAAATAATTCAACAGCCACTTTTATTATTACCACTATGAGAATTTTTATAGCAACGATACTATTGAGCTTTATTTCTTTTCAGCAGGGTCATGCGCAGGACTTCATCTTTAAACTGATGGAACGTAACGATCTGAAAGTAGAAGAGGCAGCTGATATTGCCCGCCGTTATTTTGATACAGCCGGAACAGACCGAAGCACCGGCTACAAACATTTTCAACGCTGGTTATACGAACGCCGTTTTCATATGGATGAAAACGGATTTTATATTGATCCTGCCACTGAGTGGCAAACATGGAAGCAGACAAGTCCCCAAAATCAAAACATGGCTGCTGCTGCCAGCTGGACCGAGCTGGGGCCCTGGGGCTGGACATACACTTCCGGCTGGAACCCCGGTACGGGAAGATTAACCGATGTAGCTATAAACCCATCCGATACCACGATCATCTATGTTACTTCGCCCGGTGGCGGAATATGGAAGAGTACTACCAGCGGCAACAGCTGGACACCGCTGCAGGATTTTAATGCCACCTGGATGAATATGTATTCAGTAACGATCGACCCTTCTAACATCAATACTGTTTATGCCGGCAATGCATCGGGTAACCTGATGAAAAGCACCAACGCCGGTTTTACCTGGACGAACTTAGGTTCGGGACCAAGCGGGGCAGTTAGAAAGATACTGGTGCATCCAACCAATTCAAACATTGTATTTGTTTGTTCTTCTTCCGGTATTCACCGCTCTACCAACGGAGGAACTAACTGGACACAAGTGTATGCCACACAAATTGAAGATATTGAATTCAAACCCGATGACCTGAACATTATGTATGCCTGTGGAAACAGCACGGTGGTGCGTTCTGTGAACAACGGCGTTAACTGGACCGTTGCAGGAGCAGCACAGGGAATTACCAATACCGGCAGAAGTTTAGTTGCAGTTACCCCGGCCAATCCAAATTATGTTTATATAATTCAGGCCAATGGAAGTGAGTTTGGAAGAATGTATCGTTCTACCGATGCCGGCTTAACTTTCATTACTACCGTGGTAGGCAGCGCCGCATCAGGCACCAATTATTTTGGATATTCTCCGGCAGGTACCGATGTTGGCGGGCAGGGAGGTTATGATATGGCTCTTTGTGCATCGCCAACCGATGCCAATGAAGTATACCTTGCCGGTATCATTGTGTGGCGTTCTGTGAACGGGGGAACAAGCTTTGTTGCACAAACCGTATGGAGTTATCCCAATGGAACCGGTTATAATCACGCCGATGTTCATGGATTAAGATGGATAAACAATACACTTTACAGCAACAGCGATGGCGGTATATTTAAGAGTACCGACCGGGCCGATAACTGGACCAATATTTCTACCGGCCTGGGCATACGCCAGTTTTACCGAATTGCCTGTTCGCAAACCGATGCAAATGTGATAACAGGCGGTGCGCAGGATAACGGCAGTGTGGCCCGAAAGCCCGCAGGCAATTGGGTTGATTGGTTGGGAGCAGATGGAATGGAGGGATTGGTTAGTCCTACCAATGCAAATAACCTATGGGGCACTTCGCAAAACGGTTCCTTATACCGCTCCACAAATGGGGGTAATAGTTATTCCGGAATGACCAAGCCGTCGGCCGGTAACTGGGTAACACCATTGGCCAGTCACCCAACTACCGAAACAACTATTTATGGCGGGTGGACAGGATTTTATCGTTCCACCAACAGCGGTGGTGCCTGGACATTACTTTCCGGTACCACTATTACGGCTGCATTGGATGATGTGGCCGTGGCGCCATCTAACCCTAATTATTTGTATGCATCCAGGGGTACAGCACTGTATGTTTCTACCGATGGAGGTGCTACCTGGGTTACCCGGGCGGCTAGCGGTACCATCAGCGATATCTGTGTTCACCGAACCATACCCGATAAGATCTATATCACTACCACCAGTTCATCCAATCATGTGCAGGTATCTGTGAATGCCGGAGCAAGTTTTACCAGCATAGCAACCGGCCTTCCTGCCGTGGCGGCACGAAGCGTGGCCATTGAGAATAACGCCGTGCAGGGAATTTATGTGGGTATGAACACGGGCGTATATTACAAGAACGACACCATGAGTACCTGGCAAAACTATACCGGCAACTTACCAACCGTTGCCGTAAATGAACTGGATATACAATACAATGCCGGGAAATTACGGGTGGCCACTTATGGCCGCGGCGTTTGGGAAACACCCTTGTTTGTTGGCGGGGTGGTGGCGGTTAAGTGGCTTTCATTCACTGCTGTAAAAAATAACAGCGGCGTACAACTGAACTGGAAAGTAAATGGAGAAAAAGCAAATACAAAGTATGAAGTGGAGAAGAGTGCAGATGGCACACAATTTACTTCAATAGGTATGCTGAATGGTTTTGGATTGAATGTATCCACCTATGTTTTTAATGACCCGGTTGTTGAAAAAGGCATCCGTTATTACCGCATAAAAGAAATTACACCCGACCGTTTTTATTACAGCCATATTGTAGCTGTAATGGCCGATGACAGGGCTGCAAAACTTGTGATAGCGCCCAACCCGGTAACCGATGGCAATCTTCGTTTCAGTTTTGCGGGCGGGGATGCACAGTCCTTTGAAATTAATGTGTACAGCACCGATGGAAAATTAATGCTGGTGCATAAACAGATGGATGCCGCAGGGTTGCTCAATATTGGCCATTTGCCAAATGGTATTTATAATTTCCTCATCCGCCAGGGTAAGGAACAATACCGGTCCACATTTATAAAGGGCGATTAAACCTATAAGGTCTGCGGCCCGGCACAGTAGTACTGCAGACCTTGCAGCGTTTCAAACTCTAACCCCGTATCAGTTATTATTTGTACTTTCCATTTCCAAACTAACGGATATGAAAAATTTTTTCTTCAGTGCATTGCTTTGCGTTTGCGCATACAGCAGCCATGCCCAGCTTAATTATAAAAAGGAAATTGCCTACAACCCACCCCGGAGTTTTGCCTGTAATTTTTTTACTGCCAGCGCCGATTATGTTCCGCCTCCTGCCAGTAATGTGAGTGAAGAGACCGAGATGAAATGGATGGAAGATATGGTGAAGAACATATTGGGTATCGTAGGATTGCAGAACAAGATCAAACTCTATTCATTTCCCGGCTCCAATAACTGCAGCGCCGTTTGTGTGGAGAATGAAGTGGGCAGCGACCGGTATATGCTGTTCGACAGGCTCTTTCTTCAGCGTTTTGAAAAAACAACCAACAAATGGTTTGTAGCCGGTGTGGTGGCGCACGAACTGGGCCATCACCTCAATGGCCATACATTAAGCGGTTATGGAAGCCGCCCCGATAAAGAACTGGAAGCCGATGCTTTTGCCGGGTTCATCTTGCAAAAGCTGGGGGCAACAAGGGAAGAAGCAAAAGCCATGTTCAGCTTTTTGAATGAAACACAGGGGCCGCCCACGCATCCAAAAAGAGCACAACGTTATTTAGCTATTGAGCGTGGCTGGAATGAAGCATCAAAAAAAAGCGGCTATGCCAACCTGGTCTTTAATGAAGCCGATGATGGCCAGATGGCCGAACGTGTTTTTTTTGAAGCCCAGGTGCAAACGAATAACGAAAAGAAACTGCAGTTGTTGAAAAAAGCGCAGCAGCTTTATCCACGTCATGCAGGCATCAACAGCGAATTGGGGGTGCTGTACATAACGATGAATAATCCGGGTATGGCAAACCTGTATACCCAGATCGCCGTTAACCAGGCGCCTTATGTTGGCTGGATATGGCTGAACCGGGCAAAGTATTTTCAATCCGATAAAAAATTGCAGGAACAATATAACTGCCTGGACAGTGCGTTGAAGTACAAACCCATTTTACCCGAGGCT
>Ga0116176_10003965_pt1 | contig 10858 bp, 6 predicted proteins | sample AD_STIC08_MetaG_FD_89803 | JGI IMG/M metagenome (GOLD analysis project Ga0116176, IMG submission 89803) | Active sludge microbial communities of municipal wastewater-treating anaerobic digesters from USA - AD_STIC08_MetaG | ecosystem: Engineered > Bioreactor > Anaerobic > Digestate | place: USA... | reverse complement strand
CGCCGCTCGGAAAGCCGCGCTCGGCAATGGAACGGTTGGGTGCGGGCGATTCGGGTACGGGCACGCGATGGGCCGAGCGTTAGGCTTTCGGGCGTGAACCCTTGCGAGGATTGCCGAGTGTGGGGTACGGTATCGTCATGCCAATCGCACAGGACTGGACGGCGGAGCGGGCACGAGCGCTTCCTGGCGACGGGAATCGCTACGAGGTGCTCGACGGGGTGCTGGCGGTGACGCCGGCGCCGAGTTGGGGTCATCAGCACGTGGCGCTGGCGTTCGCGCGCGCGCTCGATGAGTACCTGCGTCGTCACGCCATCGGACGCGCGATCGTCGCGCCGGCGGACGTGGAGTTCTCTCCGCAGCGACTGCTCGAACCCGACGTATTCGCCACGCCTCTCGTCGAGGGGCGGCCGCCGCGGGCATTCTCTGAGGTAGGGCGGCTCCTGGTCGCGCTCGAAGTGCTCTCTCCCTCCACGGCGCGCAGCGATCGCATCACCAAGCGCCGCATCTACCTGTCGGAATCGGTTGGGGAGTACTGGATCGCCGACGCTGACGCGCGCACGGTGGAACGCTGGCGCGCGGGGCAGGAACGTCCCGAGGTCCTCGACAGCGTCCTGCGCTGGGAACCCGTCCCGGGGATCCCCCCGCTCGACCTCGACATCGGCGCGCTGTTCGCCGAGGCGCTCGGCGAGGGCTGAACCCTAAGAGGCGCCGAGACGGGACACGGGAGACGACGCGGCAGGCGGGAAGCGGGCGGCGGGAAGCGGAAGGCGGGGGACGGGACGCGGGTCACGTGAGCGGGAGCGCGACAACGTGAGCGCCGGCCGCAGGAAGCGGTCGCTCCGGCGAACACTCTTCTCCTTACCTCGATTGACGCGCTCAAGCCCCCCCGTATGTTGGCCGGACACTTCCACCGTGCCCTGCCATGCCTCTCGTCCGTTCTCCCAAGCGCGCCTTCGCGTTGGCCTGCACCCTCGGCGCCGGCGTGTCGTTCCTGCTCCCCGCCCCCGCGCACGCACAGCGGGGAAAGGCCGACCCGGCCAAGCCGATCATCGCCGCGCTCGACGCGCGCTTTGACCATTACGCCGGCATCGCCAAGCAGATCTGGGGGTTCGCCGAGGTCGGCTACCAGGAGCAGAAGTCGAGTGCGCTCCTCCAGCAGGAGTTGAAGAGCGCCGGCTTCTCGCTCGACGTCGGCGTGGCGGGTGAGCCGACCGGCTTCATCGGCACCTACGGAAGCGGCAAGCCGGTCATCGCCATCGTCGGCGAGTTCGACGCACTGCCGGGGCTCTCGCAGGAGGCCACCCCGTTCAAGAAGGCCGTCACCGAGGGGGGGGCCGGACACGGCTGCGGGCATCACCTCTTCGGAACCGCGTCCGTGGCCGCGGCGATCACGGTCAAGGAGTGGATGGTCGCCAACAAGATCCCGGGGACGCTGCGCTTCTACGGGACGCCGGCCGAAGAAGGGGGTGGCGGCAAGGTGTACATGGTGCGCGCGGGGCTGTTCAAGGACGTGGATGCCGTCGTCGCCTGGCATCCTGGCGACCGCAACATGGCCGACGCCAACAGCACGCTGGCCAACATCTCGGCCAAGTTCCGCTTCCGCGGCATCTCGTCGCACGCCGCCGCCGCCCCCGACAAGGGGCGCTCGGCGCTCGACGGTGTGGAGGCGATGACGCACATGGTCAACATGATGCGCGAGCACGTCCCGCAGGACACGCGCATCCACTACGTGATCACGGCCGGGGGACGGGCGCCTAACGTGGTCCCCGACTTCGCCGAGGTCTTCATGTACGCGCGCCAGAGCGACATGCGCGTCCTGGACCAGATCTGGGAGCGCATCATCGCCGCCTCCAAGGGGGCGGCCATGGGGACGGGGACGACGGTGGAGCACGAGACCATCGCCGCCGTCTACAACGTCCTCCCCAACGAAGTGCTGGGGCGCATCCAGCAGAAGAATCTGGAGCGCGTGGGCGGGCTGCAGTACACGGCGGAGGACAAGGCATTTGCCGCGACGCTGCAGAAGACGCTCGACGGCCCAGTCCCTCCCATCGAGGATGCGGGGCGCGTCCTCCCCTTCACTGGCGGCGGCGTGGATCCGGCGTCGACCGACATGGGCGACGTCTCGTGGGCGGTGCCGACGGTGCAGCTGAGCGCGGCCACCTGGGTCCCGGGAACGCCAGCGCACTCCTGGCAGGCGGTTGCGGCTGGCGGCACGCCGATCGGTGCCAAGGGGATGCTGGTGGCCGCCAAGACGATGAGCCTCACGGCGATCGAGCTGTTCACCGACGCCACGATCATTCCCAAGGCCCGGGCGGAGTTCGACCAGCGCCGCGGCCCCAACTTCGTCTACCGCACCCGGCTCGACCGCGAGAAGCCCGCGCTCGACTATCGCAGGTAGGCCACGAACACGCATGTCCGTCGGACGGCCTTCTCAGGCAACGGTGGGGGCATGACATTGCGGCGACGCGGGCGCATGCTGCTCGGTGGTCTGGTTCTGCTGGCCGTGCCCGTATCGCCGCTCGGAGCTCAGCTCCCCTCCGCCATACGACTCGAGGACGTGGGCTTCTTCGCGTTCGACGAACGCGAAGGGCTGCCGCAGTCGGTCATCTACGACGTGCTGCGCGCCGCCAACGGCACCCTCTGGATCGCATCGGGAAGTGGCGCCTTCCGGTTTGCCGGCGACCGGTGGGTGCGCGATGCCCGATCCGACGCCCTCGAGTATCCGCAGATTCGCTCGCTGGCCGAGACCTCGGACTCGTCGCTCTGGTTCGGCGGGAGAACCGCGGTGTACCGCGTCACCCGCGGCGTGACGCGCATGTACGGGGCGCGCGACGGGATCCCCGCGGGCGCCGTGGTCTACTCGATGGTCGTCAGCAACGCCATCACCGGCACTCCCACGATCCTGCTGGGATCGGGGAGCGGCCTCTTTCGGCTGGACAGCACGGATCGTTTCGTCGCGGTCCCGCTCCCCGCAGGGTTCGACCCCGCAGGCCTGATGCTGGCGCGTGCAGCGACTCGCGGCGGGAGGGAATCGCTCTGGCTGGCGTCCATCGAGACCGGCGTCGCCCGCTACGCCGATGGCACCTGGACGGTCTGGGGCGCGCGCGAGGGGCTCAACCCCGTCGTGGAAGCGGTCGCCGCAGGGGCGCCGGACGATTCGGTCGAGGCCCTGGCTGCCACCGGAGCCGGCGCCTTTGCGCTGGTGCGCGGCCAGTGGCGCTCGGTCTCCACCCCCGGCATTCCCATCAACCGTGCCGTCCGGGTACGAAGCTCCGGCCGATACGAGACCTGGCTGGGGACCTTCGCCGGGCAAGTGCTGCGCGAGACCGGGGTGCAACGATGGGATACGCTGACCTCCCGCGATCGCTGGGCAACGTCACCGGTCGTCGCCCTGCGCGCCATCGACGACGGTGTGGGTGACGCCACCGTGTACGCGGGCTATCGCGGTGGCGGGCTCGCGCGCCTGCGCACCGGACGCGCGGCGCGCGTCTGGAACGACACCATCCCCCTGCGGCGCCTCATCACCCTGGTGAGCGAGCTCGCAGAGCCCGACGGGAGGCGATCGCTCGCCGTGTTCAGGTCCGGGCGCGGCATGCAGCGCACCCCGCGCGCAGAGCCGGACCCCTTTGCCGAGCCGGTGAACGTCTTCGGCCCGTTGGTGCGGAGCATCGCCGACACGCGCCCGTTCGGGGGCGACCTGTGGCTCGGGACGACGAGCGGGCTCTTCCGGCTGCAGGGAGGTCGATGGGTGCGGGCGCCATCCCCGGAGGGGGACTCGCCGAGTGCGCTCGTGTCGGTGGGACCCGTTCCCGGCGGCAGGAAAGGCGCGCTGCTCGCCACCCCGGCCGAACCCCTGCGCTTCGCGGATGCCCGCGGCTGGCATCCGTTCCCCGGAGCCCCCACCGGGCGCGGTGCGTTTCTCGCGACCGATACCGTCGACGACGCCCCCACCCTCTGGATGCACACCTCCGACGCGCTGTACCGCTACGACGGAGCGAAGGGGGATTGGTCGCGAGTGCCGGGGCTGAGCGGCCACATGGCGCGCTTCCTCACGGGTGCCAGGTCGGGTCGACTCGCCTCGGGCGAGCGGGTCCTCTGGGTGAGTTCGAGCGTACATGGCGTGGGGCGCCTGCAGCTGGACGCCCCCGACACCGTGTGGCGCTGGATTGCCGCCAACCGGAACCGAGCCATGCGCTCGTCCAACGTGTCGTCGATTGCCATCGACGGCGAGGGACACGTCTACGCCGGGACGGCCGGCGGGCTCCTGATGCTCGTTCCCGGTCACACCATCAGCGACAGCGTCGTCATCGGCGACGTGTTCGTCGCCTCGGACGGACTGCCGCACGAGCACATCACGGCGCTAGCGCTCTCCCTCGACCAGCGACGGCTCTGGGTCGGGACACTCGAGGGACTCGGCGCGGTGGAACTCCGCCACGCCGAATCGGGGGGGGCCCGGGAGCCGAAGCTCACCTTCGACGTTCATCTCGCCTCGGCCGAGAGCATCCTCGTCGCGCCCAATAGCACTGTCCCGTGGCGCGAGCGTTCGATCCACCTCGACTTCTGGCTCGACACGCGCCATCGCGAGAGCGCGACGCGCTATCGGCTCGAGGTGGATGGCGCACCCGCGCTGCGCGACACCTGGAGCCGCGAGCGCACGATCTCGCTCCCCTCGCTGGGGACGGGGATCCACGTCGTGCGGCTATGGGCGATGGATTGGCGAGGCAAGGTGACCGGCCCGGCCCAATTCACCTTCCGTGTGGCTCCCCCCATCTGGCGCAGGGCGCCGGCCATCGGGGGTTACGTCGTCGCCCTCGCCGCGCTCCTCCTTCTTGGCGACCGCTGGCGACAGGCCAAGCTGCGGCGAAGGGCCGCCGCGCTGGAGGCGAGCGAACGTCGGATCTCGGCCAGTGAACTTCGGTTCCGGCGACTCTTCGAGGATGCCGCCGACGCGCAGCTGCTCGTGCGACACGACCGCGTCGTCGACGCCAACCCGGCGGCCATCACGCTGCTCGGTGCCGCCTCGCGCGAAGCGCTGCTCGAGCTCCCCCTGACGTCGATCGTCCCGCAGACCCTGCCGGTCTTCGGTGGCGTGCGCGAGGGCGAGGGCGGCGCCGGCGAGGGAAGCGCATTGATCGAGGCGACGGCGCACGCCCTGAATGGCGAGGAGATTCCCGTCGCGGCCCGCCGCATCGCGATCGACGTCCCCAGCGATCCGTTCGAGTACGTGGAGCTGCGCGACCTCCGCGCCGAGCGGAAGCAGGACGAGGAGCGCGCCACGCTCGAGCACCAGCTCCGCGAGGCACAACGCCTCGAGTCGCTGGGCAACCTCGCGGGCGGTGTCGCGCACGACTTCAACAACATCCTCACGATCATTCAGGGGCATGCGCAGCTCTTGCGCGCCACCTTCGGCAGCGCGCCCGGAGCGGCCGACTCGGTGACGTCGATCCTCGCCGCCTCCGAACGCGCGCGCGGCATCGTCCAGCAGATCCTCACCTTCAGCCGTCGCTCCGCCCCGCGGAGGGTCATCGTCCCCCTCGGCAACCTCGTGCGCGAGACCGCCGCGATGCTGCGCGCCAGCATCCCCTCCACCGTGCAACTCGTGATCGATGATCGATCCGCCGGGGCAAACATGCTCGGCGATCCGACCGAGCTTCACCAGCTGCTGATGAACCTCGCCGCCAACGCTGAGTATGCGTTGCGCCCCAAGCAGGGAGGCACGCTCACCATCGCCCTTGAAGAGGTCGTGGCCCCTCGCGCTGCTGGTGGCTCGCCGCGCTGGCCCATGGGGCGCGCCCTGCGACTCGAGGTGCGCGACACCGGCACAGGGATGAGCCCCGAGGTACAGGCACACATCTTCGAACCGTTCTTCACCACCAAGCCGGTGGGCGAGGGAACGGGGCTCGGCCTCTCCGTGCTTCACGGTATCGTCACCTCGCACGGCGGCACGGTCGAGGTCTCGAGCGTCGCCGACCAGGGCACCGCCTTCATCATTCACTTTCCCCTGGCCGCGGCCGGGGACGATGAGGGGAGCGCCAGTGCCGCCACGACACCGGCACGGGTCACCGCACCGGCGCGCGAATCGATCCTGGTCGTCGACGACGAAGTGGCCGTCGCGCGCGTGACGTCGCTGCTGCTCGAGTCGGCCGGTTATCGCGTGAGGAGCTGCCTCTCCCCCGGGGAAGCCGTTTCGGCGATAGCCGAGGGGGCGGCGGTGGACCTCGTCATCACCGACCAGACCATGCCGGGAATGACGGGGCTGGCGCTGGCGCATCGGCTGCACGCGATGCGCCCCTCCCTCCCGATCATCATCGCGACCGGCTACAGCCAGCTCCTCCTCCCCGACGACCTCGAGCGCGCCGGAGTCCGTCGCGTGCTGGAGAAGCCGTTCATGGAGGAAGACCTGCTGCGGGGCGTGAAGGAAACCCTTGAAACATCACACGTTGGCGCTCCTCGCGACGGCACGCGGGGAATAGGAACTTCCCGCAACTGAGCCCCGCGGTCGCGAGTTAAGTTCGCAGGGCCCGCAGGGCCCGCCGGGTCCGCTCGCGCACTTCCTCCCGATCCGTCGCCCGTGTCCGACCTGCTTGCCGCTCGCTCCCAGATGGCGATGTCGCTCGCCTTCCACATCATCTTCGCGATGGTGGGGATCGGGATGCCCTTGCTCATGGTGCTGGCGGAGTGGAAGCACCTGCGCACCGGCGAGGCGGTCTACCTAGACCTGGCCAAGCGGTGGGCCAAGGGGACGGCGATCCTTTTTGCGGTCGGGGCGGTCTCGGGGACCGTCCTGTCGCTCGAACTCGGCCTCCTCTGGCCCGGCTTCATGAAGTTCGCCGGGGCGATCATCGGAATGCCGTTTTCGCTCGAGGGGTTCGCCTTCTTCACCGAGGCGATCTTTCTCGGCGTTTACCTGTACGGGTGGAACCGCATCACGCCACGGGCGCACCTGTGGGCCGGGGTGCTGGTGGCGGTGAGCGGGGCCGTTTCCGGGGTCTTCGTGGTGATCGCCAACGCCTGGATGAATGCGCCGATCGGCTTCGTGATGCGCGACGGTGTCGCGGTCGACATCGACCCGCTGCTGGCATTGACGACGCCGGCCGCGCTACCACAGACGCTGCACATGACGCTCGCCGCCTACGCGGGGACCGGCTTTGCCGTGGCGGGGATCCACGCCTTCTTCCTGCGGCGCCACGGACGCAGCGGCTTCCATCGCAAGGCGTTAGGCATCGCGCTGCGCATGGCGATTCCGGCAGCGCTCCTGCAGCCGCTCTCGGGCGACCTCTCCGCCAAGGCGGTGGCCACGCTGCAGCCGGCGAAGCTGGCGGCGATGGAAGGGCAGTTCACCACCGAGCGCGGCGCCCCGCTCCGCATCGGCGGGTGGCCCGACGAAGCGGCGGCGCAGACGCGCTGGTCGATCGACATCCCCAAGGCGCTGTCGATCCTGGCCTTCGGCGACCCCAACGCCGAAGTGCAAGGGCTCGACCGGGTGCCACGCGCGGACTGGCCCCCGGTCGCGATCGTGCACGTCGCGTTCCAGCTGATGGTGGGGCTCGGCTCGTACATGGCGCTGCTGTCGCTGTGGGCGCTCTGGAGTCGCTGGCGCAAGCGTGACCTGGCCAACCAGCGCCTCTTGCTCCTGGCGATCATCGCTGGAACGCCGATGGGCTTCATCGCCACCGAGGCCGGGTGGGTGGTGACCGAGGTGGGGCGGCAGCCGTGGATCGTGCAGGGGGTGCTGCGTACCGCCGACGCGGTGACCCCCATGCCGGGGCTCATCGTCCCCTTCCTCCTCTTCACCGTGCTGTACGTCTTCCTCGGCGTCATCGTCGCGTACCTGCTCATGCGACAGTTCGCCGTGGCCCCCACGCAGACCGGAACGTTCCGGCGTCCCACGCCGCCGGCGGGGACGACACCTGCGGGCGCGACGGCCGTCGCCGCCGGGGACTGACGCATGGAGACGGCGTCGACGCTCCTCACCCTCCCCGGCGCGCTCGCGGCGATCATGCTCGCGGCGCTCAACGCCTACGTGCTGCTGGGGGGCGCGGATTTCGGCGGTGGGGTATGGGACCTCCTCGCCACCAAGCCACGGCGCGAGGAGCAACGCGCCCTCATCGCGCACGCCATCGGCCCCATCTGGGAGGCCAACCACGTCTGGCTCATCCTCGTGGTGGTGCTCCTCTTCACCTGCTTCCCGCCCGCGTTCGCGACCATCGTCACCGAGCTGCACATTCCGCTCACCCTCATGCTCGTCGGCGTGGTGCTGCGCGGCTCGGCCTTCACCTTCCGGACCTACGACTCGTCCGCCGACGACGTGCAGCGGCGCTGGGGGCTCGTCTTCTCCTGGTCCAGCATCCTGACGCCGGCGGCGTTAGGCATCTGCGTCGGGGCGATGTCGGCCGGGGCGGTGGGGAGCGCGTCGTCCAACCCCGGCGCCCCTTTCCTCGAGCGCTTCGTCCTCCCGTGGACCAACCCGTTCGTCCTCGGCGTCGGACTCTTCGCCCTCGTCCTCTTCGCCTTTCTCGCCGCCGTGTACCTGACGGTGGAGGCCGAGGGCGACGTGGGGCTGCAGCGCGACTTCCGGCGGCGCGCGCTGGGGGCCGGGATGGCCCTCTTCCTGTGCGCCTTCGGGACGCTCGCCCTCGCGCGTGCCTACGCACCGCGCATCCTCGTGGGGGTGACGCAGTCGCCCGCCGCACTGCCGTTGCAGCTGGCAACCGCCGTCATGGCGCTGCTCGCCTTCGCCGCCCTCATCGTGCGACGCTATCGCGTGGCGCGACTGGCGGCCGGGGCGCAGGTCTCGCTGATCCTCTGGGGATGGGGGATCTCGCTGTATCCCTTCATCATCCCCGACACGCTGACCATCCAGGCCGCCTCCGCCCCGCCCATCACCCTGCGACTCACCCTCGGCGCCCTCGCCCTCGGCGCGGTTGTCCTCGTCCCCTCGCTCGTGTACCTCTTCCGGGTGTTCAAGGCGCGCCCGTCTGCCTTCGCCTCGCTCGACGAGAGCCCGGAGTCGTCACACTGACGAAGATGTGGTGAGCGCGTGGCCGCGAACGGGTCGCCTCGCGTTCGTTGCCTGGAGATCGTCGCTTTGGGTTCGTTGTGTGGGGTTCGTCGTCCTGGGTTCGTCGCCTTCCGTTCGTTGCCTCGAGTTGGTTGCCTCCAGTTGGTTGCCGTGCGCTCGTTGCGCTCAGCGCGCCGTACACTCCAACGCCTCGCGTCGCCCCCGCTTCCCGCCTGCGCTCCCCGCGCCTCCATGACCGCGTCGCCCGTTCGTTTCGGCATCGATCGCGTCGTCGACTCGCCGTCGATTCTCCCGCCCGCCGCGCGCGTGGGGCTGGTGACCAATCACGCCGCGCGGCTCGCCGGCGACGTCACGCGAGCGGGGCGCGTAGCACTGCTCGACGCCGGCGTCCCGCTGGTGCGCCTCTTCTCGCCCGAGCACGGCCTCAGCGCGCGTGGCGATGATGGCGCACCGATGCACGACGCCGTCGACCCTACCACCGGGCTCCCGGTCGTCTCGCTCTACGGCGATCGCTTCGCCCCGCCCGACGACAGCCTCGCCGACCTCGACCTCGTGCTCTTCGACGTCCCCGACGTGGGAGCGCGCTTCTACACCTACACCTGGACGCTCTCGCACGTCCTGGAGTCGTGCGCGCGCACGCGCGTCCCGCTCGTCGTGCTCGATCGCCCCAACCCGTTAGGCGGCGTCCTGTCGAGCGCCGAGGGGCCACGACTCGACGAGGCGACGTGTGCCTCGTTCGTGGGCCGCTGGTCGATCCCCATCCGCCACGCGCTCACGCTGGGCGAGCTCGCGATGCACTGGGCGCAGACACGCGTGCGCGGGGCGCAGCTCGAGGTGATGCGCTGCGAGGGATGGTCACGCGATCAGCAGTGGCCATCGCTCGCGCTCCCGTGGGTCCCGACATCGCCCGCGATGCCATCGTTCGCGTCGGCGCAGCTCTACCCCGGGCTCTGCCTGTTCGAGGGGACCAACCTGAGCGTGGGGCGCGGCAGCACGATCCCCTTCCAGTGGGTGGGGGCGCCATGGCTCGACGCGGCGCTGGTCATCGACGCGATGGCCGTGAACGAGGGTGATGCGGTCACGCTGCACGCCGAGCCCCTCACTCCCACGGAGTATCCCTACCGAGGTGAAGCATGCGTCGGCGTTCGCGTGCGCGTCACCGACGCCGAGCGCGTGCGCCCCGTGGCCCTCGCACTGCGCCTGATGGCTGCGGTCGTTCGCACGCATCGCCAGCACTTCGCGTGGTCCACGTATCCCACAGCGGCCAACCCGAGCGGCGAGGACCATTTCGCGCGCCTAACTGGCGTGCGCCACATCGCCCGGCAGCTCGAGGATGCGACGGTCCGCGTCACCCCAGCGCTGCTCGACGCCTGGACCTCGACCGACGGCTGGGACGCGTCGGTGCGCGAAGCGCTCCTCTACCGATGAAGCGTCGGCGCGTCGCCTCGCCCATCGCCCGCGCGTAGCGCACCGCATGCAGCGGTTGTTGCGTCGCGGAGGGTGACGAGCGAGCGGTGCTCAGCGCGCAGGGACGGGACAGGTCGCCAGCCGCAACGGCTCCTCGCCCCCTTCGCTCGTGAGGACGAAGCGCCCCCCCGACGCACCGAGGAATCCGATCCCTTCGCCCTGTCGCTCGGCCAGGGCGTCGAGCGCGCAGAGCGCCGGCGCCACACCGCGGCGCGGAAGCCCGGTGGCCGAATCGAGGGGGAACGTGGCGACCCACGTGTAAGTGCGCACCGCGAGAAAGCGCCCATCGGCCGAACGCGCCGCGTCTGTCACCATGCGCTTGCGTCCTCCCCCCGGGAACTCAGGAAGCGAATCGACCAGCGCCGCGGT
>Ga0116176_10003961_pt1 | contig 10866 bp, 9 predicted proteins | sample AD_STIC08_MetaG_FD_89803 | JGI IMG/M metagenome (GOLD analysis project Ga0116176, IMG submission 89803) | Active sludge microbial communities of municipal wastewater-treating anaerobic digesters from USA - AD_STIC08_MetaG | ecosystem: Engineered > Bioreactor > Anaerobic > Digestate | place: USA... | reverse complement strand
TGTTCATCGCCATTTCGCGATTGGACACTTGTGAGCGTTCAACTTGGCAAGAGACGACAATTCCCGTTGGGAGATGGGTGATGCGCACAGCGCTTTCCGTCTTATTGACGTTTTGCCCTCCGGCTCCACCGCTTCGATAAGTATCAATTTTCAAGTCGTTTTCATTAATTTCAATATTTATATCATTGTCGAATTCGGGTATGACGTTGACTGAAGCAAATGAGGTATGCCTTCTGGCGTTTGAATCAAATGGCGAAATGCGCACGAGGCGATGAACGCCTTTTTCGCCTTTTAGCTGCCCATATACATTTTTGCCGCGTATGGCGAGAGTGACCGTTTTAATTCCGGCTTCTTCTCCAGCTTGATAATCGATTATTTGCATTTTATAGCGGCGTTTCTCTGCCCACCGAACATACATGCGATAGAGCATATCCGCCCAGTCGTGGGATTCGGTGCCTCCGGCCCCCGGATGAATGGTGACGATGGCATTGAGACGATCAAACTTGCCAGTAAAATACAGTTCGGAACGAAGGTTTTTCACATCTTGCGAAAGCTCGTTAATCATCTCTTCGATGAGCATAATCATATCTTCGTCGCTGCTGTTCGTGACTTTGAGGAGTTCATCGAGATCGGCGTGGCTCTTCGTTATCTTGCGATAAGAATCATAAATATCTTTGACTTTGTTATATTCGTTAACAACCCCGACAGCACGTTTTTGGTCGCTCCAAAAATCAGGCGCATTTTGCAAAACTTCTAACTCTTTGCTCTTCGCCTCTAAACTGGCGACGTCAAAGAGAGTCACCGAGCCGATAAACAGCTTTTGTCAACTCGGTAAAGACAAAAACTAGTTCTTGCAACTCTTTCATTATTCCTTTTCCTGAACCGGCTTTTCGGGTGCGTTGATGACTTTGTCATCGTTCTTTGGGGCATCTTCCGGTTTCTTTATCTGGATGATGGCATTTAATAGTTTAAGACAGACATCGGCCGATACTTTATCAAGCATATCGCGAAATAGGGCATGACCTTCATTAACATAATCTTGTAAGGGGTTGGTATTTGCATACGAGCGCAAGTAAATACCTTCGCGAAGACGCGACATCGTGTCGATGTGACGAGTCCAGTTTTGATCAATCGTCTGCAAAGCAATTTGCCGTTCGACTTGATTAGCGATTTCTTCACCCCACTCTTTGCGCTTGGCAATGTAGCGATCATACAAAGTATCGCCTAAATCTTGTCCGGCTTCTTCGGCCGGAGCTTCATCGTAGGCGTTGGCTCTAAAAGTACCTTCAGCCATATATCGCGGCTCGACAATTTTGCGTAAGATATCGCCGCTGATCGTGCCGTCTCGAGTTTCTGGAGATAAGGCTTTCTTGGCGAGGAAAAGACCGGTCGTCTGAAAGAAATCGTATATGAGGTCATTAATATTTTCGGCGAATAGTATCGAATCGCGCTTTTCATAGATAGCAGCTCGCTGCTTCGCGATGACATCGTCGTAATCCAGTAAGTTTTTCCGAATATCGAAGTTCTTGCCTTCGATTTGCTTTTGAGCGCTCGTAATGAAGTTGGAAAAGAGGCGACTTTCCAAAGCTTCGGTGCCTAGCGTCTCAATACGCTTTTGCACATTATCAGCGCCGAACCGACGCATTAACTCATCGTCAAACGAAACATAAAAGCGCGAGAATCCGGGATCGCCTTGACGGCCGCTGCGACCGCGCAGTTGATTGTCGATACGACGCGCTTCATGGCGCTCGGTTCCGAGTACGCACAAACCTCCGAGGGCGCGAACTTCGTCGTTAATTTTAATATCGGTCCCACGACCAGCCATGTTGGTCGCGAGCGTGATAGCGCCTTTATTGCCGGCTAAGGCGATAATATCCGCTTCGCGTGCGTGATTTTTTGCATTGAGCATCTCATGTTTTAATCCAGCGGCTATTAGAAGGCGACTGACTTCTTCTGAAGATTCGACCGAGATGGTACCAATTAAAATTGGCTGACCTTTTTCGTGGCGTTCTTTTACTTCTTGAACGAGAGCATCGAGCTTTGCTGGTTTATGAGCGTAAATAAAATCGGTCGCGTCATCGCGGATAACCGGACGATTCGTCGGAATAGCAACAACTCGCATGTTATAGATTTTACGAAATTCTTCTTCTTCGGTTTTGGCAGTTCCAGTCATACCTGACAATTTCTTAAAAAGGCGGAAAAAGTTTTGATAAGTGATTGTCGCCAAGGTAATCGTTTCCTGTTTGATTTCAACATTCTCTTTTGCTTGGATTGCTTGTTGAAGGCCATCGGAATACTCACGACCTTTTAAAATGCGACCAGTAAACTGGTCAATTAATTGGATTTGGTTCTCGCCATCGACGAGGTACTCGACATCGCGAGCCATGATGTAGTTGGCTTTGAGAGCTTGGACGATGCGATGAACAAGGTCTTGGTGCTCGGGATCGTAGAGGTTTCGAATGCCAAACATGCGCTCAGCGCGCGAGTTACCAGCCTCGGTCAAACTACACGTTTTGGTTTTGATATCGACATCGAAATCGCGATCTCTCTTTAAGGTTTTGACAAAGCGATCGGCGACCGTATATTGCGATGCGCTGGCTTTGGCGCCACCGGAAATAATTAATGGGGTGCGGCTTTCGTCGATGAGAATGGAGTCGGCTTCGTCGATGACGGCATAGTTCAAACCGCGAAGAACGCGGGAGTTGGCATTTTGCGCCATATTGTCGCGCAAATAATCAAAACCCAATTCAGAGTTGGTCGTATAAGTAATGTCACAGTTGTGAGCTTCTTTTTTCTCGCTGTTGGTTTTTTCGCGAATGTTGACTCCGACCGTAAGTCCCAAGAAGCGATATATCTGGCCCATCCAATCAGCATCGCGTTGGGCTAGGTATTCGTTGACTGTGACAACGTGGACGCCGTTGCCTTTTAAAGCATTGAGATAGACGGCCATCGTCGCCGTTAAGGTTTTGCCTTCGCCGGTTTTCATTTCCGCGACATCGCCTTGATCGAGAACTAAGGCTCCGATAACTTGAACTTGAAAGGGGAATTGATTCAATGTCCTTCGAGCCGCTTCGCGAGCGACCGCAAAGGCCTCGTATTTGATTGCTTGAGTCGTTTCTCCGCTGCTCAAACGCCGCTTAAACTCATCGGTTTTTGCCCGAAGTTCATCATCGGTTTTTGCAGCCATTTCTTGCTCAAATGCAAGAACCTTCTCGCTTTCGCGAAAATATTTCTTTAATATCCTTTGATCAAAACGGAATATTTTTTCAATAAAATTTGCCATTTTCTACGCTCCGACTCTATTTAGTTAGCCATGTTATTTTACCATTAATGATAATGGTATGCCAAACTTATCTTTACCCTTTGTCCGCCACTCTTGAAACCACCAAGACTTCAAGCGATTTCGGCAAATGGTCTTTTATCATTTTGATGCAAGCTCGGATAGTATAACCGGTTGTCATGACATCGTCGACCAGCAATATCTTTTTATCTGTTATATCGACCGCTTCGTTCCATCGTATTGTTTCACTCACCTTTTTTCTTTCCTCTTCGGATAAATCCGATTGCTTGCGATCGCTGGTTTTAAACAATGCTTTGATGATTGGAATTTTCGAACAGCGAAATATTTCTTCGACTTGATTAAAACCTCGTTGATCATCGCGACTGGCATGGCTTGGTACTGGAACAACATAATAGTTACGATAGTGTAACTTAATCCACGGGAGATGATAATTCAAAAAACAGGGAGCGAGTTCGATGTCTCCGCAGCCCTTTAATTTGTAGATGTTCGACTGCATGAATTCATTGTAGTCATAGATGGCGCGGATTGTCACACCATCAATTTTTGTCTTTTCAAACAGCGCCAAAAATTGTTCTTGGCATCTATGGCAAAGAAACATATTGCAATGAAGGAGGCTATGCAATGTATCGTCTTTGATTTTTTCAAAGCATAGGCGGCAAGTTCTTATTCTTGGCGCGTATTTCGCAAAGAGCTCCTTCCATGTTTGAGGTTTTCTTATCTGACAAAAAAATGACTTCGCCCTTTGGAGCATCTTTTTTCCTCCCCACTCTTCCAGCGATCTGAACGAGAGTGCTTGTCGAATATATTTTGTGATCGCTTTCAAAAACGATGACTTGGAGATTTTTAACAGTCACTCCGCGTTCAAGAACGGCGGTCGTAACAAGGTATTTATACTTGCCTCGACGAAAATCTTCGATAATCTGTTGACGGTTTTCGCGCTTTGAATGGACATGGTTTCCGCCCCTTACCCATTTGGTGACAAACGACGATAAGTCCTCACACTTTCCAATTGTCGGAACAAAGACAAATACCGGCTTGTTTTGGGCGACAAAAGAGCGCAGTTTACGAATCAGAAAAAAGTGTTTTAAAATTCCCAGCATCAAAACGATATCCGGGACGGGAAGAGGGTGGCCGTGATAGCGTTTTTCAATCGTGATTAGTTCGCCGCCAGTAGCTTCGAATTTCTTTATCTGCTTATCTGTGAGGGTCGCCGACATCATAATCGAATTTCCCTTGCAACTCCTTTTAAACATCTCTTCTAAAAGCGCATCGCCATGAAAGGGAAAAGCGTCGGTTTCGTCCATGATTAAAAGGTCGAAGTATTTGTCATAGCGGTATAGTTGATGCGCCGTCAAAACGACGACTTCTCCCTGCAAATCTTCATTATTTCCCCCATAAACTGCGACAATTTTGTTTCGGGGAAAGACGCTTTTCAGCCGTTTATATATTTCGATTACGACATCGCGGCGGGGTATCGCGAATCCGACTTGCCGACCTTGTATTAAAGCTTCTTTTATAACATCAAAAACAAGCTCGGTTTTCCCTGCACCGCAGACCGCATTTATCAAGACGTTTCGCCTATCTCGTATGGCATTACTAATGCGTTTTGAAGCCTCTTGCTGCTCTGGGGAGAGGTCGTAATTCAAAACCAATTTTGACTGATGAGTCCGCTGCTTGTTTTCCTGGGCGTTTGCGCCCTGAAAACCTATGCATCTTCGACAATAAGGTTCGCCTTTTTTATAGCCGACAAAACGAACATCTTCATTTCCGCAACGCGAACATTTGTACATATCACTCGATATATAAGGATTCTAAAAAGAAAAGGCCCCAATAATTGTTGGAGCCTTGGTGATCTACTAATTAGATTATTTATTTTTTTCGATGTTTTTAATAATTTCGACGCGGTTCGCATGACGGCCGCCAGTAAATGGCGTCTCTAGAAAAATATCGACGCGGCGAATAACGTCATCGAGCTCCATAAACTTTTGACCAAAGGATATGACGTTGGCATCATTGTGTTCTCGTAATAGGCGGGAGACAGTGTCGTTATACCCGATACCGGCGCGCACGCCTTTGACTTTGTTGGCGGCAATCATGACCCCTTCACCACTCGTGCATACTAAAATGCCACGATCAGCTTCTCCGATGGCAACTTTCTTAGCCGCAGCAGCGGCATAATCAGGATAGTTGACTGATTCGTTTGAAAAAGTTCCGACATCAATAACTTGAAATCCCCGTTTTTCAAGATGGCGACGTATCTCGTTTTTATACTCGAATCCGCCGTGATCTGAAGCGACAACAATACGCATATTAATCACCACCCAATACTTTCGCTATCTCATTAAAAGAGATGTTGCCTTCCCTTAATAAAAATATTTTATCATATGCGGCCACAACTGTCGAAGGCGTTGCGCCTTTTGACTTGCCGGCGATAACGCCGCCGATTTCTTCGCCAAACTCTTCAATTACTTCGTCGCTCGTTGTCAGAGGTTTTTGATCGGCTCGGTTCGCGCTCGGAACAAGAAGGGGCTTTCCAACCGAGCGAATCATGCTGCGGACATCTTGATCGTCAGGAACGCGAATACCAATATGACCGGTGCCAAAATCTACCCAATAGGGTAGACCGGGTTTTGTGTTGAGGATGATGGTCAGTTCGCCAGGAAGAAAATGGCTAATTATGAGCGCGGCTGCATCATTGATATATGCATAATTTTCGATATCAGATACATCGGCACACATCAATGTAAAAGGTTTATCGGGTCTCCGTTTTTTGACTTGAACTAAAGCCTCAAAAGCTTTTTTGGAATCATAAACGATGCCAAGGCCATAAACCGTCTCGGTGGGAAAGGCGACAATTTGTTCGTCCATTAAAAGTTTAGAAGCGAAATGAAGTTCGCTTTGCGTAATCTTTTTCATAGGTACAATATTACTCTCCTTCTATATAAATAGAAAGAATTCGGTCTTTGCCGTTTATGTCCTTGATGATCTCCCGTTGCGAACGAGGTATCATCGAATTTGCTAAAGTTTCGATTTTGCCACGCATGTCATGCCCGATTTCAAAGAGCATAATAAACGGGTAATTGCATACCGCTTTATACATTTGAAAAACTTTTTTATAAAAGCCGAGTTCCTCATGATCGACAAGAGCGAGATATGGTTCGTATTTGATAACGTCGGGCGCTATTTCTTGAAGGTTCGTAATGTATGGAGGATTAGCGACGAGAACATCAATTTTGATGCCAGAAAAAAGAAATGGCTCTAAGACATCTCCCTGCAAAATAGAGATATCAACATTATGTTTTCTGATGTTAATATCGGCGACCTTTAACGCTTCTTCGGAAATGTCGCTAGCGTATACTTTCGCATTCGGAAAAGCTCGTTTCAAAGTGATGCCAATAACACCTGAACCGGTGGCGACATCGGCGATGGTGATGGCCCGTGAATCGTGACGTTCGTTGATGATGGAAATCGCTTGTTTAACAACTTCTTCGGTTTCCATCCGGGGTATGAGAACGCGGCTGTCGACAAAGAAATCATGATTAAGAAAAGTAGCTTTTTGAATGATGTACTGATATGGTTCGCCATTTAAAAAACGCGCTAAATGAGCAAGAAAAAGCGGTAAATCAACTACTTTTTCATCATTTCTAAGATAAAAATCAGACATCTCCGAGTAACCTTGAATGTCGCAGATTAGAGCCCTCAAAGCCACTTCGTTTACGCGAGCATATTCCGATTCGCGAAGCACGCTTTCGTATAATTCGTAGATTGTTGGCATACGATTAGCCTAACATTTTTTGTTGTTGATCGTAATGGACTAAGGCATCGACAACTTCGTCGAGATCTCCTTCCATAATCCGATCGAGTTTTTGAAGAGTAAGAGAAATTCGATGATCGGTGACGCGATTCTGCGGATAGTTGTAAGTTCGGATTTTTTCGCTGCGTTCGCCAGTTCCGACTTTTAATTTTCGCTCATTGCCGATTTTTTCTTCTTGCTCGGCCTGGAGGTTGCTTAAAATCTTAGCACGCAACATGCGCATGGCAATTTCGCGATTTTGAATCTGTGATTTTTCAGTTTGACAAGAGACGACGATGCCGGTGGGGAGATGGGTGATGCGAACCGCGCTTTCGGTCTTATTGACGTTTTGTCCCCCCGCTCCTTGAGAGCGATAGGTATCGACTTGTAAATCGCTCGGGTTGATTACGACTTCGATTTCGTCGGCTTCAGGAATGACAAGGACGGTCGAAGTGGAAGTATGAATACGACCCGAAGCTTCTGTGCGCGGAATTCTCTGGACGCGATGAGCGCCGCTTTCAAACTTAAGCTTTGAATAAACTCCTTCACCTTTTATCATGAACGAGACGAGCGAAAAGCCACCTAAGCCGGAAGAGTTCTCATCGATCATTTGGATTTTCCAACCGTTGCGTTCGGCATAACGCGTGTACATTCTAAATAAGTCGCCGGCAAAAATATTGGCTTCGTCGCCACCGACAGCGCCGCGAATTTCGACGATGATGTTCTTGTCATCGTTAGGATCTTTGGGGATAAGCAAAAGGTGCAATTGTTGCTCGATATCATCGAGTTTCTGATTCAGCCGATGAAGCTCCTGCTTACCTAGTTCAGCAATTTCGTCATCGCTGTCATTCATCATGACATGAGCTTCTTCGCGCTCTTTTAAAAACTTATTATATTCATCATATTTATTGCAAATATCGGATATGTTGGCACGTTCTTTCGAGAGGTTTTTGAAATGGGAAATATCGCGCATGACGCTTTCGTCAGCGAGTTCATCGTCTATTTCAGCCAAGCGCTTCTTAGTCGCATCTAGGCGTTTTATCATGCTATCTTCCATATTCAATCCTCAACAGCGGTGAGATTATACCACATTCGACCTTTTCTATAAAGTGTTAGTTTTTAGCCTTAATATTAATATTAAAAGAGGATTTTTGTCTTTAATCAAAATCGATAAATATGTATAATTACCAATAGGATAAAGAAATGGCATATAAAGCTCTCTACAGGACTTATCGCCCCAAGACCTTTTTAGAAGTAGCGGGGCAAAAACATATCGTCAAAACGATAGAAAACGCGTTGGCAAATAACAAGATTGCCCACGCCTATCTTTTTTGCGGACCGCGCGGCACCGGCAAAACATCGATGGCCAAATTATTTGCCAAAGCCCTTAACTGCGAGGAGGGATTCGGTCATCAATGCAATCAGTGCGGCAACTGTTTGAGCGTCAACGACAGCTCTCATCCCGATGTTATAGAAATCGATGCCGCGAGCAATAATGGCGTTGAGGAAGTTCGCGATCTCATAGAAAAAGTTAAATACCTGCCAATCAAGGGTAAATACAAAGTGTATATTATCGACGAAGTTCACATGATGACGAGTGGCGCTTTTAACGCCTTGTTGAAAACGCTCGAGGAACCACCGGCCCATGTCGTTTTTATCTTAGCGACGACCGAGCCGCACAAGGTTATTCCAACCATCGTATCGCGCTGCCAGCGCTATGACTTTACCAAAGTTGAAGACGATGCAATTCGCGAAAAGATGGTCGAGATACTTGATCTTGAAAAAATATCCTACGATATTCCCGCAATCAACGCGATTATCGATCTCGCCGATGGAGGTGTTCGCGATGCTCTTTCAATCCTCGAACACGTCCTGGCTTATGCGGGAAACACAATCAAGGAAAAAGATGTTTTCGACCTTTTTGGCCTCGCTTCAAATAAAGAGAAACTTGATTTGATTCGCTCTATAGCCAAAGGCGATGTCAAAGATGTTTTGAAAAGAATGGAATCATTCATCGCCTCCGGTATCGACATTAAGCGATTAACTTCCAACCTTTTGGATGTTCTTAAAGACGCTTTAATCTACAGCAAGACGAGCGAGCAGATCCTCCTCTCTGTCATCACCGAAAAAGATGCTCTCTCGCTCACCGAACTAATCGATACAGAACGGTTAAATGAGATGATCGAAATATTGCTCAAGGCACAAAACGACTTTAAAGTCGTATCTAATATACGCTCCTTATTTGAATTAGTCTTATTACGCCTTGCAACTTCCTCAATCAAGGCGATGCCAGAAGGTAAGCATAATGATAAAGATATTAATAAGGCTGAGGTGAAATCACTTGTCAAACCAAGTGAGAAAAAAGTCGAAGATATCGCCAAGACTGAAGAACCAAATAATTTGAAAGCCGAGAAGGAACAAAATGCTTCGATTCAACAGCCTAAAACCGTCGAGCCAGCGCCTCTCGTCGAGACAAATGGCTCTACCGTTCCTTCATGGCTCCTCGAAGATGAGATGGCCATCGACGAAAAAAATACACCGGCTACCGAAGTTCGAAACAAAACTTCCGAACAGCCGATTCAATGCGGCATTGATGTCACCGGTGATAAAAATTCACTCGATGATGAAACAATGATAAAAATAATGGTTTTAGGCGATAAAGAAGAAAGGCAGAATATCAGCAAGAAATGGGATGATTTTGTCGGTCTTGTCGCCCACCCACGCTACGGACTTGTCGCTTCTTTATTAAAAGATGGAAGACCATACATTGTCGCCAAAGATGTTCTCGTTCTCGAATATGATTTTGATTGCCTAGCCGAGCGCATTAACATTATGGCAAATCAAGTCGCCATCGCTGAATTAATGAAAAACATCATAGGTCGCGAAGTGTTTGTCTACGCCATCGTACGAAGCGAAGCCCTGCGCCTGCAAAAATCATATTTCAATCTCAGACAGCTCAATCGTCTGCCGAAAGCAAAAGACATTCAACTGAACCTTAAAGGAGCAACCACATGAACATGCAAAATTTATTAGCCCAAGCCCAAAAGATGCAACGCGAACTTAAAAAAGCCCACGAAGACTTGGCTCAAGAGGAATTTTCTGTGGCCAAAGGCGGGGCCGTCACCGTCGTTTTTTACGGCGATCGAAAAATTAAAAAAATTAGCATCGATGAAGCCGCATTAGAAGTAGAAAACAAAGAGATGATTGAAGAAATGTTAAAGCTCGCCATCGATGAAGCTTTAAAAAACATAAAATTGGCCGAAGACGAGATCAATGTGCGGATCACCGGTCGCGTCGAAGGGATGATGGGTTTTTAATGAAAGACTTAAAATCTTTAACGAGATTAATCGATTCGTTTGGCAAACTTCCGAGCGTCGGAAGAAAATCAGCTGAGCGCATGGCTTTAGCCATCCTTGAAATGGAAGAGGAGGATGTCAAAGAATTCTCCTTAGCCCTTGAAGGTATCAAACACTCTATTCGACCATGCCCGATTTGCGGACTTTACACCGAGGACGAAAAATGTGAGATCTGCAGCGATGCCGAACGAGAAGAGAAGACGCTTATCGTCGTCTCCTCATATCGTGATGTCTACGCCTTTGAAAAGCTCAACACTTTTCGCGGTCGCTACCACATTCTCGGCGGCGTGCTAAGCGCTGTCGCGGGAGTCGGCATCGAGGATTTGAATATCGATTCTCTGCTCTCTCGAATCGAAGATAATAAGGTCGAAGAAATTATCTTGGCAACCAATCCGACAATCGAAGGCGAGACAACC
>Ga0116176_10003934_pt1 | contig 10914 bp, 5 predicted proteins | sample AD_STIC08_MetaG_FD_89803 | JGI IMG/M metagenome (GOLD analysis project Ga0116176, IMG submission 89803) | Active sludge microbial communities of municipal wastewater-treating anaerobic digesters from USA - AD_STIC08_MetaG | ecosystem: Engineered > Bioreactor > Anaerobic > Digestate | place: USA... | reverse complement strand
CGGCCATCAGGAGACATAGGAGCTGAAAAATTCCAGTAAACGTGAAGGGCGGGTAACTGGCCCGCTAACGGCCAGACTGAAGCAAAGGTGCCCCTCGGGAAGCTACGCGAGCTTATGCGCCAATGCCGTGAACAATTCACATGCCCTGCACGATTAACCCAGCTACCATACAGCATATGCGTTTGCAGGCAAACGGATCTGAAACGTCAGGCGCAAAACTCGTGCGAAGTCGGCTGCGGGCGATTCTGTCACCGATTGGCGTGCTTGTTGGTGATTATATTTTTATTGGGAATGGCACGCAGCCGCTACCCGCATTAGCACTGTAACGCGTTCGGTCAATATCAGAGCAACGCAGTAGAGAGAGGGCGAAATCATTGGATGGAACAAACATGGGGACATCAGAAAATCAGTTCACCGATTGTATTGAAGGTCTGCTTATCGATCATGTGCGTACATCGTTTAGCGAAGACGAACTGAAACTCCAATCCATTAGCCAGAGCATTGATCAGGTTAAAGCACGCACTCAGGAAATTGAATATAGATTGCGAAATAGAGCCACGTTTAGGCTTGAAAAGCTGCTGGCTTGCCTAGAGCGCCTGTCCTCCGATGGCGAGGGTGCGACCGCCCAACTCCAGAACCTTAAGTCTGATCGTCACAACCTTCTATCACTCCTTCACAGGGGGCAGACGGATTGTTGGACCGACTTGGAAAGGGAGACCGCGAAGTCGAATGCTGATACATCTTTGTTAGATACTGTAATGGAAATCGCTCAGTGTGAGAAGCAGATCGAGACACTGCGAACCCAACGTGACCAGATCTTTCAAGAAGAGCAAACCTGGGCGTCGAGCAAAAAGGCCAGCGAGGAGCTCCTGTCAATTCTGACTGCCGGATTTGAACCGACTTCATATCAGGAACTTCTCACAAAAGAAAGGATACGCCTTGAGGCTGAACTACAAAAAGCTTCGGATAACGCACATCGCGAGCTTATAGAGCAGCATAAAGCGCACTCGTCTGCTCGCGCAACACTATCTCAGCTAGAAAAGGAACTCGACGAGGCTCGCATTCGCGCGTCACAGTTGGAATCGGCTCGAAAACTTGAATGGATTGTTCGCCGTCTCGATCCCCGGAGTCTGTATAGGCGTGGAGTAGATGTCATACAGAGGGACCTTGAATTGCAGCAAGACCGAGTCCATGACTTGTGGAGCGGGGTCACAGCCCTCGGAGCAAAGATTGATGAGTTGGGGCGGCAGCACGAAGAACAAATGGAAATGCTGCCAAAGGCTGCTCGACAAAAACTAATCGACGAAGCCGGTCAGGATGCGAGGAGTGCCTCCATGCGTCTCACTGAGATCGCGCGGATGTCTGATCAGATTTCGACAAATCTGGACGCACAGCAATCCGATTTAGCGTCGCGGAAAGCACGCTATGCCGACGAACATCAGCAGTATCTCGATAATCATTTTGTGGATACCCTCCGTCAAGCTGCATGCAATCTTGAGGATATCGATACGCGCATCGCCGCTTTAATCGATCGTCAAGTGCGCACAGAGGAGAACTGTACACGTCTAATGCGAATAATTGAAAGGCGGCGCGCAAAGACGGACGCCGACCTTCTGAATCTTCAGCGTCAGGAAAGTGGCCAACTCGAACATCTTGAGTATGAGGCACGCAGACTGCGTCTCCGACTTCGGGATCGTGCATCGCGTGCCGGCATGGTCCATGACCATGCCTCTAACACCTTCCAGAAAAAAGAATTTCTCCGGAATCCGACACAAAAAATCCGCGTCACGTATCGGCGTAACGGCGATGAGCCATCTGTTCTGATCAACATGCCGATCTTGCTGCAGCGCCGGGCCCAGACTGGCTACGTTAGCAAAGATGATGAGAGGTTATCGTCTGTCATTGCATCCCTTCTCGGAGATGATGAACCCGCTGAAGAAGACCGAGTAGACTTTATTGACCATTTTTGCGATATGTTTTTCGGGGACGATGACGAGGAACGTGCGTTCCTAATATCTTTAGTCTCAAAGGAGACCAACAGCGTTCTCGCACTCATCAGACCTGCGAGGGTACTTCCTCAACTGCACGATGTACTTCCGGGTGCGATGTCGATATCCGTTCTGTGCCGCTTCGTGCACGGCGAGAAAAAGACCCCGGAGAACACCATCTTATATGTCCTGGATTGCGCCCTTGTTCCAGACTGCGAGCCACGTCCCTTTGAGCGCAACATCGCACTAGTACGCCACGTTGCAAGAAGTCGATTGCCGATGGCTACTCACGCTCTGGACGCGTTGCTTGACCAAGTGGGGTCGCATCCCCCTGTTCTGATGACCGAACTCGAAGACCGTCTGCAGGATTGGCAGGGCTATCTGGACTGGGCCGATGAGCAAATTTTTGCAAAGGCCCCTTGGGCAGTGCTTGGTCCAGGGGAATGGAAGGGTGTTATCTGGGAAGGGCTGATCTTCTGCGAGTACAGAAGCACGGCTAGCATGTTCATACCCGGCACCGGTTCTGCCGATTCTCGACAACGTTTCGAGATGTTCCAGCTGGAGTCGCCGTGGCGGTGGGACGGCGTGGCAAGCAGGCAGCGTGGATTTCGTTGTGAAAACCTCGAAGTCATGGACAATAACCCAACGACAGATCTCTTGAGAACATGTCCCTGGTCACAGGCCTCAGCACTTCTCGTCCGCATTGAGTTTTCAGCCAAAGAGGCCACTCGACTAGTTGACTTTACCCAGGACACACTGCTCGGATTGTGTAATGTGTCGGAAGCCGCTGGTGCGCGAACCCAGATAGGGCGGTACAGGGATGCACTGATGCAGCTTCAACTCTCCATGCCAGGTGGCAGATTTGGGAACCGGCTGCCCTCCGCCCCCTACCTAATGGCGTCTCTTTTCAATGTCACGCAGGCAGCAACACCCACGGCTATAAAAGGTCGGCTGCTTAATAGGGATATCGCCAAAACCTACCGGCTTAATGAGGATCAGGGCGCAGCGGTCGAAGTCATGCTTGCGTCACCCGAAGTCGCCTACATCCAAGGCCCGCCCGGGACCGGCAAAACAACGATGATTGCTGCAGCTTGCGCACATTTCGTGCGATCAGGACAGCGGGTACTGATCGCATCGCAGACAAACCTTGCAGTTGAGAACGCACTTGAGCGCCTGATCGGAGATTCCGAGGTCCGACCACTTTGGCTCAGCAGGAACGACAGTGATCAGAAGAGATCCGCTGCAATAGCGGACTGGTATCGTATGGCGGCGGATCATTCGGAAAAAGCGGTATGCAATACTTATCGGACGCTAACGAACGAAGTCGAGCGCTTGCTGAGCTGGCTTGAACGTGCCCAAAAGCTCTACCTGAGCGGAAACCAAGCCGCTTTGGAGTTGCAGAAGCGCGAAGACGATTTGCGCCGGTCGGAAGTTAGGCTGAATGAGATCCAGCAGCTTCAAAAGGCGAATTTGGAAGCCCGAGCACGCGCTGCTTGGTGGGCCATGGCGCATGATGCCCTCGCCACATTGGCCGAATGGGATCCTTCCTGCTTCTCTCCCGCACTTGCTCCGGAGACGACCGATCTGCTCAGGCTACTTGCCACATTTGACGGCAAAGCCCCGCGCCTTGACGTCTCGCCAGGTGCATTACACCGTCAAACGCAGGAGCGCGTTCAGGACATCCAGGCTCAGCTGAGTTCAGGCGGTGATCGGGCCAAGGACGCAGAGCGGATCAGACGCCAGATACTCGACACATGGCCCAACGTGACGTTGCCCTCGCAAGGATGCCTCGATGGGGAAGATGACGTCACAGTTGTTTCTGCGGAGGCTGAGGCAGCAGTTCTGCGAGCGCGACAGTCGCTTGAGGATGCACAAAGCCGTGCGAACGAGATTCAAGAGAAGACCCGGACTTTGTTGTCCGAGATTACCGGCCTTCTCGATTTGCCTGAGGTTCCGACAGATCTCGCGTCTGCGATTGACGTCGTCGAACGTCATGCCGATTTGCAACGAATTCGGTTGGACGACATAAAACCACTCGGGGATTGGTTGCCTTTATTAGACCAATGGGTCGCCGACCTGAGACAGCAAGCAGAGAACCCGCCTGCCACCGATCGGATGGGAGAGCGATACGTCCGAAGCGCGAATGTCATCGGTATTACGTGCAATTCCGACTTCAGAATATTATTGGACAACGGATTTCCTCGATTTGATGTGGTCATCATTGATGAGGTGAGCAAGGCAACCCCACTTGAACTTCTGCGGCCGATGCTCTTAGCCCCAAAGACCATCCTTGTCGGAGATCATCGCCAACTTCCTCCGACCTTCGATTTCGCGTCTTTTGGTCCGTCCGACAAGGTACCGACGGAGGATGAGGACCAGGATTCTCTTGAGCGCGAGGCGGAATTGCTTCGTAAGTATGAGCGACTAACCACGGCGTCGCTTTTTCGCGACGGATTCGCCGAAATCGATGCGGGAGCCAGAGCCGCACTGAGAACCCAGTACCGCATGCATCCTCAGATAATGTCACTAGTGAATCGCTTCTACGACGGGCGACTGGAGTCGGGGCTGGTCGATCCTGATGGGCTGGATGAAAGCTCCCGCTGGTCATGGCGGACGCATGGTCTCAGCTTGAACTCTCGAACGGGAGGGCAATACCTTTTACCGCATCTGCATGTGCTCTGGATCGACAGTTCAGAGGACGAAGTCGGCAGGCCCGCCTATGAAGACAGCGACGGCACCGGCATCGGCAACAAGCTTGAAGCTCGCCTTGTGGCCCAGATTGTCGAAGACATCGTTGATGCATGCGAAAGGGATAAGCGAGGGAAGTCCATCGCAGTCGCAACCTTCTACAATCGTCAGAAGCGTTTAATTCGACGCGCACTGCAGGAAAAGCTTGGTCGACGGTTCATGGATCTGCAGATTGACGTCGAGACGGTCGACCGGTTCCAGGGTAAGGAAGCAGACATCGTTATCGTAAGCATGGTCCGCAACAGATCTCGGCGCCTAGGGAGCAATTCGAATCCAGCGAAATTCGAGAGGATCAACGTCGCCTTCTCTCGCGCTCGCGATCTGTTGGTTGTCGTCGGTGCGCGAAAGACCTTCGAGAGGTTCGATGTTGCGATCGAGCCTGTGGATGGCGGTCCACCGCGAAGGACCTGTGTGTATGGCCAGATTATCGAGGACATCAAGAATATAGGAGGACTATGGCAGGCGAAGGACATACTTGGAACAGGGACGCACCGATCTGCGGATCGCCGCGCATGAAGCTCGGGGCCGTATCTGTCTGGTTTCCGGTCCTGCACATTAGTGCAGCGGTGACTTATCGCCTTCTTCCAGAACTAACTCCCCTGCATCGGGCCCTGGAGGCTGCCGTGAAGGAGTTTTCGAGCGGTGGTAATGCATTAGCTGCTGCGCCCATTCCTGACCTTTTCCGTCATCTCTTTGGGATCTCTGGTGCCAAAGATATCCTGCCCGATGTGCTTGACGATCTGATCGAACGAGGCCGTATCCATCGAGTCGTGGAAGATGGTCGCGTTCCTTCCTTGGTTCGAATTATCGATCTGGCTCCCGGACGAAGTGGAAGCGACATGGCGCATGAACCCATTCTGTCCGAGGCAGCCAAGCAAGCAGCTCAAACCCGAAAGATCGAGCGACACTTTGATCCGGTGCTGGAAGAGATCGTCGGTTCAGACGATCTCGTTCCCAATCCGCAAGACACTGACCATTTTTGCGTGCCTGCAGAACCCTTCCTGATTCACCCTCCAACATATTGGGTGGAGCGCGAACTCAGGGCGGAATTGCACGACGACGTAAATGTATACACCGCTGCTGCCGAACTGGTTGGTCACCTATGGCGGTGCAGTGAAGCAGAACTTTTCCTCAAAGACGGCGAACTTTCGGTCGAATGCAGGGATTCTCGAGAGACTGAGTATCTGCGAGGTCTGAGCCAACGTGTGAGGCGATCATGGCTGCTGCCCAGTAGCTTGGGAACTATGCACAGTCGAGTTGAGGAAGGGGCGGAGTTCTCCATCCACTGCCAGTTGCCCTTAAGCATGGGTGGTCTGGTCTTAACCCGCGGCCTCCCCGAAGCAGTAAGGACGGGGCTCGTCATGCCACCATCCGTTGTTCTCGTCGGACTCGATCCCTCGGACGATACTACGGAGCCTATGCTCATCCCAGCGGCTGCAGAGGGATGCGCGATGCAGGTCGTTTATCCGCGCAACGACAACCCAGGCATTGCGGGAATCTTTCTGTCGAACGAAGGGCGAGAGTATCTGCGGCTTCCGGTAACTTGGGAAGGCCTGCATGCTGAAATCGGCGTATTCCGAGCCACGCAAGGGCTTCAGCAGGGCGGATCCGAATGGGGCGGTGTGATCACGGCGCTTGAAGCAGAATGTCGATATTCGGATGTCCCTGAGATATTTGTGCTGCCTGCCTTCTGGCTGGACCCCGCAGACTTTTGGTGCAGCTTGTCTGAACGGTCGGGTAGGGAAACCGATGGTCGAACATGGATGGCGGGTATCGTCGGCGCATTGAGGAAGCTACCCTCTCCCGTTCTCGAGACTTTATTGGAAGCCTTGTTCCATGATCGACGGCTGGACCAACTCAGCCGCGCACATCCGGAGCTTGCAGATCTCGACCCCACAGCAAAGGCATTGGTGTCAAGAAAACAAAAAGGTGCCCATAGCGTGGCAGCGGTCCCACGAACCTGCGAAAGAGTTATCGCATTTGATACTTCGTCCTTCATTCAATTTGATCAACTTGTCGATCATCTTTTGCCGACGGACTTCCTTGTTTTTCCGCAGGCTGTTGCAGGCGAAGTCGAGAGGAAGAAAGGACAGCACGAGGATTTCCGCAAAATAAGCCGGAGGAACTTGAGGGCAATTCGTCAATTGCCAGAAGACCGCTGGGCGGCACCTTTTCACGACTACAGCTTTCTCGCGCCAAGCGATATCCAAAACGTGGATGGGCAAATCATCGCAACGCTGGTCCCATATAGCCAGGCTGTTAGTAAAGTCATTCTTGTCACGCAGGATGGGGACTTTGTAGCTAGATGCAAACCCTACGGTATAGAATCGATGACAGCCGAAATGTTTATGGGTCATACAAAAGCACAAAGAAGAGGTGCCGAACAATGAGCTTTGTCGCGGATCGGGGCTGGAGGATCGAGGCACAGAGGCGGAAAGAGATGTATCTCGACCGCATTAGAGATGTGACGCAGGGCTTTGCCGAACGAAATCGGCAACGCCTTGAGTCATTGGTTTCGCAAGGTTTGGATATCTACATTAGCGACGACTACCATAGGTGTCGTGCATCGCTTGAGCGGGTCGAGCGACTCCTGTCCCAAGACCCCGAGCAGGCGAGAGACGAGAATATCCGCCTGTCCGCCATGATGCGCTCTTTGGGCGCGCACGCCCGTGATAACCGTCGAGCAGCCCAGATAGCCAAGAGGGAAGCGGCACAAGCGGCAGTCGATGCGGAACGTGACTCTGCGCGCGAACGCTTGGCAGCCGAACGCGATGCGCGCGAAGATAGAATCTCGCAGGAACAAGCTGCGCGCGATGATTTGCTCGACATGATCCGCAAGGCCCGCCAATCGATGCCGGGGGCGATCGAGCGTGACCTCTGCCAGGCAGATTTTATAGCGCTAAGTCACGAAATTGAACGTCGTATATTCAACCTTGAAGAACTCGGGCAGGTCCGGCTCGAGTTGAAGAACCGCCTCGAATCGGTGAAGGCAAACGCCCGGACGAAGGCGGAAGCACTACAGATTGCCGAGCAACGCGATGAGGAACGAAGTGAAATGTCAGCCGTTCTGGACGACGCGTTGGCGGTCTACGCGCGGATGAACGACGATCTTGCGCAGTCGGCGATCCGAAATCTGAAGTCGAGTCTGGCCGATGAACGGGTCACGATGCAAAGCTTGAATGACAGCCTAGCAACAATCCGTCAGGCGGCCGATGAACGCGCACTTCAAGAGGCGGCGCGGCGGCACGTGGTCGGTGGTCTGCTTCGCGAACTTCGTAATGCAGGTTTCATCGTTTCCGAACCGAAGCTAGAAGGTGGTGAGGCTGCTGCCGTTGTGATCAAGGCGCAACGCCCGTCGGGCGCACAGGCGGCCTTTCGCGTGAATTTGGACGGGATGACCTACAAGTTCGACCACTACCAAGGTCAAACCTGCCTCGATGACGCGGTCAAAGTTCTGCCCCGGCTGCAAGACATCTATGGGATTGAACTCGAAGATGAGAGGATATCTTGGCGGAATCCGGACATGATCGGCAAGTCGGAGAAGCGTCTGCCCGAGAGTTCCGGAGAGCGCAGAAAATGAGCACTGTGCATCGGCCAATTTGGCTTCGCAGTCTTGAAGCAAACGCGGGGTTAGTTTCCTGCATAGTCGTTGACGGCGAAGTTCATGATATGCGTCGAAATCCCTGGACGATGGAGTATCAACGTGTGCCGCAATTGGTCGCGGAGGCTATTCGGGAAGTGGCATTCAAGACGGTGATCGAATGGGATCCCGTGACAGGGATTCAAGGTCGCGACGCCGCGAGATGGGAAGAACTTGCGAGAGCGGTAGGGCCGAACGAGGCGCGTGGCGCCACTTATGCTGTTGCTCCGGAGGCGTATTACGATAACGAGCCGCAACGAGCCTTCGTGACCGTAGAGGACTTTGCCGCGGTTATGCTCGCCGCGATGGTAGATGGCACCGATCGACCAACAGCTTTTGTTGTGAATTTTGCGAACTACGCTTTCTCGTTCGGCCAGCAGCCTTCGCAAACAGAGCGTGACCTGCTTGCTCGACTTGCCAAGGCGATCATTGGACGGGACTCCTCAGAGGTGACGGGGCCTAGGAATCTGCTGGTACTGGTATCTCCGTCAGCACATGCGCTTCCTCTCTCTATGCTGCCTGGACCTGCCCATGTCCGAGTGGTGGTGGTGCCCTTGCCGGATCGAGAGGAGAGAATGACGCTTCTCGGAGATCGCCTTCATGAGTGGAAACTGAAGAACCAGCCCAAGAGAGGACAGGTGGCCTATGACGATCTCGTCGATGCACTGGACGGAATGTCATGTCAGGATATTTTTAATATAGAAGAACTGTCCCGCCGGTCTGCGGAAACTGAAGAGCTGACGGCCGACCAATTGCTGAGCCTCTATCGCCACGGCATTCAAACAAGCGCATGGGAAGCGCTCAGTCGAGATAAACTCTTGACAATGCCAGAGGTATTAGCAGAGCGGGTGAAGGGGCAATCACACGCCATCGAGAAGGTGACTGCTGTAACGATCCGAGCCTATACCGGTCTCGCAGGATTGCAGCATTCCAGGCGGCAACGAATGCCTAAGGGGACGCTTTTCTTCGTCGGACCGACGGGGGTCGGAAAAACCGAGTTGGCAAAGACCCTTGCAGAATTTCTCTTCGGAGATGAGGAAGCCTTCATTCGCTTCGACATGTCCGAGTTCAACCATGAACATAGCGATCAGAGACTGGTTGGCGCGCCGCCAGGATACGTTGGCTATGAGGAGGGTGGACAACTTACCAATGCCATCCGCAAGCGTCCATTCTGTGTCCTACTCTTCGATGAGATCGAAAAGGCCCACTTGCGGATTCTCGACAAGTTTCTTCAAATTCTCGAGGACGGTCGACTTACGGATGGACGCGGGCAGACGGTAAGTTTTTCCGAAGCAATCATCATCTTCACATCGAATATCGGCGCGGCCGAAATTAATCCGGCATGCAGTGACGAAGAGGCGAGGGACGCATTTCAGCGCAGAGTGCGGGATCATTTTGTCCGCGACATGGGCCGACCCGAGCTACTGAACCGAATTGGTGACAATATTGTCGCGTTTAACTTCGTTCGAGACAGGGGCTTCCTGGCCGAAATCATGCGCAGCAAGCTCGGCCCGCTTCGGGCGCAACTTCAGGATAAGTATGGCATCCGGGCAGTTCGAATCGCGGAAGAACGCACATTTCTTGACCGGATCACGCGCGATATCGATCCGACTATGGGTGGTCGAGGTGCCATAACAGCATTAACAAAGTGGTTGATCGACCCGGTTTCAAATTTCCTATTCACAGAGATTTCGGACAGAAGCATGTGTATCGGTAAGACCCTCGTCATCGCGCTGGCTCCAGATGATTCAATACGTGTCGCGCTCGAGACCGCATGACCAGTTATCTAAATATCGCAAATAGAATACCAAACACATCCGTCGAGGGCCCGGGATTGCGGTATGCCCTTTGGGTCCAGGGCTGCGATATAGGTTGCCATGGCTGCTGCAATCAGGAACTGTTGCCGTTCGTTCGTCGGCAGGTTATGTCGTCGTCCGAGATCACTTTCGAGATCGAACAGGCCCGCGCCTCTTATGGAATTGAGGGTGTAACTTTCCTTGGAGGTGAACCGACATACCAGGCAAGCGGGTTGGCTGAAGTTGCCGTCTCCTGCCAGTTATTAGGGCTGTCAGTGATGTTGTTCACTGGCTTTCGGTTGGAACAACTTCGTCAGCGCAACCTTCGCGGTGTTGATCAGTTATTACGTAACACCGATATTGTTGTCGATGGGCCATTCGTTGCTACCAGGCGTGATACAAGGCGCAATTGGGTAGGGTCAGAGAACCAATGTTTTCATTATCTCACTAAGAGATATGAGCCTTCGATCGAGACATTCTCTGAGGACGGCTCAGCAGTTGAAATTCGCATTGGATTGAATGAGCGATTAGAGATCAATGGCTTCCCCTTTATTAGTGACCTTCAGCCCGACTCTCAGCTGAACGACAATTAATCTGCACAGTGACGACTGAGGTAGTAGGTAATCGCCCGAACGGCGGGAATGGCCGAGGTCGATTCTGTCAGCCTGAAGAAACGACTGGCAGCTTGAAGACCGGAAAGCCGACTTAGACGTTGCAAACATCATCAGGCAGCAACGGGTCG
>Ga0116176_10003932_pt1 | contig 10915 bp, 7 predicted proteins | sample AD_STIC08_MetaG_FD_89803 | JGI IMG/M metagenome (GOLD analysis project Ga0116176, IMG submission 89803) | Active sludge microbial communities of municipal wastewater-treating anaerobic digesters from USA - AD_STIC08_MetaG | ecosystem: Engineered > Bioreactor > Anaerobic > Digestate | place: USA... | reverse complement strand
TCTTCGTAGCACTCCGAGCGATTCTGGTACACGACCTCCCACCCGCGCAGCAGGAGGCGGAAGGTCATGTCAGTGTCTTCGGCCAGCGTGTCGGTGCGCCATCCGCCAACGCTCGACAGCGCCTCGCGCCGCACCCCGCCCACGGTGCCGCCGTACTGCGGCACCAACCCCATGTTCATGCGGGCCTGCTGGTCCACCTGGTACCCGCCAGCCCGCTCGAGGTCGAGCAACCGCGTGAGGAGCGAGCGTGAGACGTTCTGCGGCACGACGCGCCCCATCACCGCCCCCACCTCGGGGTCGAAGAACGGCGCAACGAGCTGCTTGAGGAGCTTGGGGCCCGGGATGTAGTCGGCATCGAAGACGAGATGCACCTCGCTCCCCACGCGGGCACTCGCCTCCGCGAGCGCCGCCGCCTTTCCCGGCATGCCGCCGGTGCGCCACACCGGCTTGATCAACGCGGGATAGCGTGCCGCGTAGTCGCGCAGGATCGCGCCCGTGGCGTCGGTCGACCGGTCGTCGATCGGGATGATCGTCAGGCGGTCGCGCGGATAGTCGGCGGCCAGCAACGCCTCGATCGACCCGGTGATGACCTGCTGCTCGTTGTGACAGGGAATGAAGACCGTCACCGGGGGCCACTCGGCGACGGTGATGTCCACATACGGCTGCCGGTGCCGCCCGAAGAGGCGGCTGAAGGTGAAGACGTAGTGGCGCACCGTGTACACCACCAGGATGGCCACCACGACCCAGAGCAGCGCGATGAGGATGGTGACGATCATCGCGCCCCTCCCTCGGCGTTCGCCCCTCGCCGGCCCTGGCCACCGCGCAGCGCCGGCGTCGCGCGCGCCGCGTCAGGCCAACTCATCCCCCAGCCGTAGAAGGCCACGAAGACGAAGACCTCGATCAGGAGCCCCCACAGGAAGAACATCGTAGGGAGCGCCAGGAGCGACAGGTGGTACACCACATAGCTGTGCAGCGCCACCTGCAGCGGGAGCAGGACCGCCATGTGCCCCACGACCATCGCCGTCAGCAGCACCTTGCGCCACACGGCGATGTCGAACGGGTAGAACGTGAGCCCCAGCACCAGCGGCACCAGGACGAGCACGGCGCACCCCGCCTGCAGGAAGCCCAGCGTGTACTGCGGCAACGCGTACGGAAAGCTGTCGGGGCGAATCGCGAAGTAGAGGATGCTCGACAGCTGGATGAGCGTGGCGAATCGCAGGTAGTAGCGCAGCGGCATCAAGCGCACCGGCAGCACGAGCGACACCGCCAGCACCAACGCGCAGATCCCCCCGACGGCCCAGTAGTGCCAGACACCCGGCAGCGGCGCCGGCGTGGTGACGTGCGGGACGTAGAAGCCGAACAGCGCGCTCGGCGTCGCGCTGGCAAAGCCGATCGGGCCGGGGAGGCCGAGCCAGGGGATGAGGCGCTCGAGCGCGAGACGCCACACGTCGCCTAACGGCTGAAGGGAGAGCGCCACCAGCGCCGACAGGAGCACCGGCACCACCACCATGCTGAGCACGCGCGAGGGGGTGAGGCGCCCACTGACCATCGCGCGATGCTCGCCGATGACCCCTCCGCGCGACCCGCGGGCGCGCAGCTCCCCCAGCAACCGCCCGCGCCCGTCGTTGGACGGGGCCAAGGCGGCCAGCTCGCGTGGCGTGCGGCTACCAGTGCGCGAAGACGCCAAGCGTCACCCCCGTGCGCCGGTAGAACGGATTCTGGTAGTGCTCGCCCTGCAGCAGCACGCCACCGTACGGCCCCAGCCACTGCCGCCACGAGGCCGCCCCTTCGTGGCTGGTGAAGCGTCGCACCGCGGCGTCGGCGCCGAGCAGCTGGAACCCCTCGCGCCCGGACGATCCCCGCAGCACCACGACCGCCTTGCCTTGCCTGCCTAACGTGATGGCGGCGTTGCCGCGCGCCGCATCCACGTCGCCGGGGGTGCTGCGCGTGACGCGCACCCCACCCTCGGCCACCACCAGCGGCGAGAGGTAGGCGGTGAGGGCGCCAAAGCCGCCCACATCACGATAGCCCAGCTTGGCGTCGACGACGGTGGTACCGAGCGTGGTGACGAGTGCTCGACGCCTCCCCCACTTGGTGGAGAGCGAGGCATCGAGGCGAAGGTCGGGGAGGACGAAGTCGCCCGAGCCACCCCCCACGCCGAGGTAGCTGTAGACGCGCTCACCCCAGACGTGCTGGTTGGCCGCGCTGACGTACGTCCCGGCGTCGCCGAACGCCGAGCGCTGGAGGACCTCGACGAACCACGTGTCGCGCGTGCCAGCGGGGACCGACAGCCGCAATCCGACGCTCCGCCAGTCGCCATATCCGCCAGACACCTGGTGCCGGTCGGCGAAGAGGTCGGCGCGACGATCGAGGGAGGGGGTCGCGGAGCCCTGCGCCGGCAACGGCGCCCCCGCCAGCGTGGCCACCACGCCTGAGACAACCGCCAGCCGCACAAGCGCCCGTTGCAGCAGGGCTCGCCGCGAGACAACGGTTGGAGCAGCGACCGTGCGCGGCCGCTGGCGATGGCGGCCGCGCTCCAGGGTCATGGCTCGACGACTCGCCGCGTGGGGAGGAGCGCTGGCCCCTCCTGTACCGGGAGCCCCCCGGCGTGCTTGGGGGCTCGACGCATCAGCGTTTGCACGATGCGCTGCGCCGCCATCCCGTCGCCGAACGGGTTCTCCCCGGACGTCATCGCCTCGATCTCGCGGTAGTCGTCGAGCAGGAGCGTCGCCGCGTCCACGATCGCCAGCGTGTCGGTCCCCACCACACGACCGAAGCCCGCGTCCACGACCTCGGGACGCTCCGTGTTCTTGCGGAGAATGAGGACCGGCTTTCCCAGCGACGGGCATTCTTCCTGGATCCCCCCCGAATCCGTCATCGCGAACTCCGAGCGGCGCAGCAGCTCCAGCAGGTCCGCGTAGCCTAACGGGTCCAGCAGCTCGACGCGAGGCATCCCCGACAGCTCGTCGAACACCACGTCGCGCACGTGCGGGTTCAGGTGCACGGGAAAGACGAAATGCGTGTCGGTGTGCATGGTGGCCAGCTCGCCCAGCGCTCGGCAGATGTTGGCCAGCGGCTCACCCAGGTTCTCCCGGCGGTGCACGGTGCACAGGACGAAGCGCCTCTTCTCCCACGGGAGATCGTTGAGGCGTGAATCGTCAAACGACGCCTTGCGGGGCATGCGCCGCAACGCATCGACGATCGTGTTGCCGGTGACGAAGATGCGCTCGTCGGGGACCCCCTCGCGCCGCAGGTTCTCGCGCGCCGTCTCGGTGGGGGCGAAGTGCAGGTCGGCGACCACGGAGGCCAACCGGCGGTTGAGTTCCTCGGGGAATGGGTTGCGCAGGTTCCCCGACCGCAGCCCGGCCTCGACGTGCCCGACAGGAATACCGAGGTAGTGCGCGGCGAGCGCAGCGCACAACACCGTCGTCGTATCGCCCTGCACCAGGACCACGTCGGGGCGCAGTTCGGAGAAGCACGACGACAGCGCGAGCATGGCGCGCGCGGTGAAGTCCGCCAGCGCTTGCTTGGTCGACATCAGCCCGAGGTCCACGTGCGGCTTGATGCCGAAGGCATCGAGCGCCTGCGAGAGCATCTCGCGGTGCTGCGCCGTGGTGACGACGACGGTCTCGACGACCTGGCGGTGCTGCGCGAGTTCGAGGATGACCGGGGCCATCTTGATGGCCTCGGGGCGCGTCCCGACGATCACGCAGACGCGATACTTGCCGCCATGGCCGATGGCCGACAGCTCGCGTGGGGTATGCCGATCGCCCACGCGCCGACTCATCGGCGGGGTACGACGATGCGATTCGCCCGTCGCCATGAATTCGCTCATCCCTGAGGTGCTGAAGTCGGCCGCAGGCGGAGGGCGCCACACGCCGTCCACCGCGACACCAGTCGCCCCCTTACCCGTTGCCGCTATTGAAGTTGCGACCAAGGGCAGGCTCTGCCTTGAACAGACAGTTAAGCGAGGTGGGAGGCAACAAACGGCAGCGGCGCCCCATCGACCATCCGTCGAGCCCCGATCGACGCGCTGCACACGCCCCGGCACCGGGTGCGCGAAGTTACCGCGGCCGGCACCGCGGGGCCACGCCCGAAGTGCCGGCCGCTTGTCAGGCCTGTCGTATGGCGGGGAGGAAACCGCTCGCTACATCGGCGACCAGTGCGCCGCGAACGCCGCCCCCTGCGGATCGGTCGCCATGAAGATCCGCCCGCCCGGAATGTCCATCGGGGGCTGGATGATCGTCCCGCCCAGCTCCGCCACCTTGGCCGCCGCGGCGTCGAGGTCCTGGACACGCACGTAGTACATCCAGGACGGTGGCATCGGCATCGACTCGTGGATGTTGTACATCCCCCCCATCATCTCGTCGTTCCGCGCGAAGACCCGGTACGTGCCGAGGGGGCCCATGTCCATGTCGTTGCTCAGCGTCCACCCGAAGAGCTTTCCATAGAAGTCGAGCGCAGCATCGATGTCAGTGGTCGCCAGTTCGACCCATGAAAATTCGCCCAGCTCGGCCGGTCCCTCATGGCCCGGCGCCTCGGCCTCCGCCTGAAAGACCGAGAAGGTCGCCCCAGACGGATCCTGCAGAATCGCAAACCGGCCGACCGTCGGAATGGGACTCGGCGGCATCAGCACCTTTCCGCCGATCGTCGGCGCCAGGGCGACGGTGGCCTCGATATCCGGGGTCCCGATATGCCCCATCCAGTGCGGCGGGATCCCCTCCGGTGTCTTGGGCCCGATCCCGCCGATCGGCTTCCCGTTCGCCGTCCACATCGTGTAGACCGACTCCGGCGGCCCCCAACCCTCGGTCCCCCAACCAGCGACCGCCTGATAGAAGGTCTGGGCGCCCGCGGCGTCGGAGGTCATGAGATCGTACCAGACGAAGCGGCCGCGATACGACGGGTTGGTCGACATGCAACACCTCTCGTGAGACAGGAGAAAGTCGTGGCCCTGCGACCGCAGGGAGGAGACGGCGGACGGGTGGGACAGGCGGAGGAACGAGCAGACGTGCGCGACCTGCGTCGTTCCGCGGGGCGACGAAACTGCCGTTCACCCACGGCGTTGTCGATGTCGGAGGGACGAATCGAGGGTTACGCGACGCCTGCCATGCTCCATTAGGCGCCGGCCGCCACCACCATTTTGTGCGTGGCGGTGCCTGCCTCGCCAACCAACCCCGCCCCCGGTAGCTTGCGCTGCAGGGTGATGGAGGGCGCGCTCGCGCCCCCTCCACGCCGGTCTCCTTCCTGCGTTCGCAGGAACTGGCTGTCTCCCGTCTCCCGTCCTGATCTTGTCTCCTGCGCGCGTCCCGGCCGACCTCACTCGCGGCTACATCATCCCCATCGGCGGGCGGATCGGCGATTCCGACATCCTCACGCATTTCGTTCACCTCTGCGGCGGGCGTCAGGCGCGAATCGCGATCCTCCCCACGGCGTCGTCCGAGTCGTCCACCGGACGCGACTACGAGAAGCTCTTCCTCAAGCTCGGCGCCCGCGACGCCAAGGCCGTCGCCATCGAACGGCGGAGCGATGCCGACGACGAGGATTTCCTCGAGGTGCTCGAGCGCGCCGACGGCGTCTTTCTCACCGGCGGCAACCAGCTCAAGCTCTCGACCACGTTGGGCGGTACTCCGGTGGCCAAGCTGCTCCGGCGGCGCAACGCCTCCGGACAGCACGTCGCGGGGACGTCGGCTGGCGCCGCCTTTCTCTCCGAGCACATGATCGCCTTCGGCGAGGAAGGACCGACCCCGAAGGTCGGGATGGCGACGCTGGCCCCCGGGCTCGGCCTCACCAATCGTGTCGTGATTGACCAGCACTTCCGGCAGCGCGACCGCCTCGGGCGCCTCCTGATGGCGCTCGCGCTCAACCCGTTCGCCGTCGGCCTCGGCCTCGACGAAGACACCGCGGCGTTCATCGGTCCCGACGAGGTGATCGAGATCCGCGGCTCCGGCGGGATCACCTGCATCGACCCCTCGCGCGTGGAATACTCGAGCGCCGACCACACCGACCGCGGGCAGCCGATCTCGCTCGTGGGTGTGCAGCTCCACATCCTCACGCACGGCGCCACGTACAACCTCCACACGCGCAAGGCGAGCGTCGAAAGCCTGCAGCCGTCGGAGTAGCCGTCGTCGTCGACCTGATCCGGCGCGCGTCGCCCTAACGAGAAGGGAAGCGGGGGAACGAGAGCAGAGGTTGCGACGCTCGCCCTCCCCGCCTCCCGTCTCCAGTCTCCCGTCTCCCGTCCCATGCGCATCTCAGACCGCCGCACCTTCGTCGGCCCCAGCATCTACGCCCACTTCCCGGTCATTCGCCTCGAAGTCGACCTGGGCGACGTCGAGCACTGGCCGACCATGCGACTCGGCCAGGGCTTCATCGACGCCCTCGTCGAGCGCCTCCCGGGGCTGCACGAGCATGGGTGCAGCTACGGCGAAGCGGGGGGGTTCATCCGGCGCATGTCCGAGGATGAGGGGACGTGGCTCGGTCACGTGCTCGAGCACGTCGCCATCGAGCTGCAGAACATCGCCGGCGAGGACGTCACCTTCGGGAAGACGCGCTCCATCGACGACCGCCCCGGCGTCTATGACGTCGTCTTCGAATACGAGCAGGCTGAGGTGGGGAACGAGGCCGCCGACCTGGCGCTGGCACTGCTGCACTCGTTGCTCCCGACGGAGTTGCGCCCGCGGGACTTCGACGCAGCGTGGAACTGGGAGACGGCGCGCGACGAGTACATCCGCTACGCGCAGCGCCGCGCGTTAGGCCCCTCCACCGCGTCCATCGTGCATGAGGCCGCACGCCGCGGCATCCCGTGGATCCGCCTCAACGACTTCTCCCTCATCCAGCTCGGCTACGGGAAGTACCAGAAGCGCATCCAGGCCACCGTCACGTCGCAGACGTCGCACATTGCCGTCGAGCTGGCCTCGGACAAGGAGGAGACCAACCGCATCCTCTCCTCGTTAGGATTGCCGGTGCCGCAGCAGCGCCTGGTGCAGAGTGAGGACGGCGCCGTGCAGGCCGCACGCCGCATCGGCTATCCGGTGGTGGTCAAGCCCTACAACGCCAACCACGGGCGCGGCGTCTCGATCTTCCTGCAGGACGAGGAGTCGGTGCGCACCGCCTTCGAGAAGGCCAAGGAACACTCGCGCTCCGTCCTGGTCGAGTCGTTCATCACCGGCGCCGACCATCGCATGCTGGTGATCAACGGCGAACTCGTGGCCGCCTCCAAGCGCATGCCAGGGCACGTGGTGGGTGACGGCGTGCAGAACATCGAGCAACTGGTGGCCGAGGTGAATGCCGACCCGCGGCGCGGCATCGGGCACGAAAAGGTGCTCACGCGCATCGAGATCGACCACGAGGCCACGCGCCTGCTCGACACCAAGTCGTACTCCCGCTTCTCGGTCCCGCCAGCCGGCGAGGTGGTGATGTTGCGCCTGACGGCCAACCTCTCCACCGGCGGCACCGCCGCTGACGTCACCGACCAGGTGCACCCCGACAACGTCGAGATGGCGGTGCGGGCCATCAAGGCGATCGGGCTCGACGTCGGCGGCGTCGACTTCCTCACCCCCGACATCACCAAGTCGTACAAGGACATCGGCGGCGCCATCTGCGAGGTCAATGCCGCCCCGGGCTATCGCATGCACATGGCACCCAGCGAAGGCAAGCCGCGCGACGTGGCCGGCAAGACGGTCGACATGCTCTTCCCCGCCGGCTCGCCCTCGCTCATCCCCATCGCCGCCGTCACCGGGACCAACGGCAAGACGACGACGGCGCGCATGCTCGCCCACATCCACAAGCTCGCCGGGCGCACCGTCGGCCTCACCAGCACCGACGGCGTCTACGTTGACGGGCAGCGCACCGTCGCCGGCGACATGACCGGCCCCGTGGCGACACGCATGGTGCTCAGCGACCCCTCGGTCGATGTCGCCGTGCTCGAGGTTGCACGTGGCGGCCTGCTGCGCGCCGGCATGGGGGTGCGTCATGTCGACGTCGGCGCCGTACTCAATGTGCAGAGCGATCACCTCGGGCTGCGCGGCATCCAGACGCTCGACGAACTCGCCGAGGTCAAGCGCATCATCGCCGAGGTCGCGCGCGACACCGCAGTGCTCAACGCCGACGACCCGCGCGTGTTGCGCATGGCCGCCTACACCGAGGCCAAGTCGGTCTGCTATGTGACCATGAACCCGCAGCACGAACTCGTACGCGAGCACATCCGCGCCGGTGGACGCGCCATCGCGCTCGAGGCGGGGATCAACGGGCAGATGATCACGCTCTACGACCGGGGCGCGCACATCCCGCTGCTCTGGACGCACCTCATCCCCGCCACGATGGAAGGGAAGGCGACGTTCAACGTGCAGAACGCGATGTTCGCCGCCGCGATGGCCTTCTCGATGGGGGTGCGCCTCGAGGACATCCGCAACGGGCTGCGCACCTTCCACACGACCTTCTATCAGGCCCCCGGCCGGCTCAACGTCTTCGATGAGCACCCGTTCAAGGTGATCATGGACTACGGCCACAATGCCGCGGCCGTCGATTCGGTGTGCCAACTCGTCAGGCGGCTCGACGTGAAGGGACGCCGCATCTGCGTGGTGGCCGGCCCGGGCGATCGCCGCACGGAGGACATCGTCGAGATCGGCCAGGTAGCGGCCAAGGGTAACTTCGATCACTACATCTGCCGGCGCGACGACGACCTGCGCGGGCGCGATGGCGACGAGGTGCCGCGCCTGATCCGCGACACCCTCCTGGCCGAGGGGATCGCCGAGGATAAGGTCTCACTCATCGCCGATGAACAGGAGGCGATCGAAGCGGCGCTGCAGATGGCCCGCCCGGGCGACCTGGTCCTGCTCTTCGCCGACGCGCTCGCCCGCAGCTGGAAGCAGGTCGTGCACTTCCGCTCGGCGGCCAGCGAATCCGTCGAGGCCGTGCTGCGCTCGACCGGCGAGTTCCTCGCCGCCCAGGCGGCGCTCAGCGCCCCACGCACCGACGAGGACGGCTCCACGCCGCTCCCCGCACTTGGCGATGACGTGGTGCTCGTGCGCGACGAGCGCGGCGTGCACATCGCGCGCGAGCAGGACGATTGATCCCTCTGGCATTCCGCAGGTAGTCTCCTGACCGACCACATCGTCGATTCGCGGCGCCTCATGGGCCCCAACTTCTTCTCCTCGCGGGAAGGAGCGGTGCTCGACGTGCGGTGTGGTGACGAGGAGTGCGCCCCGCTGCTGCTGGCGTGGCGCACCGAGGCCCTCGAACTCGCCACGCGCCTGGGGTGGCACGACGCCGAGGCGATCGTGCGCCCGCATCCGGGCGGGGCGCAGTGTTTCCTCTCCGCCCCCGTCGACGCGCTGCTCACCGCGACCGAGGTCAACGAACGGGCGTGGCAGGCGGCCGAGTGCGTGGTCGCGGGCGGTGTCGCCCCCGATCGGCGTGACGCCGTGGCGCGGCTCATGGTGCACCGGCAGCACGAGGCGCGACCGGCGCTGGTCGCCCTGCAGCACGAGGCACACGCGCGCGGCGTGACCTTCACCTACGACGATGAGTGCGCGTCCATCGGGGCCGGGGCGGGGAGCGCGCGCTACGCCCTCACCGCCCTGCCATTGCCAGGGCGCGTCGATTGGCGCGCGGTACACGACATCCCCGTCGCCCTCGTCACCGGCTCCAACGGCAAGACGACGACCACGCGTCTCATTGCCGCGATGCTCGCCGACGCCGGCCACGTCACCGGCCTCACCTCCACCGACGGCGTCTGGTGTGCGGGGGAGATGCTGGACCACGGTGACTACTCCGGCCCCGTGGGGGCCCGCCTGGTCCTGCGCGACCGGCGCGTCACCGCGGCGGTGCTGGAAACGGCGCGCGGCGGCATGCTCCGCCGCGGGCTCGCCACCGACAGGTGCAACGTGGCGGTCGTGACGCAGGTGAGCGCCGACCACATGGGGGAATACGGCATCCACGACCTGCGCTCGCTCGCCGAGGCCAAGCTCATCGTCGCGCGCGCGCTTGTCCCGGGCGGTCGCCTCGTCCTCAACGCCGACGACGCCATGCTCGTCGCCCTCGCCCCCGCTGTGCAGGCGCCGATCAGCTGGTTCTCGCTCGACGCCTCGAGCCGAGTGGTGGCGACGCACCGCGCCTCCGGCGGCGAGGGGTGCCTCGTGCGCGACGGCGCCCTCTGGGCGGTTGGTCCTGCCGGTGAGCAGTCGCTCGGCGACGTCGCCGCCATGCCGATCACCCTGGGAGGGGCCGCCAGGTACAACATCGCCAACGCCCTTGCGGCCAGCGCGGCCGCCTTGGCGCTGGGGGTGGCACCCTCGTCGGTGCGCGACACGTTGCAGCGGTTCGGCGCGCGCCCCGAGGACAATCCGGGGCGACTCTCGCTGCTGCGCTATCGTGGCGCCCGCCTCGTGGTCGACTTCGTCCACAATCCCGATGGGTGGTACGCCCTCTGGCACGCGCTCAGCCACGTCCCCGCCACGCGACGCGTGGTGGTGGTGGGACAGGCGGGGGATCGCGACGACGGTGCGCTGGACGAGATGGCGAACGCCGTGTGGAGCGAGCGTCCCGACCTCGTGATCCTCAAGGAGCTCCCCAAGTACCGCCGCGGGCGCCCAGCCTTCGAAACGCGCGAGCGGCTGGCGCGCGCGCTGGTGGCCGCCGGGGCCCGCGAGGACGCGCTGCGCCGCACCGACACCGAAGGCGAGGCGTTGCAGCTGGCGTTGGCCGTCGCGCGCGAGGGCGACCTCCTCGTGCTCGCGGTGCACGACGACTATCGCGGGGCGATGCAGTGGCTGCAACAGGCGGGCGCCGAGGTGGTCAGCTCGCTCGAATAGCGCGCGCGGCGTGTGGCTCGACCGTCCTATCGCGCGCCGGGCTTTTTCTTCGCCTTCTCTGCCGCGGCCTTCTCTGCCGCGGCCTTGTCGGCGGCGGCCTTTTC
>Ga0116176_10003921_pt1 | contig 10934 bp, 10 predicted proteins | sample AD_STIC08_MetaG_FD_89803 | JGI IMG/M metagenome (GOLD analysis project Ga0116176, IMG submission 89803) | Active sludge microbial communities of municipal wastewater-treating anaerobic digesters from USA - AD_STIC08_MetaG | ecosystem: Engineered > Bioreactor > Anaerobic > Digestate | place: USA... | reverse complement strand
GTCGCCATCGCCGAGCAGCACGCGGTCACCCTCGCCGCCGGCATGGCCTGCGAAGGCGCCAAGCCGGTGGTCGCGATCTACTCCACCTTCCTGCAGCGCGCCTACGACCAGCTGGTCCACGACGTCGCCATCCAGAAGCTCGACGTGCTGTTCGCGATCGACCGCGGCGGCGTGGTCGGCCCGGACGGTGCGACCCACGCCGGCAACCTCGACCTCAGCTTCCTGCGCTGCGTGCCGAACATGGTCGTGATGGCCCCGGCGGACGAACTCGAATGCCGGCGCATGCTCAGCACCGGCTACCGCCACGAAGGCCCGGCCGCGGTGCGCTACCCGCGCGGCACCGGTCCGGGCGTGGCGCTGGACGCGTCGCTCGAGACCCTGCCGATCGGCAAGGCGGAGCGTCGTCGCACCGGTTCGCGTATCGCGTTGCTCGCCTTCGGCGCATTGGTGCCGGCAGCGGAAACGGTCGGCGCGGAGCTTGGCCTGACCGTGGTCAACATGCGCTTCGTGAAGCCGCTGGATCGCGCGCTGATCCTCGAACTCGCGAACTCGCACGAAGGGTTCGTGACCCTGGAGGACAACGTGGTCGCCGGTGGCGCCGGCAGCGGCGTGGCCGAGCTGCTGGCCGCCGAAGGCATCGTCCTGCCGATCCAGCACCTGGGCCTGCCCGATGCCTTCCAGCACCACGCCAGCCGCGAAGACCTGCTCGCCGAAGCCGGACTGGACGTGGCCGGCATCCGCAATGCGGTGCTCAAGCGCTGGCCACACGCGACGGTGCCGGCGCAGCCACGCGCCGCGGCGTCCTGATCGCCGCGGCTCGCGCCTGTCTCATTCGTCCGGCGCCAGCACCATGTAGCCCTTGGCCTTCAGCTTGGCCACCAAGCCGTCGGCCGTGGTCATTTCCTTCATGTCCAGCACCGCGAAGGTGACGCTGTTCTTTTCCAGCGCGGCCTCGGCGGCGGCAAGCCACTTGGCGCGGACTTTCTGGTTGGCATCACCGAAGCCCAATCGCTTGCCGATGCCGGCTTCGGTGATCGCGTCGCTGCAAGACTCCCACTGGTACGGCGGCGGCAGCGATTGCAACGCGGCCATGTCGCCGGTCGCCCAGGCATTGGCGCGCGCGCGCATGGCGTCGAGGTCGGTCTCGATGCGGGTCATGGTGTTGTCGAAGCAGGCGATGTCGTCCAACGTCGTCTTCGACCACTCCTTGAGCAGCGGCTTCGGATCCGTGACCACGATTTCTTCCTTCACCACGGTCACGTTGGGATGATGGGATTCGACCGCGTCGTTGATCACCGGCCACACCGACTTCCCGTTGTCCAAGCCGGATTTCTTCATCGCCTCCTTGTACAACTCCTGCGCGGCGAACAAAGGGCGCCACTTCTCGACGCCACCGTCGCCACCGATGTACCGCGCCTTCAATGTCTTCCAGCGCGCGTACGACGCGGGTGACACGATCTCCTCGAGGCGCTTGCCGTCCGGGCTCTTGCGCGCCCCCAGCATGGCGGGCAGCAGGGTCAGCTTCTGGAAGAACCCGGCCTTGACGTCCAGGCTGACGCGCGGCGGATAAATCACCTCCTGCGCATTACCGATCACGCCCTGCACCTGCTTCGATTGCCACTGCATCTTGGCAGGCAACGGACTCAGGGTGCCCAGGATCCACAGATCATGCGCGCCCTTGCGCACCAGCCAGAGGCCCGGCCCCGGCTGCGTGCCATCGACGATCACCGTCGCTTCTGTGCGGATGCCGTCGGCACCGACGGCGGCCTGCTGCGGCGTCGAGGGCGTGTCCGCCGGTGCCTCGGCAACTTGCGCATGCACCGGTCCCACCATCATCGCCATCGCGACCATCGTCGCCAGCATCGTCTTCCGCATGTCATTCCCGTCATGGCGCGTTGCGCGCGGTGGCGCAGTGTGACCGGGGTCGCATCGCGAAGTTCAACCGGCACCTGAATCGGCGCACGTCGAAGCGTCCTGCCTCAGCCGCGCAAGCGATCCGCGCCATGCAGCAACCAGCCGACGATCATCAGCATGCCGCCGAACGGCGCCAGCGTGGTCGGCAGGCTCCACGCCGCCGCGCCCACCAGGCTGCCGGAAAACAGCAGCACGCCGGACAACATCGCCAGCAAAGCGACCAAGCCAACGCGTCGCTGCGCCAACGGAGCCAGTGCAGCCAGCGCCAGTCCGTGCGCGAAGGCGAAGGCTGCAGCTTGCGCGAGGCGCGCCTGTGCCTGGCCATCGACGCCATGCGCGGCATAGGCTGCCAGGGCCACCGCCACGCCGGCCAGGACGCTGCCCACCGCGCCGAGCACGCGCCGCGCGCGCAGCAGCAGCAACGTGATGCGCGGATCGGCAATCCTGGACATTGCGCCTTCCTCCTGCAAACCCGCAAACGCGAACGCCGCGACAAGTCGCGGCGTCCACGGAATCAACGTTGGCAGTCCAGGCGGACCGCCTGGATCACTTGCTCTTCAACACCCAGTACACGTCGAATTCGCCGTTCTCGGTGAACGCACCGGCGACGCCCGACTTGTAGCTCTCGTAGGGACGATCGACCACTTCGTAACCAGAGGTCAACGCCCAGGCGCGCAGCGCATTGCGGACATTGTCCAGCTCGGCCATGTACCCGGTGTACGCCGCGGTGGCGACCTTCGCCGCCGGGGTCTGCACGTGCTGCACCGGACCCTGCAGGGCCGGCTTGCCGACCGCGCTGCCATCCTTCTTGCGCACGGCCTGGGCCACGTCGAAGTTGTAGGTCTCGCGACCGAGTTCGGTGCTGATGATGCGCAGCGGGCCGACGGCTTCCAGGCCGTTGGCTTCGATCACGCGCTTCAGCCATTCCGCGTTGGCGCTGATCGAGGCCTGGATCTGCGAATTGCCACGCTCGACGTTGCCGGCGTTGACGAACAGGATGTCCTCGACCGGGCGATCCACGACCTTCAGGCCGGTCATCTTGCTGCCGGACACCGCGTAGTCGACGTTCGGGACCGACGCCAGCATGCCGACGATGCGCGACAGGCCCAGCTTCATGTCGTCGCCGACGTGGCGGCTGACGTACATGCCGGCGTAGCGACCCAGCAGGTTCCACCCGTAGTCAACGTCGTAGCTCTGGGTGATCTCGACGTTGCGATTGTTGCGACCGGTCGGCTTGAAGCTGAAGCTGGTGCGCTTGTTGCCGCCGCGCTCCTCGTTCACGATCTTGTAGCTGACCTTCTCGCGCGGGACGCTCTCGGTGATTTCCCAGGAGCCCTTTCCCAAGCCTTCTTCCTTCGACACGTAGTCGAGGCGGGCACCGACGCCGCTGTCCGGGCCCGACAGGGTGAGCTGCACGCGCGGATCGCGCAGGATCAGCGGGTTCCAGTCCTTGAAGCGGCGCAGGCTGTTCAGGCTGTCGAACGCGATGGTCAGCTTGCGGTTGGTCTCGACCTTCTCGACCAGGTGGCGCGAGGACGGCAGCACCAACGCCACCACCAGGAACAGCCCCGCCACGATCGCGAGGGAAATCAGGATCTCGAGCAAACGGGTCATTCAGGTCTCTCCGGGAAGGCCGCTCGCGGACATGCAGCCGCGCAGACCCGCCATCGTACCAAACCGTTGCCGGCGTGGGCGAGCGCCAACACGCCCGAATCGCGACCGATGCCTCCATTCGCGTGCGCACGGAGTCCTGCCGGCCGAGCGCCGCCAGGCAACACCTTGGCCGCGTCGGGCCCATCGCAATTCGAACGCCTTCAGCACCCCACGCGTGCGGTCGCGAACGACGAGCTTGGACAGGGCGAACGGCCGTGGCTTGCGCGCCACCGGCGCGCGCGGCCGTGAGCACCCGGTGCGCTACACCGGGCTGGGCATCCTGTCGATCAGACCAGTTGCAACTCGAACGCCTTCAGGACGGCACGGGTGCGGTCGCGAACACCGAGCTTGGACAGGATGTTGGAGACGTGGTTCTTGATGGTGCCCTCGGCCACGCCCAGCGAATTGGCGATCTCCTTGTTGGAGAAGCCGCTGGCCATCAGGCGCAGGATCTCGGTCTCGCGGTCGGTGAGCGGATCCGGGCGGTCCAGGCTGACGAACTCGTTGCGCATGTGCTCCAGCCCGGACAGCAGGCGCTGGGTCACCGCCGGCTGCACCAGCGAGCCGCCGGCCGCGACCATCTGGATCGCGTTGACAAGCTGCTCCAGCGAGACGTCCTTCAGCAGGTAGCCCTTGGCCCCGGCCTTGATCCCGGCCAGCACCAGCGCATCGTCGTCGAAGGTGGTGAGGATGATTGTGGGCGGCAGGATGCCGGCCCGGCTCATGGCCTGCAGGGATTCGAGGCCGGACATCACCGGCATGCGCATGTCCATCAGCACCACGTCGGGGGCGACCTGGGGGATCTGCTCCACCGCCTGGCGACCGTCGGAGGCTTCGGCGACCACTTCGATCCCCTCCGCCAGGGCAAGCAGGGAGCGGATGCCCTGGCGTACCAGGGTCTGGTCGTCGACCAGGAAGACCCGGATCGGGGCGGCATTGCTCGGGGCAGGATGGGTCATGCGGCGACTCCTTGGGGCAAGCCGGTCGCCGCATTCGGCGCCACCGGCAAGGTCATGGTGAGTTGGAACCCGTGGCCACGGCGGGTCGCGATCTCGAGCCGGCCATCCTGCTGCCGCAGGCGCTCGTGCAGGCCGCGCAAGCCGTTGCCCGGCTGGACCTGGTCGCTACCGCGGCCATCGTCGCGGATCTGCAGGATGACGTCCGGGCCTTCCCTGCGCGCACTCAGCCACAGGCGGCTGGCCCCGGCGTGGCGCACCACGTTGGTGATCGCCTCCTGCGCGCAACGCAACAGGATGTGCGCACGCTCCGGGTCGTCCACCGTGAGTGGCTGCTCGATGTCCATCTCGATGGCGAGCTTCGGCACGTTCTCGGCCAAGGGACGGAGTGCGGCGCCGAGGTCGATCGCCCCGCTTTCGCGCAATTGGCTGACGGCCTCGCGCACATCGGTCAGCAACAGGCGGGCCAGCGTGTGCGCCTGCTGGACATGCTCCTTGACCCGCCCCTCGGACAGGTGCCCGGCCACTTCCAGGTTCAGGCTCAGCGCGGTCAGGTGATGCCCGAGCAGGTCATGCAGCTCGCGCGAAATCCGGGTGCGCTCGTTGACGCGCGCGCTGTCGGCCAGCAACGCGCGGGTGGCGCGCAGTTCCGCGTTGAGCCGGCGCTGGTCCTCGCGCGCCTGCATTTGCTGCAGCGCGACAAGGCTGGTGATGAAGACGAAGCCGGAGAAGCCCGCGTACAGCACCGATTGCATCACCGCTTCCAGTGGCGGAAATCCCAGCCAGCGGATGAACACCGGTGCCACCGCCAACTGGCTGGCGAGCAACCACGCCGCCCCGAGCGGCAACGGCAGCAGCCAGGGCAGCACGCACGCCGCGACCATCAACAGCACGCTGCCCAGCCCCGACCCGTTGAAATAGCTGACCGCCAGCGCGGCCAGGGTCAGCACCACCAGCAGGATGTAGTCGCCGACGCTGCGCGAGCGACTGCCCAGCCCGCGGGTGAGCCATGCATAACTCAGGCCGAAGGCGAGATAGGCCAACCAGCCCTGCCAGGGCATCGGCCGCAGCGCGAGCTCCTCGTCGCCGGCGGTCCCCAGCAGCGGGCCCACCCACGAGTAGACCAGCGGCAGGCCCACCATCGCCCAGGTAAACAGGCCGGCGTAACGCAGCAGGCGGGTGTGCGAGATTCGGGCGAGCATGCACTCTTATACCGCCTCGCCCCGCTGCGTGCCTGCACCGAAGGTCATGGCCGCGACCGGCGGCCCATGCGATAATTCCCCTTGATGCCAGCGCCTGCTGGCCACCCGCTGCAACGCCATCCGGAGCCAAGGAATGTCGATCGCCATCCGCGACGTGCGCGAGCACGAGCTGGATTCCGTCCTCGCCCTCAACAACGCCGCGGGCCCTGCGATCCTTCCCCTCGATGCCGCCAGGCTTCGCCACCTGTTCGACTGCGCCGAACATTTCCGCGTGGCCGAGCGCGATGGCGCGCTGGCCGGCTTCCTGATCGGCTTCGGCGCGCATGCGCGCCACGACAGCAGCAACTTTGCATGGTTCGGCGAACGCTACCCTGATTTCTTCTACATCGACCGCGTGGCGGTGGCCAGTCGCCGCCGTGGCGGCGGCGTCGGCCGCGCGCTGTATGCCGATGCGCAGAGCTATGCCGAACTGCGTTATCCGCAACTGGCCTGCGAGGTGTTCCTGCAGCAGGGCAACGACCACGCGCTGCTGTTCCACGGCAGCTTCGGCTTCCGCGAGGTCGGCCAGCACGTCATGCCCGGACATGACATCCGCGCGGCGATGCTGATGAAGGGCCTGTGCAGTTATGCCTGGGTGCGAGACACCTATGGCGACGCCCTGCCGGGCGAACCCTGGCTGCCGCAACCGCGCGCGCTGGCCCAGGCGTCGCGCCCTACCGGGACATGCGCGTGAGCGCGGTGGTCGATTACGCCCAGGCCGGCGAGCTGAAGTTCGGCCAGGTCGGCATCGCCAACCTGCGCGTGCGCACCCTGGACGTGGCGCAGCTGGCCGCGGAAATGCGCGACCGCGTGCAGCGCGCGCCGAATTTGTTCGCGCGCGCGGCCGTGGTGCTGGATTTCGGCGGCCTGAGCCAGGTGCCTGCGGTCGACGAGGCCCGCGCACTGCTCGAAGGCCTGCGCGATGCCGGCGTGCTGCCGGTCGCGCTGGCTTACGGCACGAAGGAGATCGACGCGCTGTCGCAGCAGCTCGGCCTGCCCTTGCTGGCCAAGTTCCGCGCGCAATACGAACCGGCCACGCAGGCAGCGACGCCTGCACCCGCGGCCGTCGAACCCGCGCCAGCAAAGGCCGTGTCCGCGCCTGCGCCTGCGAAACCAGCGACATCCGCCAGCCCCGGCCTGATGCAGGCGTCGCCGGTCCGCTCCGGCCAGCAGGTGTACGCCGAACACCGCGACCTGACCGTGCTCAGCGCGGTCGGCGCCGGGGCGGAGGCGATCGCCGACGGCTCCATCCACATCTACGGCGCCTTGCGCGGCCGCGCGCTCGCCGGCGCGCAGGGCAACGAAGAGGCCCGCATCTTCTGCCGCGAGTTCCACGCGGAGCTGGTCGCGGTGGCCGGGCACTACAAGGTGCTGGAAGACATCCCGGCGGAACTGCGCGGCAAGCCCGTGCAGGTCTGGCTGGAAAAGGGACAACTCAAGCTCGCGGCGCTGGACTGATTGTTCGAGACACAGGCCGGGCTTGCCCGGTTTCACAAAACAAGAGCTGGATTCCCGCCTTCGCGGGAATGACGGCAAGAAACCGGAGAAAGCCAACTTGGCGGAAATCATCGTAGTCACCTCGGGCAAGGGCGGCGTGGGCAAGACCACCAGCAGCGCCAGCATCGCCACCGGCATCGCCCGCCGCGGCAAGAAGGTCGCGGTCATCGACTTCGACGTCGGCCTGCGCAACCTCGACCTGATCATGGGTTGCGAGCGCCGCGTGGTGTACGACTTCGTCAACGTCGTCCATGGCGAGGCCACGCTCAAGCAGGCCCTGATCAAGGACAAGCGCTACGACAGCCTGTTCGTGCTGGCCGCGTCGCAGACCCGCGACAAGGACGCGCTGACCAAGGAAGGCGTGGAGAAGGTGCTCAAGGACCTGGCCGACGACGGCTTCGACTACATCGTCTGCGACTCGCCCGCCGGCATCGAGAAAGGGGCGTTCCTGGCGATGTACTTCGCCGACAAGGCGGTGGTGGTGGTGAACCCGGAAGTCTCCTCGGTCCGCGACTCCGACCGCATCCTGGGCCTGCTGGCCAGCAAGACCCGCCGCGCCGAGACCGGCGAGGGCGAGGTCACCGCCTACCTGCTGCTCACCCGCTACAGTCCGCAGCGCGTCGAGAACGGCGAGATGCTGTCGATCACCGACGTCGAGGAAGTACTGGGCCTGAAGACGATCGGCGTGGTCCCGGAATCCGGCGACGTGCTCAACGCCTCCAACAAGGGCGAGCCGGTGATCATGGATGCCGAATCCAACGCCGGCCAGGCCTACGACGACGCCGTTGCGCGCCTGCTCGGCGAGCAGCGGCCGATGCGCTTCACCCAGCTGGAGAAGAAGGGCTTCTTCAGCAAGTTGTTCGGGGGCTGACGCATGTCGATCTTCGATTTCCTCAAGCCCAAGAAGACCACTGCGATCACCGCGAAGAATCGCCTGCAGATCATCATCGCGCAGGAGCGCAGCTCGCAAGGCGCGCCGGATTACCTGCCGCTGATGCGCCGGGAGATCCTGGAAGTGATCCGCAAGTACGTGAACGTGGATGTCGACGCAGTCAAGGTCGACGTGGTCAAGGACGGCGACCACGACGTGCTCGACATCTCGGTGTCGCTGCCGGACGGGCGCGCAAGCGCCTGACGGGCCATCCGTCGTCCCGGCGAACGCCGGGATCCAGCATTTCATCTCGCCATGCAGGACGAACCGGACTTCGGCGTTCGCCGGGAGGATGCGTCGATGGTGGAGGCCGCGTCCGTCCTCACCCTCGCCGACATCCATTTCGACGATGCAGCCGCCTTGCTGCATCGCTTCGGATTGTCGTTGCAGCGCGTCGCCGACGGCGCACCGATTCCCGGCAGCTACTGGGGCGAGTGCGAGGCCGGGATCATCGGCAACGCCGTCCATGCCCGCAGCGACACGCCGGTGCATTCGCTGTTGCATGAAGCCGGCCACCTGATCGTGTTGCCGCCGGAACGCCGCGAAGCGGTACACACCGACGCCACCGATTCGATTCCCGAGGAAGATGCGGTCTGCGTGCTGCAGGGCCTGCTGGGCGATGCCTTGCCGGGTGTCGGCCGCGACCGCGTGCTCGCCGACATGGACCGGTGGGGCTACACCTTCCGCCTGGGTTCCGCGCGCGCCTATGTCGACCACGATGCCGACGATGCGTGGGCGTGGCTGCAAGCACGCGGACTGGTCGACGCAGCGCGCACCCTGCTCCTCCCGCCTATCCGCTAGCGAAGCGCGTGGCGGGTAGCGCTGCGCCGGGCCTTTCGGGCCGAGGCAGTGCTTCCGGCCGCATGCTTGCCGAGCCCGCAAGTGCGGTCTAGCCTTGCCCCTCCAGCGCGCCAGCGCCGCCGAGGAACGCCCCGTGAAGCCACGCATCGCCCTGCTCGCCCTTGCCATCGTCGGCTCACTCGCGATCACCTCCTGCAAGCGCACGCCCACTCCACCCAGCCCCGCACCCGGGGCGCCTGCCGCAGCCCCCGCCGGCGAAACCGCCGACCAGTTCGTCGCCCGGGTCAACGAGGAGTTCCGCGCGATCAGCGCAGAACTGAACGCGGCGCAATGGCTGTCGAATACCTACATCAATGGCGACAGCGAAATGCTGGCGGCCAAGGCCAACGAACGCTGGTTGACCCAACTCAACGCTTGGATCGCGCAGGCGAAGCGCTTCGAAGGCCAGCAGCTTTCGCCGGACACCGCGCGCGCGATCAAGCTGATCAAGCTGATGACCGCGATGCCGGCGCCGAAGGACCCGAAGCTGCTGCAGGAGCTGACCCGGCTCGCCACCCGCATGGAAGGCACCTATGGCGCGGGCAAGTACTGCACCGGCACCGGCGAGGCGACCACCTGCCGCGACATCGGCCAACTCAGCGAGGTGCTCGCGAAAAGCCGCGACTACGACGCCCAGCTGGACGCCTGGCAGGGCTGGCACACCATCAGCCAGCCGATGCGCAAGGATTACATCCGCTTTGCCGAACTGGTGAACACCGGCGCCAGGGAAATGGGCTTCGCCGATGCCGGCGAGATGTGGCGCTCGGGCTACGACATGAGCCCGGCCGAACTCGCCGCCGAGAGCGATCGCCTGTGGGACCAGGTCAAGCCCCTGTACGAACAGCTGCACTGCTATGCGCGCGGCAAGCTGGATGCGACCTACGGCAAGGACAAGGGCGAGGTGGCCGGCGGCATGTTGCCCGCGCACCTGATGGGCAACCTGTGGCAGCAGGACTGGGGCAACCTGTGGGACCTGATGCAGCCCTACCCGGGTGCCGGCAGCCTGGACGTCAACTCCGCGCTGCAGAAACTCGCCGACGACAAGCTGGGCATCGAGCTCGACAAGCCCGGCGACCGCAACGCCAGCGAAGCCGAGCGGACGTTCGCCGCCCAGCGTGCCGCGGAGCTTGCCACCGCCAAGGAAATGACCGTGCGCGCGCAGGACTTCTACGTCTCGCTGGGCATGCCGAAGTTGCCGGACAGCTACTGGGAGAACTCGCAGTTCATCAAGCCGCTCGATCGCGAGGTGGTCTGCCACGCGAGCGCCTGGGACATGAACATGGCCGGCGACGTGCGCACCAAGATGTGCATCAAGCCGAACGAGGAAGAGCTCACCACCATCTACCACGAGCTTGGCCACATCTATTACGACCTGGCCTACAACCCGCAACCGCCGGTGTTCCAGGGTGGCGCGCACGACGGCTTCCACGAAGCGATCGGCGACACCATCGTGCTGGCGATGACGCCGGCCTACCTGCAGTCGGTCGGCCTGGTCGGCGCGCAGCAGCGGAGCCAGGAAGCGCTGGTCAATGCGCAGATGCGCATGGCGCTGGCCAAGGTGTCGTTCCTGCCGTTCGGGCTGATGATCGACCGCTGGCGCTGGGGCGTGTTCGACGGCTCGATCAAGCCCGACAGCTACAACAAGGCGTGGTGGGATCTGAAGGCGAAATACCAGGGCGTCGCGCCGATCACACCACGCGGCGAGGACTTCTTCGACCCCGGCGCGAAGTACCACGTGCCGGCCAACACACCCTACACGCGCTACTTCCTTTCGCACGTCCTGCAGTTCCAATTCTACAAGGCCCTGTGCGATGCCTCCGGCTACCAGGGTCCGCTGTACGAATGCAGCTTCTACGGCAGCAAGGCCGCCGGCGAGAAGTATTCGGCGATGCTGTCCAAGGG
>Ga0116176_10003911_pt1 | contig 10949 bp, 12 predicted proteins | sample AD_STIC08_MetaG_FD_89803 | JGI IMG/M metagenome (GOLD analysis project Ga0116176, IMG submission 89803) | Active sludge microbial communities of municipal wastewater-treating anaerobic digesters from USA - AD_STIC08_MetaG | ecosystem: Engineered > Bioreactor > Anaerobic > Digestate | place: USA... | reverse complement strand
GCCGTCTCCAGCCTACGACGAAGGTCGGCAGTCCAACTCAAGCCTTCAAGGACTTGTTGCGGCTGTAAATGGTCCTTTAATGGGGTTCGGTGATGAAGTCCTCGGCGCGTTGGGTGCACCACTCAAATCCTTGGTCAATGGCCAAAGCGTGGGCGACAACTATCGAGAGCTTCGCGACGGATATCGAGGAATGATCGATGCACGTACTGAAGATGCCCCTGTTACAACCGCCCTGACTCAGCTTGCAACATCCGCTCCGATGATTGCGATGAATCCGCTAGGCAAGGCCGCTGGCGCAGTGAAGGCCATGGTCCCGGGACTCAAGGGCGCACAGTCTGCTACACAGGTTGCAGGAGTGGGGCAACGTACTGCACAAGCTGCAGCATCTGGGTTTGGTTACGGCACGGTTCAAGGGGTTGGAGATTCAACTTCTGGAGACTTTGGCGATGTCTTGAAAGACGGTGTAGCCAACGGCGCAACAAGCGCAGCGTTTGGGGCTGCAGGAATGCCAGTGCTATCCGCAATGGGTGCAGTTGGCGGGAACGTTGCACAGCGGATATCAAAGACCTCGGCATATGAAGCCGCAAAGCTAAAGGTTGCGGAAGCACTTTCCCGTGATGCCAGGGGGACAACTTTCCAGACAGGTCAATCAAACCCCATCAATCAAGTCTCCGCGCGTTTAGGAAAGCTCGGCGATGAAGCAACAGTGGCTGATGCCGGAGGGCAGAACACCAGACAACTGCTGGACACTCTTGCAACCCTTCCAGGACGCACCAAAGACGCCGCAGAGCAGCTGATTCACTCCCGGCAGGCTGGACGTGCCGGACGCTTGATAACAGCGGCTGAAGACGGTTTAAGCACGCAAGGGCAGCGCCTGTCTCCACATATAGATCAGTGGATCACCCAGCGCGAGAGGGATGCTGCGCCCCTGTACAACCAGTTGCGCAAAACCACGGTCAATCCATCGGCTCAACTTCAATCCATAGTAGCTTCCGCAGATGAGTTGGGAGCAGTAGGCTTGGGGCGAGAGATGGCAGCAGCCCGACAAATGCCATTCACGCTTGATATTCGACCAGGTGCAAGTCGCAACGGACTAACCAATATGCCAAACAGCAATGGTTGGACGATGAACGATCTGGACCATGTAAAGCAAGGACTCGACCAGAAGATTGCCAAGCAATGGGACGCTACGGAAGGAAAGCTCACTCCCTTGGGGCTCGCGTACCAGGACCTGAAAAACAAGTTTGTAAAAGAGTTGGACACGGCCACCACAGACCCGAAAAGCGGTGTGTCGCTGTACAAGTCTGCCAGGGATGCGTTTGCCGGGCCATCAGCCCTTGTGGATGCCGCGCAGCTCGGTCGAGGCGCATTGTCCAAGGATGGCGCAACCATCAAGAACATGGTGGGCGACCTTTCAACATCAGAGCAGCAAGCGTTCCGCCTTGGTGCCTACGAGAGTTTGCGCAACAAACTTGGACGTGAAGCAGGACAGACAGAAATCCTGAAGATGTGGAAAGAACCAGCAACCCGCGAAAAGCTTGCTGCTGTATTTGGCGATGAACTACGTTTCCGCTCCTTTGCATCCAACGTTGCCAAAGAGTCTCGCCTGAAAGGATTGGAAAGCGTTGGACGTGGTTCGCAGACAGCCGCGCGCCAGTTTGGTGCTGGTGATCTTGATGTCGGCGCTCTCACACAAGCCGGTGGAGCCATGGCAGCAGCCAAGACAGGCAACTTCATGGGCGCACTAGCAGCAGCCAAAGATGGCTGGAGCCATGTAGCCACGCCACAGCCTGTTCGTGACGAAATGGGCAGCCTCCTGCTATCAAAGGGCTTGCTTGCTAGCGACAACGTTAGTGGACTGGCTGAGGCGATGAACAAGCTCAACCAGCGGAACTCATCGAATGCACAGCGCTTGGGGGCATCCGGTTCTTTAATTGGAAGCCAACTCGCTGAGCCCCTTGAGATTCGCGGACTATTGAAATAGTAATCCTGAAATAACAGGGAAAAATCAGAATGACGGAGAAGAAGGACACGCGTTTCAAGCCGGGCCAATCTGGCAATCCAAAAGGGAAGCCGCCAGGCGTTGGAGAGGTTGGAAGACTTCGCATGGCAATCGCCGAACACATCCCCGAGATCATTGAACAACTAGTCGAAGCGTCAAAGGGTGGAGATATTCAAGCATCACGACTTCTGCTTGAACGAGTTTTTCCACCAATCAAGGCAGTTGAGCAAGCACAAGAGATTGATATGCCTGAAAACGGTTCACTGACCGACAAGGCCAACGCGATGTTGATTGCTGCAGCTTCTGGAAAGCTCGCGCCGGGACAAGCTTCGCAAATGATTTCAGCACTTGGAACTATCGCCAAACTTGTTGAAACCACTGAGCTGATAGAGCGGATCGCAAAACTGGAGGAAGCAAATGCAAAGTCTTGAACGACGCATAGTCGCGCTGGAAACGATAGCTCCACCTACAGGGGGATTGACCATCGTTCGACGCATCGTGTCGCCCGGACACCTTGACGCAGAGACAGACCATATTCGCGATGATGGTGGAAGTACATGGGCACGCCGACCGGGAGAGTCAGAGACTGCTTTCACCGACCGAGCAGTGAGCGAGACCCAATCGAACAAGCTTGGCATCAAGTATTTGATTGCCTCAAACATGGAGCTACACCATGCGAACCAATGAAAGACGCATTGCAGCGCTTGAAAGCGCCATTGACAAAACCTTGAAGGTGGTTGTGGTGATGGATGGCGAGACACCCGCCAACGCGCTCAAGCGTTTGGGCCTGCCGCCTGATGCTCGAGTCGTTTATCTATCTGAACTGGACGAACGGATTTGACCATGACAGATGATGACTTGAGCTCCAGCATTGACTACCTAACCAAACTATCGGAGCAAGAACATGCAAAACCTTGACAAACGTCTTGCTCAGCTTGAAAAGAGCCAAGCAGCGACCAGTTCACCTGTGGACATCATCGTTTTCCTTCCACTGTTGAGGCCCGGCGAACAAGAGGTAGTGGAGTCCATCCGCTGCTATGACGGAAGGGTTTGGCACCGAAACATGAGTGAGACGGTGAGTGACTTCATTGAACGGGCTGGCGAAGAAGCCAAGCGCACGACCAGAGGAATTGTCCGACTGTTCTCATACAAGGAACGCCAAGATGCTAACGCTTGATAAACGTATCGCCGCACTTGAGCAGGCCAGTCCCACCGACTTGGGCATGGTGATGTTCATTGCTTTCGAAAAGCCGGGAATGGCTGACACAGAGCTTCACAAGCTGAGTGCAGCCGTGGGTGTGGCGGATTGCCAGCAGTGGACACGCGAGCCGGACGAATCCGAACAGGACTTCAAAGACCGCGCGAAACGCGAGGTGAAGCGCAGCAAGTGCGGCATGGCACTGCTATTCAAGGTGGAATGAGTCACTACGGGTATGTGAAGTCGCAATTTCATTTACTGAGGTTCAGTTCTTTTAGCTCCGCCTTTGAAAGTTTGACGCTATCACTTAGCCACTTGCGAACGTCACTGTCTCCAGCCATTGGATTCTTTGCGAGAAACGACGTCCATGTACTGGTTCCGCTACTTTTCAAAAGAGAAGATGAGTGCTTGTACCCTTCTGGTGCTAGTCGGAAGTTGTTGTCACATCCAGCGTCAAAAAGCGCCTTGGATGCTCTATCAGGGTTTGAAAGTCTTTCATGGAATCGGCGCAATCTGACTTTTGGGTCCTTCAATAGGATCTCCCTGGGAGAGTCGGGGCAACCTTCAAAGTAGTCTCTCTGATCTAGTGGATGCGTGATATTGCGCAAGGCAAATACGATTTCATCAAGAAAGTACAGATCTGCGAACTCGCCAACAATGCCAAAAAGGTTGTATCTATTACTAGTACGCCCATGTTTGTCGATTCGTGCAATGAATACGCTCGTTGTGGACGAACTCCGCATATTCGCCGGGGCTATTACTTCTTTTGGGCAACTCAGATCAGCTGGCAATAGGTCCCTCGCAAACTCAAGAACACGTCCGTACAATTTTCCCAGGTCGTGACTGTCATCCTTTACTGAACCTCCATTTAGAAGGATTGCCGCCTTTAGAAGTTTTTCCAGGGCTTGCGCTGCACTCCAGAAGAATTGGCGGTGGAGGTTATTGATAAATAGCCATCTGGCAAGCACGTAGTCTTCATCGGCTGTTTCGATGAACATTTCCTCTGTAATTCTTGCCTTCCAAAGGCCAATCTCTGTGGGGAATGCACTTAAAGTCATGATGCCAGTCGAGTCGTTGACAGGCGTTCCAGAATACTCGAGTCGGCGACTTAGAGTTAACCATTACGTGCTTCATGTTTGTTAGTGTGTCTACTACGAATGGCATAAGATGTTTGAACCAAACGGGGGGGCTGATGTAAAGCTCAGATCTCTTGCATTCGTTGTCGAGATGCTGGCCGCAAGCGCAACGCCCAAGAACAGAACGAACGGGGGAACTCAAATGAAGCACTTCAGCGTCTTGTCGATTTTCGTTTCATTGATTTGGTGCACCTTCTCAGTTAACGCAGCGTCCTTGATACCTGCACAAATGGGAGGGCAAGTACAACAGACTCTTGAGGCGGGAAAGGTCAATGGCTGCGGCCTAACATTATTTGGCGTAGAGCAGGCGCAGTCTGGACGCGTCTTAGTGTTCAACGGGTCAATAGTGGTTTTCAATTCTGGAGCCGCATTGATCAAGGGGCGTGTTTCATCAGTTGACCAGAAAGTGATTGTCAGTTCCGGTTTTAGCCCGAAAGACCTGACTACATTGCGTTCGAAGAATCTGTGGATGAAGGCCCCGCGAACAAACGCAACTACGCCGACAGGGTCTGGGATACTGGACTCTGAAGATAAGGGCTATGTCCTCTATGCTGCGAGTCTTGACACAGCTTTTCCAGTGGTCCTCTCCGTTTTGGAGGGTGAAAAAATTCAAATCGGCTTTCATACTGACGGAAACAAGAGTGCACAGATCATGTTTGGCGAGGTCAGCCTTACGGGAGATGAAAAAGAGCAATTGAGGAACTGCCTCCAAGAAATCAGAAGGTAGCGAATGGTCCGTGCACCTCGCTGTTCTTCCGTCGGCGTAAAGTACTCTATAAGGGCAACCACAAACCCGTGAGATTGGGTTTTCTGGCATTCAGCGCCGAATTCGCCTGTCACTCACAAGATGTGGGGAAGGTGCTGTTCAAGTTGTGATGCGCCGAAAGGCAGTAGTGGGTGGAAATCCTACCCAACTAGAAGGGCAAAAGTTAACCACATCGCTTCACGGCAATGTGGTTTTCTTCTCGCTGTGATAGAGTTTCGACTCCAGCTTGGCTTTACAACACTGCAGTGGTACTGTTCGGAGAAATCCCACAGCCACAAGTTGTAAAGTAGGTTGGAATCGCATCTGAAGCATTCAACGCCTGCTTGCCGTACATATGTAATTTTGGGGGATGCAACCAGACCAAGAGGGCTACATATACGCGACACGGCCTGGCCCGTATCCACCGCGCATGTACGATGATTGGCTGGCTGCATTGCTCCATTAAAGTTCGCTGCCTCAGTGAGCAAACGCCTTGATTAAGCCATGGGACTGCAGCCGCAATGGGTGGTTCCAAGCGATTGTGTAGTCAGGTTGTCACTCATTCGCTTCTTCGTTAACAAGTTACAAAGCGAGAAACTATGATGCCCAGAAAAACAGCGGGATATATCAATAGTTAGCGGATTCTCATTCGGAGGCTTGCATGAGATTTTTCGGCACTTTTTTTGGCACATGCGCAGTTTGCAATGGACACCAAGTTCTCTTTGGTACCAGGCATCAGGTCACACATTACGGTGATGGCGGTGGGAGAGGTTTTGGTGACCGAGCATCAACGAGTACAAGCAGCAACCATGTGGTGCCTTGCCCGAGTTGTTTTGGGAGTCCTGCGGAGGGTTCAAAGAAAACAGTGAGGCACATATGCCCAGAGTGCTCGGGTTCTGGTGACTCCACAGCATCAAATGATTATGGTGAGCCTTACAGTTGTTCTGGATGCCGGAAAAGAGAAGGGAAATTGGAAACAACTTTCATCTTTAAAAAAGGTAAATGGGAATGGCTTTCCAATAGTACGTATGCACGACTACATCGCTAACCATTCCTTTCAGCTGGCTACCTGCGGCATTCTCTGATCGGCGGTGAATCCTTGCCTAACTTTGCCTAAGCGTTCACACTCCGACTGAATACAAATCAGGGAGTGGAAGATGCGCCTCAATCGTTCATGGTTGGTACTAATTTCGGCATGCTGTATTTCAGTTCTCAACTTAGCATCTGCTGAAGTCTTTTCTTTGTATCTACCGACATACAGTCATCCAAGTGCCTTGGAAGACTTCAAATGCATTGATGGCGACCTCGCCAAAGTCGGAGAGTCGTTTTCGCTAGACGACCGCAGGCAAGTGCAAGTCATTGATGTCGTTGGTGTAAGTCCAATATGCCCAAGCACCGGAAATACAACGTTGGTGAAGCTTGCCCTTCAAAGAGAGACCCCAATCTTTGGAAAAAAACAGGCTGCAATCGAGTTGCCATCGGGGTTCTCCCCCATCACGGTGCCAAAGACCGGAAGTTCATTTTTCTATGCAACTAACACGACATCGAAAACCGGTTTAATGATTGAGCGCCGAGAAAAGACAACCACCGGCGACCTCGCTGGGCAGGCAATTGCGCAAATTAAGCAATTTCGCTCAAATCAAATGCCCCGGGGGCAATTCACCCCGGTTGAAGCACTAACGATTAACGGCATTCCTGCGCAACAATTTGAGGCTCATGGGAACGTGACTTGGGGCAATGCAAATTCTGCAACTGAAACGATATTCATACATACTTTGCTGGATGGTTGGAGTGAATTGTTGGTAGTTACGTCTTACGCATCAAAGAGTCAATATGATTCGTTAAGAGAGCTTACAAAGACCGCAATCGCTACGCTTGTTGGCATAAGTCAGAAACCTATCAAAATTGGCGTAGCCACTTCACCAATCGAAAGTCCTAAGCCCGTCTTTGCGGCCCAGGGAAAACCGAAAGTGATCGACGTGCCTGTGGATCGATCCGCTGTTACGTCATCACAAACCCCAAGTAAAACTACAGCTATTGGACCAATCACTGCCGTGGAGGCGGAGCGTACGGCATCAGAAAAGTGTCTGACCAATTTGACTGAACTACCAGAAGCAAGAATTCTTGCCAAGAAACTCCCAATCGACAAAAAGCCGTCATTTGAACTACTTGCTGATTCATTGAAGCCAACCACTAAGGAAAAATCCGCAATATCGGTTGTTGTGAACGAGTGGGAACGCTGTCTAGACATCGCAGCAAGCTGGCGCGCGCAGCAATACTCGCCCGTGATAAATGGATTGTTTAATTCCTATTGGCTGGACTTGAAGTCAATGTTGGCTGACCTTTATGCCGGAAAAATGTCTTTTGGCGAAGCTGCCAAAGCTAGAGCGAAATTGGACATCGATTTCAAGAATAAGTTGGATGTTGCCGTGAGCGAGGCGCAAGAAAAGAAAATTGCGGAATCAAAGCGGCGCGAAGAAGCGGAGGCCCTGCGCCGAAGTGCCGAAGCTAGAAATCAGCAAGCTAGGGAAGCTGAACTGCAGCGCCAGGCGCAGGCGCAAAGACAGATAGAGCAACAAGAGGCGCAACTGAACGAGATGCGACTTCAACAGCGAGAAGCTGCGAAGTCAGCTGCATTTAGCAATGCAATGACCTTGTTACAAGCTGCCCAACCCAAATTTACCCCGATGCTGAATAACAATATTAGCTGTAGCAGCCGAATGTACGGTGGTGTTATGCGGACGGATTGCAACTAGCAGTCTGGTGTTCTTAGTAGTGCGAAATTGTGTTTCTATTTTGAGAGGCTATATGAGTCACGCGCTATTGCTCATTGTGGTGGTCTGCACGTTGTCTGGATGCGGCGACAAGTATCAAGAGGCTTTTGACGCTGGCTACTCTCAAGGCGAAGCGAATGCCGAGACCAGACTAAGGTTTGAATACGAGCAGAAACTATTGACTATGCAGCGCGCGCAGGCCCCAGAGCCCGCTGTTTCATCAACTGCTGCCTGTGGTGGCAACGGCATTACCCTGAACGGCAAGCACTACTCAGGAGGGAAAACTGGCTGTGTGAAGGTTTACAGCGATGGCAGGGTTGAGAGGTACTGATGTTGTCCTTTGTCCCTGTTGCGAGCAGTAGCCGAACCACCAGCCCACTTAGCCGCACTTTCGGGGGTTTTGGGGGTAGGGGTTGGGCACGTTTGCTAAATTTGTGGATCCGACATTTATCAATCCTATGCCGTTTTCAGTTGAGTGACATTTGAGGCCATTGGTTCCCCGCTCAATAAGGATTCGAGGTGAGCATGCCAGGCTGATAGGGCGTTGCGCTTTTCAGGCAGGTACTCGTATTTGTCATAGTGCCGTTGCTGCACCCCACTGAGGCCATGGGACTGGAGTTGAGCACGGATACGCTCACCAATACCGATGGAAGCCATCATTGTTTCTGCTGTTCGGCGAATGTCGCTGAACTGGAAGGGCTTTAACGACAATCCTTTTTCAGTCATGTCGCGACTGATGTCCAGAATGACGTGTGAAAGTGTATTTGCACCAAGATGACTTTTATGACTGGCGAACAACCAATCAGAACGCATCGCGCTAGCGCGTTTCATAAGGTTTTCGACGTCACTGGCCGCTGCACCAACCATCGGAATTGCATGCATGCGAGCTTCCTCGCGACGCCCCTTTTTGTCCATGAGTGTGATGATCCCGTCTTCTAAGTCAACACCTTCGGAAGTCTTCACTCTCAGCAGCTGAGCAGCGCGCTGTCCACCCAACAAGATAACCATGCGAGCCGCAAGTGAGGGGAGGGGGCCGTCATCAGGAATAGCCTTCAGCCGCTTCCAAACTTCGGCCATTTCCTTGCCGCTTAGCGCGCGGTCCCTAGCTTTGCTGAATTTGGACAGTGCTGCGGTAGACGCGACGGGGTTTGACTCAATTCCAAATGAAATGAATTCCGATGGCGTTGTTGGGTCCAGTTCAGCCTTCATTGCTAGTTCATACGCCGCACGCATAGATGACCTTAACTTACCGGCAGTTCGACCTTTCCCAGCCTCAACAATTGCCCGAAGCAATGTCGTAACTTGCTTTGCAGTAATGGACTTTGCGGGTTTGTCGGCCCATTCACTAGGTTTGACATACAGCTTGAAAAGTGACGCAACATCATCGGCTGATGCCTTCTTCAAGGCTCTTAGGTGTTTGACGTAGGTGTCGCAAAGCGCTTGGAATGAATACTTGGACGCGCGCTGCAGTTCAAGATCCTGAATGCGTTGCTGGTCGGCTTCTTGGCGCTTAGCCTCAAGCTTGGCCGCTTCCAGGCCTTTAAGGTGCGCTATCACGTCCCGCGTCTGGGGCACTCGGTGCATGGCTGAGTATCCGCGCGCCTCCTGGCGCGCCTGCTCTAAAGTGAACAGGCCATCAACGGGTTCAATAGAAAACGGCCCAATCGGAAGCAGTTGGCGTGCACCGTCAATTGAGTACCGGAAGTAGAAGATCTTCGACCCGCTGTTTCCGATTCTGACTACTAGTCTGCCACCGCCTCGGGTTCCCTCGTCGTCACTCAGCCAAATATCCTTGGTCTTCGCCTTGGTCTTGTTGATTCCAAGTGGGGTGAGTCGAGTGCTTTTTGCCATTTCATCCAATCCGTTGCCGTTACGTTGCCGTTATAGCTAGAGATTGACTGATATGCTGTGAAATGTCAAGAGCTTTAAGTTGTTGATTTAATTCAATTTATTGGAATTCAGGTGATTTCTCTTGATGCTTCCTGATGCCTAGTGAAGCTCAGAAAGATATGTCTCTTAATCCGTAGGTCGAGAGTTCGAATCTCTCAGATCCCACCAGCTTAGCCTTATGGCATATAGAAAGCCTGCTATCAAATCGGTAGCGGGCTTTTTTGTTGTCTATTGCTTGTAGGCAAGTTGGTCAAATCACCTCATAAACTTACTAAATCCTTTGGTGGTCGCGCCATTAGTCTAAGACTATACGACACCCCCCGTGGCTGCGTTCGGTATACCGCCAACACATCAGCACCAACATGCACCATAGCAAAGTGCAGGTAGTGCGGGTCGTCATCCTCCCCCGGTTTTGTTTTGGTCGCCATGCGTGCGGTCGTTGGTGCGAGAACTAGAATGAAACCATGCACGAAATGTCGCTGGTCGAAGGGGTATTGCAGCTGATTGAGGAAGCAGCCAGTAAGGATTCTTTCACGAAGGTCACAGCGGTGTGGCTTGAAATTGGGCAGCTCAGCGCCGTCGAGCCCAATGCCATTGCATTTTGTTTTGATGCTGTCATGCGCGGTACGGTGGCCGAAGGGGCGCGCCTGGAAATCATCTCTGTGCCAGGACAAGCCTTGTGCAAAGCCTGTGGCGCAATCGTGGCTTTGGTTGAATTGGTGGGAACCTGCCCGCAGTGTGGCGGCGTGGACTTGCAAATCACTGCCGGAAACCGCATGCGAGTCAAGGAATTGGAAGTTCAATGAGGCACGTTGCCCGTTCCTCGTCAAGCAAAGGAGTTCAATGATGTGTGTCACCTGTGGTTGCGGAGATGCAAGCGTCGCGGCGCACAGCCATTCGCACGTGCCTGATCTGGCCGCCAGCCGAATGGTGCAAATTGAGCAGGATATTTTGGCAAAAAACGATACGTTGGCGCTGGCCAATCGTGCCTTGCTGGTGCAGCGCGGCATTTTTGCACTAAATCTCGTATCAAGCCCGGGCGCTGGTAAAACGACATTGTTGTGCAAGACCATTGAAGCGCTGCAGGGGCACACAGTCGCTGTGATTGAAGGTGACCAGCAAACCAGCCAGGACGCTGACCGCATTCGTGCTGTGGGAGCCCAGGCTGTCCAAATTAATACCGGCAAGGGTTGCCATCTCGACG
>Ga0116176_10003909_pt1 | contig 10951 bp, 5 predicted proteins | sample AD_STIC08_MetaG_FD_89803 | JGI IMG/M metagenome (GOLD analysis project Ga0116176, IMG submission 89803) | Active sludge microbial communities of municipal wastewater-treating anaerobic digesters from USA - AD_STIC08_MetaG | ecosystem: Engineered > Bioreactor > Anaerobic > Digestate | place: USA... | reverse complement strand
GGAAAGTATTCTGAATCTTATTCTGGTTATGAGATAAAAAGTTTGAAGGCGGGCCTATTGAAGGCGTTTGATCAATTAGTTCCAAAAGACACTTTTGATTTTTTTATGGTAAAAGAAGGGTTTGCATTTCTATCAAAAGACATTGATGGACTTAAATCCTTAATTGATGCAATTGAATCTGATGACACCTGGGGTAAATCCTTGGCCTTTCAGGAATTTTATGATCGAGGGTTACAAGAAAGTAATGTGTCTTTGTTTTTTCGCGATCCCATAATGCCACTTGATGGCGTGAATGAAAAATGGAAGCCCCTATTTGATTCCTTGCGACTATCCTCTATTTCATGGGCAAGCATCCAATTTAGTGCTCTTGATAATCATTTTTATACAAGTTTGAATTTAGCTTTACCGTCTAAGGTAGAGAAGACATCGATCAGTAAGAGTAAAACTTCCGGATCATTTCGATTGCAAAATTCTATAGCTGCCTCGTTTCCAGTTAAGAACCATAGTACGGGTAGCAGTGAGTTACTATTACAGGATTCAACGTTTCGAATTTTTCTTTTCTCATCCGATAATGGCTCTCTTTGGCACTATCAATTGGATGCAATGATGCTGGCCGTTCATCAGATTGATTACTTTAAGAACGGTAAACTACAATATTTAATCACAACACCTACTTCATTATATCTTATTGATCGATTGGGTCGCGATGTTCAAGGTTTTCCCAAAAAACTAACTTTTAATATAAGGTTCTCAGATGTAGTTGACTATGATAAAAGTAAAAATTACAGATACTTGCTATCCTCTGGTACAAGAGAGATTTACATCTTAAATAAGGATGCAATTATGTTGGATGGATGGTCACCCAATAGACTGCCGTTTGATATAGAATATAGTCCCGTGCACTATAAAATTGGAAACAAAGATTATTTTCTTGTTATATCAAAGGATGGGACTGTTCATTTAATTAATAGGAAGGGCGATTTAGAGAGAAAGGCTCAGTTGAGGCTCGGTTCTTTTTCTGGTGATTACTTTCTTGAAACAGGGCCGACCATGGGAAATAGCTTTATCTATTCCATTTCTCTGGATGGAGTAGTAACCAAACAAAGCTTTGATGGCAAATCCAAGTCGCAGGAAAATCTAGTTAAAGGAAATAATTCAAAATTCTATTTAAAAAAAGTAATTGGAAAGTCAGATTTTTACTTTTTAAGAATTGATACTGATAAAATCGCTGTCTTTGATAGATTTCTTCAACTTGTTTTTGAAAAGCAGAATCCGGGTTCAACCACTTTACTGCCTTCGGTTGTTTCTTTGCCTCAGGGTAAATCTATTTTTTGTTTTTATGATGAAGAACAGAAATTATCATATTTATATGATCAGATTGGAAATCCAGTAATTAATAGACCATTGGAAAGTACGATTTCCCCGGTTTTTGGTAACAATACAAAAAGCAAGAAGTTATTTGTCTATACCATCTCTGAAGAGATCATCACCACCACTCAGTTGAATTGATTTTTGCGAGTTGAAATTCACTAAGTTATTTTTTAGATTTAAATTCACTTATACCATTTCTGGTTGAGAATCCCTTTTCTGATATTGGCACTTTTAGTTAGCGGATATTGCTTTTCGCAAAGCCAGTCGAGAGGACACGTTGTGAATGAAGTTAGCTTGGCTATAGATAATGATATCTTCTTATTTAACGATTGGTATTATACGGCAGGTCATGAATTCTCTTATCGTAAGTTATTAGAGAATGAACGATTGGCAAAATTTATTACGAGAACCAATGTGCCATCTAAAGCCATTGTTTCTTTTACGTTAGGGAACAAAATCTTTACCCCTAAAAGAACACAGTTTGCAAATCCTGTAAATATGGATCGCCCCTATGCGGGATTTGATTATGGAAGCGTTTCACTTTCACGTTTAAAAGGTCAGTCAATTGTTTCCACTGTCAAATTTGAGGTAGGTTTAGTCGGGGAAGCTAGTGGCTTAGGAAAACTGCAACGTTGGTGGCATAGTAAGACTGGTTTTGAAGAACCAAGAGGATGGGATACTCAGATTGCTAATGAAGTTATTCTTAATATGAACTATCAGTTTCAGAAGAGTTTTAAAGTTTTAGAGGATGTTGATCTGGTGAGCACTTCCGAGGTTGTTGTAGGATCTGGCTCAAACAAGATTGCGCAGGATTTAACAGTCAGGTTGATTGATTTTAATACGCTAACCGAATCTGTGTTTTCAAACAGTAGGCTTGCCAACACTGGAAATCCCGCCAAGGAAGAAGTTTTTATTTTTGGCGGAATGGGGATTGATTATGTAATCTCCAATATTTTTCTTGAGGGGAGCCTTTTTAAGAGCAATCAAAGTTTTTTTACGGTGGATGCTACTTCATGGGTGCTGCGTAGAAATTTTGGAATTATGTATGCCAAAAATCGAGGATCCTTTGCTTTCAGTGTAAATCATATTTCAAAGGAAGTAGCTAAAGGATCGGGCCATAGTTATGTTAGGCTTGTTTTCTCGCTGCGATTTTAACTGAGATGTTGTTAGATTATTTTCCTCTTGTTTTCTCTATTGCATCCCACATAGAGTCTGGAATTGCTTCGAGGTGACTGAACTCGCCTCCGTTTCGAAGCCATTCCCCACCATCAATAGTAATCACCTCGCCATTAATGTATGCTGAATAATCAGACATAAGATAGGCGGCTAGGTTAGCAAGCTCCTGATGTTCACCAGGCAACAATCTGCTCCATGCTCCTTCTGTTGGGAAGGGGCCAGGGGCTATGGCATTGCTCCTGATTTTATACTTGGCCCATTCAACAGCCAAAGATCTCGTAAGCGCCAGAACTCCGGCTTTGCTACAAGCCGAGGGTACTACATATCCTGAACCTGTCCATGCATAGGTTGTAACAATATTCAGAAAAGTGCCCGGTTGTTTTTTTGCAATCCAATGCTTTCCAATCGCAAGGGTCATGTAATAAGTTCCTTTCAAGACAATGTCTACAACGATATCGAATGCGCGATGCGAGAGTCTTTCTGTTGGGCTAATGAAATTTCCGGCTGCATTGTTTAATACACCATGTATTTCGCCAAATCTTGTTTCCGTTTCTGCAATAACATTCAAGATCTCCTCGTATTTACGCACATCACATACAATTGGTAGAACTTTACCGCCTGTTTGTAGTTCCAGCTCCGCAGCTGCCTTGTCCAACACTTCTTTTTTTCTGCTGGTGATCACCAGATTTGCTCCGAGTTCAAGCATGTATTTACCCATGGATTTTCCGAGGCCGGTTCCTCCGCCAGTGATGATGATCGTTTTTCCTTTTAGTGATCCGGGTTTCAACATGCCTTCCATAGAGAATAATTTAAAGTTTGACAAAATATAGCACCTGATGTCTTAGTTATTCGAAAGTAAGAATTGGATTTTATTTTAGATATTTACGGCAATAATTTTTTAAACTATGAAAATCAACATATTTCTATTTTTTATTCCCTTGTTACTTTTTTCATCTTGTATAGTTACCAAAAAGAAATTTGATGACGTGCTAGCCCAGAAAGTAAAGGCAGAGGGTGAATTATCGGACAAAACCAACCAACTGGAAAAGGCTAATGCTTCAATCAAAGAACTAAATGAGACACTAACTAAGCTAAGACAAGATACAGCAGACTTGAATCAAACTTATCGGGCCACTAATCAAAAACTAGCTGGGCTCAATAAGGAGTATGACGAGTTAAATTCATACTATAAAAACTTATTGACAAATAGTGGAAAGCTCAACCGCGATATGGCTCAACAAAAAGATCAATTACTTGCTATTCAGGAGAACCTGGAGCGGACCCATAAGTTGAATGACTCGCTGAGCAATAGCCTGGTTGAGCGTGAAAAGAAAGTAAAGGAATTGGAGCAGATTTTGGCCAATAAGGACAAAGCTGTTAAAGATTTAAAAGACAGAATCAGCAATGCACTTTTAAATTTTAAGGAGAACGACCTCACGGTAAAGGTTAAAAACGGAAAGGTGTATGTTTCCTTGGCGGAACAATTGCTTTTCGGCTCGGGGAGCATTGAAGTGGATAAAAAGGGAATTACAGCATTGCAGCAGCTTGCAAAAGCAATTAAGGATCAGAAAGACATTCAAATCATGATTGAAGGGCATACTGATAATGTGCCTATCTCTAAGAAATCTGCTTATATGCAAGACAATTGGGACTTAAGTGTGATGCGGGCTACTTCTATTACCAAAATTCTTACTGGTGCCGGAGTTACACCTAAGCAGATTACTGCCGCTGGAAAAGGTGAATTCTCTCCGTTGGCTGCTAACGACAATGCTCAGAATAAGCAGAAGAACAGAAGAACTGAAATCATTATTACGCCCAATCTGGATGAGTTGTTTAAATTATTGGAATCAAATTAAAATTCTATGGCACGCCTGATTGGATTAATAATCTTTATAATTGACGTGGTGGTTGTAATAGATATCCTTAAGAGTAATAAGGATATGGAGAAGAAGGTTCTTTGGATTATCGCGGTAATATTTCTTCCCTTACTTGGTCCTATCTTGTATTACTTTATCGGCAAGAAATAAAAAAAGAGGAGCCTGTGTAGACTCCTCTTTTTCTCTAAAGAGATTTTTTATAGTAAATCGATAGATACTGCGCTTACTTGTTTTTGTTTTACTAAATCATTGAAGCGAGGCACTTTTTCAGTCATTACTTTATTAAGTTGATTTAATTGAAGATCGATTTTCTCAACGATCTCCTTATGAACTGCTTTTACTTGTTCTGTCGGTTTGTAGTCACCACCATCTACTTCTGAGCCCAAAGCAGCTAACTTGTTATTTAAACGAACCGGGTAATTAAGGGGATCCTGACCACTTCTGTTTTTAGTCTGATATAAGGCTTCTTCAATTTTCTTCATATCATCCAAAATGGATTTAGCCAATTCGGTTACTTCTTTCATATCTTCTTTTCCTTTCATTGGCTCAGTTACCCGATTAATCTGTTCGCGTGCTGTGCGGATTTTCTTAATAGCCTTGTGGGTTTCAGAAAGCTTATCCCGAACTGCTATAGAGAAGTTGAATTGTTCCTTAATATCTGAAACCGTTGCACTGGTACGAGGGTCTTTCAGAATTTCAAATTCAGTTTCTGAAGATTTTCCATTAACGGTAAGTCGTGCTTTATAAATTCCAGGTATGGCCTTAGGTCCTGTAAGACTACCCGACCACATGATCAGTCCATCAAACCCTTCGGCATTCGCATAGCGCATATTCCATACAAATTTGTTCATGCCGGTTTTGATTTTAAGATCTTCCTCATTTGCTTTCTTATCCGGTTTTGTTGCGAACTTTTTTATTAAGGTTCCATTCTTTTCCAGGATCTCTAAAGACGCAACGGTTTTAACTGTGTCTTTTAGAAAATAATGGATCATTACACCATTTGGGTGATTGATTCCTTCATTTTTAGGTTGACCTCTTCTTCCTGCCTGACCACCATTCATACGGTAGCTTGGCATTGGCTTATACAAATACACATCACTCTTAGCGACTGCGTCATTTAATTGATGGAGGGGAGTCAGGTCATCAATAAGCCAGAAACTTCTGCCTTGGGTAGCGGCAATCAGGTTATCATTCTTGATAGTCAAATCTGTAATTGGAACGATCGGGAGATTCAACTGAAAGGCCTTCCAGTTAGCACCATCATCGAACGAGATATACATTCCAAACTCAGTACCTGCATACAATAAGCCTGCACGTTTAGGATCGGCTCTGACTACCCGTGTAAAGTGTCCCGGATCAATACCATCTGTGATCTTGGTCCATGTTTTTCCGTAGTCTTTTGTTTTGAAAAGATAAGGATGATAATCACCTAGTTTGTAGCTGGTTGCAGCAACATAGGCACCACCCTTAACAAATGGATCAAACTCGATACTATTGATCATGGTCCATTCAGGAATAACAGAAGTGTTTACTTTTTCCCACTTCTTACCACCATCGCGAGTGATGTGGATTAGTCCATCATCTGATCCTGTGATGATGAGATCTTTTTCGTAGGGAGATTCGGCAACGGCAAAAATGGTACAATAGTATTCTACACTCGTATTGTCTTTGGTGATAGGTCCACCAGAAGGTCCCATCTTGCTTGCATCATTGCGCGTTAAATCAGGACTGATGATTTCCCAACTCTCACCACCATTATATGTAACATGCAGATTTTGTGAAGCAGCGTATAGTTTTTTAGGATCGTGAGGAGAAAAGAAAATCGGGAAGTTCCACTGAAAGCGATATTTAGCTCCTTCAGCGCCATGTCCCATTGGGTTATCCGGCCAGGCATTGATACCACGCTCTTCACCCGTTTTATGATTCTTACGCGTCAGGAAGCCATCATAGCTTCCTCCATATACAACATCATTATCAGTAGGGTCTACCGCAATATGGCCACTTTCGCCACCGGCCGTGATGTCCCAGTCACGCTCACCAATAGAAAAACCATCCGTACGATGATAAATACGCTGCGTGCTGTTATCCTGCTGCGCTCCATAGATGCGATATGGGAATTGATTATCAGTAATCACACGATAATGCTGAGCGGTCGGTTGGTTATGGTAGGTAGTCCAGTTTTCTCCGGCATCAAAGGAAACTTGCGCGCCTCCATCATCGGCAATAATCATGCGCTGGTTGTCTTCTGGGGCAATCCATAAATCGTGATGATCACCATGAGGTGCATTATAGGTGGCAAAAGATTTTCCACCATCTTTTGATTTATGATAAGACACGTTCATTACGTAGACCATGTCTTCATCGTTGGTGTCGGCATAAATTTTTGAGTAATACCAGGCGCGTTGGCGAAGATTTCTGTCATCATTCATTTTGCGCCATGTTTTTCCGGCATCATCTGAACGGTAAACGCCACCATTATCATTTTCAATGATGGCATATACCCGATTTGAATTTACGGGGGAAACTGTAACACCCGATATGCCCCAAATGCCCTTTGGCATGCCTTCATTTTTTGAAATATTAGTCCAGGTCTCACCACCATCTGTACTTTTCCAAAGGGCAGAGCCTTCACCGCCACTTTCCAGACTGTATGGAGTTCTGCGAATTCGCCAGGTAGAGGCATAAATTATTCTTGGATTGTTAGGATCCAGGATTAAATCAACAGCACCGGCATCCGCATTAGCGAACAATATACGTTTCCAGCTTTTACCACCATCTTCTGATTTGTAAACTCCGCGTTCCTCGGTAGACTTGAAAAGATCGCCAAGTACAGCAGTATAAACCAAGTCAGGATTTTTTGGATGAATGCGGATGCGGGCAACATGTTTAGAATCTTTAAGGCCTACAAACACCCATGTTTTTCCTGCATCGGTGGATTTGTAAACCCCATTTCCGAAAGAAACATTTCCTCGTACGGTTGACTCACCCTGACCAACATAGATCACATTATTATCCCATTCACTTACGGCAATGGCCCCAATCGAGCTTCCAAAGTAGCCGTCCGAAATATTTTCCCAGCTGTTGCCAGCATCGCTGGTTCGCCATACCCCGCCACCGGTGCCACCAAAATAAAAGAGATTTGGTTTTCCAGGAACCCCGGTTACGGCAGCAGAGCGCCCGCCACGATAGGGGCCAATGCTGCGCCATTCTATGGCATTATAGAGTTGTTCATCATACCCCACAGGGGTCTTGGTCTGAGTTGGTGTCCCTTTTTTCTGGGCATACCCTGAGACAAGTATTAATAAGGGCAATATCAAAATGCAAAGTTTCTTCATATGAGAATGGTTTTTGATTTTATTGCAGCGAGTTTAGCCCTAAAGAGTTAATTATCATTTTGTTTTTTTACCAAAGGCCAAAAGAGGCAAATGATGGAAGGAGTGGGATTTTGATAAAACTCAACTATTTTGACAAAAAATTAGCGCATGACGTCTAACCACTATAAGCAGCTGTTTAGTATCCCGGTTATCGTGGCCGCACTCGGTTATTTTGTTGATATCTACGACCTGTTACTTTTTAGTATTGTTCGTATCCCAAGCCTTCGTTCCATGGGTGTTTCAGAAGGCGATATGTTAAACCAGGGAGAATTTCTGATTCGGGTCCAGATGGCCGGGTTGTTAGTAGGCGGCATTATTTGGGGTATTATGGGGGACAAACGGGGTAGATTGTCGGTATTATTTGGATCTATATTACTTTATTCACTGGCCAATATTGCCAATGGGTTTGCGACCACTGTAAATCAGTATGCACTTTTGCGATTTATTGCCGGTATTGGTTTGGCTGGCGAGTTAGGTGCTGGTATTACATTGGTTTCGGAGTCCCTTCCAACAAAGTTGCGAGGGTATGGTACTACACTTGTTGCAACGGTGGGCCTGATGGGTGCTGTGCTTGCCAATTATGTGGCGAAGGTGTTCGACTGGCAGGTTGCTTATTTTATTGGTGGTGGTTTAGGATTGATTTTACTGGTAGCACGCGTGAGTGTATTTGAGTCAGGAATTTTTCTGAAAGTAAAGGAGCAAAGCGTAGAGCGGGGAAATTTCTTTCAGCTTTTCAATCAGAAAGAGCGCTTCATTAAATTTATTGGATGCATACTAATCGGTTTGCCCATCTGGTATGTGATTGGAATTCTGATCACGTTCTCTCCAGAGTTTGCCAAAGAAATGAACATTAGCGGTGTGATTGCCGGTGACGCGGTTATGTTTAGTTATATTGGTTTGGCTGCTGGTGATATGACAAGTGGAATCATGAGTCAAATCATTCGGTCACGAAGAAAAACTGTTTTTGTTTTCATCTTCCTTACTCTTGCTTTTGTAATTGCCTATCTCTATTGGCCTTTTGAAAGTGCAGCTGGGTTTTATGTGGGTTGCTTTCTATTAGGTTTTGGAGTTGGCTATTGGGCGCTGTTCGTCACTATTGCAGCTGAACAGTTTGGTACCAATCTTCGCTCAACGGTAGCCACAACAGTACCTAACTTTATCAGAGGCACAGTAATTCCATTGACTTTTGCCTTTAGATACATGCGTGAAAGTATTGGAATACTTGAAGGAGCTCTTGTGGTGGGTGTTGTTACCATATTAATCGCCTTTTGGGCCTTACGTCTGATTGATGAGACTTTTGGCAGAGATTTGAATTTTGTTGAGAAGGATTAGTAGATCTACCATTTTTTAGAAGATTTTTGGGTAAGATCGTACGATCGAAGTGCCTACCCTTGTCATTGATGATTGGAATTTTGTTGTTTAATCGAACATCTTACATGACTCAAAACTTGCACGGGCTTGTTTGTAAATTGCTAATCTCAAATAGGTAAAATGAGTTGAGGAAAAAGCTACGGAATGAGGGTCAGAATCAGTTGCTTTATTTTAGTTGCATTCTTTGCAAGTTCATTTCAGGTTCATAGCCAGAACCTAAGTGTAATTGATAGTTTGCGCGCTTCCCTCAATGTAAACACTCAATCAAAGCCAGATCAGTTTGAAACGCTCAATTCAATTGGTTTTGAGTATCGGTATTCTTACCCGGATAGCACAATTTATTATTGTACACAAGCCTATGAATTAGGTAAGGATATTGAATTAACAAAGAACTTGTCAAAGCCTCTTAGCTTTATGGGCCTGGCATATGCCAATAAGGGAAATTATAATAAATCAGCAGAGTATCACGACAAGGCTATACAAGTTGCCATTACTCAACAAGACTCCACTCAATTGGGGTTTGGTTATAATAACCTGGGCCGAATGTTTTTTGATGGGGGTGACCTGGTGCGGGCTTTTGATAATTTTATTCTCTCGAGAGATATTTTTGAAGCTTTGCAGGAAAAATCCGGATTGGCTTATGTTTATCGTAGCCTGGCGAACATCTACAAATCGCAGAATGATTTTGAAAAAGCAATTGAAATGTCTACTCATGCCTATGAACTTCGTAGGCAGTTGGATGACAAGCGAGGTATCGTTTCTTCATTGCTCGAATTAGGATTGATTTATGAGACGAAAGGAGATACAAAGGAAGCTCTAAAGAAGCTACAGATGGCTGATTCGGTAGCGCATTACATTAATGATAAGGTTACCTCAGCCGAGTTAGAGCAGGGTTCCGCTGAGATTTTATTTAACGAAAAGAATTATGAAGAATCTTACGCCAAAGCAACTAAGGTTCTAAAAACAGTATCAGAGATAACGAATCAGAAATTATTTATCAGAGCTTCCCTTATACAGGGAAAATATTTTCTTGAACAGAAAAGGTATTTATCGGCACTTCCTGTTTTTGAAGATATTATTGTCAAAGCCGAACTATCCGGAAATCTTATTTATCAGATAGATGCTATCCGAAGTGCAGCTACTTGCTACCGGGCTTTAGGAAATATTGTTAAGTCAACCGATCTGATGAATAAGTTTGAGATACTTCAGCAGCAGATCAAAAATACTGACCTGCAGAGGCAAATAGAGCGCCTGCAATTTCTCTTACAAATTGAAAAGAAGGAAAAGGAGAATGAATTGTTAAAAGCAGCACAAATCGAGAGTGACTCTTTGATATCTGCTCAGCGATTTCAGAATCGTTTGTTGCTACTTCTGATTATTTCTGTCACTGTCGTTACAGTCATTTTCTGGCACTTCAATCGTAAGCGCAAAGTTGTTAATCAGAAACTTCAAGATCAAAATGATAGGATCTTAAAGCAGCAGGAGGAAATATCTAAAGTGAATGAGAATTTGAGGAAACAAAACTTTCAACTGAATGAGTTGAATAGTGAGAAGAATTCGCTAATGAATATTGTGGCTCATGATCTTAAATCTCCCCTTAACCGAATCTCTGGACTTGCCAGTATTATGGAAATGGAGGGTGGTTTACCCAACAAGCAACAGGAGTATTTGCGTATGATTAAGAATGCAACAAATTCAGGTTCTAATCTTATTATTGACCTTCTTGATGTAAACGCAATTGAGGAAAATACGAGTACACCCATTATATCACCTGTCAATCTG
>Ga0116176_10003904_pt1 | contig 10958 bp, 9 predicted proteins | sample AD_STIC08_MetaG_FD_89803 | JGI IMG/M metagenome (GOLD analysis project Ga0116176, IMG submission 89803) | Active sludge microbial communities of municipal wastewater-treating anaerobic digesters from USA - AD_STIC08_MetaG | ecosystem: Engineered > Bioreactor > Anaerobic > Digestate | place: USA... | reverse complement strand
CGTGGGCCCCGACGGCCTCGACGCGCACCTCGACGAGCTCGGCCAGGCCGTTGATGCGCAGGTTCTCCTGCAGCATCCTGACCGTGGCGGGCACCGGCTCGAAGGCCGTGACCCGGCAGCCGAGCACGCCGGCGAAGTAGACCGAATGCGTGCCGACGTTCGCGCCGACGTCGAGCACGTGGTCGCCCGGATGCAGCACGCCGGCCAGGCCCTCGAGCAGCGCCGACTCGTAGAAGTGGCCCGTTTCGCGGATCGTCTTGTAGATGTGGTCGTCTTCCGTCGGGAAGACGAAATAGAACGATCGGCCCCGGTGCTCGACGAGCGTCAGGGCGGGCTTGGTGTTGCTCATGGGCGTGGATCTCGAAACGAAGGCCGGTGCGGCGACGGCCGCGGAATTCTAGGGGCGGCGCGCGGCCCCGCCGTCACCGGCGGCGCCGCCTGCCGGAGCGGCATCACAGCCCGAACAGCACCTTCGCCGCGACCGCGATCTGGTAGATGATCTGCGTGATGCCGCGCGTGATCTCGACGTTCTTGGTCTCGATCTTCGGCAGCGCCATGATCTCGTCGCCCGGGCGCAGTTCGGCCTTCTGGCCGTCGATCACGCTGCCGTCCTGGCGCAGCACGACGAGCTTGGCGCGGTCGGCGCCCTGCGTGTAGCCGCCGGAGCGTGCGATGTAGTCCTCGGGGCCGGCCTTCGGCTCGTACACCAGCGCGTTCGGGAACAGCACCTCGCCGCTGACCAGCACCAGGTTGCTCTGCTCGGGCACGCGGATCACGTCGCCGTCCTCGAGCAGCGTCGTGCCCGCGCCGGCGCCCTGGGCGACGATCACCTGGCCGCGCGGTTGCACCTGGCGCGCACGGTCGATGAACTCGAGGATCTGCTGCGCCTCGCGGCCGCGCAGCGCGGCCTCCTCGCTGGTGGCCGAGCGCGCCGTCAGCGCATAGGTCTCGAGGCTGCGCAGCGAGGTCTCGATCAGCTCCTTCTGGCGCACCGCGACCGACTTGCGGAAGAGCTGCAGCGCGTCCAGCCGCGCCTGCGGTGCCGGGCGGATGCGGGCGATGGCATCCTTGAGCTGCGCGCCGTAGGGCAGCACCAGCGTGCGCTCGCCGAGGTGGGCACCGTCGACGCGCACGAGGATCGTGCCCTGGGACTTGTCGGAGGTGACGCTGACCTCGTCGCCGTCCTGGACCATCACCTGCGCAGCGTCGGCGAGCGTGAAGTACTCGCTGCGCCGTTCGGCGCCGATGCTGCGCACGATGCTCAGGTGCGTGGCACCGGGGCGCGGCCGCGCCAGCGCGAGCAACTCGGCACCGCTGACGCTGGCGCGATCGATCTCGAAGACATAGGGGTTGGCGACCTCGCCGCCGACGAGCACCGCATGACGCCGCGCCTGCACGACGATGGTGTCGCCGTCCTGCAGCTGCAGCGGCGCGATCGTCCCGTTCAGCAGGAAGTCGTAGAGGTTGAACCGGGCGCGCGGCTTGCCCGCGCGCATCACGTCGACCTGGAGATAGCTGCCGCGGTCGGGGTCGATGCCGCCGGCGCGGTCGAGGTAGTACAGCACCGAGTCGGACGACAGCCCGCCGTACAGGCCGGGCGCGCGCACGAAGCCGGTGACGTAGACCTTGACGGGCTGCGCGGCCTCGAGCGTGGCATAGACGCCGACGTTGCTGCGGAAGGTGCGCTTGAGCTGCGTCTCGAGCTGGCGGTTCAGGTCGGCGTTGCGCAGCCCGAGCACGTTCAGCGGCCCGACGTTCGGGATGAAGATGTTGCCCTTGACGTCGACCGCCTGCACGGCCTCGAAGGTGAAGGCCCCCCACAGGCGCACGCTGATGCGGTCGCCGACGGCGATCTGGTAGTCGGGGTTGAAGCCGGCGAAGGTCTCGGTGCCGAAGCGGCCGGTGAAGATCTGCGAGCCGAACACCAGCGGCTTGAGCGCCGTGGCCGGGTCGGGCGGCAGGCCGCCCTGGGCGCCGAAGCTCATCGCCCCGCTGGGCGCCGGGGCGGACGGCCGGGCGCCGGCGGGCAGGGTGCCGGCGTCCGGCACCCCCGAGGCCGAGGTCGCGGCAAACGCCGGGCGCTTGGCCGGCAGGTCGGTCAGGCCGCGCGGGCCGGTGCTCAGCGGATCGGGCGTGCCCTGCCCGAAGGCCGGGGCGCAGAACGCGGCACCCAGCAGGCACAGCAGCGCGGCGACCGAGCGCAGGCGGGGCTGGAGGAGGGCGAGGCTCATGGGGATCAGTCCTGGTGTTCGCGGATGGTGGCAATGACCAGGCGCACGACGCCGTACAGCAGCAGGCAGCCGACCAGCAGGGTCGCCAGGCTGTAGAGGCGGCGCGGGTACTCCGCGGTTTCGGGAAGGGTGGCGGGTTCGATCACCACCAGGCTCTTGAGCTTGCGCGTCGCGTCGATGCGGGCGTTCTCCACCGCGGCGAGCGCCAGCTTGTAGGCGTCGAGGGCGAAGTCGGCCTTGAGCTTCATGCCCTGGAACTCGATCGTCAGCGCGCCGAGCCGGTCGCTCTGCTTGCCGCTGCCGGTCGCACGGGCGCGCTCGATCTCGAGTTGCGCGCGTGTCGCCTCGATCTGCGTGCGCAGCGCCTTGACCTGGTAGGAGTCCTCGTTCAGGAAGGTGCGCAGGCTGCGCAGGTCGGCCTCGGACTTGGTGATCGAGGCCTGCAGTTCGGCGGTCACGCGTCCGCTCGCCTCGGCCTGCACCGTGGGGTCGAGCAGCTTGTTCTTGTCCTGGAAGGCGAGCACGTCGACCTTGGCCTGCTGCAGGCGCTCGGCCGCGCGCGCGAGCTCGCCTTCGGCGAAGCCGAGCTTCTCGCGCGCCAGCCGGTGCGACATCTCGTTGACGAAGCGCTCGCTCTCCTCGAGCACGGCGCGGTTGAGCTGCTGCGCGAAGGCCGGATCGAAGCCCTGCACGCGCAGCGTGAGCGTCGACGAGAGGTCGTCCATCGACACCTCGACGCGCTTGCGGTAGTAGTCGAGAAAGCCTTCCTGCGAGGTGTCGCCCCACAGGCGGGTGAGCAGGTCGAGCTTCTGCGCCTCGTAGTGCTTGCGCAGCCCGAGCTTGGCATCGAGCGCCTGCAGCAGCCCGAGCGAGCGCATGTACTGGCGCACGTACAGCGTCTCCTCGCGCGACGGCGTGTTCAGCCCGGCCAGCAGCAGCGCGGCGCCCGGCACCGACGATGCGTCGTTGCTGGTGTGCTGCAGCGCGATCGTGGACTCGCTCACGTAGCGGTCGGCGGCGAACAGCGCCAGGTAGATCGAGGCCAGCGCCAGGGGCAGTGCGATCAGGACGATCTTCAGTCGTTTCGGCGTCAGCGCCTTCAGCTCGATCATGGGATGCGGGGGGCCAGTGAGGACTTCTGGTAGGCGGCGATGCCGGCCTTGACGTCGTCGTAGAGGACGGTGTTGCCCTGATCGACGAGCACGATCAGGTTCGAGTATTTGGCGATCTCGCTCATATTGTGCGACACGAGGATCAGGTTGGACTTCGCCAGCCGCTGCTTGAGCACGGCCTGGCTCTTGGCGCGGAACTGCGCGTCGCCCACGGCCATGATCTCGTCGAAGAGGTAGTAGTCGAAGTCGAAGGCCATGCTCATGCCGAAGGCCACGCGCGAGCGCATGCCCGACGAGTACGACTTGATCGGCAGGTCGAAATAGTCGCCGATCTCGGCGAACTCCTCGACGAAGGCGACGACCTTGCGCATGCCCGCGCCGGTGGCGCCGTGCACGCGGCAGACGAACTGCACGTTCTCGCGGGCGCTCAGCGACGCCTGGAAGCCGCCCGACAGGCCCACCGGCCAGGAGATGCGCGCGTCGGTGACGATGGCGCCGGCATTGGGCGCATCGATGCCGCCGAGCATGCGCATCAGCGTCGACTTGCCGGCGCCGTTGCGGCCGATCAGGCCGATGTTCGCGCCCGTGGGGAAGCTGAAGTCGAGGTCGCGGAAGATGTAGCGCCGGCCCTGCGGGCTCGGGTACCACTTGGTGAGCTGGCGCAGTTGCAGCATGGTCGTCAGTCGGCCGACAGCAGCCGGAACCGGTAGACGCGGTACAGGCTGATGGCCAGCGCCAGGGTCACCAGCATGAAGGACGCGGGGTAGGCCAGGTTCGCCTCCGGCAGCGGCTGGTAGTTCGGGATGAAGTGGCTGCGCGCCAGGTCGATCAGGTGCAGCACCGGGTTGAGCAGCAGCCAGTCGCGGTAGGCCTCGGGCACGAAGTGCACCGGGAACAGCACGCCCGAGAGCAGGTACAGCGGAAAGAAGAACATGTTGACCACCGATTGCACCTTCGGCCGCGAATGCACCAGCACCGCGAACAGCAGGCCCAGCGAGGCGCCGAGCAGCAGCAGCACGGCGCTCACGACGATGAGCTCGAGCGGCTCGGCGGGCAGCCAGTGGTAGCCCAGCCAGCCCAGCAGCGACAGCGCCGTGAGGTAGACCGCGCTCGACAGCCCGATCTCGACGATCGCGCGCGCCAGCAGCGCGTCGATGGGCTTGACCTGGCGGTAGGCGTACAGCCCGCGGTTGCCGGCGATCGCGCTCGGCAGCCGCTGCGCCAGGTTGCGGAACATGAAGAACGGCAGCATGCCGGTGATCAGGTACACCGGCAGCTCGACGTCGGGCGAGGTGGCATGCGAGCGGAAGCCGTAGATCGCCAGCATCAGCAGCAGGTTGGTCAGCGGCTCGAACAGCATCCACAGCAGGCCGAGCCAGCGTCCTTCGACGCGGGCGCGCAGCTCGCGGATCACCAGCGCCTGCAGCACGGCGCGCTGCACGCGCATGGCGCTGCGCTTGACCGCGATGTCCGGCAGGGTCGGGATCTGCATCGCCATCGCTCAGGCCCCCCGCAGCAGTTCGGCGAAGGCGGGCGCGTTCGCATCCTTGTCCGACACCCGGGGCGGCGTGCCCGCGTCCGGCCATGCGATGGCCAGCGCCGGGTCGTCCCAGCGCACCGCGCCCTCGCAGTCGGGCGCGTAGTAGTCGGTCGTCTTGTAGAGGAAGTCGGCGCTGTCGCTGAGCACCAGGAAGCCGTGCGCGTAGCCGGGCGGGATCCACAGCTGGCGGTGGTTCTCGCCGCTGAGCTCGACGCCGACCCAGCGGCCGGCGGTGGCGCTGCCGGGCCGCACGTCGACGGCGACGTCGAAGACGCGGCCCTGTGCCACGCGCACCAGCTTGCCCTGCGCGTGCGGCGCGCGCTGGAAATGCAGCCCGCGCAGCACGCCGCGCGCCGAGCGCGAGTGGTTGTCCTGCACGAACGCGACGGGGTGGCCGACCGCGGCGTCGAAGGCCTGCTGGTTGAAGCTTTCCATGAAGAAGCCGCGCGCGTCGCCGAACACGCGCGGCTCGATCAGCAGCACCTCGGGCAGGGTCGTGGGCGTGACCTTCATCAGTACACGCCGCCTTCGATCAGCCGCATCAGGTAGCGGCCGTAGCCGTTCTTGAGCATCGGCTGGGCCAGCGCTTCGAGCTGCGCGGCGTCGATCCAGCCGGAGCGCCAGGCGATCTCCTCGGGGCAGGCGACCTTCAGGCCCTGGCGCTTCTCGAGGGTGGCAATGAACTGCCCGGCCTCGAGCAGGCTGTCGTGCGTGCCGGTGTCGAGCCAGGCGTAGCCGCGCCCCATGATCTCGACCGACAGCCCGCCCTGCGCGAGGTAGTGCGCGTTGACGTCGGTGATCTCGAGCTCGCCGCGCGCCGAGGGGCGGATGCCCGCGGCGATGTCGCAGACCTGCGCGTCGTAGAAGTACAGGCCGGTGACGGCGTAGTGGCTCTTCGGGGCCTGCGGCTTCTCCTCGATGCTCAGCGCGCGGCGCTGCGCGTCGAAGCTGACGACGCCGTAGCGCTCGGGGTCGTTGACGTGGTAGGCGAACACCGTGGCGCCGCGTGGCCGCGCGGCGGCCGCGTGCAGCTGCGCCTGCAGGTCGTGGCCGTGGAAGATGTTGTCGCCCAGCACCAGCGCGCTCGGGTGCCCGTCGACGAAGTCCCGGCCGAGCACGAAGGCCTGCGCCAGTCCGTCGGGGCTGGGCTGCACGCAGTAGCGGATGTCCAGGCCCCAGCGCGCGCCGTCGCCCAGCAGGGCCTCGAAGCGCGGCGTGTCCTGCGGCGTGCTGATCAGCAGGATCTCGCGGATGCCGGCGAGCATCAGCGTCGACAGCGGGTAGTAGACCATCGGCTTGTCGTACACCGGCAGCAGCTGCTTGCTCATCGCCAGCGTCGCCGGGTGCAGCCGCGTGCCGGAGCCGCCGGCGAGGATGATGCCCTTGCGGGTCGGATCGGTCATGGTCGGGGGGGGCGGGTGCGGGGCGGTGTCAGCCGCCGAAGACTTCGGCCAGCATGCGGTCGACGCCGGCGCGCCAGTCGGGCAGCACGAGGCCGAAGGTGTCGCGCAGGCGCGTGGTGTCCAGGCGCGAATTCGCTGGGCGGCGCGCCGGCGTCGGGAAGGCGCTGCTGGGCACCGCGACGATGTCCGCCGGCGCCACCGTCACCGGCTGGCCCGCGGCGCGCGCGAACTCGATCACGTGGCGCGCATAGCCGTGCCAGGTGGTCTCGCCGCCGGCGGCGACGTGGTAGGTGCCCGACACCTCTGGGCGGCGGCCGGCCTCGCGCAGCACATGGGCCGACACATCGGCCAGCAGCTCGGCGCCGGTGGGCGCACCGTGCTGGTCGTCGACGACCGACAGCCGTTCGCGCTCGCGGGCGAAGCGCAGCATGGTCTTCGCGAAGTTGCCGCCGCGCGCCGAATGCACCCAGCTCGTGCGCAGGATCAGGTGGCGGCAGCCGCTCGCGCGGATCGCCTCTTCGCCGTCGAGCTTGCCGCGCCCGTAGGCATTCAACGGAGCGGTCGGGTCGGTTTCGCGCCACGGGCGCGTGCCTTGGCCGTCGAACACGTAGTCGCTGCTGAAGTGCAGCAGCCAGGCGCCGCGCGCCGCCGCCTCGCGCGCCAGCACGCCGGGGGCGACGGCATTGATCGCCGCGGCCTGCGCGGTCTCGGTCTCGGCGCGGTCGACGGCGGTGTAGGCGGCGGCGTTGGCGATCACGCCGGGAGCGTGTTCATCCACCGCCGCAGCGAGCGCCGCGGTGTCGGCGAGGTCGAGCTGGGCCGACCCCAGGGCCACGACCTCGCCCAGCGGCGCCAGCGCGCGCTGCAGTTCCCAGCCGACCTGGCCGTTCTTGCCGAGCAGCAGGATCTTCACGGGATCACGCGCCGGGGCGCTCGCCGTAGTTCGTCGCGACCCAGTCGCGGTAGGCGCCGCTGCGCACGCCGGCGACCCACCCGGGGTGGTCGAGGATCCAGCGCACCGTCTTGCGGATGCCGCTGTCGAAGGTCTCGGCCGGGCGCCAGCCGAGCTCGCGCTCGATCTTGCGCGCGTCGATGGCGTAGCGTCGGTCGTGCCCGGGACGGTCGGTGACGTGGGTGATCAGCCGCGCATGCGGTCCGGCGGGGGCGGGCCGGAGTTCGTCGAGCAGGGCGCAGACGGTGTGCACGATCTCGATGTTGGGCTTCTCGTTCCAGCCGCCGATGTTGTAGGTCTGCCCGGGGCGGCCGCGCGCGAGCACCTCGCGGATCGCGGCGCAGTGGTCACCGACGTAGAGCCAGTCGCGCACCTGCCGGCCGTCGCCGTAGACCGGCAGCGGCTCGCCCGCCAGGGCGTTGACGATCATCAGCGGGATCAGTTTCTCGGGGAACTGATACGGGCCGTAATTGTTGGAGCAGTTCGTCGTCAGCACCGGCAGCCCGTAGGTGTGGTGCCAGGCGCGCACGAGGTGGTCGCTGGCGGCCTTGCTGGCCGAATACGGGCTGTTGGGCGCGTACGGGTGGGTCTCGGTGAAGGCCGGGTCGGCGGGACCGAGCGTGCCGTAGACCTCGTCGGTGGACACGTGCAGGAAGCGGAAGGCCGACTTCGCGTCGGCGTCGAGGGCCGACCAGTGGGCGCGCGCGGCCTGCAGCAGCGCGAAGCTGCCGTGAACGTTGGTGCGCAGGAAGGCCTCGGGCCCGTGGATGCTGCGGTCGACGTGGCTCTCGGCGGCGAAGTGCACCACCGCGCGCGGCCGGTGCGCAGCGAACAGCCGTTCGAGCAGCGCGGCGTCGGCGATGTCGCCCTGCACGAACACGTGGCGGGCGTCGCCGCGCAGCGTGTCGAGGTTGTGCAGGTTGCCGGCGTAGGTCAGCGCGTCGAGGTTCAGCACCGGCTCGTCGGAGGCGGCCAGCCAGTCGAGCACGAAGTTGCTGCCGATGAAACCGGCCCCTCCGGTGACGAGGATCATGGTGCGACGGGCTGCGGAGCGTTCTTCACGGGCGCGGATTATCGACGATCCGCCTGGCGCGGCCGCGTGCCGGCGCGCGGCGGCCGCTTGCTAGACTCGCCGCCGATGCTCGTCTTCCTGATCTCCTTCGGCCTGTCCGCGGCACTGACGCTGCTGGTGGTCAGGATGCTGCGGCATCGCGGTTCGGCCACCAAGGACCACGACCTCACCGGCCCGCAGAAATTCCACGCGCGCACCGTCGCGCGGGTCGGCGGCACCGGACCCTTCCTCGCGCTGGTCGGCGTGGCCGCGGCGGTGTCGTGGTGGAACGCCGCGCTCGCCGCGGCGCTGGCCCTGCTGCTCGCCTGCGGCCTGCCGGTGTTCGCCGTCGGCCTGCTGGAGGACGTGACCAAGCGGGTCTCGCCCGCGTGGCGGCTGGCCGCGGCCGCGTTCTCGGCGCTGCTGGCGGCGCTGTTCGCCGGCGCCACGATCTCGCGCACCGACATCTGGGGCCTGGACTGGATCGCGGACTTCCTGCCCGGCGCGGTGCTGCTGGCGGTGCTGGCGGTGTCGGGCATCGCCAACGCGATCAACATCATCGACGGCTTCAACGGCCTGGCCTCGATGTGCACGGCGATGATCCTGCTCGCGCTGGCCTACGTGGCCTCGGAGGTCGGCGACCCGCTGGTGCTGGCGCTGGCGCTGGCCGGCGCCGGGGCGGTGCTGGGCTTCTTCATCTGGAACTACCCCGCCGGGCTGATCTTCCTGGGCGACGGGGGGGCCTACTTCCTGGGCTTCTACGTCGCCGAGGTCGCGCTGCTGCTGCTGCACCGCAACCCGGCCGTGTCGCCGCTGTTCCCGCTGCTGACCTGCATCTACCCGGTCTTCGAGACGCTGTTCTCGATGTACCGGCGGCGCGTGATCAAGGGGCGCTCGGTCGGCATGCCCGACGGCCTGCACCTGCACAGCCTCGTCTACCGGCGGCTGATGCGCTGGGCGATCGGCAATCGCGACGCCGCCGCGCTGATGCGGCGCAACTCACGCACCGCGCCCTACCTCTGGCTGCTGTGCATGTTCGCGGTGGTGCCCAGCGTGTTGTTGTGGGACAACTCGCGCGCGCTCGGCCTGTGCATCGTGCTGTTCGCCCTCGTCTACATCGTGCTGTACGGTCTGATCATCCGTTTCAAGGTGCCGCGCTGGCTGGTTTCGCGCCGCTGAGACGCTTCTTCCCGCGGGCGAGGCGTATCGCCGATAATCGCGGGTGATGCAAACCGAGCAAACCCCGACGGACGGCGATCCCGTTCCGACACCCGCCCGCTTCGATACCCTCGCGCTCGACCCCAAGTTGCTGCGCGCCGTGGACGATTCCGGATACCAGACGATGACGCCGATCCAGGCCAAGGCGATCCCGATCGTGCTGGCCGGGCGCGACGTGATGGGCGCCGCCCAGACGGGCACCGGCAAGACCGCGGCGTTCTCGCTGCCGCTGCTGCAGAAGATGCTCAAGCACGAGAACCCGAGCATGTCTCCGGCGCGGCACCCGGTGCGCGCGCTGGTGCTGGCCCCCACGCGCGAACTGGCCGACCAGGTGGCCAACAACGTCAAGCAGTACTCGAAGTTCACCAAGCTGCGCGCCACGGTGGTCTTCGGCGGCATCGACATGAAGCCACAGACGGCGGTGCTCAAGGGCGGCGTCGAGGTGCTGATCGCCACGCCGGGCCGGCTGCTCGACCACATCGAGGCGAAGAACTGCGTGCTGAACCAGGTCGAGTACGTCGTGCTCGACGAGGCCGACCGCATGCTCGACATCGGCTTCCTGCCGGACCTGCAGCGCATCCTGAGCTACCTGCCCAAGCAGCGCCAGACGCTGCTGTTCTCGGCGACGTTCTCGCCCGAGATCAAGCGCCTGGCCGAGAGCTACCTGCAGGACCCGATTCTCGTCGAGGTCGCGCGGCCGAACGCCACCGCGTCGACCGTCGAGCAGCGCTTCTACAGCGTCGCCACCGACGACAAGCGCCGCGCAGTGCTCAAGCTGCTGAAGGAGCGCGCGCTGTCGCAGGCGCTCGTGTTCGTCAACAGCAAGCTCGGCTGCGCGCGGCTGGCGCGATCGTTCGAGCGCGACGGCCTGCGCACCAATGCGCTGCACGGCGACAAGAGCCAGGACGAGCGCCTGAAGGCGCTCGACGCCTTCAAGCGCGGCGAGGTCGACGTGCTGGTGGCCACCGACGTGGCCGCGCGCGGGCTGGACATCGCCGACCTGCCGGCCGTCTTCAACTTCGACGTGCCCTTCAATGCCGAGGATTACGTGCACCGCATCGGCCGCACCGGCCGTGCCGGCGCCTCGGGCCTGGCGGTGACGATGGTGTCGCGCGAAGACCTGCGCAACATCGACGACATCGAGAAGCTGATCAAGAAGAAGATCGAGATCGAGCCGCTCGAGCTCGACGACATCGCGCCGCCGCGGCGCGAGCGCGTGCGCGCCGAGCGCGACGACGATCGGCCGCCGCGCGACAGCGCCCCGCGGGCTCCGCGCTTTGCGCCGCAGTCGCCGCCGGCCGACCCCTTCTTCGAGAAGCCCTACGAAGCGCCGGCGGCCGCCGCCGAGCCCGCCTGGGAACGCAAGGCGCCCGAGGCGCCGCGCGGCGTCTCGCCGAACATCAAGCCGAAGAAGCGCGTGGCGGCGCTGTTCGGGGCCAAGCAGACCGACG
>Ga0116176_10003901_pt1 | contig 10964 bp, 8 predicted proteins | sample AD_STIC08_MetaG_FD_89803 | JGI IMG/M metagenome (GOLD analysis project Ga0116176, IMG submission 89803) | Active sludge microbial communities of municipal wastewater-treating anaerobic digesters from USA - AD_STIC08_MetaG | ecosystem: Engineered > Bioreactor > Anaerobic > Digestate | place: USA... | reverse complement strand
TGTACGACAGCTCAGCAACCGGGGACCTTTTTCATTTGACGTTTTTATTTATCAGCCAAGCTCGCTTGAGCGGAGCGTATAAAACAAAAAAGTCAAGCGCAGCGCAAGCTTTGAAAGGGTTTACGGCTCTCCATCTCCGGATCGGCGAGCGCAGCGAGCCAATCCGGGAGGAAGTGAAAAGTGAAAAGTGAAAAGTGAAAAGTGAAAAGTGAAAAGCGAAAAGCGAAAAGCGAAAACGGAACAAGGAAGTAGAAGTAATGCCGGGAGACAGTTTGGTCTTGAATTCAATAAGGAATAGCGAATGACGAATGACGAATAGTGAAAGCGTGAACAAGGAAGTAGAAGTAGAAGTAATGTCGGGAGACAGTAGTTTCTTTATTTTAATAAGGAATATCGAATATCAAACAACAAATGTTGTAGTGTTTAACAAATGCCCAGCATAGCGTTTTGCTTGCTTTGAGCAGGGCACCATCTACTGATCGGCGCAACTAATCCATTATTGACCTAAACAATAACTCATAGCTCACTGTAAATCAAATCAGCGCGTTTATTGTTTTATTGAGATATTGTTCGCTACCGCTAAGCCATGTAAGCGGATTAGTTTTCCTGTAATGTATTCACCAGTTGTGTAACGGCATCCAGTTTTGTGTTCATGATATCCAATTTTGTCTTAAGGGCGTCCAATTCGTTTTGATGTTTGGCCTTTAATTGATCGATGATGGCCTGCTGCTCCTTGACTGCATTGATGAGGATATACGTCATCGCCGTCCCGTCATAGTCCATGTAGTTTTCTTTTTGTCCATCAGGCGAGGTATAGGTAAACTCCCCGATCATATACGGGGCCACTGGTTTAAGTTCTTGCGCGATAATACCGACGAAGGTCGATGTATCATCCGGTATGCCTGCCTGCCCATTGTAGCTGAATTGTACAGGCCTGATCTGCTTCACCACGTCAAGGCCGTCTTCAAATGCGCGTATGTTTTTTTTTAGTCGTTCATCAGAGGTGGCGATCCACACTCCGCCTCCGGTTTTAGCGGCTTCACTTGAACCCACCTCCAGTTTATAACTGGGCGTTCCGGATCCTATTTTGAGGTCTCCTCCGCTGACCTGCAGATAGAGCGGAGCGGAAGCTCCGTTATTTCGGGCCATGATCTCATTGTCATCCATTATAATATTGGATGTGGCAACGTCTCCTGTAACCAGGTACCCGGATGTAGCGGTGTAGCTGGCATCACTGCCTCCGACAATATGTAGCCTGGTTTGTGGGGCGGTAATACCGATGCCCACATTTACAGATTCGGTAGCGCCGTTTATCCCATCGATACTCCCAAGGACAAGGCAATTGCTGTCGGCAACAAAGGCTTTTGCCCCAATAGCGGTAGCATTGACCAGATTGACTGTGGCTACATCTGCTTCATATCCAAAGGCAGCGTTTTGATATCCAACTGTGTTACGGTTTAGCGCCCCCATTCCAAGTGCCACATTGAACGAGCCGGTCGTATTATCATGTAACGCTTCAAATCCGGAGGCCACATTGGACGAGCCGGTTGTACTATTGAATAATGCTTCATATCCATTAGCCAGGTTTCTTTCACCGGTCCTATTGGAGTATAATGCATAATTCCCATTGGCCACATTAAACGAGCCGGTCTCATTATAGGCCAACGCAAAATTCCCATTGGCCGTGTTATTATTGCCGGTCGTATTGTAATACAACGCACCTGTCCCGTTGGCCATATTTATTTCACCGGTCGTATTGTGATACATCGCACCTGCCCCACTGGCCGTATTTTGACTGCCGGTCGTATTAGCGTACAAGGCAAAAGCCCCATTGGCCATATTTAGTTCACCGGTCGTATTAGCGTACAATGCAAAAGCTCCATTAGCCACATTTTTATCGCCGATCGTGTTTCTTCTCAAGGCGTTGCTACCAACGGCGGTGTTTTCAAAACCAAGGGTGTTGCTATACAAACTGGAATCTCCAACGGCAACGAGACGATTGCCGGTAGTATTTAGTCTAAGCGCATTGTTACCAATGGCGGTATTGCCCGATCCGGTATTATTGGATAATGCCTGGAAGCCGTTCGCCGTGTTTCTGGAGCCGGTAGTGTTGTTGCGCAAAGCATTGCTACCAACAGCGGTGTTTTGAAAACCTGTAGTGTTGCTATACAAACTGGAATCCCCTACGGCAACGAGATTGTTTCCGGATGTATTTAAGCGATGGGAGTAATTGCCTATGGCCGTATTACCCGATGCGGTGTTCCTGGATAATGCCTGGAAGCCGTTTGCGGTATTCCTGGAGCCGGTTGTATTGTTTCGCAGGGCTTTACTACCCATGGCGGTGTTTTGAACTCCGGTAGTGTTTGCATATAAAGTTGAGTCCCCTATGGCAGTAAGGCCACCCTGGGTCTTGTTTCGAAACAAAGCTTTTGTTCCGATGGCAATATTTCCTTTGCCTGTGGTGATACTGTCCAGTGCCCCAACTCCGATACTGTAATTCCGGTTCGCTCCATCCCAGGTGCCTGACTTGAGATTGTTCAGCCTGAACCGCATTGGCTGATCATCTGCCGTGCCCAGGAAGTGGGTTGAATTGGTACCTGTATTGCCATACATCTTCCACTTATCATCCGGCCCGCCCATCGACTGCCATGCAGTCCCATTGTAATACCAGAAACCCATCAGGTCTGTATCATAGACCATCAGCCCTACCGCGGGGGAGGTTACCGCATTTCGTTGCACAGTCGTCATGCGCGGAATCAGGATGCCTTTGTCTGTGCTCGCGATGTCCAGCAGAGCACTTGTATCCGGAGTTGACGTCCCGATACCCACACTTTGGGACCTCAGACCTGTAACACAGCAAAAGAAAAGTAGGGCGGCAAGAAGAAATGGATCTGATTTCATGGCAAAAGCTTTCACCTTGTAAAATTCGCCCCTGCATTGGGCCCGGGAAATCACATCTTAGGGTGAAAAAGTGAAGAATGAAAAATGAAGAGTGAAGAAAGGTACAGGAATGATGAATAAAGAACAGCGAATAACGAACAAAAGAAGGTAAGCAAGTGAATTGAGTGTGAGATGAACGTGAGAAGTGATCGGTGAGGGCAGATCGTGAATCGTGAGTCGTAAGAGGTGATCGGTGTGCAGTGAATGGTGTGCGGTGAGCAGTTAATTAAGATGACAAAGAAAGCCTTTTGCCTTTTGCCCTTTGCTCCTTGCACCCTGCTCCTTGCCCTACCCCTTCAACTTATAATGTATCGCAATACTAATCGCCTCCGCCTTACTGTTGACATGAAGCTTGCGGTAGATACTTTTGACTTGTGATCTCACGGTGTCAAGACTGGTGTCCAGCCGTGCGCCAATCATTTTATAACTCAACCCCTCTACCATGAGTTGCAATACTTGTTTTTCGCGGGCGGTAAGTTCATCCTCTTTACTGCCGTAGGTGCGTTTTGGATTGAAGTGTTCCAGGACTTTGCGGGCTACCGCCTTACTCATCGGGACCTCACCGGTGCTGATTTTGATGATGCTTTCTTTGATCTGGGGTAATGGGGTGCTCTTGAGCAGGTAACCGGTGGCACCGGCACATAGTGCCTTGAATATATGGTCTTCGTCCTGGAACACGGTGAGCATGATGATCTCCGCATCCGGATACAATTTCTTAAACAACTTGATACCTTCTATGCCATTCATACTCGGCAACCCGATATCGGACAAGATCACATTGACCTGTATAGCTGACGCGTCCAGCGCCAGAAATTCTTCAACCGATTCGCAGGACGCCACGACCTCACACCCGCTCTCTGTGTTGAGAAACGTGGTAAGACTGCGGCGAATCGCAGAAACATCCTCAATGATGGCAATCCGGATCATTTGATTTTTATGTGTTCATGTTGTCTTAATCAGGAAGCTGCACTAAGGGTTAAAAAAGGCATTTCCTGATATCGCAGGCCTGCATCCAATAAATTTTTAACCATTTTTTTCCTACGACGACTTACCTCTACGCGACTGTTATCAGTCATGACCATTTCACCTGTTATTTGAAGGGTTTGGACATACATGGGATTCACCAGGTGGCTGCGGTGGGTGCGAATAAAACCCAGTGGAGCCAGAATGGACTCATAGGTACTCAATACGTTGGCCATGAAAAACTTTTTGTGATTGACCAGATAAATATAGGTGTAATTGCTTTCTGCTTCGAGTCGGATGATATGCGTAACGGGCACATGGTGAATTTCATTTCGTGAAAACAGTCTCAGCATCTGGCCGGCAAATGCACTTTGCAAAGCGGAAGACGGGTTCATCATGATCTTTTTTCTCAAAGGTCAGGTTTGTTCAAGGTCCGGGAAATCACATCTTAGGGTGAAAATCTACCCGTGCGTTTTTACCCCGATCAGATTTCATCCCTTTTCAACAACACTTCATATTCATTGGCTGACGCCCTGACACTCAATGTACCACGAATGGATAATGCCCGTCGTTGCATATTATTCGTTCCATGTCCACCCAGGACCTTATGATCGCCCTGCTTATTGATATCATTGCGGATCCGCATTTCAAATCCGCCGGGGCCATTGAGAAGAAGAATGTCGATATAATTGGGATGACTATGCTTAACGATATTATGAATGGCTTCCTTGAAAATCAAGAACAACTCCTGTCGCAGCGTATTGTCCATGATTTTATTTTCATGAAACCCTGTCACGGAAAACGAAGGTGTGATATGGAGGGGTTGAAGCATGAGATCCGCGTGATCTCTCATGCGATCCAGGAGGCTCGAGGTCTTATCATGCCCTGCGCTGACACTCCATACAATATCACTCATGGCATGAATGGCTTCACGACTTGTATCCCGGATATTTTCAAGCTCCTTTTGTTTTTCACTTTCGCTGTAGATATCACGACTGACCATATCGCTTTGCAAGGCAATCTGGGTGAGCACACTGCCCAATTCATCATGCAGATCAGCACTGATTTTATTTCTTATGTTTTGTACACGCACCAGGGCATTCAACCTGTAGCGGTACAGTGCGTAGAAAAACGAACCGATGGCTAATATGCCCAGGCTGATGCTCCACCATGTTTTGTACCACGCTTGCCGGATAACAATCGATAGACGGTACTCCGACAGGCCCCAGGAATAACCTGCGGCAGCCCCTTTGACCCTTAGGGTATATTCACCGGGTTGCAGATAGTTGTAACTAATGGTGTGCGTGGCATTGGTGGATTGCCATTCCTTATCCCAACCTTCGAGCATATAGAGAAAGCGGTTTTTTTCCGGTTGCCTGTAGGAGGGCAGCATGAAGTTGAATCGGAAGAGCCGGTCGAGATAAGTAAATTCGAGAGTTTGCGAAGTGTCAGGTTGAAGGTCGAAATTCACTACTGTATCAATTCGACCCTGATAATAACTGTAATGCGTTAATAAAGGCATTAACTGATCGAGGCTCGCATCCACTTCGCCGGGATTAAAGGAAGTGACCCCATTAAGGCTCCCAAAATATAAACGACCATTGGATGATTTCAGCGCGGCCATGCGGTTAAATTCATTGTGGGGCAATCCATCATGGACGTCATAATTGACAAAACTCTTGTGTTCCGGATGAAACCGACTCAACCCTCGGTCAGTACTGAGCCATAGGGAGCCGGATTCATCGGGCAAAATACTCATGACATTATTATTCGGTAGCCCGTCATCTGTAGTAAAAAGCCTTGTCATTCCTCTGATGGTATCCAGCATGATCAGGCCGTGTCTTGAACCCAGCCAGATTTTTTGTTCGGGTTGCGGATAAACCCAGTTAATATCGAGTGCAGGTAATTTGACATTGGATTGATCACCCAGGGCATAAGATCTCAGTATCCTGCCTTCCGCGTTCAGAAGGAACAATCCATTATTGGAAGCGGCCCAGATCAGCTTATTGCCGGCTTCAAAGAAATTATTAATGCCTTCCATTATTTGTCCCGACGAATCATCATACAGTCCTTTGAAAATACCTTTTCCCTCAGCAGTAACTCTAAAAATACCGGATCCGATTCCGGTACTGAAGATCAACGATGAATCACTGATCGATAAAATACCGGTCACTGCGCCTAAAAGGGTATCGGGTATTTTATATGCATCAATTTCCAGCACTTTCGGATCAAACTGATAAATGAACGTATACCCTGTAGTGGCCCAGAATCTTGACCCTTGCCGGATGATTTTATACAAGGGAAGTGTATGGATTCTGAATTGGTTGGTGTCACGCGAGTGCAGATAGATCGTCTCTACCTGGTGAGATACCGGATCGATGCGGAAGAGGTTACGGCGCTTAATGGATTCTCTGTCGGTATGCGGATATAAACTGACCCATATTTTGCCCTCCGCATCTTCGATCATGCCTCGCATACTTAGCCCATTTTCCGTGATGCCTAATCCGTCCCGGTTCAAATAGTTTCGGAAAGGGTTTGGTTTATAATTGATTTTGAAAATTCCTTTCCTGCTGGCCGTCCAAAGGGTATTATCCGAGCCGACGAAAGCATTGAGCATGGGATGATCTTGTCCAAATTCTTCCATGTAAGGCAAACTGAACGTAAGGGGCTTTTTCAGGAGAGGTCCTTTCAGCGTAATGCTGTCACGATCGATGATCCATTCATTTCCTTTGCGGTCCGGTATGCGGCATGGCCGGGCATAAGACCTGTACATAAATACGTGGTTTTTATCATCGGGATAGATTTCCGGTGCATTTGTCTCCCCAACTTCCGTTCGCCGGCCGAGTGGAAACGTGTAAACCATTCCTGTATTGGTGGTCAGTGTTTTAAAGGTAGTCGCCGATGCTACAGGTTCAGGAAATGTGTAATGCTCAATAAATGCTCCGGCTGCTGAAATATGGTCCAAGCCATAATCATAGGAGGGAAGCCAATAGGTACCATCAGTATCCTCAAGTACAACCCCTAATCCGGGATTTGCCTTTCCATTTTTTATAGAGAGTTCGTAAGAAAACACAAGGCGAAAATCCTCATCATAACATAACAAGACATCGTCGACCAGAGAGATGAGTTTTCGTCCACGTTGATCTATGGAAATCCAAAGGACTCTTGGATCAACACCATTGTATCCTGTCAGGGGTTGCTTTGTAGCCTTTCCTGTGAAAGGATCCAGCACGGCGACACCTTCTTCATACCCAATCCAGATTTTGCCAAACCTGTCTTTTTCGAGGGAATAAATCATTCGGCCCTTCAATTGATTGTCCCCGGTAATGGCATAGGTAAAATCTTCGAAACGATATCCATCAAAACGCACCAATCCGTTCCTCGTGGCGATCCACATGAACCCATAATCATCCTGAGTAATATCATATACATGCTTATGGGGCAAACCATCTTCCGAAGTGTAGAAGGAAACGGATAACCCGGTAGCCTGACCGGTAGCCTCAGAAGAAAATAATAGTGAAAGTAGTATCAACCACCCGGTGCGTATGCACCTGCCTTTCCATTCAGGACACCCTGGAAGGTATTTCATCTTCGCTGAGCTTTAAGCACCATGACCATAAAGATGGAAAGATTCGGCATAAAACAGAACCAATGCCAGTAGAATAGCAGTATCCTTCTAATTCATCGAATACCCGAGATATTTTTTGGTATGTGAGGGCTCACATATTGCGCTCAGCAAACTATAACCTCAGGGACATATCCCGGGTTTATATTTCATTTTTCACTTCAATCCAATCCAACGAAGAAACACAAACATTTTACAAAACACCAGGCCGCCACCTATCTGCCTGCAGATCGGGATGTCATCAATGCACGTGAAAGGGAGGTATAGCAAGACTTAAGAACGTCGTTGTCTGACGAATCAACCATTACGCGATATCCGTTTGATTACCGAATACCTTAATTCGCAGGTAAAAAAATTATTTTGCAGAGCTTATTGATATGGTATTACGGTCTTGTACGGATCGACGTAAATTTTATGAGTGGATCATTTATTCCTTCCCAAGCTATTTTATTAAATCACCCCTTGATGTGAACATCAGGCTTTTAGTTTCAGCAGTTAATTTCAGGTCTGCCTGAAACGTATTGACTTTTTTGTCGTCTGTCCACTTCTGCGCCCGGACGATTTTAGCCTTCGGATAATTCCTATCAATATAGGACCGTGCAATGGCAGGCAATTGATCTTCCTTTATGTCAACCACATACTTCAACCTGAGGCCGGTGGAATCATACCATACCGTGGACGGCATCCCAATTAATTTAAAAGATGCTTCATAGTTGCCGTCTGTTTCACGCCAGGTGGCTTTTGCATCGCCATAATTTTTTATGAAACCTTTGAGCACAGCGTCAGGTGTGCCAGGCGCCGAACCTATTTCGTTGCCCTGTGAGAAAACGCTGGTTACACAGCTAGCCAGAATGAATGCAAATAGGAAACCTTTCATGTTCTTGTAAATTAGACAGTGATTCTGCTATAGAGGTTAACACCAAAAGAAGAACCCTTAGTATGCTGCATGCTCTATGGTTCAAAGATAAGGGGCGCTTCTGATAACTATCTAAAAGGGAAATATAACTTTTATAATAAGCTGACAATCAATACGGACAATGAACTATCATGGGGTTATTGGAGGCGCCCTAAAGAATCAAAAAACAGAAACAGAAGCAAAATCCGGGACTCTTGACCGGGAACTCATTTTCCTAAAATATGGTTTAGTTTGTTTTTCTAAAACCTCTGGAAAAGTAGGTGCTTGCGCTTTCAAAAAACAAGCAGAACAGAGCGTTCAACGAAAAGGCGAAACGTTTTTTAAAAAACAAAACACATTTAAAACCATGAGTCTAGGCCGAGTCATCCTGTGTATTCTTTTTCCTCCACTAGCCGTATTAGACAAAGGGTGCGGATCGATCCTTTTGGTTGTCCTGCTGACGATAGCGGGATGGGTGCCGGGGGTAATTGCGGCGTTGATTATTTGTAAGAAGGATTGAACAAGATTTTATTCGAGACCAAAATTTTTTCCCCTCCACCGGTCACATTTCACCCCCCTCAAGACACTACAAGGTGAGGATGCTCAAAAAGGACATCCCGTGTCGTATTTTATTCCTTCACCTTCAACAGTTCTAAACATGAACCTTAAACTTTTCAACACAAGGCTTTCGACGGAAAGCGCCATTGCGGATCAGCAGGCCATCAACTCCTTTATGGATTCTGTATCCGTAAAGAAAACCTCCACACAGTTTGTACCGGGCAATCCGGACTTCTGGTCCATTCTCGTCTTTTATGAGGATCTCAACGGAACCCATAAAAAGGAAACCGAAAAACAACCTGCTATCACAGAAGAAGATCTCAACGAAACAGAAAAGAGTATTTATGCCGCCCTGGGTCTGTGGCGTAAAGACAGAGCAAGCGAAATCAACCTGCCTGAGTTTATGGTCTGTCACAACGCCACCCTGATGACTGTGGCAAAGGAAAAACCACAGGATCTCCTGGCCTTGAGCAAGATCAAGGGATTGGGCGATCAGAAGATCGCCAAGTATGGCGATGATATCGTGGCGATCTTAAATGCATTCTGACGCATAAAAAGAGACCCTCAGGGAAAAAGTAGAGACGCGATTAATCGCGTCTCTACTTTTTCCCTGAGGGTCTCTTTTACTAATGTTTAAAACAAGAGATTCTTTTGTTATGCTCTACTAGCGGAAGTATAAAGGTCCCCGGTTGCTGAGCTGTTGCACATGGTTGAGCGTTAGAAGGTCGAAGCATTAGGGGATTTAGGGGCAGACGGTACCTACCCTCTGCATTCTTCTTTCAAGGCGATGAGTTCTTCTTTGCTATTGACCACGAGCAGCGTGCCATCCTGAAGGGTTACTGTGATCGGGAATACAAACACCGGACGTGCATGCTCACCAGGATTGTTCATGTTCCAGGCGCGTGCTGCCGCTTTGATTTCTTCTTTAGTATTGACGACTACTTGTGTTCCATCAGGAAATGAAATAGTCAGCGGGAAGTTAAGCGTGAAGCAAGGTTCGCCACCTGGTCCGCCCGGACCACCTGGTCCACCCGGATTGCAAAGCGCACGGATTTCCCTGAGTTGTTCTATGGTTTCGATGGTGACGATTTCACCTGTCTCTGTGATCACCTGGAAAGGAAGGACGATGACCGGACGACCCAAACCTGATGGACCTCCATTACCATGATGACCTCCACCATGATGACCTCCATTGCCATTACCGTTGCCGTTGGCTTCAAACCAGGTGCGGATAGCTAATTTCATTTCATCATAGTTGTTGACAACAGCAGTCGTGCTGTCGGCAAACTGAAGCGTGATCGGGAATACCAGTTCGTAACACCCTGCTCTGCCAGCTCCACACTGATCTTCGATGCCCTTCGTAGATTGAAGAACAAAATTTTCTGTAGTCATGATGCTATCTTCCTCCTGGCAAGCGGTAAAAAACCCTGCAAATGCCAGCAAGGCGAAGAAGCTGATTGATTTGATAAATGCTCGGTTCATGATTCTTGTTTTTTAGATGATAAATTTCAATTTCACTAATAAGAAGGACGCATCTCGTTTTTGTACTCAATCCGGGAAAAAAACTTTTAATCGGCTTGTTGTAAAAGGATAAAAGGTGAACGCAGCTCCCGCTATTGCATCCCGGACCTATATTTCCGGTGTGTGATGTGAGGAAATTCTATTTCAAAAACACTGGGGTTTCATTTCTTACATTAACTTTAGGATGGTACTTTATTCAAAACAAACCAACTTAATATGGCCCTTTCTAAACTTACCTCTCTTACCCAGGCGCAATACCAGGCATTGACTATCACACCATTTCGGGTGACTCCTGTCAAAACGCCAAGTGGATCACCAGACACTGATGTCCAGATTACCCTCGGAGGATGGGTTGGCACTGATGTTATTGCATTTTATATCAATGACAATCCCGGTACGATGGCAAGTTTGAATCTTGACACCACTGATACCAATGCCATTGACGTAATTGTATTAACCAGC
>Ga0116176_10003884_pt1 | contig 11002 bp, 9 predicted proteins | sample AD_STIC08_MetaG_FD_89803 | JGI IMG/M metagenome (GOLD analysis project Ga0116176, IMG submission 89803) | Active sludge microbial communities of municipal wastewater-treating anaerobic digesters from USA - AD_STIC08_MetaG | ecosystem: Engineered > Bioreactor > Anaerobic > Digestate | place: USA... | reverse complement strand
CATAAGCAATTTCTTTGTAATCTCATGAGGACTCATCTTGCCCCCGTTTTTGCCAACAATAAGTGCGGCAACGCCTGCCACATGGGGGGAAGCCATACTTGTTCCGGCGGAGAAGAAGAATGAATAGTAGGGGTAGTTACCTGTTCCGCAGCTCAGGATCATGTCATAAGGGGCTCCCTCTTCACAGGCATTATCTCCTCCGGGCGCTGCTATCTCAACGAACGATCTGCCGTAATCGGTGTAGCTTGCAGGCAGGTCGAAGTTGGGTTCAGCTGATATTACCCAGCATTGCGGAGCAGTTGCCGATACCGTTATAACGTTTCTCAGTCCTCCGGGGAGTTTTATAATCGGGCCTCCTCCGTCGAAATTAGTCGAGCTGTTTCCGGCTGAGGAAACAATAACAGCTCCTTTTCTCCATGCATAATCGATTGCTCTCTGCTGGGCATGGATTATTTGCTGGATATATACTGCCGGTATTTTCTGAAGCACACCGTTTCCGTCGACATAGAAGCCGTTTTTGTTAAGTGTGGCTCCAAGGCTCATGTTTATCACGTCAGCGCCGTTTTCAGCCGCGTATAAAATTCCCTGGTTGATCCAGCTGAAATCTCCCGATCCCGAATATTCGGAAAGGACTTTCACGGCAACTATTTCCGCGTTAGGTGCCACACCGATAACACCCCATCTGTTGTCAGCGGCGGCTATGATACCTGCCACATGGGTACCGTGACTGAAGAAATTGCCATTTCTGACATAGAACTCTTCCCCGGGTACAAAGGAAGCGCTGAGTTCCACGTTGAGGTTTGGGCTAAGTTCGGGGTTGTCAGCATCAATACCTGAGTCGAGAATGAACACTCTTGCGCCTTCACCGGTGTATCCGGCGTCCCAGGCGGCCGGAGCATTTATTGCTCTCATGTTCCACAGGTACGGAAAGAAACTCTCATCATCGCCAATGCTTTCAGATCCAACTTGTCCGAGCATTCCTGCCGGTTCTATCCATCTCATCTCAAAGTCGGGAAAAACCGAAAGTACGTTGGCAAGCTTTGCGACTTTCTTCTCAAAGTTGGCTGTTGTCGGTTTGACAACCACTTGTCCGATAGCGGGCATGGAACTCACAATCTCGCCGTAAGCAGAGATCTGCTTTTCAAAACCGGCCGGAAGAGTCTCCGTTTTGGAGACCACGATGAACTTCTGGTCGATAGCTCCCGCGATAGCGGTAGTTGCTGCATCAGATACGATGCCGTTGGATGTTTCAAATTCATTTTTCTGGCATCCTATCAGGACTGCCATCACAAGTAATCCCGCGGCTATTCCGCGTAATTTTGCTCCGGAAATTAGGTTTAGTCTCATAATTGTTGAAAATTTTTTATAAATTTATTTAACAATGCACATATATCAATCTATCAAGATGCATTAGTTATCAACAATGTGATTGTTTTCCGGCAGGTTATACATTGGAATGACAAAGTACAGTCTGTTTTCGGTATCTTTATCGCAACAAGAGTTGTTTATATGCTTTCAGGTATCGGGGTAACGTTTTCCCGCGGGGGCGATAATAAACTTGTAAAAGCAGCCGTTTTATTTTATTTACCGGTTGTTTATTATGTCAGGGAGGTATCCGAAAATCCTTAACAGAGTAGGATGTGGCAGCCGAAACAAATATGAACAGTTATTATACCATTAAACCAAAACTATATTATTATGAAAAAGTTAACCTTATTGTTTATTTCTTTGTTTTGTTTCTTTTCCTTCAGCGCCAATGCTCAGATCTACGGCGGAGCTACTATCGGTCTTCAGGCGCCGAGTGGTGATTTTGGTGATTTTGCTGACATGGGCTTTGGGATCAACCTGAACGGAAAATACATGTTTAAGGAAAACATGGCAGTAGGTTTGAACCTTGGATATAACAGGTTCGCCGGAGAAATCAGTGATATGTCTTTTTCAATGATCCCTGTCACAGGTCTTTTCGAGTACCATTTCGGTGGTGATGTTGTAAAGCCTTATGTAGGGGCTGATCTTGGCATCTACAGCTTCGGGGGTAAAATTAAATACGAAGGTGTAACGGAAAGCAGCAGCGAATTGTATTTTGGCTTCGGTCCCGTTGCAGGGATTTTATACGACCTGAAAGAAAACCTGAGACTGTGCGCGAATATAAAAATGCACAATGTTTTTGAAGAAGGTGAGTCACTCACATGGTTCGGCATCAATGCCGGCGTGGTGATTCCTTTTGGCAATTAGCAATGATCAATGATCAATTAGCAATTAGCAATTAACAATTGGCAATTGGCAATTAGTTCAGGATAAGGGAGATGTGCCTTTAAAATCCCAGGATCAGCCTCACATATACATTCCGTCCGGGTTCAACGCTGATGTTGCCCCTGTTTGTCGAAAGATGGCTTGTATAACTGCGGTTGGTAATGTTTTCAATTCCTGCAAATATCTGCAGGTTTGTGTTTCCGATATTGATTGACCGCGAGTTCAGGGCCAGGTCGAGGCGCGTGTACCCGCCGGTTTCCTTTTCTCCTTCGGCGATCTTATCTTGTCCGGCTGCACCAGCCAGGATCAGTTCCGCGGAACCTATCCTGTTATGGGTATAGCGAATGCCTAGTCGTCCGTTGAGAGGCGGGATCTGGGGGAGGTTGGCGCCTGCTTCCGTATCCCTGCCGCGTACATAGGCACCTGTGCCTGTCAGGACGAAATCAGAATAGAAGTTGTACTGGAATCCAAAGTCAAAGCCATAGAGGAAAGCCTTGCTGACATTTGTGTTTACAAGAGCGGGAAGGGTATCAATAGTTCCTTCCGAGGCTCCTGTATTGATGGTATAAATGAATTGTCCCGGTGTTTCCACGATCATATTCAGGATCCTGTTTGCAAAAACATCTGCCTGAAGGTTGAATTTTTGTTTCCATACCCTTATCCCGAGATTGCCTGAATAGCCGCTTTCAGGTTCAAGTTCCGTGTTGCCGAGGCGGACATAGTTTCCCAGATCGATATATTTGAACAGTTCTTCAAGCGACGGCGCCCTGAAAGAACGGGCGAAGCTGAACGACATGTCAGTTTTTTCAGTTAGCCGGTACAGAAGGCCCGCGTTTGCGCTCCATGAAATGCTTTTGCTGCTGCCGGCATCGAAGGTTATTCTCTGGTTTGGCGGTGTATCGTTTCTCGTTCCGTTAGTTATTATGTAATCTATATCATGGCCCTCTTCATTGCTTACCTGTATAAGGTCCATTCTGCCGCCGACGATCAGTGTCATTTTCTCGTTAATCAGCTTTGTCTCGTCCTGAATGAATATCCCGGAGCTGGTAAATGTTGATTCCGGGATGGGAGTTTCACCTCTTTCAAGATTATTTGTTTTCACGACATCGCCTGCCGGATTCAGGATTTCCACTTTGATGAACTTCTGACGCTCTGTAAACAAGTTGCGCGACCATGCATCCACGCCGGCTGTCAGGGTGTTATTTCCGGAAAGCTTCCATATTCCCTGCAGTTTTCCTCCCCGCGTAAAATGGTTTCCAACCGGTGTTACAAGCTCAGGTGTTATTCGCTGATATCCCGTTGGTATTTCTTTGAGAGTCATTGTATTTGGGATCATGGCCACATCGCGCCGGATGTACTGCAGGAAGTAACTAAGTTTCAGCGACTGAAGTTTTTCTCCCGGATTAGTGATCTCGTAGGAAGCTGCCAGCAGTTGTCTTCCAATATCCGTATATGTTGCCTCGGCCGGTCCGGGAAATGCATCTCCACCCGGGATTCCCACATCGGTCGACCAGTTGTGCTGGTACTGAACACTGAACTGGTGGTTTTCAAGAGGTTTAATCCCGATTTTTGCAGTCATGTTGCTGCTTGTAAACTGGCTGTTTGGGAGGATGCCTTCAGGAGTCCGTATATCATCTGCCTTACCGTATGAGCCGCTTAGCCTTAAATACCATTTCCGCGATCCGGTATTAAGATCAGCATGGTTTATAAAAAGCTTGTTGGCTGATGAAAAAGCGGAGCTTACATTTCCCGACAGGTAACTTTTGTCGGAGAAATGACCGTCTTTGGTAATGATATTCACGATACCGCCCATTGCGCCGGTTCCATAAAGGGATGATTGTGCCCCTTTGACCACTTCCACCCTGTCGATATCATTCACATCGATCATGCTTAGCGATGCGGTGAGGTCTGTAGCAGTTTCCACGCGGTTACCGTCGATCAGGGTTACAAGACGGTTTTCGCTGAATCCCCTGATATTGATATTTGTAGCCCACACTCCGTCGTTGCCCATTGCTATTCCGGGTTCGGTTGCCAGGACGTTGGAAAGGGTAAACGATGAAAGTTTTTTGTATTTCATCGCTCCTACAACGGCTACGGGAGCAGGCAGATCCCTTGCCAGGCGGTTGACCATAAGGCTTGCAACCTCCACTTCGCCAAGGTTTACAGGACGGGGCGACAGTAGGAAATCCAGTTGCCGGTCGCTGTCCATGTCAAAGCTTCTGATTAAAGGAGCATAACCAAGCATTCTTACTTGCAGGCGATAGTTTCCGCCCGGCAGGGTGAAGAATATTCGTCCCCTGACATCCGACACCCCGGCATTGACCGCTTTGCCGTCTGTACCTGCTGAACCAATCTCAGCCACAACACCTTCCAGTGTTTTGCCTGTCACTGAGTCACGAACCACAATCTGAAGCCGGTGATTTTGGCCGAAAGAGTTCAGTGAAAAAAACAATGCAATAAAAGCATACCAAAAAGCATTTCTATTCATCTTTTATATTCTTTAGGAGTACCGATTTAATCTGAATACCTCTTAATCGGCCCAGCTGGCCGGTAAGAGAACCAATCTGATCGGTGCTTCCTTCAAGAACAAGAGAGATTATGCTTCCGCTGTTTCCGCGTGGCAGACCCTGCCGGCCGACAATGATATCGGAATGCTTTGAAATGATTTCGTTCAGATCTTGAACACTTTCGCGTGTCTGAACCAGGATGATTGCTGAACCTATTCTCTTTTCCATCAGATTACCTCCGGATTGGATTTTTATAACCCCTGCGTCCTTGAGTCTCTCCGGCGGGTTTCAATATGCCCTCCGGAGTGTTTCTCAGACCTACACGGGTCTGTTGTTAATTATTTCACAAAAGTAGCGCACAATGATAGATAAAAAAACTGACAACATCGCAGCGAAATCTGACTTTTTTATTAAAAAGCACGGGACACAGGGCACAGGGCACAGAGCACAGGGCACAGACCGCAAGACCGCAAGACCGCAAGACCGCAAGACTGCAAGACCGCAAGACACAAGCCTCAAGATCAACAAAAGAACACGCCGCTAGCCGCGTACCGCTAGCCGCGCGCCGTTTTTTAATTAAAGAAAGCAGTCGAAAAATGCTTAAAGAATTCCCTGAATGGATAGCTTTGCATCAGGAATTTGCAACATGATAAGGAAGCTGTTATATCTGGCAATAATTATTTTGCTGCTGCCTGCCTGCAGGGGAAGAAACGAAGGCGGGCATGCGGAGTTTACAATTGCAGCTCTTAAAGGACCATCGGCCATGGGTATGATCAGGCTGATCGACAGCCTTAACAGCAGCCCGGGACATCCGGTGGAGGTACAGATACTGAATGAACCCCTTCAGGTCCGCAAGATGATGCTCGACGGCACAGCCGATTTTGCCATCCTCCCCACCACCATGGCCTCCATATTGTATAACAAGGGGCTGAAATACAAGCTTATTGGAATACCCTGCTGGGGGACACTCTACCTGGCCGGCAGCGACACTCTTGTCAGCAGCTGGGAAGATCTCAGGAACAAGCGTATTTATGTTATGGCCAGGGGAATGACACCCGACGTGATGTTCAGGCATCTTCTCGGCAGAAATGGCCTTGATCCCGGCAGGGATGTCATCCTCGACTACAGTTTTCCCACTCATATCGATCTTGCCAACGCGGTTGCTGCAGGACAGGCACCGCTTGGTATCCTGTCGGAACCCCTGGCCAGTCTGGTCACCCTTAAAAACAGGGATATCCGGATTATCTTCAACCTGGAGAAAGAATGGAGCCTTAAAGAGGATATTGAAATTACCGAAACGGCTTTTCTCGGAAGGGAAAACATCCTCAGACATAAGCCTGATCTGGTTGAAAGGATCATAAAGTCCTACACTTATTCTTCCGAATGGGTGAATCGGTATCCCGACAGTGCGGCAATTCTGATTGTAAAGTACGGAATTCTTCCTGACACAGCTGTTGCAGCGCATGCCATACCCGGATCAAATCTCAGGTTTGTCAGGGCTGCCGAAAAGGAATGCGAAATAGAGGACTATCTGAATGTTTTTTATAAATTGAATCCCGATATAATAGGAGGGAAGTTACCTGATGAAAATTTTATCTACCGGTAAAAAATACATAAGTCTGGCTTCCGTGATCTTTATGCTTGTCGTATGGAAGCTGCTTGCCATGCATTTCGATTCCGCTTTTATAGTCCCTTCGCCGGAGAAGACACTTGTAACCACCCTGAAATTATTCACCGACCTCAGCTTCCTCAGGATAGTGGGCTCAACTATTGCCAGGGGACTGATTGGTTTTGCCATATCACTGGTTTTAGGGATAGGAACAGGTATTATCACGGGCATCAATGCAAATCTGGATGCCTTTCTTCGTCCGGTTCTGGTTACCATTCGTTCCGTGCCTGTAATCTCAATCATTCTTCTGGCACTCATCTGGTTTAATCCGGGACTGGTTCCTGTTTTCATAGGTATGCTCACGATGTTTCCCTTTATTGCCACCAATGTGAGCGACGGCATCAGGAGCATTGACAGGGACCTTGTCGGCATGGCCGAATTCTATAAGGTCAGCACGGACAGGATTGTTCGCGAATTATACATACCTGCCGTTATGCCCTTTATTGTGAGCGGTGCATCCAGTGCCCTGGGCATAGGGTGGAGGGCAATAATAACAGGTGAGGTTCTGAGCCAGCCGGAATTCGGGATCGGCACGATGATGCAGACTGCCCAGACATTCCTGAATATTGATGCAATTATTGCATGGACCCTCATAGCCGTGCTGATAAGTTTCGTGTTTGAGAAATCCATCAGGTGGATTGAAGGCAGGTTTATTAACTGGAGGTCCTGATTATGAAACTGGAAATAAAAGGCCTGTATAAGAAGTTCGGCAAGCTGACGCTTTTCAATGACTTCAACATTGAATTTCAGGATGGGACCATAAGCTCCATACTTGGTCCCTCGGGATGTGGCAAAACCACTTTACTTAATATTATAGGAGATATTGTAAAGGCTGACAGCGGCATTCTGACGGGTTTCAGGGAGAAGACAATCTCCTACATTTTTCAGGATGCGAGACTGTTACCCTGGAAAACGGTAGAGGAGAACATTGAATTTGTTCTTGGCAGGGATATTCCGGTCGTACGGCGGAAGGAGATAAGCGCTCAGCTGATCAGGCTTATGGAGCTTGAGGATTTTGCCGATTATTATCCGTCGAAGCTGAGTGGCGGTATGAGGCAAAGAGTCTCAATAGCGAGAGCCTTTGCATATCCTTCGGATATAATACTTATGGACGAGCCACTGAAAGGATTGGATATCAAGCTAAAATTAAACCTTATCAGGATTTTCTCACGGATGTGGCAGGCTGATAAAAGGACTGTGATCTTTGTGACTCATGATGTGGATGAAGCGCTCCTTCTTGGAAATGAAATTATAGTATTAAGTCCTGCGCCGGCAGGTATTATCCTTAAAAAGCAGGTTGACATCCCGTTTGAAAAGCGCATACTCGAATCGGATTATTTCAGGGAGCTGAAGAAAAGCCTTATAAGTGCACTGGGAAACTGAGAGAAAGGCCATTTTAGTCGATGACAGTGCTTCGGAGCAACCCGGGATCAGGCGTTTTCAATTTCCACTCCCAGTTTTTCGTATGTTTCCATTAATGCTTCCTGGTTATCCGTAATAATCAGAATTTTATCCTTATCCTTTAAAACTGTTTTTCCTGTCGGAACGAAATAATTTTCTCCCCGTTTTATAAGAACCACCAGTGTATTACCCGGAAAAGGCAAGTCCATGAGCCTGTTTCCTTTGGCAAGCATATCGGAAGTCAATTCTATTTCAGTGGTTACAGATTTTATATCATTTGACAAATCGATGTCAAAATCCTCTAATTTCTTTAACTGCCGCGGCTTTTCGCTGAGCTTAAGCCATCTCGCCACCAGGGGAAGTGAAGTACCCTGCACAAGCAGGGAGACAAGGGTGCAGAAGAACACGATATTGAAAATAAGCCTTGCATGAGGGACATCATGATAAAGCGGAATTATAGCGAAGATTATGGGAACAGCCCCGCGCAAGCCGACCCATGAAACATATACTTTGTCGCGACAGTGCATTTTACGAAACGGCAGCAGGCATAGAAAAACGGTTAAGGGGCGTGAAAAGAAGATCATAAGAAAACTTATGGCAAGTCCCGGGATGATTATAGGTACCAGTTCGTGTGGATTGACAAGCAGTCCGAGAGTTAAAAACATGATCAGCTGAAACATCCATGCAAGTCCGTCAAAAAAATTGAGGCAGGAGCGTTTATGCACGAATTTTGAATTTCCAATCACCAGTCCTCCGACATAAACTGCAAGGAAGCCGTTTCCCTTGAGGAAATAGGTAGCCGAAAAGATGAAAATACAGAACGTGACTACCAGAATGGGATACAATGAGTCATTGCCTATCTTGATATTATTGATGACCCTCACTGACAATTTTCCGAGCAAATATCCCAACAGCGCTCCGATTCCAAGTTGCAGCAGCAATTCACCTCCGGCAAGCCAGTAGTTTGGAGCTTTTTCAGCCTGTATTAATTCTATAAGGGTTATAACCATGACGTATGCCATCGGGTCATTGCTTCCGCTTTCGAGTTCCAGCAACGGGCGAAGATTGTTTTTCAGGTGCAATCCTTTTGAGCGTAGAATTGAAAACACCGATGCAGAATCAGTTGATGACATTGTCGATGCCAGCAGCAGAGATGTCAGGAACCCGATGCCTGCCGATTGCATGGTCATTCCCAGTATCCACCAGGTAAGCACTCCTGTTATAATTGCCGTTATAAAAACTCCCAATGTGGCCAGTATAACTCCCTGCGCCATCACGGGCCGGACTTCTTCGATTCTGGTATCCATTCCACCTGAAAAAAGAATTATGCATAATGCGATTGTTCCCAGACTCTGTGCAATTTGAATATTTTCAAACTGAAGTCCCAGTCCGTCGCTTCCGAACAGCATACCCACTCCCAGAAACAAAAGCAATGCAGGTACGCCGTATTTTGAACTGGCCTTACCGGCAAGAATACTCAGAAAGAACAGCGCTGACAAAACAAGTAAAACAAGCTCAATCTGAATGGTCATAATTCTTTAAAATATCTTCGTCAATACTGCATTTTTCAACGGCCCTGGAATTTATTGGCTTACCGTCCGCTTGCCTATCTGCCGGACCTTGTTAATCCTCCGGTGCCACGCGGGCCCGGGGCAACATATTCTGTCCTCAGGGATGATCTGACGGAGTTTTACCGTTAAAAAAGATTTACGAATTTACTTAAATCTGAAAAAGCTGCAAGACTGAATGAAAAAATAACAGATATTTTTTTGCCGGCCTGGCAGATAAAAGGATGATTTACAAGGATATATCAGATGTAATTTTTTCACCATCCGCAGCTGCATCCTTTCCACCTGAACAGCCAGGTCACCCGATCGTAAGCATAATGTTCAGGCTTTATAGTAATCCTTTATCACGGAATCCTTATTTTTTCCCTTACAGAAATATTATCTAACCAGATCCTGCAGTTCCCCTGATTTTGATTTCCATGACATAGATTCCGCCCATTCCTGTATGTATTTCTCAGGTATCATAAATCATCAATTTCAATTTCTTCATTAATAATGATTTTCCATTTGACGTTTATTTCACAATATTCGGTTGGTTTATTACTTTTTAACGGAATCTTTTGGAATTTACAATTATGGGTTTTTGCTTTTGAAAATAAGATATTGGCTTGCTCAGTGTGTCCCAGTTCATATTCAAGCAAATATCCCAAACGTTGTATGTTGGAAGTTGGGACATAATCAAAAAAAGATTTGTCTAATTTACCAAATTTTACGCTTTCCATTAGTTCGTAAATAACGGTACAGGCACGATTTAGTCCTCCAATTTCTTTTTGAAATGTAATTAAGTCAACAGCTGTAAGTTCAGGTTTTGAAATCATATAATCGCCATTTTCGCCCCGAATTGATTTTATCCATTTTTGCGGAATTTCTTTACGAGTAGCAATAAAATTGATTTTAACGTTTCGTTTTGAGGTGTCTCTTAAGGTTGGTAAAGAAGTGATTACAGAAAAGATTTGAGGTTTTTGATGAGCCGCCCCGTAGTGCGAGGCAGCATTTAACAAACAGACATAATACTGACGATTAAGATATTCCATCAAATCATCAATATAAAACTCGGGTGGCACAATCCCAATTAAGGAGTAACTAATAGGGATTACAGAATAGAATCCTTTAAATACAGGGAATATCTGTCCTTTTTTTATCAGAAGATTTAAATTGTTTTTTATAGTTTGTTCCGACAAATGAGAAAAATCAGCAACAAGTTTCTGGCGGGAGAATGTCGCTTTTCCTCTTTTGTAACGGTAAAGTACCCAATCTTGAAAGGTTGTTACTTCAGAATAATTCATTTTGAAATATATTGACTGCAAAGGTACTATAAATATTAGTAATATTGCAAACGAAATATGCTATTTCTTGCAAAATTGAATTATTCTCTGAAATATCTACGGATATATATACAAATTATATTAACCTCAGTAACCTACGTATTCTTTTATAATTGGCAAGTATACCAAGGGTAAGCAAAAAGTCACGCATCCTTACGCTAAATTCTGAGTTTAGGAATTAATCAGGTTAAATTAATTGATAGAATTCAGAAAATATCATAAATGACATTTTTCTTTTTGCCGTATTTAATTTTTAACTGTATCTGTTTACCTGTTATT
>Ga0116176_10003883_pt1 | contig 11004 bp, 3 predicted proteins | sample AD_STIC08_MetaG_FD_89803 | JGI IMG/M metagenome (GOLD analysis project Ga0116176, IMG submission 89803) | Active sludge microbial communities of municipal wastewater-treating anaerobic digesters from USA - AD_STIC08_MetaG | ecosystem: Engineered > Bioreactor > Anaerobic > Digestate | place: USA... | reverse complement strand
CATGGCCCCAGACAACTACCGTGGCATCAACAAATCCTATGTTTTACTGACCAAGTATAAGCGGTTCCCGGGGGTATCAATCGAGTGGGTCCGTGAGGACAGGCTTGCCATACTAGCAAACAATTCCATGTTTCCATCCCCTCCAGGGGTGTATTACATCGGGGTCGAGGAGGACCCTGACGATGCGACCCAGCTGGCCTTCTGGGTGGATCCCCTTCTCGATGTTCGTCAGGAACAGGTGGTTCCCATCGAAACCACCGCCACCCTTCAGAATGCCCCTGTAGCGGGGACCGTTCGCCTCTACGAGATGCCCTCTGGATACATGCTCGTTGAGGGGGTCAACTATACTCTGACACTCGACTCCCGGGGAAAGCCCACGGGTGAGATCATCCTTGCTCAAGCCCTGACAGGGGGCCGCTACCTGTCGGCGGACTATCGCTATCCGGGGACCACGACTGGGCCGTGGCGGATCACTCCCATGTTCGCCAACAATCAGGCAATTCCGGGATGCGTTCTGGCTTTCGGGAACCGAGCCACGAAGGGCGACCGGATGGCTGTTGTCGTCCAAGAGTACCGGCATCCGGCTTCCCTCGAGTACGGTGGCCGATGGTCCCTCAATATCGAGTTCGAAGTCACATCCCGTGACGTGTATGCTCAGCAGGAGATTGCGGACATGTCCGTGATCTACTTGTGGGGCGAGATCCGGCCCCGCCTATCCACAGAAGGTATTGAACTAATGGACATATCTATGGGGGGTGAGTCGGAAGAGGTGTACGACGAGAATGGGGACGATTATTACTACAACTCGACTTTCTCGCTGACGGTCGAGACTGAGTGGTCAGTCCAGGTCCCCTTGCCGGTATTTATTCGTCAGGTGTCCCCGCTCACTTCTGTTCAGACGAGAATCCTTGCTGGCCTCTCGGACGAAGAGGCCGCAGCTTTCCAAACAAATATCCGCACACTTGACTCCCTTGGTCTTGAGGCGGTCTCAGACCCGTTCTTCAGTGGGCGGTCAGACACTTACGAACTGATGAGGTGACCCATGCCTATCTACGAATTCCAGTGTCCGTGTGGCATCCGGTTCGAGGCCGAAGCCTCCATGAAAGACAATCAGAAGCCTCACCCATGCCCTGATTGCGGGGCACTTGCCCCTCGATGGGTTCCAAGGGATGTGGCCGGGACGTTCAACGTCAAGACGAAAGGTATGACTCCCCAGAACACTGGGATTCACTCGATGGACACTAACTGGGACCGGACAATCGGCAAGGACTCCGAGGACAAATGGATAGAGTTCGGTCGTCATTACAAGGACAAGGAAGCCTTCATGCGGGCTAACGGGGTCGGTCGGAGTGATATCTCTCGTAACCCGGATGGAACGTACCGCGTCCTCAGGCCAGAAGAGAAGGCCATCCACAAGCGGGCACTGGACATCAACGAAAAGGCTATGGAAGCCATCCGGATTACCCCCAGAACCTCTAGACCTCTTTCTCGGTAGCCTCTAAATAATCCCCACCCTGTAGTGATGACTGTCCAGGCTTGGCCCTGTTGGCAGTAAGACGAATGAAATGACGGATAAACGGATCCCTTGTGCTTTGTTTCCTGTCTTTAGACAGGTGAAACGGACGACTGAAAGGACGGACGGCAGGGGGTTGACGATGCCATCCCGGTGGCTGGACCGGGAACTGCTTGAGGTGCCAGCATGGCTTTTCCCGGCGACAACTATGCTCCTCCAGGCGTGTACACCCAGACCTTTTTCGAGCCACCGACCGCCGTTGCGCTTCAGGCTCTGAAGATCCCCGTGTTCATCGGGGAGGGCAACGAATACCTCCTTCAGCAGCAGCTGGAGGTGGTGCGTGGGTCGAGCACCACTGCGGACCAACGGATCGTCCAGGAAGACGAGACAAACCGCATGGTGGTATCGATCAATGCGTCGGGCCAGGTGATCCTCGGAGGGTATAATGGCGTTCTGGACAGGTTCCAGGTGTCTCACTACCCGATCACCTCTGGTAACGGAACAGGGGTCCCCACGACGAACCGGACGGATGTTGTGGTGACCATCAACGGCGAACCTGTGGCGGTCCGCACCGTGGACGGCGTTCGAGGGATTGTGCAGATTGCACAGCCCCCGAACCCTGGCGATGAGGTTCGCTGCTCATACTACTTCAAGAGGACAGACACTCTGATCACGGACGACGTTTCGGATCAGGTGGACCCCAATATGGCCATCGTCCGGGCGATGTTTGGCATCGGGGACGCTGATGCTCCGAATCCAACCTCCCCCGTAACCGTCCTGAACCTCCACGACGACATCCTGGACTCCCAGGGGCGCGTGCAAGTTGAGGCGAACAACGTGCTGACCCTGATCGTGGACGGGGTGACAGTTTCGATCCGTATCCCGCCTCGCAGCAACTACACGATGGCGCAGGTTGCGTCCGCGATCACCGCTGCCCGGGTCGGCACCCTGAAGGGTTCGACGTTCGTTGACAATTACGGTCGCTCGGCCCTCCAACTGAATGCTGATAACAGTCTGGTTGTACTGGAAGGAAGCGCGAATGGTGTGCTGGGTCTCGCCAAGGGGCAACAGTCACCCCGCGTGGCAACGTTCTACACGTTCCAGGGTCCCATCGTCACCGGCTCCGGTGGCGGTGTCACTGCCACCGACCCGTCGCAGGTGGTGGTCAAGGTCAACGGTATTCAGGTCATCCCAACTGCGGTGGACGGTGCCAACCGAGCCGTCACACTGCCGGTGGCCCCCGCTGCCGGTTCGACCGTGACCATCCAGTATTACTTCAACTCGTGGCAGGACACTTTTGATTACCTCGCCCACATCAACGTGAGCGAAGTGATTTCATGCGGTGATACCCCCGATTCCACGTCCTACGTCCAGGGCGCTGACTTCATCCTCCAGAACGACAAGATCATGTGGGGCACTGCGGTGACCGTGGAAAGCGGGGTCCACACGGAAGGGGCCACGTACTTTGGCACTGACCAGATCACCACTCTGCTGGTGGACAACCGGACCTTCCTGTCTGAGTGCTCAGCGGTCCTGGTCGCCGGAACTCCTAGCACGACGACATTCCAACTGCCTTTCGACCCGACCTTGGGCAACGGACGTGACACCCCGCTGGGCCAGTCCCTGTTCCAGACGGTGAGCAACAGCCGCATTGATCTTCCCGTGAATCGCCCTGACGTAGTGTGGGCGTACTGGGGATGGGATGCCCAGGATGCACTGGAGCGCGGCAGGGTGAAGGTCCTCAAGGTCGAGGGCAATATCATCACCCTGGCCGAGGCTGTTCCGGTTGGGGCTCGGGTGTTCGCCACGTTCTATTACAACACCCTAACCGACGATACCTTTACCCTGAAGTGTGGGGTTCCCGGTGCATCCGGGATTGGCACCTATACGATCACCCGCACGGGCGACATCCCCGTGTACGGGGCCACCTACTCTACTTCGTCCAAAGGTTCGTCCCTAACTGGTGTAACCATCGAGTTCCCCAGCGGGTCTGAACTGACCCCGGACGTGCATTTCGAGGGGATGAGCGGAAACGACTTCCTCGGGCCGGTCGAGGAGACCGTCACGGTGCAGTTCGCGTCCCGCCAGGCTACCCCGGCAAAGTTCACGGCCCCCGGTGCTGGCCCGTACGAATTCATCAAGGGTCAGTCCGATCACCTTCGGATGATCATCCATACCAATGATCTCGGCGCTGCTGGCCTGGATCTGGACAACCCCTCGGAGCACAATGGCGGATTCTTCGCTCATCTGGTCAGCAATGAGATTGAGTACACGAATGGCCAGACCTACGACCTCCCGACCTCTGAGGAAGTTCTGCTGACAATCGACGGGGTAGATGTTCTCGCCAAGACGAACGAGTCTCTGACCGCCCAGGACATCACGGTTTTCGCCAATGCCATTAACATTGCAGCATCCGGCAGTCAGGGTCTAGCGTCCGGGGCTGAAGCCGCTGCGAACTTGATCCGCCTGCCTGCCGCCCTTCGGTCGAACCTTACGGGCCGCTATGTCGGGTGGAAAGTGGTCATCGGTAATCACGGCCTCGGCGGTGCGGCCCCAGGTGATGAGGCCATAGTTACTGCTTACGACAGTAACCCCCTGAGCCCGACCTATGGCAAGGCTACTGTGACCCCGGCATTCTCGGGCAATATCGCCAACAACACACCTTTCTACATCTATGACCCGGCGGCTCGGTCGGCCATGGCCGGTACCACGGTATTTTCCGGCCCCGTCACCCTGGCGGCGGGCAAGCACGACCACCTGGCGGTCGGCTACCACGGCAACAACACGGCGGCGGCTTCTCTCCAGATTGTCGTGGCCAAGCCGACTGCGGTGGCAGTCGGCACTGTCACGGTTGGCGCTGTGGGTGCCGGTGACACCCTGACCATCGATGGCGGACCAGGTGGTGGTGCTGCCACTGTGTTCACTTACAATGCCGTCCCGAATCCGGCGGTTCAGACCTTCAACAACGCCGCTAGCCTGATTGCGGCTATCAACGACCCCGCATCTCAGGCCCTTCTTCAGGCATCGTTCGGATATGGCACTGAGACCATTACCGCTGCAGCCGGGACGGGCGCTGGCGAAGTAGTTCTGACCTACAGCACCACTGGTCAGCACGGCCTGGAAGTAACCATGGTGTCGAACGATGTCGTCAACCTGATCGTCTCCGGCCCTACCCTTGAGTTCCCGGCCACTGATTACGTGTTCCCCACGGTCAGTGACCTGGCTGCGGGCGTCCAGGCTGGACTGGACATCGCCATCGCGGATGCCATTGCCGGAACCCCCAACCTCGCTGGTCTCAACATCGAGTGCGAGGCGAACGCTAACAACCAGCTGGAATTCCGCATCCAGCTGCCAGGCCTGGACTCGGCAGGCTTTATCCAGTTCCTGGGCTCCACAGGTACACCGGACGACGATTTCGCCATCCTGGCTGGCCTGGATACAGCGGCGGGTGAAGGTCTCGGCCAGGCGGCCTTGTTGCAAGGCCCAGTCGCCAAGACCTATGAGTGCCCCGCGTCCGGTGCTTTGAAGCCTTACGACCGGCTGATTCTTCGGAACCGCATCCTCCCCGGTGGCGGTCCGAACTCTTCGATGAACGCCGCATCGGTGATCTCCCAGGCCGGTCTCGAGGTCAAGTCGGCTTCGATTCACTCCGGTCTGGAGATTGGCATGGTTGGCCTGGCGGAGCGCACTGCTACCGTGAAGGCCGCCACGATTGCCAGTAAGGTGTCGCTGGCTGGTGGCTTTGACTCCAATGCCGAAGTCCAGTTGACGTTCTACGACGGGACCGGATCCCGGCCCGCCAACAACGTCTTCTCATTCAATGTGGATGGTTACACGGTCAACGTGACTTTCGCATCCAGTGGCACTGGTGTTACCCGTCCACTGGGTCCGGCAACTCTGGCCGGTAGTAACTCTGTCATCGACCAGATTCAGGACGCCCTGGCCGCAGTGGCGGGTGCCCCGTTCGGCACCCGTGCGCAGATTTATAACGCCCGGATGGTCCGTCAGGAAGGCTGTGGCATCCGAATCACCGGTCTGGCCTACGACACAACGGCGCAGGTTACTATCGGCTCCGGTTCGGCTAACAGCACTTTGGGTTTCTCGTCGGGCAACACAGCTAGGCGGACCACGGTCCCGGCGAAGGTGCTGGCCTCGGCCCTAAACGCCAACCGCTACGCCACGACGTTCCTGGGCTACATGACGGACTTCACAGCAACCCAGGCCAGCCGATTCGCCACCTACGGATTCGCGTCCATCCAGACGGACGTGACTGGTCTCGAGTACCTTTATGTCCAGGACGCTCCAGTCCTGGTTTCTGGTCTCGGTGCCGCGTCGTCACTGTCGTTCGCGGACCCGTCCCCCAATGTTGCCAATGCTTTGAACCATGGCACTCTGATCGGGATCGTGGCCGGGGATGGGGCGACCGGCGAGGCAGCGGTCAACGGGTTCTTTGTGACATCCAATGTCGCCAACGGGTCCGGGTCGATCAACTCGTCGATCCTGAACAACGGAACGGGCCAGGACGGTATTGTGGGCCAGACCTATCGGGACGCTGTGACGGGCCTGACATTCACCATCCTGCCGCGTGGGTTCCACGACAACCCGACTGGGCCGTGGATCGCTTACCCGACCGGACCTAATGCGACGTTCCGGTTCACCGTGAGCACGACGTTCAAGACAAACGCCAATATCCCGCACCTCGCCATCAACGGTGTCGAGATGAAGGTGGCAAACACCGTGGGTGTGGCGGCTGGGGACTCGGCCGTGGTCACGACGTTCGAGCGCGGCGGCAACGAACCGGCCATTGGGGACCTCTACTACGTCTCCTACTACTATCGGAAGCAGGACTTCACGACTGGCTTCTATCGTAGCCTGGCGGCCATCGAACAGGCTTTCGGTCCCGCTACTCCAGACAGCCCCCTGTCCCTGGCGGCGTACCTAGCAATCATCAACGGCGCGGTGGTGGTCGGCTTGAAACAGGTTCCCCGTGAGGCCGGGTCCAACTATGGATCTCTCAACGATTACCGGGACGCGATCACCGAACTGGAAGGGGTTCTTCCCGGCCAGATCAAACCCGATATGATCACACCATTGAGGGGCGATTCAACCCAATTGTTCCAATTGCTCAAGAAGAGCAATGAGATCCAGTCTTCGATCCGTTATCGGTCGGAACGGACTTCGATCATTGGCATGGCCGCCGGGTCGCTTCCGGTCGCGGCGGGCAACCTGGCCCAGTCTCTATCCTCGGCCCGGATGCGTCTTGTGTACCCGGATCAGGCCCTGATCTCCATCCAGGATGCTGCCGGTATCACTAAAGACTATTTCGTTGATGGTCCGTACCTGGCCGCCGCCCTGACCGGATCGGTGGTATCCCCGAACCTGGACGTGGCAACTCCGTGGACCGGTCGCCGTCTCGTTGGATTCACCCAGCTGGGCCGTCGTCTCGACGCAGTGGAGCAGAACCAACTGGCCGTCAAGGGCATCACGGTCCTCGAGGATCAGCCCCCGTTCATTCGGGTGCGTCACGGACTCACGACCGACATGTCTAACATCCTGACCAAGCTGCCGACTGTCACACTGATTTCGGACTACGTGCAGCAACAGGCCAGAAAAACTCTGGAACGGTTTGTTGGAATCAAGTCCCTGCCTACCGTCTTGTCCCAGATCGAGAGCAGCATGGCTACGATGCTTCGGTCCCTGGTCACGGCGCAGATCATCACGGCATACACGGGGGTCAAAGCGAATATGTCCCCGGATGATCCTACGGTGGCAGAGGTCCAGGCCTATTATTCGCCTGTATTCCCGTTGCTCTATCTCGTGGTGACGTTCCACCTCCGGTCCTCTCTGTAATGTGAATGGCCCCGCCCCCAGTCGACTGGGGGCGGGGCCAGACAGAGGGGCGGTCCTGAGGGTAACACCCTTCAGACTCCAGGATCTTCGCTCAGGTCATCGCCAAGTTCCCCGCCGCATCGTTCAAGTCCTACCCCCATAATCGTTGACTACGTGCATTTTCTTTTCCACACTGATTGACAGTGGCATTTCCCCGGGTATTATCTGATGACTAGGGGGTGCCACATGACACTCCAGCAGATTTCCGAGAAGACGGGAGTGACCCCCCCGGACGATCCGGTACTGGACAAGTATCGGCCTTCTCCCGGTGGGGGCACGGGGCCAGCGTGACCCTTACACGGACGTTCACCTGTCCCTCATCAAGCAGATCACTGACCTTCAGGCCGCTGGGGAGACCCTGGACGCGATCAGGGTGATTCTCGCCACCACACCGGTCTCCAGACCTCTGACCACGACCTGGCAGATTCCGGAACACGTCCAGTACCGGGAGTTCGTTCTGGATCGAGACGTGAGAGTTCAGGTTCAGGCAGATGCCACTGTTTCCAGGATGCGCCGGATAGTACGGGCACTGGGAAAATTCTCTCGTGCCCTCAATGAACAGGCTGATGAGTAAAAAAGAGGAACCCCCAATGCCCAGTTCAACCAATTTCTTCATACAAATGCTCAACACCTACGGACCGGGCTCGGGGTACAACACCCCGACAACGATCCATCCGCCGAGCAGTTGGAACACGCTCGTCAATGCCGTGACCGGGCAGGAGATCCCCCTGGCGATGCAGCACCTGTCCCTGACAGGCCACGTCAGCCCCGCCGGGGCACTCCTCCGGGCAACCCACCTGTTCCGGTGCGCCCCGGACATGGGGAGCCCCCTCGAGGCCATTTACGTGTTCATGCTTCCCCGGAACACCACTCTCCGGCGGTTCATCGTCAAGGGCGATGGGTTCGAGGTGGAGTCGAAGGTCACTCCTCGGGAGGAGGCCCGCAAAGAGTACGAAGCCGGGGTCCAGGACGGGCATCTCTCCACCCTTGCGGAAGTTGAGATGGATGGCATGGTGTCCCTGTTGGTCGGCCAGGTCCAGCCCGACGAGACCATCACGGTCATCGTCGAGGTGTTCTCGGGCGTGGAGGTGTCGGACGGGCACTACCGGTTCCGGTTCCCCTTCACACTGGCCCCCAATTACCACGCCCAGGCCAAGATGATCCCGACTGCCACCGGGGGGAAGATCGAGCTGCCGAACTCCGTGTTCGGGGACCTCGTGCTCCCCGAGTGGAAGGCGGACACCTCCGGGCTTCACCAGGTGTCGTTCAAGATCCACGTGGATGCGGGCGGGTCCATGGACTCTGTGGCATCGCCCTCGCATCGGATCCGGGTCCGTCCTCAGTCGGACGGTTCCGCCGAGGTCGAACTGTCCTCCCTGGGGGACACCCCCAACCGGGACCTCGTGCTGGATGTGATCGCCAAGGACATCGCCCCGGTGGTGTTCGCGGACCAGAAGATCGTCAGCCGAGTGGCGGACCCGGATGATCCCAAGACTCCGGACAAGGCTCCGCGATGGACCGCTGTGATTCCTTCGTCGGTACTCCCGAAAGCGGCCAACGCCCCTCGCGAGGTCTGTTTCGTGCTGGACCGCTCGGGGTCCATGTCGGGCGAGCCCCTGGAACGGGCCAAGGTCGCCCTGCGTGCGTGTCTCTCGGCCATGATGCCGACGGACAAATTCGGCATCATCCACTTCGGGCCGGATGCCGTGGTTTTCGACAAGCACATGGTCCCGGCCACGGACGCCAACCGCAAGCGGGCTCAGCGGTGGATCGACGAGATCGAGGCCAATGGTGGAACTGAGCTGCCCAGTGCCCTCGGGGAAGCGGTGGATGTCCTCGGGGCTCCCGGTAAGGACATCTACCTTCTGACTGACGGCCAAGTGGGGGAGACGGGTCCGATCATCGAGCAGTGCGCGGCGTCCGGCACCCGGATCCACGTCATGGGGATCGGGTCGGCATCCCAGGATCGGTTTCTCGCCTCCCTGTCCCGCCGGACGGGTGGGGTCCAGAAGATGATTGGGATCTTCGAGGACGTGGCTTCGTCCGGTCTCGAGATGTTCAACGCCATCCGCCAGCCGGTCCAGGCCGATGTGAAGGCCACCGTGAATCTAGACGCGGGCGGCTCTCAGACCCACGACATCGGGACCGTGTGGGACGGTAGGAGTATCGTCGTCACGGACAATGGGGAGTCCGGTGACCAAATGCCGGTCACGGTCGAGTTCACCTGGAACGGCGGCAGTTGCAAGGTGGACCTCCCGATCAAGCGGGCAACCCCCAACGGCCTGTCCGCCCTCCTGTGGGCCGGACGCCAGGTGGAGGACCTCGAGTCACAGCTGGACATAACCAAGGCTGGACCCGCTTTCAAGATCATCGAGGCCGAGCTCAAGGACATCTCGGCGGCCTATGGGTTGGCGAGCCGTGTGATGTCCCTGGTGGCCGTCACCCACCGTCCGGGGGACCAGGTGAAAGAAGTCATCCAGCAGGTGGTCCCAGTCGGCACCCCCGAAGGAATGGCAATGTTCGGTGGGGGGCTGACTCGGGGGACATACTGCAGCCTGGGGTCTTTCTACAGCACGGGGTCCACTACCTTTAACATGTCGGCCAGCAACAACATGACCTACACGGTCCACAACGCGGCTTCCGACACCGGTTTCCTCATCAAGGACCGCGACGACGATTACGTGGACACCCTGGACTCGAGCAACCTCTCGTGGAAGTCCGTCAAACACAAGTCTGCCGTCCGGTGCTTCGCCAACGCCCCTGTTCCGAAGGCCTCGGCTGTGTTTGACCTCATCCTCGAGGCCGGAGACATCGAGGCGGACGGGGGGCTCCCGGGCAAGACAAACGTGGAGCGGTTCTTCAAGACCGCGTTCCTGGCCCTCGCCATGCTCAAGGCGGACGGCGAGCGTTCCGGGGCACCCCTGTTCACCGCCCACCTGAAGCGCATAGCAACGTTTCTCGAGTCCTTCGTCCAGGAGTTCTCGAACACTCCCAAGGCGGCCGACACCATCAAGGTTCTCGTCAAGGCCCTGCGTGACCGCAAGCCGATCAACGGGGACTGGCAGAAGGAATACCTCGGGTACAAGGGCGACGACAAGGCCGCATGGAACGTCCTCACCGCTGCCCGGTAGCCTATCTATTTCGACAACTTGATAGGGCCTGAACATGGCCCCCGCCCTATCGTGGACCTGGCAGTCGGGTAAACTGCCTATAATCTGCGAGGGGTGAAGGTCTGGGTTCCTTGCTTGCGGAGGCCTTTTCATGGCTAACACCGACAATGCCCCCGGCAGCGGCGCACAAACGGGCGGAACGTCGTACATCTACGACTTCGGCACGAGCCCTAACACCCGTACCGCTGTCAACCAGAAGGTGCGCATCCTGACTCCGCACTACGGGGATGTTCAAGCCCTCCATCAGGTGGGGGTGATCTCCGAGTTCGGACCCAACCAGAACCGCACCATCGACGAAGTGCGCGGTATTGGGTTCGGGGATAAGATCGCGGAACTGGTGCCTAGCATCACCACTGCGGCCAAGTCATCGTTCAACCGGGCTCTTCTCTACTTATGTAACCTGTGGCAGGCGGCGGGCTACGCATCCGGTGT
>Ga0116176_10003881_pt1 | contig 11007 bp, 10 predicted proteins | sample AD_STIC08_MetaG_FD_89803 | JGI IMG/M metagenome (GOLD analysis project Ga0116176, IMG submission 89803) | Active sludge microbial communities of municipal wastewater-treating anaerobic digesters from USA - AD_STIC08_MetaG | ecosystem: Engineered > Bioreactor > Anaerobic > Digestate | place: USA... | reverse complement strand
TGCGGGGCGCCGGCGGCACCACCTCGACTTCCATGTCCGACTCCAAAGAACCCACGAGCTTCTTTCGCAAGGTCGTCAAGTTCGTGGCCAATCCGACGACGGAATGGGCCGAGATCGGCACGCCCACCGAAGAGGCGCGCGAAACCGAGTACGCGAAGTCCGAGCTGAAGGCGATGGTCGAGCGCAAGCGGCGCAACGACTTCGTCCGCAAGCGCGAGTTCGACATGCTGCGCAAGGTGCGCCGCGAAGGGCTGACGAGCGAGCAGCTCGCCGCGCTCGGCGGCTCGTCGCGGCTCGACGACTCGGAAGCCAAGATGGCCGAGAGCGGCGCCAAGCAGGAGTCCGGCGTCAAGGCCAAGATCGACGAGATCGAGCAACAGATGGTGGGCGATGGCGGCTTCTCGGGCAGCCAGCGGCGCACGCCCGAGTTCTACAACGCCCCGACACAGCCGGTGCCGATGTCGCCACCCGCCGCGCCCGCCTTGCCGCAGTTGCCGGTGCTCGACGCGCAGGTCGACGACTTCTTCGTGACGCCCGAGCGCACGGCCAGCCCGACGCCGGCGCGCGCCGGCGCGCAGCCCCTGAAGCTGGACTCGCGTGCCGCGGAGCTCGTCAGCCCGTTCGCCGTCGAGGTCAGCGAGGTCGCCCACGACCCCGAGCTCGACGAGGCGGTGATCGCGTTCGCGAACGCCGACTTCGAGCAGTGCGAGCATGCGATCACCGCGATGACCGGCCAGGGCGCCCCCCGCGCCGAGCACGCCGAGACCTGGCTGGTGCTGTTCGACCTGTACCGCGCCATCGGCCAGCAGCACAAGTTCGAGAGCCTGGCCCTCGACTACGCTCAGCAGTTCGGCTGGTCGGCGCCGCAGTGGTACTCGATGCCGCGCCAGGTGGCCGAGGCGGTGGTCGACGACAAGCCCCGCGGGGCGTCGCGCCCCGACGGACAGGTCGGCTGGGTCTGCCCCGACGTGCTCGACGCCGACGCGGTCGCCCGGCTGGCGTCGCTGTGCCTGCAGATGCCGCTGCCCTGGGTGTTCGACTGGTCGGGCCTGCGCCTGGTCGAGACCGAGGCCTGCACGCGGCTGTCGGAACTCTTCCAGAGCTGGATCCCGCAGAAGCTCGACATGCACTGGCTCGGCGGCGAACAGCTGTTCGCGGTGCTGCTGGACATGTCGCCCACCGGCGTACGCGACGTCGACCCCGCGTTCTGGCGCCTGCGCCTGGACGCCCTGCGCCTGGCGAACCGGGTCGACCAGTTCGACGAGACCGCGATCGACTACTGCGTCACCTACGAGGTGTCTCCGCCGTCGTGGGAGCCGGCGAGCTGCCGCGTGCGCGTCAGCGGCGCCTTGCGCAACACCACCTCGTCGCCGATGTCCGTGGTCAGCGACGTCTCCACCAGCTTCGTCGAGTCGCAGCTCACCGACCACGTCGGCCAGGTCGAGGTGGCCACCGTCGAGCTGTCGGGGCAGCTCGTCGGCGACATCGGCGCCACGCTGAAGAAGCTCGACGGCGAACTGGGGGCGGCGACCATCGTCAACGTGTCGTGCCAGCGCCTGATCCGCGTCGACTTCATCGCCGCGGGCGACCTGCTGAACTGGGTGCTGTCCAAGCGCACCGAGAACCGCGCGGTCAACTTCGTCGACGCGCACCGCCTGGTGGCACTGTTCTTCGGCGCGATGGGCATCAACGAGCACGCCCGCGTGAAGGTTCGAACGGTCTGAACCCGGACGCCGCGGGGCGGGCGCAGAATCGCGCCGTCCCCGGGGCGCGCCACGCGCGGCCCCGGTCCTTGAATCGGCGCCTCGCGCCTGCATCTTCGACCCCATGGAAAACTTCCACGGCACGACCATCGTCAGCGTGCGCCGCGGCAACGTCGTCGCGCTCGGCGGCGACGGCCAGGTGACGCTCGGCAACATCGTCGTCAAGGCCACCGCCCGCAAGGTCCGCAAGCTCTACCGCGACCAGGTCCTGGCCGGTTTCGCCGGCGCCACCGCCGATGCCTTCACGCTGTTCGAACGCTTCGAGTCCAAGCTCGAGAAGCACCAGGGCCACCTGGTGCGCGCCGCCATCGAGCTGACCAAGGACTGGCGCACCGACCGCGTGCTGCGCCGCCTGGAGGCGATGCTCGCGGTGGCCGACAAGGAGGCCTCGCTGATCATCACCGGCAACGGCGACGTGCTCGAGCCCGAGCACGGCATCGTCGCCATCGGATCGGGCGGCGCCTATGCGCAGGCCGCGGCGCGCGCCTTGCTGCAGCACACCGAGTTGCCGCCGGCAGAGATCGTCAAGAAATCGCTCGAGATCGCCGGCGACCTGTGCATCTACACGAACCAGAACCACACGATCGAGACGCTCGGCTGACATGAAATCATCGATGACCCCGCAGGAGATCGTCTCCGAGCTCGATCGCCACATCGTCGGCCAGGCCGACGCGAAGCGCGCCGTCGCGATCGCGCTGCGCAACCGCTGGCGCCGCCAGCAGGTCGACGAGAAGATGCGCGGCGAGATCACGCCGAAGAACATCCTGATGATCGGCCCGACCGGCGTGGGCAAGACCGAGATCGCGCGCCGTCTGGCGCGGCTGGCCGACGCGCCCTTCATCAAGGTCGAGGCGACCAAGTTCACCGAGGTCGGCTACGTCGGCAAGGACGTCGACTCGATCGTGCGCGACCTCGTCGACATGGCCGTCAAGCAGGAGCGCGAAGCGGCAATGAAGCGCCAGCGCGCGCGCGCCGAAGACGCCGCCGAGGACCGCATCCTCGACATCCTGGTGCCGCCGCCGCGCTCGGACTTCGGCCTGGAGCCGGAGGCGAGCCCCGAAAGCACCGCCCGCCAGGTGATGCGCAAGCGGCTGCGCGAGGGCGCGCTCGACGACAAGGAGATCGAGGTCGACCTCGCCGAGGCGCGCCCGGCGCTGGAGATCATGGGGCCGCAGGGCATGGAGGAAATGGCCGAGCAGCTCAAGGGCATGTTCGCCAACCTCGGCCAGACCAAGCGCAAGACGCGTCAGGTCCGGATCGGCGAGGCGCTGAAGCTGCTGATCGACGAGGAGGCGGCACGCCTGGTCAACGCCGACGAGGTCAAGACCGCGGCGCTGGCGAATGCCGAGCAGAACGGCATCGTCTTCATCGACGAGATCGACAAGGTCGCCTCGCGCGGCGAGCATGCCGGCGCCGACGTCTCGCGCCAGGGCGTGCAGCGCGACCTGCTGCCGCTGGTGGAGGGCACGACGGTGAACACCAAGCACGGCATGGTCAAGACCGACCACATCCTGTTCATCGCCTCGGGCGCCTTCCACCTGAGCAAGCCCAGCGACCTGATCCCGGAACTGCAGGGCCGGTTCCCGATCCGCGTCGAGCTGGGTTCGCTGTCGGTCGACGACTTCGAGGCGATCCTGACGCAGACCCATGCCAGCCTGGTCAAGCAGTACCAGGCCTTGCTGGCCACCGAGGGCGTGACGCTCGAGCTGACGCCCGAAGCGATCCGGCGCCTGGCGCAGATCGCCTGCGACGTGAACGAGCGCACCGAGAACATCGGTGCGCGCCGGCTGTCGACGGTGATGGAGCGGCTGCTCGACGAGGTCAGCTTCGACGCGCCGAACCTGGGCGGCCAGACGGTCACGCTCGACGCCGCGGCCGTCGACGCGCGGCTCGGCGAGCTCTCGCACAACGAGGACCTGTCGCGCTACATCCTCTGAGCCGGACCGGGCGTGCCGCGGTCGATAATCGTCCGGCCGTCCTGCCCGACGCGGGCCGGCGTGCCGGCATGAACCTCACCCAGCTCACCACCTTCATCCGCGTCGCGGAGATGGGCAGCTTCAGCAAGGCGGCGATCGAGCTCGACATCGCCCAGCCAGCGCTCAGCCGCCAGGTGCGACTGCTCGAGACCGACCTGCGCACGACGCTGCTGCAGCGCACCGGGCGCGGCGTGGTGCTCACCGACGCCGGCAAGCGCCTGTACGAACACAGCGTGGGCATCCTGCAACTGGTGGCGCATGCGCGCGAAGACCTCGAGGCCGCGCGCGACGAGCCCACCGGCCGCATCGTCGTCGGCCTGCCGCCGAGCATGGGGCGCGTGCTGACGCTGCCGCTGGTCGACGAGTTCCGGCGCGTGCTGCCGAAGGCGCGCCTGGCCATCGTCGAGGGCCTGTCGGCGCACCTCGTCGAGTGGATCTCCACCGGCCGCGTCGACCTCGGCCTGGTCCACAACCCCGGCGCCAACCCGGCGATCGAGTCGACGCCGGTGCTCGACGAGCCCTTGTGCCTGGTCAGCCCCGCCGGCAAGGGGCGTCGCGGGGCGGCGCGCCCGGCCCCGCCGCTGGCTTTCGCCGAGCTGCCGGCCTACCCGCTGATCGTGCCCGAGCACACCCATGCGATCCGCAAGCTGCTCGACACGCAGGCGGCGCTGGCCGCAATGAAGCTGAACATCGCCTACGAGGTGTCGAGCGTGCAGTCGATCCTCGACCTCGTGCGCCACGGCCACGGCCATGCGGTGCTGGCGCGCAGCGCGGTGCTGGTGTCCGACCAGCCGCGCGACTTCGAGGTGCGGCCGCTGGCCGACGCGGCGCTCAAGAGCACGCTGTGCCTGGCGGTGTCGGCGCACAAGCCGGCCACGCCGCTGCAGAAGCAGGCCGTGCGCCTGCTGCGCGAGCTGCTGCTGGCGCGCGTCGCCCAGCCGGCCCTGGCGCCGACCTGACCCGGGGTGGCGGCGCGCGCCGCCGCGGCGAGCCATAGCGGATTGCGATAACTGCTAGCACAGGCCCTCCATTGCCGGAGGGCCCCACGCTCGCCAGAATCGCCGCATTCCCACCCTGCCCTGCGCCCCGCAGCCCCACGACATGAGCACGACGATCACCGGCATCTCGTCGATGGCCACCCGCCCGGTGCTGGCGGACCTGGCGGCCGCGTACCGGGCGCGCACCGGCGTCGAGGTGGCGATCGAGTCGGTCGGCGGCGTCGACGCCGCCCGGCGCGTGCTGGCCGGCGAGGCCTTCGACGTCGTCGTGCTGGCCTCCGACGCCATCGCCAGACTCGCCGCGGCCGGCCGCGTGATCGCGGGCAGCGAGGCCGCCCTGGTGCACTCGGGCGTGGCGGTCGCGGTGCGCGCCGGCGCCGCGCTGCCCGACCTCGGCTCGGAAGACGCCGTCCGCGCCGCCGTGCTGGCCGCACGCAGCCTGAGCTACTCGACCGGACCGAGCGGCGTGCAGCTCGCCCGGCTGTTCGAGCGCTGGGGCATCGCCGACCAGATCGCCAGCCGCATCGTCCAGGCGCCGCCGGGCGTGCCGGTGGGCAGCCTGGTGGCCCGCGGCGAGGTCGATCTCGGCTTCCAGCAGCTCAGCGAGCTGCTGCCCCTGCCGGGCATCGAGATCATCGGCCCGCTGCCGCCGGCGGTCCAGATCACGACGACCTTCACGGCGGCCGTCTGCACGGCCGCGGCGCAGCCCGACGCGGCACGCGCGCTGCTCGCCTTCCTGCAATCGCCCGAGGCGGCCGAGGCCAAGCGCCGCCACGGCATGGACCCGGCCTGACCCGACAACCCTGTAGAGAGACGCACACCATGATCATCGACTGCCACGGCCACTACACGACCGCCCCGAAGGCGCTGGAAACCTGGCGCAACCAGCAGATCGCCGGCATCAAGGACCCGGCGCTCGCGCCCAAGGTCGCCGACCTGAAGATCAGCGACGACGAACTGCGCGAGACCATCGAGGCCAACCAGTTGCGCCTGATGAACGAACGCGGCTCCGACCTGACGATCTTCAGCCCGCGCGCCAGCTTCATGGCGCACCACATCGGCGACTTCGAGGTGTCGTCGACCTGGGCGGCGATCTGCAACGAACTGTGCTTCCGCGTGAGCCAGCTCTTTCCCGACCGCTTCATCCCCGCGGCGATGCTGCCGCAGTCGCCCGGCGTCGACCCGGCGAGCTGCATCCCCGAGCTGGTGAAGTGCGTCGAGCAGTACGGCAACGTCGGCATCAACCTGAACCCCGACCCGTCGGGCGGCCACTGGACCAGCCCGCCGCTGTCCGACCGCCACTGGTACCCGATCTACGAGAAGATGGTCGAGTACGACATCCCGGCGATGGTGCACGTCAGCACGAGCTGCAACGCCTGCTTCCACACCACCGGGGCGCACTACCTGAACGCCGACACGACGGCCTTCATGCAGTGCCTGACGTCCGACCTGTTCAAGGACTTCCCGACGCTGCGCTTCATCATCCCGCACGGCGGCGGCGCGGTGCCCTACCACTGGGGGCGCTTCCGCGGCCTGGCGCAGGAGCTGAAGAAGCCGCTGCTCAAGGACCACCTGCTGAACAACATCTTCTTCGACACCTGCGTGTACCACCAGCCGGGCATCGACCTGCTGACCAAGGTGATCCCGGTGGACAACATCCTGTTCGCCAGCGAGATGATCGGCGCGGTGCGCGGCATCGACCCCGAGACCGGCCACTACTACGACGACACCAAGCGCTACATCGAGGCCTCGACCATCGTCGTCGGCGACGACCGCCACAAGATCTACGAAGGCAACGCGCGGCGCGTGTTTCCGCGGCTCGACGCCGCTCTCAAAGCCCAGGGGAAGTGACCATGTTCGAACTCGGAGTCGTCTACCGCAACATCCGCCGCGCCGAGCGCGAGGCCGCCGACGGCCTGGCCGCGCTGGGCTCGGCCACGGTGCACGAGGCCATGGGCCGCGTCGGCCTGCTCAAGCCCTACATGCGGCCGATCTACCCCGGCGCGCAGGTCTCGGGCACGGCCGTCACCGTCCTGCTGCAGCCCGGCGACAACTGGATGATGCACGTCGCGGCCGAGCAGATCCTGCCCGGCGACATCGTCGTCGCGGCGGTCACCGCGGAGTGCAGCGACGGCTACTTCGGCGACCTGCTGGCCACCTCGTTCCAGGCGCGCGGTGCGCGCGCGCTGATCATCGACGCCGGCGTGCGCGACGTGCGCGAACTGCAGCGCATGAACTTCCCGGTCTGGAGCAAGGCGATCTCGAGCAAGGGCACGATCAAGGCCACGCTCGGCTCGGTGAACATCCCCGTGGTCTGCGCCGGCATGCTGGTGACGCCGGGCGACGTGATCGTGGCCGACGACGACGGCGTCGTCTGCGTGCCGTCGGCCCTGGCCGCCAGGACGCTCGAGGCGGCGCGCAAGCGCGAGAGCTTCGAGGGCGAGAAGCGGGCCAAGCTGGCCTCGGGCGTGCTCGGGCTGGACATGTACAAGATGCGCGAGCCGCTCGAGAAGGCCGGCCTGAAGTACATCGACTGACCGGCACGTCCGCCCCGACCATGAACCCGACCGCTCCCCGTCGCATCGGCCTCGTCGGCTATGGCGAGGTCGGCCGCATCCTCGCGGAAGACCTGCGCGCACAGGGCGCGTCGGTCTGCGCCTTCGACCTCCAGCTCGACGGCGAGGCCGGCCACGTCGTGCGCGAACACGCGGCGGCGCACGGCGTGGCCGTGTCCGCTTCGCACGCGGCGTTGGCCGCGCAGTCCGACCTGGTCGTCTCGGCGGTCACCGCGAGCCAGGCCGTGCCGGTGGCGCAGGCCTGCGCCGGGGCGCTGCCGGCAGGCGCGTTCTTCCTCGACCTGAACTCGGCGTCGCCGGGAGCCAAGCAGCGCGCCGCGGCGATCGTCGACGCCGCGGGCGGCCGCTACGTCGAAGGCGCGGTGATGACCTCGGTGCCGCCCTACCGCCTGAAGGTGCCGATGCTGCTCGGCGGCGCCCACGCCGCGGCGCTGGCGCCCGTGCTGGACGCGCTGGGTTTCGCCGCCCGGGTGCACAGCCCCACGCTGGGCGTGGCCTCGGCCACCAAGATGTGCCGCAGCGTGATGATCAAGGGCCTGGAGGCGATGGTCATCGAGAGCTACACCGCGGCGCGCGCCTACGGCGTCGAGGACGCGGTGCTCGCGTCGCTGGCCGAGACCTTCCCGGGCATCGACTGGGAGCGGCAGGGCGCGTACTTCTTCCAGCGCGTCATCGAGCACGGCCGGCGTCGCAGCGAGGAAATGCGCGAGGTCGCGCAGACCGTGCGCGAGGCCGGCCTGACACCGTGGTCGGCGCAAGGCACGGCCGAGCGCCAGTCCTGGGTCGCCGACCTCGCGGACGCCGGCGCCTTCGGCGCGCGCGGCACGCCCGAGTTTGCCCGCAGCGCCGACTGGCGCACCGAGGCCGATCGCCTGCTCGCGATCGTCCGACACGAACACTGAACAGGAGACCCTCGACCATGGAATTCACCAAGACTCCCGGCTGGCTGGACTGGTATGCCGGCCCCTCGAAACCGCACTTCGCGCTGCCCGCCGGCGCGGTGGACGCGCACTGCCACGTCTTCGGCCCCGGCGCCGAGTTCCCCTACGCGCCGGAGCGCAAGTACACGCCCTGCGACGCGAGCAAGCAGCAGCTCTACGCGCTGCGCGACCACCTCGGCTTCGCCCGCAACGTCGTCGTGCAGGCCACCTGCCACGGCGCCGACAACCGCGCGATGGTCGATGCGCTGGTGCATTCGGGCGGCAAGGCGCGCGGCGTCGCCACCGTCAGGCGCAATGTCAGCGACGAAGACCTGCAGGCCATGCACGCCGCGGGCGTGCGCGGCGTGCGCTTCAACTTCGTCAAGCGCCTGGTCGACTTCACGCCCAAGGACGAGCTGATGGAGATCGCCTCGCGCATCGCCAGGCTCGGCTGGCACGTGGTGATCTACTTCGAGGCCGTCGACCTGCCCGAGCTGTGGGACTTCTTCACCGGCCTGCCCACCACCATCGTCGTCGACCACATGGGCCGGCCCGACGTGGGCAAGCCGGTCGACGGGCCGGAGTTCGAGCTGTTCGTGAAGTTCATGCGCGAGCACCCGAATGTCTGGAGCAAGGTCAGCTGCCCCGAGCGCCTGAGCGTCACCGGCCCGAAGGCGCTGGACGGCGAGCGCCACGCGTACCGTGACGTCGTGCCCTTCGCGAAGCGCATCGTCGACGAATTCCCGGACCGCGTGCTGTGGGGCACCGACTGGCCGCACCCGAACCTCAAGGACCACATGCCCGACGACGGCCTGCTGGTCGACTTCATCCCGCACATCGCGACCACGCCCGAGCTGCAGAAGAAGCTGCTGGTCGACAACCCGATGCGCCTGTACTGGCCGGAGGAACTCTGATGTCGCTCGACAAACCCTACCTCGACGTGCCCGGCACGACGATCTTCGACGCCGAACAGTCGCGCAAGGGCTACTGGCTGAACCAGTTCTGCATGTCGCTGATGAAGGCCGAGAACCGGGCGCGCTTCAAGGCCGGCGAGCGCGCCTACCTCGACGAGTGGGCGATGACCGAGGAACAGAAGCAGGCCGTGCTGGCCCGCGACCTGAACCGCTGCATCGCGCTGGGCGGCAACATCTACTTCCTGGCCAAGATCGGCGCGACCGACGGCAAGAGCTTCCAGCAGATGGCCGGCAGCATGACGGGCATGACCGAGGACGAGTACCGCGCGATGATGCTCGCCGGCGGGCGTTCGGTCGAAGGCAACCGCCGCCTCGGCGAGGACGGCGACGCGCAACCGCAGCACCAGCCGCAAGGCGCGGCCGGCAAGAAGGCAACGAACTGACATGGCCAAGATCACCGCTTCCGTCTACACCTCGCACGTGCCGGCCATCGGCGCCGCGATCGACCTCGGCAAGACGACCGAGCCCTACTGGGTGCCGCTGTTCAAGGGCTACGAGTACTCCAAGCAGTGGATGAAGGACAACACGCCCGACGTGATCTTCCTCGTCTACAACGACCACGCGACCGCGTTCAGCCTGGAGATGATCCCGACCTTCGCGATCGGCACCGCGGCCGAGTTCACGCCGGCCGACGAGGGCTACGGCCCGCGCCCGGTGCCGAAGGTGATCGGCCACCCGGAGCTCGCCTCGCACATCGCGCAGAGCGTGATCCAGGACGACTTCGACCTGACCATCGTGAACAAGATGGACGTCGACCACGGCCTGACCGTGCCGCTGAGCCTGATGTGCGGCGAGCCGCGGGCCTGGCCCTGCCCGGTGATCCCGTTCGCGGTCAACGTGGTGCAGTACCCGGTGCCCTCGGGCCGGCGCTGCTTCATGCTCGGCCAGGCGATCCGCCGCGCGATCGAGTCCTTCGACCAGCCGCTGAAGGTGCAGATCTGGGGCACCGGCGGCATGAGCCACCAGCTGCAGGGGCCGCGCGCCGGCCTGATCAACGCCGACTGGGACAACCGCTTCCTCGACCGGCTGATCGCCGACCCCGAGGGCCTGTCGAAGGTGCCGCACATCGAGTACGTGCGCGAAGCCGGCTCGGAAGGCATCGAGCTCGTGATGTGGCTGATCGCGCGCGGCGCGATGGCCGACGTCGCCGGCGGCCCGAAGCCGACGCTCAAGCACCGCTTCTTCCACGTCCCGGCGAGCAACACCGCCGTGGGCCACCTGATCCTGGAGAACCACTGACATGAACAACAAGACGATCAAGGTCGCGCTGGTCGGCGCCGGGGCCTTCGGCATCAAGCACCTGGACGGCATCAAGAACATCGACGGCGTCGAGGTGGTCTCGGTCATCGGCCGCGAGCTGGACAAGACCAGGGAGGTGGCAGCCAAGTACGGCATCGGCCATGTCACCACCGACCTGGCCGACAGCCTGGCCCTGCCCGAAGTGGATGCCGTCATCCTGTGCACTCCCACCCAGATGCACGCCAGCCAGACCCTGGCCTGCCTGCGCGCTGGCAAGCATGTGCAGGTGGAGATTCCGCTGTGCGACGTGCTGGCCGATGGTGAAGAGGCGGTGCGTGTGGCCGAGGCCAGTGGCCTGGTGGCCATGTGCGGCCACACCCGCCGCTTCAACCCCAGCCACCAGTGGGTGCACGACAAGATCACTGCGGGTGCCTTCAACATCCAGCAGATGGATGTGCAGACCTACTTCTTCCGCCGCACCAACATGAACGCGCTGGGCCAGCCGCGCAGCTGGACCGACCACCTGCTGTGGCACCACGCCGCGCACACGGTCGACCTGTT
>Ga0116176_10003870_pt1 | contig 11021 bp, 6 predicted proteins | sample AD_STIC08_MetaG_FD_89803 | JGI IMG/M metagenome (GOLD analysis project Ga0116176, IMG submission 89803) | Active sludge microbial communities of municipal wastewater-treating anaerobic digesters from USA - AD_STIC08_MetaG | ecosystem: Engineered > Bioreactor > Anaerobic > Digestate | place: USA... | reverse complement strand
TACGCCATACCGGAAGAAGCACCCAGGCATTATATCGATATTGATCACTACGGCAAATATCCTTATGACTCCCTTCCCCGGAAATGGGAGGATGCCGTGAAAAAGTATTCCGCCGATACCCTCAACACATATGGCATCGTTCCCTGGTGGTTGCAAACCATGATGCACCGGCTCACCAATGCCTTCAAAGAAAAAAATCAGGTAAAGATTCTCCGTTACTCTGCCGAACTGGGGCATTACATCGCCGATGCACATGTTCCCCTGCACGCCTGCAGCAATCATAACGGACAATACAGCAATCAGAAAGGCATTCATGGTTTCTGGGAAAGCCGTATACCGGAATTACTGGCCGAAACAGACTGGGATCTCTTTATCGGGAAAGCCAGCTATATTAAAAACCTGCCGGATTTTTTCTGGAAAAGAATACTGGAAAGTGCCGCTGCTGCCGATACCGTTTTACAAATGGAAAAAGAACTCAGCCGCTCTTTTCCAACAGACCAGAAATATGCTTTTGAAGAAAGAAACGGAATCATCATCCGCCAGTATTCCACTGCCTTCTCACTGGCCTATGATAAAAGACTCAAAGGCATGATCGAGAGAAGAATGCGGCAATCGATTTTTGCCATTGCCTCCTGCTGGTACACCGCCTGGGTCAATGCCGGACAACCCAGTCTGGCACAACTCAGTCATACCGAACTCAGCGCAGCAGATTTGCTTGAATTTGAATCACTCAACAATGCCTGGAAGCAAGCTGCTATCAAGGGGCGGGAACATGAATAATCAGCCTCGTATTTTCCCATTCCTCCGCTCGTATTTACAACAAGCCAAATTGCTCTCTGTTTTTTCCAGCCATATAATCCTTCCACAAGAATTATTACATCCCAATCAATTTTTTACCTTTATCCTTACGACTCCTGATTTTATCAACCACTATTCCCTTTATGAAAAAATCCCTGCTGTTCCTGCTGGCATTTACCTGCACCGTCAATGCCTTTTCACAAACTGATATTTATGCGCTGATGGATAGGACGGATATCAGCATCAAAGAAGCTGAACGAATCGCCGATCTGCATTTTCAGCAGGTCGGAATGGGTCGTGGTACCGGCTACAAACAATTTCAACGCTGGTTGTATGAAAGAAAATTTCATACCGATGAAAACGGCTACTATATTCAACCTTCCGGCGACTGGAACCAATACCAGCAGTCAACCAGGCAAATGCGCAACAGCGCTACTGCTGCCAACTGGATACCCTTAGGCCCCAGCGGCTGGAACCGCACGACCAGTTGGAATCCGGGCACAGGCCGGCTCACTTATCTGGCCATTCATCCCTCCAATGAACAGGTGATCTATGTTTGCTCACCCGGAGGTGGTATCTGGAAAACCAGCAATGGTGGAGCCAGTTGGATCCCCCTGACTGATCAGAATGCTTCCTGGATGACAGCCTTTGCCATTACCATCGATCCGGTAAATACCAATATTGTTTATGCCGGTATAGCCAATAATGCCGGTGTGATCAAATCAACTGATGGGGGCAGCAACTGGACCAGCACCGGCGCCGGACCTTCCGGTACCGTTCGCAAAATCCTGATCCACCCTTCCGCAACCAATATTGTTTTTGTGGCCGCCACCAATGGTATCTGGCGTTCTGTGAATGCAGGCACCAACTGGACACAGGTACATACTGGCAGTAAGGAAGACATCGAATTTAAACCCGATGATCTGAACATCATGTATGCTTCAGGCGGAGATGTGTACCGTTCAACTGATAATGGGGTATCATGGACCCAGGTGGGAGCCGCACAAGGTATTACCAATACCGGCAGAACACTGGTAGCCGTATCTCCTGCCAATGCCAATGTAGTGTATGCTGTACAGGCAAGCGGAAGTAGTTTTGGCCGGTTGTATAAATCCACTGATGCCGGTTTAAATTTTACCACTACCGTGGTAGGCAACGCTGCCAGCGGTACCAATTATTTTGGATATGAATCAAGCGGTACCGGTACAGGCGGACAGGCAGGATATGATATGGCCATGGATATTTCACCCGTAAATGCGAATGATGTATACATCGCCGGTATCATCTGCTGGCGCTCTACCAACGGAGGAACCAGCTTCACACCATTGACCGAATGGTTTTTGCCGAACACACTTGGATATAATCATGCCGATGTACATGGACTCTTCTGGGTGAACAGTTCTTTGTATTCATTGTCTGATGGCGGTATTTATAAAAGCATTGATAATGGCGACAACTGGACCGATTTGTCTCCCGGTCTCAACATCCGCCAGTTCTACCGCATCGCCAACTCTCAGGTAAATGCCAATATTATTACCGGTGGTGCGCAGGACAATGGTTCTGTTACCAGGCAGTCTTCTGGTAACTGGGCAGACTGGCTGGGCGCCGATGGTATGGAAGGACTGGTGAGTCCGACAGATCCTTTAAAAATCTGGGGAACCAGTCAGAACGGGGCATTGTATCGTTCTGTGAACGGCGGAAATACGTACAGCGGACTCGGTCAGCCTTCTTCCGGTCAATGGGTAACCCCGCTATGGATCCATCCGACTAATGAAACCATTTTATATGGCGGCTGGACGGGAGTTTACAAATCAACCAACAGCGGTTCTACCTGGACAAATTTATCGGCAGGTACCATCAGCACTTCATTGGCAGACCTGGCCGTATCTCCTTCCAATCCCAATTATATTTATGCATCCAATGGAAGCATATTGTATGTAACCACCAATGATGGAGCTACCTGGGCAACCAGAACAGCACCGGCTACCATCAATGATATTGCGATTGATCCAACAAATCCTGATAAAATCTGGATCGCCTGCAACAGCACGAGCAACAGGGTATTAGTTTCCACAGATGCCGGTGCTACGTTCACCAATATATCTTCTACTCTTCCGGCGATTATTGCCAGAACCGTGGTGGTTGATGACCAGGTACCACGGAATATTTATGTGGGCATGAATATCGGCGTATATCACAAACTGGAATCCGATGCCGGTTGGGGTAATTATTCCGACAACCTGCCATTGGTTGCCATCAACGAACTGGAAATTCAAAAAGCAGCAGGCAAACTCAGGGTGGCCACTTATGGCAGGGGCGTATGGGAAAGTCCCCTGGCCTCCAGTTGCGCCAGTACTATACCTGTAGCAGATTTCAGTGCCAGCACCGTCACCATCTGTGCAAATCAAAGTATCATCTTTACCAATAACAGCACGAACTGCTCCAGCACGTATGCCTGGACCTTCCCGGGTGGTAGTCCGGCCAGTTCAACCGCCACTTCCCCCACGGTTACCTACAATACACCGGGAACTTATGCGGTTACACTCACCGTAACAACTCCCGGAGGCGCAGATACCAAAACAATCAGTAATTATATTACAGTTAATACCAATCTCACCCATCAGGCCAGTATCAGTTCACCCAATGCCAATATCTGTGAAGGGCAATCAGCCAGTTTTATACTGAGTAATTTGAACCCGGGAACCGCTCCGCAGATTGAATGGAGAAAGAATGGCGTACTGATTCCGGGCACTAATGGATTAACGGCGATTAACCTTTCAGGATTGGCCAATGGTGATCAGATCACTGCACAGGAAACAAGCAGTTTATCCTGTGCCAGTCCTTCTGTGATTACCACCAACAGTATCACTGTTGCCGTTTCACCCATTGTATCACATACTGTCAGCATCACGGCTTCCAAAACATCACTCTGTGCAGGTGAATCCGTAAGCTTTACCTTAAGCAATACCAATGCCGGCACAACACCGGTGATTACCTGGTACCGAAACGGATTCCCGATTGCAGGCACCAGCGGATTGACTACGATTACCATCCCGAATCCTGCGAATGGTGATATCATTAATGTAAGGGAAGAATCAAGTGCCCGTTGTGTAAATCAGTTAGCAGCGACCAGCAATTTTATTACACTCATTGTTTATCCTGTACCTCCCAAACCTTCCATCAGCCAATCGGTCGGTAACCTGATTTCTTCTGCTGCTTCCGGTAATCAATGGTTCAATCTGAGTAATCCCGTATCGGGTGCGATTAGCCAGGTTTACCGCCCGGTGGCAAATGGTACTTACCAGGTACAGGTTACACTAAACGGTTGTGTGAGTCCGGTTTCGGATCCGATAACAATGAATATTGAAGGAACGAATAAACTTTATCCGGTTCCAACTACCGGCAGGGTCACATTCGATTTCTATATTCCGGAAGGCGCTGCCCAATACCGGGTTGAGTTATTCAACAGTATCGGTCAATTGGTACACCAGGAAGATGGATCCGGCCAGCCCGGATTGAACCGCATCAATTACCAGTGGGAAAAACTGGCTGCCGGTATCTATACTTTCCGGATGACTGTAGGTGGCACGCAGTACAAAAAGCGATTACTGGTTCAATAAGAATGGTTTAAATCATCCGAAGCCCCGCCCGATGCGGGGCTTTTTTAGTTCCCGCTATGCCTCGGTATTTTAGTACTTTTGCAGCGCAAAAACCTATGGCGGATCAATAACCCATCATGACCCTACACAATTTCAATGCAGGCCCTTCCATTTTGCCCAAAGAGGTATTTGAAGCTGCCAGCCAGTCCATTCTCAATTTCAACAATACCGGATTATCTATTCTTGAAATCGGGCACCGGACCCCTTTATTTCAACCGGTAATGGATGAGGCAAGAGCCCTTGTGAAAGAATTGATGAATCTGGATGATGATCATGAAGTGCTTTTTTTACATGGAGGCGCCACTACCCAGTTTATGCAGGTTCCCATGAACCTGCTCCAGGAAAACGGGATGGCCGCTTATACTGAAACAGGAACCTGGGCTAATAAAGCCATCAAAGAAGCCAAACTGTTTGGGCATGTGGAGATTGCCGGTTCATCTAAAGAAGATCAGTATTTCCATATCCCCCGGCAAATCAGTGTGAGTCCAACGGCTGCCTACCTCCATATTACCACCAACGAAACGATTGCTGGCACCCAGTGGCATGATTTACCATACGACTGTGGTGTTCCCCTCGTTGCAGATATGAGCAGTGATGTGTTGAGTCGTATGCTGGATTTCAACAAATTCGATATCATCTATGCCGGAGCACAAAAGAATATGGGTGCTGCCGGTGTGAACCTCGTGGTGGTTAATAAAAATGTATTGGGTAAAGCCGAACGACCCATCCCCACTATCCTCGATTACCGTAATCATATTAATGAAGGGAGTATGCTGAATACTCCACCGGTTTTTGCGATCTATGTTGTTTTACTAACCCTTCGCTGGCTCAAAGCACAGGGTGGTGTTGCTGCTATCGAAAAAAGAAATGAGGAGAAAGCTGCTTTGTTTTACGAAACACTGGACAGCCTGCCCGTTTTTAAAGGACCGGTGGCTAAGGATTCCAGAAGTAAAATGAATGCCGTATTTGTGATGGACCAGCCTGATTTGGAAAAAGAATTTCTTGACCTTTGCAAAGCCGCAGGCATGATCGGTGTAAAAGGACACCGGAGTGTGGGCGGGTTCAGGGTATCCATGTATAATGCGCTGACCATTGAAAGCGTTAAAGTACTGACCGACCTGATGAAAGATTTTGCCATCCGAAAAGGCTAAACATAAAATCATTTTCAATTTTCTCCCGATAGCTATCGGGATTTCAACTTTCAATTGTAAACAAACCATGGCCACTATCCAACCATTCCGCGCCCTTAGACCCCAGCCTGAAATTGCCGGACAACTGGCATCCCGTCCTTACGATGTACTGAACAGTGAAGAAGCAAGGGCAGAAGCAGCCGGTAACCCACTCTCCTTTCTGCATGTTACCAAATCAGAAATTGATTTGCCGGAAGACATAGATACCCATCATCAGCAGGTATATGATCAGGCAAAGCAAAACCTGCAGCGATTGATCAGTGAAGGCGTATTGTTACAGGAAAACAAACCCTGCTATTATATCTACCAGCTGATCATGAATGGCCGCAGCCAAACCGGTCTGGTTGCTGTTTCCTCCGTTCAGGATTACCAGCAAAACATTATCAAAAAGCATGAATTTACCCGGCCCGAAAAAGAAAAAGATCGCATCGATCATATGCGCACCATCGAAGCGCAAACCGGAAATGTATTTATCGCCTACCGGGATGTGATGGAGATCAATGCCATCATCAATGGCTGGAAAAATACCAATAAACCTGTCTATGATTTCACCGCCACTGATGGAATTCAACATACCATCTGGATTGTGGATCGTGATCTGGTCGTGAACTCCATCACCCGTTTATTCGAAACCCAGGTTCCATTTACCTATATCGCCGACGGGCATCATCGCGCCGCCTCCGCTGCCAAAGTAAGTAAGGAATTACCGGGCAGTGCAGCTGCAGCTTATTTTCTCACCACAGTTTTCCCCTCCAGCCAGTTGGCCATCCTGGATTATAACCGGGTGGTTAAAGACCTGAACGGATTGAAACCGGAAAAACTGCTGGCCTTGCTCCAGGATGATTTTTATATCACCCTCAGTCCGGAACCGGTAAAACCTGCCCAATTGCATGAATTTGGTATGTACCTGCAGGGTCAATGGTATATCCTTGTGGCCCGGCCCGGAACATTTACCAATGATCCGATCGGCGTACTGGATGTGACCATCCTTTCCAACAATATCCTCGAGAAACTTCTTGGTATTAAAGACCAGCGCACCGATAAAAGAATTGATTTTATCGGCGGTATCCGCGGACTGGGAGAATTGGAAAAAAGGGTAAAAAGCGGCGAAATGAAGGTGGCTTTCAGTCTTTTTCCCGTTACAATCGACCAACTCTTTGATATTGCCGATAGCGGCAATGTAATGCCCCCAAAAAGCACCTGGTTTGAACCTAAACTGAGAGACGGGCTGCTGACGCATTTACTCTGAGCCCCTCCAAATATTTGTTATTTTTGCAACAGAGACGGTCATACCATCGTCTCTGTTTTAATTTGCATTATGAATAAATTCTTGCTCCCGCTGTTTTTTGTCTTTTTTGCCCTCGTGGCTGTTGCCCAGCCCGAAGACCCCAAAAAAATGCATGAAACGGCAAAGACCTTCATGCGGACCGGCGATTTTGACAATGCCATTCTGGTCCTGATCCGTGCGCTTGAAAAAGATAAGAGCAACCTGGAAATGCAGAAAGACCTCGTGATGAGTTATTACCTGAAAAGAGACTATGCCAAGGCACTCGATGGGGTAAAAGTACTGATCGACCGGGATGATGCTGATGTAGTGACTTACCAGATTGCCGGCAATGTGTACAAAGCACTGGAAGAACCCAAGGAATGTGAGAAGGTCTACAAAAGAGGCTTGAAAAAATTTCCCAAAAGTGGTCCGCTCCTGAGTGAGTACGGTGAACTCCTTTGGTCCATGAAAGATTTTTCTGCTATCAATGTCTGGGAAGAAGGCATCAAAGTTGACCCCGCCTATAGTGGAAACTATTATAATGCTGCCAATTATTACTTCTATGCAAAGGATAAAGTATGGAGCCTGATCTATGGTGAAATCTTTATCAATATGGAAAGCCTGGGAGAAAGAGGCGCTGCCATGAAACAGCAATTACTCCAGGGCTATAAAGAAAAACTGTTTACCGAGACCGACCTCCTGAAAGGTGAAGAAAAAAACAAAAGCGAATTTGCCAAACGTTTCCTGGAAACCATCGGCAAACAGTCTTCCCTGGTGAATGCAGGTGTGAATATTGATGTACTCACAATGATACGTACCCGCTTCATCCTCGACTGGTATAATAGTAATGCCACCCGTTATCCTTTCCGGCTATTCGACTTTCACCGGCAGCTATTGTCGGAAGGTTTATTTGATGCCTATAATCACTGGCTCTTCGGTCCGGTAGAAAACCTTGCTGCCTACGACAACTGGATTAAAACACATACAGAAGAGTATAATAACTTCTCTGCCTTTCAAAAAACAAGGATTTTCAGAATGCCCCACGGGCAGTACTACCAGGTACTCTGATTTAGGAGAAAAAAATTTACCGCTGAGGCGGGGAGAACGCTGAGGCTTTCGCAGAGATATTTTGCTACGCAAAAATTGTACATTAACAGCGGGGTACAAATATTTCGAACAAAGTGAGAAATCTTGTATTTATTCCCTCTTCGTATTGAGTTGTCATTCCGAACAAAGTGAGGAAGCCTGTATTTAAGAATACTTTATTCAAAGTTCTTACCCTTCCTCCCTGGGGGGATTAAACCGCTTTTTTAGCAACTCAGTGTATTTACTTTGCGTGCTTTGCTCCTTTGCGGACTTTGTCTGCAGGACTCTGCGAGCGTGAAAAAATTAATTGGGCCCTCCGAAAGACGCTCCCCGGAGAATATACTTTCCTGCTCCCCGCTACCCCTTTTTTATTGATTGATTTTTGCTTAAATTGGCTGTTACTTCGTTTGCCCGGTCTTTATTAAATTACACAGCTATAACGATACTGCCATGACTGAACCCAGAAGATTATTTGATTGCCTGCAATACCATCTCGACAGAAAACCCCTGCCCGATATGCTGGCCGGAAAAGCAGCCGGACAATGGAAAAAGCACAGCACGGAAGAAGTGGCTGAGATCGTGAACCAGCTCAGCGCCGGTTTACTGGCACTTGGAATTGGCCCCAATGATATGTCAGTGGAAGGCAGAGATAAGGTCGCCATCCTCTCCAAGAATCGCCCGGAATGGGTGATGCTGGATCTGGCCGTTCAACAGATCGGCGCCCTGCTCACTCCGATCTATCCCACGATTAATGTAAACGAACTCGAGTTTGTACTCAATGATGCCCAGGTAAAGATTGTTTTTGTAAACGATGAGGATACTTTTCACAAAGTGATGAGTATTAAAAACCGGGTGCCTTCTTTGAAAGAAGTATTTACGTTTGAACATGTGGCCAATGGCAGGCACTGGAAAGAAGTAACAGCCCTCTCCACCCCGGAAGGTATCGCCCAAATCAAACCTATTGCAGATACCATTAAATATGAAGATGCGGTTACCATCATCTATACCTCCGGTACCACCGGTACGCCCAAGGGAGTAATGCTGAGTCACCGTAATATCCTGTCCAATGTACTCGCCTGTATCCCCTGTTTTCCTCCGGGTGAAGAAATGCGTTCATTGAGCTTTCTTCCCCTGAATCATATTTTCGAGAGAATGGTGACCTATCTGTATTTATTCAGGGGAACATCCATTTACTATGCAGAAAGCCTGGAAACCATCGGCGACAATCTCAAGGAAGTAAAACCGAATATGTTTACCACGGTTCCCCGTTTACTGGAGAAAGTATATGATAAGATCATGCAGAAAGGCAATGAGCTGAGCGGGATGAAGAAAAAACTTTTTTTCTGGGCACATGGACTGGCTGAAAAATTCGAGATCAATAAAGACCAGGGGGCCTGGTATAATTTCCAGCTGAGCCTGGCCAATAAACTTGTTTTCAGTAAATGGCGGGAAGGACTGGGAGGTGAATTGAAATGTATTGTAACCGGTGGAGCTGCTTGTCAGGTCAGACTGATCCGCATTTTTACAGCGGCCAGAATCCCCATCATGGAAGGCTATGGACTAACAGAAACCTCTCCCGTTATTTCTGTGAACCGTTACCAGGAAGATGGACGCATGTTTGGATCGGTGGGCCCGTTGATTGATGAAGTGGAAGTAAAAATTGCCGAAGACGGAGAGATCCTCAGTCGCGGACCCAATATTATGATGGGTTATTACAAGCGACCCGATTTAACGGCGGAGGTACTCACTGCGGATGGCTGGTTCCATACCGGTGATATCGGGATGTTGACGGATAATCATTTTCTAAAGATCACCGACCGGAAAAAAGAACTCTTCAAAACCAGCGGGGGTAAATATGTGGCCCCCCTGCCCATTGAAAACAAACTGAAAGAATCTCCTTTTATTGAACAGGTGATGCTGGTAGGTTCAGAAAGAAAATTTGTGGGCGCCCTGATTGTGCCTTCTTTTCCCAATCTGAAAGACTGGTGTCGTAAAAACGGAGTTGATGAGAATATGCCCCCTCAGGATATGATTCAGCAGCCACGGATCATAGAAATGTATAAAGACCTGGTGGAAAGCTTCAATAAATATTTTAACCATGTAGAGCAGGTCAAAAAATTTGAGCTATTATCACATGAATGGAGTGTAGACACAGGTGAAATGACACCCAAGTTATCATTGAAGAGAAAAGTGATTATGGAAAAATACCGGGATGCGGTGGAGCGTATCTACGGGTAGGCCTGAAATTATTTTTCTTTCTTAGCAGCGCTGTCTTTCTTACCCCGTCCAGACCACATTTTTCTCAGCAGGGAATCATAGCCCGGCTGTTGTTCTGCCGTAAAAATATTCCTGACATTTCGGAAATGATTCAGGGTAATCTTATCCAGCATCGATTGCTTTTCAAAAACACGGAGACTATACACTTCCATCAGGCTGTCGTTGAGGGCCGGGTTTTTAACCAGGTCAAAAAAGGCTCTTTTAGCAACTCTTACAGAATCAAAATAGGGCTTGACCATTTTAAAATGCTCTTCCTTCATCTTTTTGAAATCCGCCTGCTGCTGATCCGTCATCTTCAGCGTTTTCACCATTACTTCGGGTGCATCAGGACGAAAACCCTGGTTTCTTTTTTCTCCAGACTTTTTCTTATCCATTACCATAAAGGCAACCAATACCAGGTTGGTAATCAGTAACAGAACAACTGCAATCGTCAGGATTCGGGTAGTTTTCATTTTAACGCTCTTCATTTAGTTCATAAAGGCTGCTCACATCATTGATGTTGTACTCAGCAGCTATGGATTGAAGCGTTTCGGTTTCATTGACGGAAGCAGTATCCGTTCCGGTGCCGTTTTGTTTGGAGACAAGGACCGCCGCATTGATGAACATGATCAGGACCACGGCTGCCAGGGCATAAACCGGGTATAAAACCCTTTTCCGGACCATGGCAGGTTCAAAACCTTTTTCCATTCTGGCTTTGAGCCGGGTATAAAAAAATTCCGGGGCAGATGCTCTTTGCACCCCATC
>Ga0116176_10003858_pt1 | contig 11042 bp, 9 predicted proteins | sample AD_STIC08_MetaG_FD_89803 | JGI IMG/M metagenome (GOLD analysis project Ga0116176, IMG submission 89803) | Active sludge microbial communities of municipal wastewater-treating anaerobic digesters from USA - AD_STIC08_MetaG | ecosystem: Engineered > Bioreactor > Anaerobic > Digestate | place: USA... | reverse complement strand
TCTCTGGATAAGATTCTGCGTCGACAATATACTGGTTCACCCCCACGCACGTGGGGAAGACTCTCTGGATAAGATTCTGCGTCGACAATATACTGGTTCACCCCCACGCACGTGGGGAAGACTTTCCGTTTGGCAATAACGCCCCGCCAATCCATGGTTCACCCCCACGCACGTGGAGAAGACGGTATCAAACGATTCTGGGGCACGTGAGATAGCGGTTCACCCCCACGCACGTGGGGAAGACGAGAATTAACAGATGAAGAGCTTCCTTGGTAGCGGTTCACCCCCACGCACGTGGGGAAGACGGTCTTCTACGAGCCGCAACCGTTCCAGCGCGTGGTTCACCCCCACGCACGTGGGGAAGACGTAGCAACGCCATTTTCGAGTGCTCGCCATAGCGGTTCACCCCCACGCACGTGGGGAAGACGAGAATTAACAGATGAAGAGCTTCCTTGGTAGCGGTTCACCCCCACGCACGTGGGGAAGACATAAAGATGTTATTGTTGGGTGTTCTTTCTCATGGTTCACCCCCACGCACGTGGGGAAGACGAAGTTACTGACTGCCATATACTATTAGAAAACGGTTCACCCCCACGCACGTGGGGAAGACCGTATATCCCCCTTTCTTTTTCCCGATCGTTTCGGTTCACCCCCACGCACGTGCGGAAGACTGTACGGAAGAGGAAATCGCGTCGGTACTTGGCGGTTCACCCCCACGCACGTGGGGAAGACGCGGCGTATTAACTACTAACGGGAAAATAGTATGGTTCACCCCCACGCACGTGGGGAAGACGAAAAATAGGTCATTCGGAGTATGTTCACTTTTGGTTCACCCCCACGCACGTGGGGAAGACGTCTGCCGCCACAACATTCCATCGGCCGCCGTTGGTTCACCCCCACGCACGTGGGGAAGACGTTAATGCCTCACGAAGCGTTTTGTCTTGATATGGTTCACCCCCACGCACGTGGGGAAGACTTATCCTCAACAATCAATGGAAAACTAGAAAGTGGTTCACCCCCACGCACGTGGGGAAGACTATCTCCGGGAGCAACGCAGAGAGCGTCTTTGCGGTTCACCCCCACGCACGTGGGGAAGACACTCGGCAAGCCGTTGCTGCTCTCGGCGTTCTCTGGTTCACCCCCACGCACGTGGGGAAGACTTTTTGCTTTTGGTGCTATATTATAGCGTATATTGGTTCACCCCCACGCACGTGGGGAAGACTTGTGGTATACCACGATAGTTTTTTTCGGAAATGGTTCACCCCCACGCACGTGGGGAAGACAGCGTTCGCGGCAGCCACTAACCCTTCGAATATGGTTCACCCCCACGCACGTGGGGAAGACACTTCCACTATCCGCTGTTTATGAGAACTTTATTAGCTGAATGCCTTCTATGTCTTCTATCGTCCTGCTACTTTCTCCGTGTTGGCTGATCAGGTACCCTTGTTCGTTGTTGTGGGTATGAATCATTGTACAACTTCCCCTTTTCGATTTTTCGCGTACCTTATCCCACAATTTGTCGCGGACTAACGCCGATAGGTTACCCACAAAAACCCCGGCTTTTGGCTCTATCATCCAAAGAGACAGTTCTCCTCTAACGCTTTCGGGCACCCGTTCAAGTATCATTACGACCATTCTTCTCCCCCTCTCCCTCAATTATGAAGGCCCAGTTCTGCCCTCCGATTTCGTGGTTCCCGTTTTCGCGCCATAACTGCGAGGGGCTGCCGCTGATTCCTTCTTCTAAGGACGAGTCGATGATCGTATGGTCTGCTTCCGTTTCATCGCATAGTCCGATGATCCGCTCCAAATCTTGAATGATTCTCTTTAACGTTTGATGCTCCTTGAAATAGTCCCTACACCTCATTCTGACTTCTCTTTCGAGGTTCATTTCCGGCCTGGCGCAAGCTGCGAATGCGGCCGGTATGGATATGTGGGTTTTATACAGGTCGCCGATATCGTATACGAAAGATAATTGCTGGCCAAAATGGATGAACCCTAACCCCGGGGATAGCCCATAGCTGACAATCGCGGAATGGCAAATTCCATAAAGGCAGGAATTAGCCGTTGAGAGCGCACGGTTAATCGGATCCGATGCGTTCCAACTATCCCTTTGATACTGTCTGCCCCGCCACTCCACTCCGTTTTCTTTCGAGGCTTTCCGATATGCCTCTCTCACCCTGATCCCTTCCAATCCCCTGATTTGCTCGAGTGTTAAATCGGCGGGGAGCTTGTCTTCAAACCGCATTTCATAAAGAGCGCGAATCACTTTCAATCGTAGCGAGGGCACGCTGACGAGGCGAGCCTGTTTGATGAGGTTCGATGCGTTCCGGGTTTCGCCGTTCCCTTGCGCATAGTACCGCACGCCATATTCCCCTGCCCAAATGATCAAAACTCCGTTTTCTACCAATGTTTTCACGGCCGCGTGCGTAATACTTGTTCCAGGCCCAAGCATCAACACCATTAAAGCGGCGCACGGAATCTGCACTTTCCCACTTTCATCGAACGCGGAAACAGATTTCCCGTCCTGTTCGATTTTACAGCGCTCGAAATAGAGATAGGTGTAACTGTCCCGTACCTTGGGTAGCTCGCGAAGGTCTTTCATCACCGTCACCCAACGGGCGCAAGGCTTAGTAAGCCGTACCCGAAGGCTTTGCCCGGTCCGATCCCGTTTTCGACTGCTCGAAGGAATAGCGCTTTGTCCGTAATTTGTAGAATACCGGAGAACGCGCATCCCTCGCATGTTATCCGATGCTTCTCCCCATCCTTTCGCTTGTATCCGGTTTTAACGACCTTTTCTCCTATCGATAATTCTTGTAACGAGAACCCGTGATCGAAGGATTTTAGCTCGAGCCAAAAGGCTAGATCATTGTATTTCTTTATTGCGATCCGTTTCCCGTTGTTTTTTTCCCCCGAAAGCCGCGCTTCTCTCGTGCTTGTGCCTTTTTTTACGCACGGATTTGCGTGTATCAAAAAACCGTAAAGCCGGTCGGTGGACAAACTGCTGATGAACGTCGAATACTTCTTCGTTTGGAATTCATTGACTTCCCCGCCTTTTGCGAAAGAGCCCGTGGAGACGAAGTCGCGATCGGGTTCTATTTTCGATTGTATAAAAATGATATGGCCTTCTTCTGGGGCGCGCCTTTCTACCCGATAGAGTAAAGAAAGATCCGCTTTCCTATCGGACAATCCCTTCGGAAATATCTCCATAATTTTCTGGTGCAGCACGTAACAATCGCCCATCACGCGTAGGATCCGGGAAGAATCCGCGCGTATTCGCCATTGGGAGAGATACATCAGCGATCACCTATCCCTCGTTCGGAAGATTAACGCGGAAAGCTTTTTCCCCGCGCAGCCGATACAACCTCGAAGGAAACATCGGCGCGTGATCGGGCCTTGTTCTTTCGCACCTTTCATCTTCGAGAAAACATTGTAAAGTCTTCGGTGTTGTTTTCGGCTCTCTCTGCGCACCGCGCCATTTCCAAGGAATCTTTCTCAGGGCTTCTTCCAAATTCGCGTATTCTTCGGTCAGCCCTTCAAAAACGGGACGAGTGGGGACGCAGCTTTTCCTCCCGAGGTAGATCGGCCACTTCGGGTTCTGAATCGCCGCTGAGATGCTTTCGATATGGGACTTTTCCCCCTCGAGAATCACCAAGAAAGACGCGTCTTGAAGGTAATAGCGTTTCGACACGATCGTGTGGTTCCTTTGATTTCCTGCCGCGGTCCAGAGGTTTCCTTGTACCGTGTGATAGTCCATCGTGATGATGCCCGGGTTTTCTATACGGACGGCCATCTTCAATCGATCAAATAGGTTCGCGAGCTCCACGCTATCCCTTCGGTACCCTAGGGCGCACCCGATCATTCCGATCACCCCCGACTTCGTCGGCGCGCTGGCGGTGTCCCGAATATCCCATCGCGCTTTTATTCCCCAAGATTGGAGTACCCCCTCCAATCTTAACAGTAATAATGTCGCTTTCATAGCCCTCGGACCTCTTCATAGGTATTCTTTCATTTTTTCTATCAAGATATGGAAGGATTCGCATTCGGTCGTGTTATCGATTTTCATGTTTTTTGTCGTGAGCCAAAGGCTTTCCCGGCGCCGACAACCGTATTTCTTTTCGATGGTCTCTTTATAGGTTTTTAGCGCGTCTATGGCCGCCTCGCTGAGGTCTTTATCCCGACTCGGTGTGACCGGTTTTAGGAAGGCGTTCGCGTAACTTATCGGCACCTTCTGGTCTTTCACTTCCACCAAAATGGCAGCCGGTAATTGATGCGCCGCAAAGGAATTCTGTTTTCCCGTAGGCGCCGCGATGGCGAAGGCTTCGACCAGCGCGGGAATAATCTCTCTTTCGATCTCTTTCACCTCATCACGTGATGAAGAAGTGGGGGATGGCCCAAGCATGTTTTGTTCGAAACCTTCACAATCTATCGAAAAGTATTTGTAAAAACACCCCGAGGTGAATTCGACATCACCCATCATATCCGCCCCGGCGCTTTCTTTGTCCCCTCTTTTTTGAAGGTCGTCTACGGCCGTGAAAAAATCGAATTCGTGATCCATTTTGTTCACCGAAATCGCGTGGGCGACTTGTACAGATGCTTCCACATCGTGGAATGCGTCTGAGGTGGTCATCCTACCAAACAGAGCGATATCCGGCGTAATTGGTCTCCAGGATTTCAACTCTACCGATTTCTGAACTTCTTTCATCTTCGTATCTTTAAGGCTTTTGACAATGTCGTGTGCGGCGCCCTTCAGTCCGTTCGTTTGAGGATCCAAAACGAATTTTTTGAGGAAATAGTCGCCGATCGTTTTTACATCCAGATCAGTGAAAAACATCGATTGGGGCATTTCGCCGTCTTCGCTTTCCTTACCGTCTTTATTCGCCAACCCCGTGCATTTGACCTTACAGACCTCGCCTATCAAGCTCGCCTCTTCGGGCGAACACTTCCCGGTGAGTTGCTCTAACACGTATTGTCTTACGCATTCCGGAAATCGTCTGCTGCGCGTTCCAAAACCGGATTTGGCCAACGCCTCCCTCATTATTTCCGACACGCGGACGCTTCTCTTGAGACACTGACTCGAAATCCTGGCTCTCCGTACTCCCCCAAAAATACAGTCTTTCGGGCTGCCCGTGTCGTCCCGGTTTAAATTAGAAGGCGCATAGTTCTGCAGTATGTGTATCTCTATTAACATATCGATCCTCCTTATTCAGATTGCGCGATTGTCGAATCGCTGCTGTCCATTGCCCCTTGCCCGTCCTTTGATGTTTCTTATGGGTTGATCGTTTCGTAAAACGACTTCGCCCACCGAATCTGCGTGTCTTTACTGTCGTAGTTCCAGCCCAGCAAATCTTTCGTAAGCTGGTACCAATTGACACCCACTTCTTTACTCGCGGCCAATTTTACGTTTTGCCTCAAGCGAAAACGGAGTTCGCCCATTTCGAGTCCGCTCACGGAGGAAACACCGATTTTGCTGTCGAGGAGTATGGCGAATCGCCTTTCGACACTTTTGGATTGGGTTTTTTTCGACACTTTTCCCATCGTCGCGCCGAAATCCCCTTCTTCGGGGTACGGATTCAACCCGTACAGAGTGCTCACCAGATGGTAAAGCTCTTCTTGTATTTTATACAAGCCTGGTGGGCAAATTCGAACGAAGATGGGTAGCGTGTTGAGAGACTCCGGCAGAGAACACCCCGCGTTTCTTTTCAGCAGGCTGATTTCGCTTTTACGCAACCCCCACAACCTCTCGACGAAGCCTTCTATTTGGTCGTTTACTCCATTCATACGGTCACCCCCTTTTGTTCGTTCTCTGAATAAACCTTAAAAAGCCGTTGGAAATTGCCCCAAAAAACCTGGCGCGCTTCCGCTTGACGCATCAAATCCCTTCCGGTTTCGGAAAACTCCTGTAACGCCTCTTGCAGCGCCCTGTTGCAGATGGCGGACAGGCGCTTTTTCCACTCTCGCATCATCATCTTCTCGATATTCACGTCATCCAAAAAGCCGCTCATAGCGTCCAATAGTTCGAAAAAGGGTTCTCTCGCGATATCCCAAAACATCCGTTGAGCAGTAATGATGTAAGAACGCGCCTCGCTAGAAGCGGGAGCGAGTTTCTTTAGCGCGATTCCTAGCCAATTACACACCTGATCCGTAGTTTCCATCACTTTTTGTACCAAACCGCGCTTGCTCCCGTCCGCGTCGTAAGCCATAGGAATGTGTAATGGCTCATACACCCACTCGAAGTACTTGTTCTTGGAGTCTGTTCGAAGGCCGTAGACTTCCGTTTTGAGCATATCGGGGAGTTCTCTTTTTAGTTGCTCGTATTGCCGTAGAACCAAAGGTTTTTCGTAACGGATCTTTTCCCTTTTTCCCGAGTAGTCGTTTTCGTGTAGAAGGAGCAGAGGACCGACATCTCTCCAAATCTCCCGGTCCTCTTTAGGCGTCATCATGCGGAGATCCTTATTGGTGATAATCGAAGCCGCGTTGGGATCGACCCAAGCACCTTTCAATCGCGCCGTGAATCCAGCGGAAAAGTTCATTCTGCGCACCAATGTGCTGCTGTGTTGATTTGAATACGTGCAGACCCCACCGTCAGAAGGGATGAGCCGCACCCTGCGCGGCCTCCAGGTGAGGCCTTCCAGGTAGGTCGCCGTGTCCCTTTCTTGCCCCGGTACCACCTCTTTGAGTGAACGCCAAGATACCGGTTCTGCTCCCGAGAATCGCTCATCCGGTTGCCCCCAGACCGTGTTCAAGCAGAGCGTTTCGAAAAGGGATCGCCCCTTTACTAGCACATAAAGGGGCGGAACTCCGTTGATACTCGGCGCGTTCCCTCTTCCGCCTGTCGTAATGAAGGGTTGGAACGTACACAGCGCCCGAGCGCAGACGACGGGAGACAACGCCAGGTCACCCTCGAAAACGTGGTGGAAATGGATCACGTTCGTCCCGCTTGGCTGGTGGTGCAATAGGTAAGACACAGGTTTGTCTTCTGCGTCATACTCTTCGTTGAACGCGCTTTGTAGGAAGGGATATGTTTCGTCGAACAAATCGAACCGGCTCGGCCCCACCCGATTATTGTAGTAATCATCGATTTTATCCGGGCAGAACCGCCCTTCTTCTAGCAAATCGAGGATGAAATCGTAAGGCCGGTTCGCCGTAAGCGAATCGTAGATATCCATCAGCATTACGATCAGCAGGCGATAGAGACCGAACTGAATCAGGGGGGAAGGGTCTACGATGGCTTCCAGTTCGTGCGATGAACACAGACAGTCTCGAATCCCCTTTTCTTCGATTGTCCCTTTTGTGTTCAAAACAGGTATCCACGGTTCTTTCCAAACGTCAAAAGATACGGTCAATCGCTTTTCACCTCCGTCTTTTCGTATGTGATTCCCAATTCTCGATCATTCGTTATGGTCACCCCGCTGTTTGCCAACCCTTTTCCTTTCCAACGTCCACCGTCGTCCGTTCTCAATACGAGCGCTTTCACGGGGAAGTTCCGCGCCTCCTCAATTTTGGCATATCCCGCATCGGGTTCTACATCTCGCAGCCACCATCGGGGCACGCTGGTCGTCGAGAGCATCAGTTCTTTCAGTCGTTTTTTGTCCGTATTTCTGAAATCGGGACCGCTTGCGTCTTCGTCCCGTAGGACCAATAACGTGCACGTATTGTTGCCCATCCGCGTACTTGCCCTGAAAAAGTCGCCCATACCTTCCTCCTCTTCTTCGTAGGCGTGGCTGGCTCTATCCACGATCATATACGATTCTTTGTTGGGTTTCGGGAGCAAGTATTGTCTAGCTTCATTTTCTTCCTGCGCTTGCGATTCCTTCATTCTATCGTAAAATTGGTCTATCTTCGACGGCGCGATGAAAGAATCCGGGATGTCTTTTTCGTCGTTGTAGACCGATTCGACGAGACACCGGATTTCTTCGGGGAGCTTTAATTGCGTTTTGCCTTGCAAAAGCCATCGCGTTTTCGCCAAGATGAACGGCTCGTAGACTTTGCCCGTCGATCCCCAGTCCCATTCGTTTTCCTTTGGGCCGAAAATATGGAGCGTGGGGGATTTCCCTGTTGGGCGCGTTCTACCTGAATGTCGGTGCAACCTCCCTGCTCTTTGTAATAACAAGTCGATCGGGGCTATTTCTGTGAACATTTCGTCAAAATCGACGTCAAGGCTTTGCTCCACGACTTGAGTCGCTATGAGCAGACTGGTTTTGGGGCGTTCTTGGCGCTCCGGATCGTCTACCGGGAGAAGGCTGCGTTTGTCGTATCTTCTCAGCGCTTCTTCTTCTATCTGCTGTCGCCGCCCCGCCAAGAACCGAGCGTGATAAAGGAGGAGCTCTGTTTCGGGCATTCGCTGCCGTAAGGACTTATAGAGTTGCTGCGCGTTTCTCACCGTATTGACGATGCAGCAATATACCCCGCCAACTTTGGATATTTTTGGGGAAATGAGATCGGCTATCGAGTCCGTATCGTTTAAGAAGGGATGGTGGGCTATTTCTATCGTCTGAGTTTTCGCGGCGCCCTGAACGGGGTACTCCATATATTCGCCTGTCAGAGAAGACACGGACAGCAATGGGTAGTGTTGTTCTGAAGAAACTTCCCAATGCTGGTCGGGAAAGTTTTTGCCGGAACGGTAGGCTTGAATGAACGCTCGCTTCTTTGCCGAGGGAAGCGTGGCGGAGAGCAAGATCACGGGAGTTTCAAGGGAAGCGCACCAGGCAAGCAACCGCTCGATAATTTGCGACATATACGCGTCGTAAGCGTGAACTTCATCTATGACAAACGCCTTCCCGGAAAGGCTGAGTTGCCGAAGAAACCCGAACTTGACGTTTAGCGCGCTGAACATCGCTTGATCGACTGTGCCTACACCGTAAGGAGAGAGCAAACTCCGCTTTTTCGGCGAAAACCACTCGTGAACAGAATAGCCGTTTTCCTGATCAGTTTCTATCTCTTTGTGCGGTGTCAATTCGTCGATCAACCACGCTCTTCCGTGAATGAGTTTGATGGGAAGGCGAGAATTGGAAAGGTGTTGAGACAAGAGCGACTTGACCCGCTGATACATTTGATTGCTCGTTGCGGCTGTCGGGAGTCCGATATATAACCCGGACAAATCATTCCGACCTATCCAGTGAGCGGCTAAGTGGAGGGCCGCTTCTGTTTTCCCTTCTCCCATCGGCGCTTCGATGATCACGAGCCCGGGTTCGATGTCGTCCTGAACGAGGGATTCGACATTTTCCTGTATGGGGCGTAGTTCACGAATTCCCAAGTTGCTCCACACTTGTCGAAAGAGGGGGCGACGCGGCCAATTGATACTTTCGGTGAACCCGATTTTTCGGAAGGCATCGGATACTCTCTTCTCGCTGATAGGGGCGTAATCCACTGCGAATCCATCAAAGACCCCCATTTCGAATACCTCGGAATTTGACACAACCCAGTCAGATAAAACGCATAAACCGGAAAGGATAACTCCCGTATTGCTGTGATGCGCGATCGTGTGCCCTTTCAATTCTGGCGGGTCGAACACGTTTAGAAGCATATGGGCAAATTCCTGTCGTACTTCTTCCCAAAACGCGCTTAAGCTTCCAGGCTCCGGTACCACTTTGGAGAAATAATTGCCGTGATGCCCGTGGAGTATTGAACCCATCGTCCGAGCCTGCCCCCTCTTCCAATCGAACGTTTCTTTAAGCAGCCGATAAACCCAGTCATCCGAGAACGCTTCGTGGCGAAAGCCCGGTGTTACGATGGCAGGGATTTTCCCCATCGCTTTCAGGTCGCGCGAAAAATCAGTGTCCGCTTTTCCTTGGAACAACGGATGACATTTGCCGATATCGTGCATAGCGCAGAGGTATTGGCACCAGGGAACGGATTGATCGAGAGGGGCGCCGAAAGATCGCGCAAGCTTCTCCCCCAGGCAGCGATACGAAGAATGACGTAAAAGAAACCCGACGCCGACCCCAACATCAATGAGGTGTTGGAATAACGGGTAAAAAGGATTCGTTTTCGCCCATAAACGCTTCAGGCAGCTAACTATTAGATCGTTTTCCATAGGAGTTCAGCCTCAGGATTTCATCTTCCATTTCTATGATTTCACCTTGACCGAATCACGTAACTGATTCTCGTCAAAATAAAGACAGATTCGAAGAGATTCTTTCTCACCGTAGGCCCCCACTAAAACATATCGATGAAAAAAGCATAGAAATCGGATTGTGAAAAGAAGAAAAAAGCAAAAATAGATGTCTCTGCACATCATTTCATATTGTCAAGTCACAACGAAAACGACACAGAGAAGGGAGTGTAATGTTTAGTAGATTTTACTACCGATCGGACATATTGTCAAGGATAGGTTAGGAACATATTTCGTTACGGTGGTCGTTCGCTATGGGGTATTTCGCTCGTACGCGTCTGAGGTACGTATCAAAAATCGAGGGCGCGGGCGACCCTTGTTCGGCGGCGCTGCCACGGTTGTGCGTTGCGAGTAAAAACGCGTACCGGATAAGAATGGCGTTGGGGCGCCTAGGAAGAACCCGGGACACAATGGGACACCCCTTGGGGGCGCTCTGAGAACGTCTGGGAACGCCGAATTTTTCGTTCGACAGGTATTTCAAAAACAAAAAAAATTCGCACTGAGGACATTGAGAACACAAAGGGAAAATAGGCGATGGGTTGGGAACAACTGGGATTGCCCCACTGGGAACGCCGAACTTCAGTTCGGCATTTTTTTCAAAAACCAAAAAAAGTTTCGCACGGAGAACACAAAGAGAAAATCGACAACTGTTCGGATGCACAGGCTCTCGCCCTGAGAAGCCATAAGCGACTACGCCGCGATGTTCGTGCGGTTCATCGCGGGGTAAGTGGTTTTTACGACCCCGCGATGCGCACCCATAAAAGCAGATCGCGGGGTCCCGTTGGTTACCCCGCGATGAACCTCTATTTTATGTCACCCCGTAACTTGACCCACTCCTCCCAGTTTGAACGCTATGGTTAGTGGTATAATAAGGCGGAGAAACGAGAAAATAGGGGGAAAACGGATGCAACGGTTATTCGCCAGCGACTTG
>Ga0116176_10003855_pt1 | contig 11046 bp, 10 predicted proteins | sample AD_STIC08_MetaG_FD_89803 | JGI IMG/M metagenome (GOLD analysis project Ga0116176, IMG submission 89803) | Active sludge microbial communities of municipal wastewater-treating anaerobic digesters from USA - AD_STIC08_MetaG | ecosystem: Engineered > Bioreactor > Anaerobic > Digestate | place: USA... | reverse complement strand
CCTTTGATGGTGATCAATGAGGGATGTACAGAAGACAATAACAATTATAGTGATAAATGTCTTGGTTTATATGTTTTAAAAGATATTCTTATATAAACACCTGAGAAACTAAAAATTTATGAAAATTTTGATAATAGCCTTCTCAGAGAGTATCCATACAGCTAGATGGATTAATCAAATAGCTGATCAAAACTGGGAAATATATTTATACCCTTCGCAAATAACAAATAAGGTTCATGCTGATATAAGGAACGTTAAAATTTTAGTACCGAAAGTCTGGCGCAGGAAAGATAATAAATATATCAATCTATTGTTTAACCTTTATAATAAAATTAGAAATAAAACCAACTCAAATTACTACGAAAAGCGACTATATAGGTATATTAAAAAATTTAAACCCAATATAATACATACACTTGAAACCCAAAATGCAGGGTATCTTGTTTACGATATTAAAAAAAAATATTTTAAAAATAAGCGATTTCCTATCTGGTGGCATACCAATTGGGGCAGTGATATTTATCTTTTCGGTCGACTGAAAGAGCATAAAGATAAAATTAAAGAAGTTTTGCATGAATGTGATTATTATTCATGCGAATGTGAAAGAGATGTAAAACTTGCAAAAGAAATTGGTTTCAGCAAAACCATAATGCCGGTATATCCCAACACAGGTGGATTCGATTTGAAGAATCTTGATAAGATGAGGGGGGGGCTTGTCAAACCTTCAAAAAGAAAAATTATAATGCTAAAAGGTTATCAGGGGTGGTCGGGAAGAGCGCTTGTTGCGATAAGAGCTTTAACAAGGATAAAAGAATATCTGAAAGAATATAAAATCCTTATTTATACCTCCCATGAGATTGATGTCAGGATTGCCGCTGAGCTCTTATCAATTGAAGCTGGTATTGATATTCAATATATACCAATAAATTCAAAACATGAAGAAATACTGCGCCATCATGGAAATGCGCGTGTATCAATAGGTTTAAGTATTAGTGATGCCATCAGCACTAGCGTTTTAGAAGCAATGGCAATGGGATCATTCCCGATACAGTCTTGGACATCAGGAGCAAATGAGTGGTTTGAAGATGGAAAAAGCGGGTTACTGGTTCCTCCAGAAGACCCGGAAATTATTGCGGAAGCAATAAAAAGAGCGCTTACAGACGATGAATTAGTAGATAGAGCTTGTGAAATAAATTGGGATACTGTTCAAGAGAGACTCAATTATGATATGTTAAAGGAAATAACTATTAGGTCTTACAAACATATAATTCAAAATAGCTTTTAATATTTTTGATAACAAAATTCATTCATCTTAAGATCCAATGAAAATACTAATTTTAGGAATAAAAGGCATGCTCGGACATGCCCTATTTCATTATTTCACATCCATAAATAAATATGTTGTCTCCGGTACATGCAGAAACAAGACAGAGTGTGCAGCATGGTTTCCCTCGACAATGCTTGAGAAAATCCATGATCATATTGACGCCCATAACCCTGAAACAATCCGCCGGATGCTTCTGTTAGAACGTCCTAATATAGTGCTCAATTGCATCGGAATAATCAAGCAAAGATCCGAAGCGAACGATCCCGTCAGTGCTATCAGCATCAATGCTCTACTGCCCCATGTTATTGCCGACTTATGCAATGAAATCGAGGCTCGATTGATACATTTCAGCACAGACTGCGTCTTTTCTGGGGGAAAAGGGAATTACACAGAGGATGATTTCGCGGATGCGGACGACCTGTACGGAAGAAGCAAGTACCTCGGTGAGGTGAAGGGTGAAAATGTCGTTACCCTGAGGACCTCTATTATAGGTCACGAGCTACGAGGAAAACTTAGCCTTGTTGAGTGGTTTCTGTCTCAAAGCGGGAGGGTCAACGGATACGTGAACGCAATCTACTCGGGATTTCCCACAATCGAGCTGGCGCGCATTATCGATGAATATGTAATTCCGGATTCAGGAATGAACGGGCTGTATCATGTGTCTTCAGAACCAATATCTAAATACGAACTACTAAAACTGATAGCGGAAATATATAATAAAAATATAGAAATACTCCCTTATGAAAAATTTGTCGATAACAAGACCCTCGATTCGACGAGGTTCAGAGAAAGGACTGGATACGCCCCCCCCGACTGGAGGACCATGATAGGAAATATGCATCAGTGGTATCTCCAAAAATCAAACATCTATAAGTGATTCTCGGAGCTAAATAATGTTTAAAGAAAAGACCCTCCTTATTACCGGCGGAACAGGTTCGTTCGGCAATGCTGTGTTGAAGAGATTTTTGAATACCGAGGTCAGGGAGATCCGCATTTTCAGCCGCGACGAAAAAAAACAGGACGATATGCGGCAGCGGCTTAATAACGACAAGGTAAAGTTTTATATCGGAGATGTACGCGATTACAACAGTCTGCTTTATGCTCTCCGTGGCGTGGATTATGTATTCTCGGCGGCCGCTCTTAAACAGGTGCCTTCGTGCGAATTCTATCCGATTGAAGCGGTAAAGACCAACATAATGGGCACGGAAAACGTGCTTAACGCGGCGATTGAGAACGGCGTAAGCAAGCTTATATGCCTGAGTACCGATAAGGCCGTCTATCCGGTAAACGCTATGGGAATGTCAAAAGCGCTTATGGAGAAAGTGATGATTGCTAAATCGAGCCGCCTTAGTGAAAAGGACACAATTCTTTGCGGCACGCGGTACGGCAATGTTATGGCATCGCGCGGATCGGTCATTCCACTTTTTATCCAGCAGGCCAAAGAAGGCAAGCCCATCACGGTGACCGATCCAGAAATGACTAGATTCATGATGTCGCTCGATGATGCGGTTGATCTTGTTATTTATGCGTATAAAAACGGCAGGCAGGGGGATATCTTCATCCAAAAAGCTCCTGCGGCTACCATAGGAGTTCTGGCGCGTGCTATAATCAACATTTTCAAATCAAAAAGCGAGATCAGAATAATCGGTACACGGCACGGAGAAAAGAAGCACGAGACGCTGTTGAATCGGGAGGAGATGGTCCGGTCGGAGGATCTCGGCAGCTATTACAGAATATGCCCTGATGTCAGGGGACTGAATTATGATAAGTATTTCGAAAAGGGGGAAGTCGATCTTTCGAAGATAGATGACTATACCTCGGAAAACACGCAAAGGCTCGGCCTGGATGAGCTGTCCGCGATGCTCCTGAAACTTGATTACGTTCAGAATGAACTCAGCGGAACAGGTACGGCGATATGAAGGTGGTAACCGTAGTCGGCACACGGCCAGAAATAATCCGTCTTTCGCGTGTTATAGCAAAGCTTGACAAACATATGCAGCATGTCCTGGTGCATACCGGCCAGAACTACGATTATGAGTTGAATGAGATGTTTTTTAACGATCTTGAAATACGAAAGCCCGATTATTTCCTCAATGCAGCTGGTGTAACGCCGGCCGAGACTATTGGCGCCATAATTGCCAGTGTGGATGGAGTTTTCGAAAGAGAACAACCTGATGCCGTTCTCGTCCTCGGAGATACAAACAGCAGCCTATCCGTTATTCCAGCCAAGCGGAGAAAAATACCGATATTTCACATGGAAGCGGGAAACAGGTGCTTCGATCAACGAGTCCCCGAGGAGACCAACAGAAAGATAGTTGACCATACCGCCGACATTAATATGCCGTACAGCTCCATAGCGCGCGAATATCTTCTCGCGGAAGGCTTTCGCCCTGAGCAGGTAATAAAGACAGGAAGCCCCATGTATGAGGTACTGAATTACTACACCGACAAGATTTCCAGATCGGACGTACTCGAACGGCTAGGACTCGAACGCGAAAAATATTTTGTGATAAGCACACATCGCGAAGAGAATGTTGACGATAGGAAAAGGCTTGAGGTGATTGCCAATATCCTTAACGCGATATGCGAGAAATACCGGTACCCGCTGATCCTTTCAACACATCCGAGAACGCGTAAGAGGCTCGACACCTATTCGATCAGGCTTCATGAGCTGATCCGGCCGATGAAACCTCTCGGATTCCCCGATTATATCTGTCTGCAGCAGAACGCCTACTGCGTGATCTCAGACAGCGGCACAATCACCGAGGAATCGTCTATACTCAATTTTCCGGCGCTCAATTTCCGCGATTCCCACGAAAGGCCGGAAGGTATGGAAGAGGGATCGGTGATTATGACCGGCATAAATGGAGTGCGGGTAATGGAGTCAATCCCTGTTGCAGTTGCCCAGGCAAGAGGTGGGCAGAGGGATCTTGATATGGTTGCTGATTATTACGCCCCTAATGTATCGGAAAAAGTCTTGAGAATCATTCTGAGTTACACTGATTATATCAAGAGACGGGTATGGTTTGAAACAATAAATGAATAATCCATTGGTAAGCATCGTTATTCCCGTGTATAATGGGTCGAATTATCTTTCGGAAGCAATCGACAGCGCCTTGGCCCAGACATATAAAAACATCGAGATAATCGTCGTCAATGACGGCTCGAACGATGATGGAAGGACTAGGGAGATTGCCCTCTCTTATGGCAAGAGAATAAGGTATTTCGAGAAGCCGAATGGGGGAGTTTCATCAGCCTTGAACCTTGGGATTAGGAATATGAAGGGGGAGTATTTTTCCTGGTTGAGCCATGATGATTTATATCATGAGAAAAGAATTGCGGAGGATATCAAACTTATAAAAAAGACTAAGGCAAAAATTACATATTCAAAAGTCATTGTAATTGATTTTAAAGGAGATGTCAAAAAAGAGCTTTTTGCGGACATTCAAAAAGTTGAAAGCCCATATGACGTCATTAAACTTAGCGGCATCAATATGTGCTCTATGACGATTAAAAAATTGTGCTTTGAAAGTGTCGGGTTTTTTAATGAAAAGAATAAAACAATCCAGGATGTTGAGATGAGTCTAATCTTATCTAAGTATTATAATTTTTATTATAATGATAATGCAATTACTTTTTGCAGAGACCATCCATCCAGGGGATCATATTCTCTAAATAAAGCGCATTATAATGACTCGAAATATATGTGTGAATTTATAAAAAATAATTTTACCTTGAATGATTTTTTTTCTATTGATTATGATTTGCTCGATAAAAGGCAGATTGCAAATTATTATATTAAATTATCCGATGTATATATCATATTCCATGGATTTAAACATGCGGATAATTGTTATAAGTTAGCATTTGTATACGATAGAAGAATTTTTAGTAAATTGTTTTTGTCGCATTTATTCGGGTCAAAAATACTATTTTTTTTGCCTTTTAAAAAAATGTTTAAAATGATGATGTATGTGTTTTCATTTGTTGGAAAATATTTTCAACGCCTGCAAGTTCAACTTTTAATCAATTCACCATTTAATCGGTTTACCAAAAAAAGGATAAAAGGCAAGAATAATATAGTCAATTATTCGGGTGCTTTTTTGAAGAAAAATCAATTAATAATCAATGGTAACTTTAATAAAATAAATATTGGGGCTGGTTGCAAAATAATAGGAACGAAAATAAACGTTATTGGTAACAATCATACATTGATAATAAATCCAAATTGTATAATAGATAATGGTTCTTTTTGTTTTGAAGATAATAATTGCAAAATTATCATAGGTAATAATACTATAATTCATAATAATTTTCACATTGCAGCTTTAGATAAAGGATCAATTTCTATTGGTAATAATTGTCTATTTTCCTCTTTTATCGATATAAGGACATCTGATTCACATTCAATAATCGATTTAAATAGAAATATTAGATTAAACCCAGGGCAAAATATTATTATTGGCAATAAAGTCTGGTTGGGCATGGGGGTTGGCGTATTAAAAGGTAGCGAAATCGGGAATGATGTCATTATAGGATTTCGTTCTCTAGTGACAAATAAAATACCATCAAACGTTGTGGCAGTTGGAATTCCTGCAAGAGTTATTAAGAAAAATGTGAAGTGGATAACCAATCGGATTTAAAAGATTTGTTTATTCAATAATTACAAATGCAACCTAATTTCGATATTGAATATATCTGGAAATTATTGAGGATATCTAATGGAATGCTTCAAAACACCAATAGCTCTTATAATCTTTAACCGGCCGGACAGAACTGAGAAAATATTTAAAATAATAAGCACCATAAGGCCAAAAAAATTATTTATTATTGCTGATGGGCCAAGGGAATCCGTCCCCGGCGAAAAAGAGATTTGTGAAAAAACACGGCAAATAGTAAAAAATATAGATTGGAAGTGCGAATTATTTACAAATTATTCCAAAGAAAACCTTGGGTGCGGAAAAAGACCGTCAACAGGAATTACTTGGGTTTTCGAAAATGTAGACAGGGCTATTATTCTGGAAGATGACTGCGTTCCACATCCAACATTCTTTACTTTCTGCGAAGAACTCTTAAATAGATATGAGAATGATGAACGCGTTATGATGATATCAGGGAATAATTTTCAATTTGGGAAAAAGCGAACGGAGTATAGTTATTATTTTTCAATATTCACTCATATCTGGGGATGGGCTACCTGGAAAAGGGCATGGGATTATTACGATTATAATATTTCCCAATGGCCTGAATTTAGAAAAGAAGGTTTGCTTGCCAATTATTTTTCTAATAATAGACATGTTGATTATTGGAGAACTCTATTCGATAAAGTCTATTCAGAAAATAATAAAACATATTGGGACTATCAATGGTTGTTAACATGCTGGGCCCAGCATGGATTGGCAGCACTTCCTTCTGTAAACCTTGTATCAAATGAAGGTGCAGGCAAAGACGCAACTCATACGAAAAGGTCTGACAAATTTATGAATATGAAGGCAGAAAGATTAAAATATCCATTAGCGCATCCTTCTTATATAATGCGTAATATCGAAGCTGATTTATATACTCAAAAAACAAATTTCTCAGACAAAGAAAATAGTATGTTGAAATACTACAAATTATTAAAAAATAAAATGGGCAAAAATGATAAAGAAAAATAATTGTATTTTGTGCAAATCCAAAGTTACAGTTGTTAATCAGATAATTGATAAAAATGAATTAATAGAACTGTATTTAAAAGAGTATAACTCAGATGTTTCCCACATTATTGAGAAAAATATTGAATATATACATTGTAATAATTGTGACTTATATTATTTTCATCCTGCATTCATAGGGGATGAAAAATTTTATAATTCTTTACAAAAATTGACTTGGTATTATCAAGATTATAAATATGAATATGATTTTGTTGCCAATTTTATTAAAGAAAACAATAATATATTGGAAATCGGTTGCGGAAAAGCTGCTTTTACAAAGTATTTAAAGGAGAACGTAAATTATACTGGTTTAGATTTCAGCATCGAAGCAAAAAATATGGCAAGTATCAATGGGATAAAAATTGAAAATATTTCGGTCCATGAATTAGCTAAAAATAATATTAAATTCGACGTTGTTTGTAGTTTTCAAGTACTTGAGCATGTTGGAGATCCATATAAATTTATACAATCCGCACTAGAATGCCTTAAAAAAAATGGGTTGTTTATAATTGCAGTCCCCAGTGAAAGTTCTTTTATTAAATATGCACGCAATAGCATTTTAAATATGCCTCCACACCATATTACTCGGTGGACAGATAAAGCTCTTTATTCACTATCCAACTTATTTCCAATAGATACTATTGGAGTATATCACGAAAAAGTATCAGATATTCACAAGGAATGGTTTGTGAATACATTTATCGAAGTAATATTATTCCGAAAACGAAAAATGATAAATATATCGAATAGTTATTTTAAAAATAACATTATAAAACTAATTAGAAAAATGGTATTAAATAAATTGAAGCCAGAATTTCTTCCAGAGGGTCATACTGTTATTGCGGTATATAAAAAGAAATAGTATTGATATGAAGAAATTACGAAAAGTTAAGTGAAGGAATTAGATTAAATATCGAAAATGCATTAAATAGGACCATTTAAAAAGTGAAAATTGTTTATATCAACAAATACGACTTATACGGAGGAGCAGCAATAGCCGCCTGGAGACTTCATGAAAGCCTGAGAAATATCTTCAATACCGATAACAGCTTTATTGTTCGTGAAAAGAAAAGCCATCATGAAAATGTATATAAAACTATAAATGGGCAATATAAATCATTTATTGAAAGAAAAACAAACAAACTCCTCGATATATTTGGTCTTCAATATCAGTATTTCCCTTTCTCTTCAAAAGCCATAATTGATAATATTAATCGTTTACAACCCGACATTATCAGTCTTCACAATACCCACGGAGGTTATTTTAAAACGTCCCTGTTAAGCAAGCTATCACAGGTAGCACCAATAGTATGGACCCTGCACGACATGTGGTCCTTTACTGGAAATGCCGCCCATACCTTTGGCGATGATTCCTGGAAAAGAATGGAAAAGTGTAATAATAAAAGCATATACCCGGCAATAGGTATAAACACGGGGAAATGGCTGTTAAGACAGAAGAAAAAGATCTACCAGAAATCCAATCTATCCATAGTAACACCTTCAAGATGGCTCTATGAATTGGCTTCACAGTCTCCGGTTTTCCATGGAAAGAAAATATTTCACATTTTAAATGGAATTGATTTAGATTTGTACAGTCCAATTAATAAAAAAACAGCTAGAGAAGTTCTGGGGTTGCCCGTAAAACATCCTGCATTGTGCTTCAGCGCTGCATCGTTAAACGATGGCTCCTGGAAGGGGGGGGGGGAACTAATAAAGCTCATTTCAGTATTGAACAATAAAACAAAGCTGCCGATCAGCATTATACTCCTCGGCGAGGGAGATGTTAAAAAGATAGACAATTTTTCAAATTTACGATTTTATCGAATGGGGTATGTATCAAATGATAGGTTTATGGCCTTATGCCTATCTGCGGCCGACCTTTTCATATACCCCACAAAGGCCGATAATCTACCAAATGTCCTCGTTGAATCCATAGCCTGCGGCACCCCATGCGTTACATTCGATATTGGAGGTTGCAAGGAAATAATCATCGATGGCGAAAACGGATTTGTCATTCCTCCATTCGACATAGAGTTATTCGTAAAACGAATTATGCAGGTTTTGGCAGATAAATACCTACAAAAAGTATTAACTACTAATTCAAGAAAAATTGCGGAAAACAAATTCTCAATTAAAACAATGGCAGATAAATATTACCAATTGTTTTGTGGTATTTTAAACAAATAGTCGCCGTTATTTCAAAACCTGATTTTTTTGAATACGCTGGAAGGTCATCTGGTAAGATATTATTTAAACTTAATTTCCCAATACTATACCTTAATGATATTTCCAAAAAAGTTATTGTACTTACATAGATATCATTTGTTTCATTTAAAATTATGGGAACCTCTGCAAATTAAATTTATAAGGTTCACATAAATTGTAACTACTGGCATCATCTTTCATCTTTAGACTTTAGACTTTAGACTTGTGACTTTCATTATTCGAAATTCGCTATACCTTGCCTTCAAGAGTATAGGCAAAAGGTTGAGGGAAAAAGTGCTATATCCCCCCCGCCTTTACCATCATACTTTTCTTTTTTTAGGATACCATTATTTACCACAAATTCTGCTTGACTTATAACCACATAATGATTACCTTCACTCATGTATGAAGTTAGAATTAAAAAGAAGGCACTTAAGAATTTACAGAAGATGCCGAAAGAGATTCAATTCTTGTTTGATTCTCTTGTAGATGATTTAATCGAAAAGGGGCCTATTAGAAAAGAATGGCCAAACTTTAGCGCTTTGGGGAAAAACCAATATCACTGCCATCTATCTTATAAATGGATTGCATGTTGGTATTATGAAAATAATTCTGTGAAAATTGAGGTTTATTATGCAGGCAGTCGTGAAAACGCCCCATATTGAAATTATAATAAAAGGCGATATTCCTCCTAAGATAATTACTTTATTAAAAAAGGAATATGGCAAAAAAGTTCATATCACACAAGATAAAGATGATGACTATGTAAATATTACTACAACAGATTGGTATAAACAAATGAAAGCGGAGAAAACTCCAGCCGATAATATGAAAATTTACAGAAAAATTCATAAACTAACTCAAGCCAAACTAGGAGAAATGCTTGGGAATATACCGAAGCAACATATTTCAAACATGGAAAATGGCATAAGGCCGATTAGTAAAATTACAGCTAAAAAATTATCGAAAATATTTAATGTTTCAGTAGAAAGGTTTATTTAAAACTTCCAGGCTATCGGTCGAAACGGCATATAACAAAGCATACTCGCTTCGTCGCTACGCTCCTCGGTCTTGCTTCGATAAACTCAACACAGTTCGGCACACCTTGCAAACGACCGTGCGGCGTCGCGTCGGGTATGCTGAGAACATTATGTACAATGATCCTATTTCATGAAAAATGATTGACATTTCATGAATATATGATATATTATCTATATTGGAGGTGGTATTATGGCAATTCTGCAAGTTCGCGATATTGATGATAGATTATATGCTTCACTAAAAGCTATAGCAAAAAGTCAAAATAGATCTATCAGCCAGGAAGTAATTTCTATTATAGAAAAGTATCTTTCAAATCCGGCAGTTTATAAGAGTAATCCAACAAAAGAATTTATAGCCCTTTCCGGCGCCTGGGGAGATGATCGAAGTGCGGATGAAATAATTGATTCGATAAAAAAGTCTCGTAAAAACTCTAGAAGATTTAAAAAAGGGAACCTCTAATAATCAGGTTTTCCCGCCCGCCTTCGGCGGGCGGGAAACCAAAGTATTGAGCTTGTCAGTGGTTACAATTTATGTGTAGCTCAAAAATTTAATTTTAGAGGTTCCCAAAAGATAATGTCATATTTAATTGATACAAATATAATAATTTATAGCATTAAAGGTGATTCTATCGTCCATGATCATTTGTTGAAAAATGAAAATATTCCTAAATCAATATCCGTAATTACATATGGAGAATTGTTATTTGGCGCTAAAAAATCACAAAACTATGAAAAAAATTTAGCAATTGTTTATCGGATAAAAGAATTATTTCCAATT
>Ga0116176_10003848_pt1 | contig 11056 bp, 9 predicted proteins | sample AD_STIC08_MetaG_FD_89803 | JGI IMG/M metagenome (GOLD analysis project Ga0116176, IMG submission 89803) | Active sludge microbial communities of municipal wastewater-treating anaerobic digesters from USA - AD_STIC08_MetaG | ecosystem: Engineered > Bioreactor > Anaerobic > Digestate | place: USA... | reverse complement strand
TGCGTGGTCGGCGGTGCCGGGCAAGAGCGGTCGCGGCGGCCGTGAATTTTTTGGCGGCGATCTGCCGGGTATTTTGAGCCGCCTCGATCATATTGCAGCAACCGGTGCCAACGCCATTCTGCTCACACCACTCAATGCTGCGCCCTCTTATCATCGTTATGAAACTACGGATCATTGCATGCTTGACCCGATGCTGGGCACATGGAAAGATTTGGAGCAGCTGATTCGAGAGGTGCATCGACGCGGCCTGCGGATTGTCTGCGACATTGCCCTTAATCATGTTTCGAACCAGCATCCATGGTTTAGGGCAGCTTTGGCGGGTGATGCCGAGATGCGTCGCCGTTTTACTTTCAAGGAAGATGGCAGTTATCTCTGCTGGTGGGGTTACCCTGGTCTGCCGGAACTCAATTTATCTGAGCCGGCAGTGCAGGAATATCTGTTTGCTGGCAAAGACAACGTTCTTGCTTTCTGGATCAACAAAGGCTTTGACGGAATCCGTCTCGATTGTGCCAACGACCTGAGTCTGCCGGTCTGTCATAGAATTGCCGCCGAGTTTCGCTCCAGGTTTCCTGATGCTGCATTGATTGGCGAAGTTGCCAATTTTTCGGTGCCCTGGCTCAAGGCTCTGGATGCTACGCAAAGCTATTTTTTCACTGCTTCGGTTAAGGCGTGTCTGGCGGGAAGTGTTAATACCCGTCAGCTGACCCGCAACCTGCAGGCGGCTTACGACGATGGGTTCTGTAATCATTTTCTCATGCTGGCTTCGCATGACTCTCGGCGTACCAATACAGATTTTAAAAATGACCGCAGAAAGATAACTGTGGCGCGGCGTTTGCAGTTTACGCTGCCGGGGATACCGATGATCTATTATGGCGAAGAAATAGGTCTCAAAGGCGGTTCTGACCCCGAAAACCGTGCCGGCATGCCGTGGGACAAGCACCTGTCTGCCACCAGCCTCCACTATGGTGATGAAATATAGGCGCTCGCCAGATTGCGGGCTGCGTCGCCTGAATTGCGCAGTGGCATCTGGCGGCCGGTGATTACCGACCTGCACCCCGAGCTTTTTGCTTTTTTCAGGGCAAGTGAAGAGGAGCCGGAACGGTTTACTCTGGTGACCTGGAATAACAGCCGAAGCAGATGTGCCGCGACATTGTCTCTGCCCTGGGGTTGGCTGTTCTCTGAGACCAGACTGCATGATGTGTTTTCAGAGCATTTTATCGTCGCCTCTGCCGGTCTGACGCATGTTGAGCTTGAAGCCGGCGAATGTGTCATCTGGCAGTTGCGAGATGGCAGTAAGAAGAATTACTCGTTCTTCAAGAAATTCAAATAAATGAAAAGTCTGAGCCGTTTTTCGGGGCCGATACTTGCTGAGTTACTGCTTTCTTTTGCGGTCAGCATGCTGCTTTTTTCGCTGCTTGGGCGAATTGCTGACGCTGCTTCGGGTGCGGTCGGAGTCGTTAACAATCTCTTCTGGCTGTTTCAGACAATGTTTCTCGGTCTGTCTCAGGCTGGCGGCATTCTGATTGCCCGTGTAACAGGCAATAGCGATGAAGAGAGCGCAGCCAGATTGCGGGGTGCTCTTCTTGGCCTGTTTCTGATCGTTGCCGCAGTTATGCTCACGGTTTTTTCTTCTGGACGGCAGTTTTTCATTACCGAAATTCTTGGTTTAAAAGGCGACACCGCTGTTTATGCCGGTGATTATTGCCGCATCGCTCAGTGGTCACTCGCTTGCACTGCCCTCGGCCAATATTTTACCTCTGTTTTTCGCAGTGCCGGCAACAGTCTGCTGCCGCTGCTGGTGGCATTGTGCAACCACTCTGTCTGCTTCCTCTGTCTGTGGCTTCTGCCGGGTGATTTGTTCGGTTTGCAGCTTTCCGGTATCGAGAGGGTGGCGGTGTCGCAGTTGTCTGGCAACCTGACGGCAATTGTAATTGCCTCCGCATCTTTTATGTTCCTGTTGCGGCTGCCTGTAAGGTTTCCCGGGCGCCAGGACGGGTTGCTGGCCGAGATCAGTCCGATCATCGGTCTTGCTGCTATGGTGATACTTGAGCCTTTCGCCTATGCCCTTTCGCAGCTTTTTATCGGTCGCATGTTCGCCGGGCTGGGGGCGGTTGCCCTTGCTGCGCGCGCCTATGCCGGCACTCTTTCGGCGGTTCCGTCGTTGCCTGGCATTGCGCTGGGGTGGGGTGCCCAGGTGCAGGTCAGCTTTCTTATCGGTGCCGGCAAGTTTGAAGAAGCGCGCAAGATGGTTCTGCGCAGCAGTCTGATGACGTTTCTGGTTGGTCCGGCCGCGGCGGCTTTGGTTTACGCGCTGTCGCCGCGACTCTTATGCCTTTTTACCGCTGACCAGCAGGTTTCTGCCACGGCCCGCTCGATGCTGGCGGTATACATCCTGCTCGAAGCTGGCCGAGGACTCAATACAACTCTGGCGCCATCTTTGAAAGCGCGTGGTGACGCCAAATTCGTTGCCAGAACTGCTTTTATTGTAATGTTGTTCGTGTGCGTGCCGCTTGCATGGCTGCTTGCTTTCAAGGTCGGACTTGGCGCGGTCGGGCTGGCTGTGGCGCTGGCTTTCGATGAACTGCTGCGCGGCCTTATCAACCTCTGGCGATGGGCCTGGCGGGGTGAGAAACAGCAATTTGTATGACGGGCCAGCTCTGTAGAAAAAGAAAACAGGCTGGCTTTGTGATATTCTGCTGCTCTCAGGTCTTAGAACTCAATTTTGAATGGCGCAAGGGTCATGGCGAGACCCAGAATCATACTGACCATAAAGTCGGAAACAAAAAACGGAAAAACCATCAACCCTACACCGCAGAGAAGAAAGGTGAATCTTGACTGCTTTTTTCCGAATATGAAATAACCGGTGCCGATTGCGCCCCAGATCATGGTCATGAACATTGAAGTCCCATCTTCTGCGGTGGCGCCGGTTTTTTCCTTTTCCTGCAGCTGACCGGTCATCTTTTCGGCCATTTTCAGCTGGCCTTCATAGGTCAGCTCAGATGCCTTGTCGAAAAGTTCCTTGTCTTTCGGGCTGCCGGCATCGGCAGGTTGAGACAACAAAATTACCAGGGCGAAAAGAAAAAGAAAAAACCTCATGGTGTGCCGCCTGTTCTGCAGAAATTGGTTCGCAGGGCATCAAGTCAGAATACGCCTGCCTCTTTGACCTCACAACTCTGGAATTGCCGGCAAATCTGAAAAAAAACCTTACTGCCGGTTATTGAAAGCTGTTTTTTGCATGCTCGCTCTGGCATGCTTGCATTGTTGTTCACTGGTCCGGAAAAAACTGCCCATTTTTCACGTTTTAAACTTTTGTTGTCGATTTAACGCAATATAAAAAGGGGCTGTTTCATATTTCTATGCGACAGCCCCTTTGATATAAGAGAAATCAGGCGGCGTTCTGGGTTACAAAACCCTTTGAGGCCGGGCCGGTATCGGCCGGGGTGCCGGCAATCCTGGCAAGGTATGTGTCGCCAAGGTTTTCGAGATGGCCGTTAACGTTGTCAAAATAGTTGAAGTGGGCCTGTTCTTCGTCGATTATGGTTTCAAACAGCTTCACTGAAATGCTGTCGCCATTTTCACGGCAGACGTTGAGAAACTGATTGTAGGCATCAAGGGTGTCGTCTTCAAGTTTGGCGTCATACGGAAACACCTGCTTGACCTGCTGGCCTTTTTTTACTTTGTCGGCCAGGTCAGAGGTAGGCTCGCCGCCGAGTTCCTTGATTCTTTCGGCAAATGCTTCGGCATGGCGCATTTCGTCGATGGCAATCAGTTTAACGTTGGCTGCCAGTTCGCCATAATCAGCATTATCAAGACCGTAATGCTGATTCATATACTGATGAATAGCATGCAACTCCATTGAGCGGGCCTTGTTGAGTACTTCAATAACCTTTGCTTTGCGTTCCTTCTGCATGATGACCTCCGTTGGTTATAATTTACCGTGCCATTTTACACCAGTTGGCCGGAAATGTGAACTCCGTTCAACAGTTCGGGCCCCCAACGATCCACAGTGTCAGCAGGCCTTCGTTGTCGCGAATTCTGGCCCAACCGAGCGTCCGGGGAGTGGAGTTTTCTTTGCCGTCTTTTGACTGAAGAGTTATTGCTTCTTCAGAAACCAGCCTGACAAAACCATTTTTAACTTCTGCAGCAAGCAGGAATTCGTGCTTTTTGCTGTCGACGACTACAAATGAACTTTCACGGTTGGGCTCGGCATAGAGCTTCTTTTTGCCACTGTCGGTAAAGACGAACAAATCTACAGCCACAAGATTCTTGAGGCTATCGAAATGCGTTTTATCTACGCCATTTTCCAGTCCCTTTGCCTGAATCTGAGTGTTGATCCAGATTCTTCTGTCGCTTTTCGGGTCGATAACTATCCGGCAGTAGTCGCCTTCCTCTTCGGTCATCGGAAAACGATAGCTGCCAATGCCTGAATAACCGAAGGAACTGAGCGCAAGAGTCTGCTTCTGAAGGCTGATTGCTTCTGATGCGACAAAACTGCCGGCAACTTTGTCGTAAGCTTTGAGCTCAACATCTTTAACGCTGTAGCCGTTTTCCCAGCTAAAATCGGCGTTTATGGTAACGACACCGGTTGTGTCACGCAGGACCGAAGGCGCAATTTCGCGGTATTTGACATTGAAGGTTTCGTAAGGGGCATCAGCAGAAGCAGGTGCCGCTGAAAAAAAACAGCAGAGAAACAACAGCAGGTGAATAAGGCGCAACATGGTTATTCTCACTTTCTGTCTGTGACAGATAAAGATTGCCCGGCGATGGCAGCCGAATTTGCGGCACGCTGGCCAGCGAGCAGGCCACTGGCGAAACACCAGTGCAGGTTGTAGCCGCCGCATGGGCCGTCGAGATTGACGATTTCGCCACAAAAATACAGGCCTCTGATCAGCCGACTTTCGAGAGTTTCGGGTCTGATTTCTTTAAGCGAAACGCCACCGCGTGTAACCATGGCGGCTTCCCAGCCAGCGTGCCCGATCACGGTCAGCGGCGTGGCGACCAGCAGTTTGAGCAGGCGGTCACGGCTGCTGCCGGGCTGATCTTTAAGAGGCTTTGCCAGGTCGAGCCCGGCCTGTCGGCATAATTCTGCCGCCAGCGGTTCAGGCAGCAGGCCAGACAGGGCTTGTGCCACCGTCAGTTTTGGCTCTGCTTTGCGTCTGTTGTCGATGTGCTTTCTCAGCTCTTCTTCGTTCATGCCTTTTACCAGGTTTACGAGAAGCGGAATCTCACCGTATCTGGCGAGCAGTGGCGTGATTTCGCGGGCGAAATCAAGAACCACTGGCCCGCGAATGCCATCAGATGTGAATATCAGGTCGCCGCGGGCCTGCAGTTTTTTCGCTTCGGGCAGGTCTATGCGTATCTCGGCTTTGCCGATCGTGTCGGCCCGGCAGTTTTTTACCCATGTTTCGCGGGTCTGCAGCGGCAGCATCGCCGGAAACAGTTCAGTGACAGTATGGCCCGCAGTTGCTGCCAGTTTAAGTCCGCTACCGTCAGAGCCCAGGGTTGGGTAGCCCCTGCCACCGGTTGCAAGAATGACACTTTCGGCCAGAAAAAGCTTGTTGTTACAGTTTACGCCTTTGATTATGCCGGCTTCGATAACCAGAGCGTCTATTGTCTGTGAGCAATGAAGCTCGATGTTAAGACGTTTGATTTCGGCTTCAAGTGCAGACAGAACCGTGCCGGCGTTATGATCTTTCGGAAAAACCCGCATTCCATCAGGAACATGACATTCAACACCAATTTCGGCCATGAATTCAATCAGCCTGCTGCAGTCGCAAGCCTGCAGAGCCGGGGTCATAAAACGCCCATCGCGGCCGAACCGCCGCATGATTTCTGCGTTGCTCAGATTGCTTGCCAGGTTGCAGCGCCCGCCGCCGGTGGCTTTGAGCTTGGCACCGGGCGAAGGTAATTTTTCGAGCAATAGAACCCGCGCGCCCTGCCGGGCTGCCGCAATTGCCGCGGCCATGCCTGCCGGCCCGGCGCCGGCAACGATAATGTCTGTCGGTTGCTGAACCTGTGAATTTATCATTGCCTAATGATAGCACAGGTTAAAATGCCACTCATGCGCGAAATACCAGAATCGGCTTAATGGCAGCAGGCATCGAAAGGCAGACAAATCACAGAATAAAATGGCCGTGGTCAGTCCCAGCGGTCGAGTAGTTCTGAAGCGCCGCCCTTAACCTTGATCTTTATTCTTTCCCAGAGGCTTTTCGGCGGCTCATAGAGCTTGCTGACGGTAAAATCTTTTTCGAACAGATCTTTTTTAACCTTTTTCACGAATTCCGGGTCTTTTGAGGCGACATTCGACTCGTAATTGTGGCGCAGCGCCATTGTATCCATGTTGCAGCTGCCGATCGATGCAAACTGGTCATCGGCGATCAGACCCTTAGCATGCACTTTCCCGAGGCCTTTTTCGCCTTCGTAGAGATAAATTTTTACGCCGGCTTTGCGGAGCTTGTCGAAATGAAAGCGGGTATTGGCGTCATTGAGCGGGTTCTCGGCCGAGGCCGGGTGCACGATGCGCACGTCGACACCGCGTTTGGCAGCGGCTGCCAGGCGGTCGATCAGGTCGTTGTTGGTGATGTATGGGTTGATGATATAGAGATAGTTTTTGGCAGCGTCGATCTGCTTCTTGTAATCATCATGCACATCATGAACGCCGCGCGGAATATTGTAGGTGATTCTGGCGTTCGAAGTGCCCTTAACTGCAGGTTTTGGGAAAAAGCGTTCGCGAATGGCTGCCGCATCTTTGTCCTGCAGTTTACCGCCATTGTACAGGTAGCTGAGCAGCAGGCCGGTCTGCATCTGGTTGACCACCGAGCCCTGGCAGCGCACCATCATGTCGTGTTTCTTTTCGCGCGATTCCTGCTGCAGGGTGTAGCCTCCGACATAGCCGATCTGGCCGTCGATAATGAACTTCTTGCGGTGGTCGAAATGAAAAAAGTCGAGTTTCTGACCGACCGAAGTGGCTTTGCTGATTCTGTCGTAAAGAACGACTTTGACGCCGTTCTGGCGGTAAAAATCGAAAAGTTTTTCTTCTTCGGTTTTCGAGGTGAGATTTTTCAAGCCGGCCATGCGGGCGCCAGAACGGTCGGCGACCAGCACGACTTCAACGCCCTGCTTCGCTTTTTCTGCGAGCAGGCGGGCGAATTCCCAGCCGGTTTTATCGGCTTCCATGCCGAACATCTGAATTGTGATGCTCTTTTTGGCGCCCTGTAGATCCCGGGTGACTGATTGCCAGAAGGTTTCGCCGGTCTGCAGCTCAAGCGAGTTGTCATTGGTTTCTTTGAACGAAATATCAAGATCTTTTTCGCTGACCTTCGCGCCACTGACGGCTTTCTGCACTGCCCGGTCAATACCGGCGGCGGTTGTCAGCGTTTGTGTGTCTGGCTTGTCAGAACTGGTTGCCGGCGCGGCTGCCTGGCGGATTTGTGAGGCGGCCTGTTTGACGTTGTCGACGCCTTGATTACCGGCCTGGCGGAGCTTCTCGTAGGCCTGTTTCGCCTTGAAATAAGCATCGCGTTTGAGGGTGACAGCGTTGAGGTCGGTCTGGATGCATACCGCATCGCGATATTCGGTTAACTTCTGCTGCATGGCGTCGTAGGCAGACTGGATATTGTCTGCTTCAATGCAGGGAGCGCCCTGAGAAATAAGCACCAGCGAAATGCCGACCGTAAAACCCTTAAGTCTCGACAGTTTTTTCATCAGACAGCTCCTGGCTTTTTTGAAGAATACCGCAAATCTCAGCGAAAGTTTTCACTCTGATGTTTCAGGTCATTTTTTGATTGTAATGAAAGTCGACAAAACCGGCAAATTTTCACTGCCGCTGCCCTGGCAAAGGGGAACCTTTCCCTTTGCCAGGGCAGCGGTCTTAGCGGCATCGTTTGCAGGGAACCATGGAGTGCTCGGCAAGCGTTGCTTTTTTTTTTCGTGTGTTAATTATTGACTGATAGCACTTGCAAGGTATTATATTGGCCCCGTTTATATTGCTGAAAGAGGTTTGCTGAAAGATGATAATCAGTGCCAGTCGGCGAACTGATATACCGGCTTACTATTCCGACTGGTTTTTTAACCGGTTGGCGGCCGGGTTTGTCAAAGTTGCGAATCCATTCAACCCGCGGCAGGTTCGTGAAGTGTCGCTGCGACCTCAGGATGTCGATTGTTTTGTGTTCTGGAGCAAGAACTCGGCGCCATTGCTGCAGCGCATTGGCGCGTTACAGGCTTATAAATTCTATTTTCAGTTCACGCTGAATCCTTATGACCAGGATGTTGAGCCGGGCTTGCCAGAAAAGAGCGAGCTGCTGAAGACTTTTTCGGTATTGGCGCAGGCCGTTGGCGCGGCTCGGGTCGTGTGGCGCTACGACCCGATTGTGGTTACTCCGAAATACGACATTGCATGGCATAAACGCAGTTTTGCCACATATTGCCACGCTCTGGCAGGGAAAACGCGCCGCGTGGTCATCAGCTTTGTCGATGCCTATCGTGGGGCTGCGGCTGGTCTGCGTGAGCTTGGAGCAGTGTCATTTACAGAAGAAATGCTTGGTGAAATCGCCGGCAGCTTTGCAGAAACCGCGACAGAATTTGGGTTGTCGATCGAAAGCTGCTGCGAACCGGTTGATTTGCGGTGTTTTAATATTCAGCCGGGTCGCTGCATCGATGACCGGATTATTGCTGAGCTTACTGGTCGCAATCTTGAACTGCCGCGTGATCGCAATCAGCGGCCCGGCTGCGGCTGTGTCGCAAGTGTCGATATCGGTGCCTACTCAACCTGCCCGGCCGGCTGCCGATATTGTTATGCCAATAAAGGCGTGGCCAGAGTCGTCGCCAACTGCAGGCGCCACGATCCGTCTTCTCCTTTTCTGTTGCCGCCCTGAAGTGTTTTTTTGCCAGCAGCGCTACAGTTGCCCCGGTTATTGATACGTCGGCCATGTGTTTGCCACTGGAGGGGGAAAGCATGTATCTAAGCTGCTATATGTAAGATTTTCACCACCCGCCTTCGCTGGCGCAGGCTTCTCAGGATGACGGAGAACTATGTAATTCTTGTGCAACAATGAACTCGAAGGCCCCGGCTCGAGGTCTTAGAGAAAGACTCCCGCCTTTAAGCTTTCAGGGCACAAGTGTTGTAATGATGAAGAATTGCGAAATTTTTTTGAAATAAAGGGTTCTAGAGCTATTTTTACAAGGGTGTGTTTTGTTGCTGGTGGTTGGTCTGGTATATTGATTCGACCGTTGACCGGGGCATAAATCTATGCGGGAGCCTGCTTTAATGAAAGAAAAAATCGTGCTGGTAACAGGGTTTGCACCCTTTGAAGGTTTTGCCGTGAACTCTTCGTGGCAAGGAGTCGAGGGGTTGCCGGAGCAAATCGGTGGTTTCAGACTGCAAAAGCTGTTGCTGCCGGTTTCTTTTCGGGGCGCCTGGCCGGCTGTTGAAAAGGCGATCAGAGAGTTGCGGCCGGAAATCGTAATCTGCACCGGGCTGGCAGCAAAAAGAGAATGCCTGAGTGTTGAAAGGGCGGCGATTAACGTCAATGACGCGCAGATAGCTGATAATGACGGTTTTCAACCGATTGACCGCGTCATTGATTATTCGGCACCAAATGCTTATTTTACCGGCCTGCCGATGCGCAGAATCATTGATAGAATCGCCGCTGGCGGTATCTCGGCTTCGCTGTCCGATTCGGCCGGCACTTATGTCTGTAATGATGTCATGTTCCGGCTGATGCATCTGATTGCCAATGAAATGCCAGAGATCATGGGCGGGTTTATACATGTGCCAGCAACCCCCGAAATGCTTATGAATTCAGCAATGCTGCAGGCCGGTGCCGGCAGAGTTGCTGGCCTGGCTTTGCCGGAAATAATCAGAGGTCTGCAGGTCGCGATTGAGACCTGCGTTGAACTGATTGAAACCGGTCAATGGCATGGCGTCAGGAGGCTGATTAAAAACTATGACCCGCATTGGCCTGAAGAATTTGTGGCTATCTGTGACCGATTGGCAGCCGGGCTCGGCCCGCTGGCGCTGCGCATAGACCATATTGGCTCGACCTCGGTGCCGGGGCTGGCAGCCAAAGACATTATCGATGTCCAGATTACCGTCAGAGCGCTTGATGAAGAGTTGCTGGCCGCAATGACCGCAATCGGCTTTACCCGCTCAGAGATTGCGGTTGCCGATCACGTGCCACCGGGCCAGACTGCCGACCCTGAGCAGTGGCGCAAATGGTTTTTCAAGCCGCCGACTGGGCATCGACCGACCAACGTGCATGTAAGAGTGGTCGGCCGAGCCAATCAGCGTTACCCGTTGCTGTTTCGTGATTTTCTGCGTGCCCATCCAGATTATGCCTGTGCTTATGGGCGTTTGAAAGAACGGCTTGCTGGCAATCTCGCCAACGCCAGGATGTATCCTGAAGTTAAAGACCCGGCGGTCGATCTGATTTATTTTGCCGCAGAAAAATGGGCCACCGAAACATCATGGCGAGCCTAGTTCTATCAGGCATTGTTATATCAGAATGCGAGTCATCTGACATATTTCAGCAGTTTTTGTGGCGGGCGTTAATTGCGGTGGGCCGTATTGACTATCTTCTCTTCTGGCGGGTATACTAAGCGTGCATAGATTGTAACGGCGATCGTGTTTGAAAGGGGAATTCTGAATGCAGCTCGTTCTGCACGATAAACGTGTAGTCGTATTTCAGCCTGCTTCAAGAGACGATGTCGACGCGATTATCGACCTTTATATCAAGGTTTATAAAGGTAAGTACACCCTGCCCGACGTTGCCGATCCGGCAATTATCGCCAAGAAGGTCGAAGACTCCGCCTATTTCTGGACAGTCGCCAAAATCGAGAATCGCCTGATTGGCTCGGTTATTTTTGCGATCGACCCGGTAAACAAAATCGGCAAGTCATACGCAGCTGCGGTTCTCAACGAATTTCGCGGCCAGGATGTCATGCGGACGATGGTCAGGCATGGCCTGCAGATGCTTACTGAAAAAACGCGTGTCTGCGATATTATTTATGCCACAACCCGAACTGTCAGCTTTGCGCCTCAGGTGGTTCTTGAACATCT
>Ga0116176_10003842_pt1 | contig 11066 bp, 10 predicted proteins | sample AD_STIC08_MetaG_FD_89803 | JGI IMG/M metagenome (GOLD analysis project Ga0116176, IMG submission 89803) | Active sludge microbial communities of municipal wastewater-treating anaerobic digesters from USA - AD_STIC08_MetaG | ecosystem: Engineered > Bioreactor > Anaerobic > Digestate | place: USA... | reverse complement strand
GGTATTGGAGCTTCTTCGGCGCCCGATCCTGACATGAAGTCGCTAGCGCGGAGCATTTCCGAAATGAAGCCGCACGCAATCGAAAGACTTCGACTGCTGATGGACGGGGGGACTTACGACCCACCGCTCAGGCGCGCCGCATAGACGCCACGCGCATCTGAAATCCGCCCTCAATTATGCGGGCAATAGAGCTCTGATGCCATCCCTGAGCACACCAGATGTCCCTGAAGTGCGTGATCTCGTGCAGCGCTACGTAGTTCAGACACTCCGGCGCGAACTTCACCAGGTCGAGGTTCAACCGCACCGTGCGCTGCGTGGGATTGCTGCTGCCCCACTTCGTCTTCATGCGCTGGATGTAGAAGCGGCGCAGATCGACATCGAGCCGGTCTGCCCACGTCTGCAAGACCGGGCCGGCCTTCGCCCGCAGCTCTGCGCGATACCAGTCCAGCAGAACTTCCTCGCGATGGTCAGCGGTGCTACCTCTGGGCATGGACAGGTCGAGATACCTGTGGCCCAAACTCACTTCTGGCTTACCCGTGCCTTCCTTCAACCGAAGGAGATAGCGGCGTCCCCATATGCGGTGGCTTTCTCGCTCCAGATACTCCCGCGGAGGTTCACGCTTCTGGCTCTGAATCTTGCCTTGGTGTTTCTTGATCCAACCGATCTTCGAGATGGCGAACAGCCTGATGTTCTCGCGACCCATCCGGCGCGGCGCCGAGATTCGCACGCGGCCGGTAGGTGGGTGAACGCTAAGGTGTAGGTTTTTGATGTCCTTGAAGACGACATCAATCGGAACGCCGCTCACGCTGATCGCGGTGTCCATCAGTATTCCCGCTGGGCTTTGATAATTAGGAACAGGCGCTCGACCGTTTCTTCGTCATGGAGAACGGCGTGCATCGCCGCCTTGATCGTACGTTCCTTGGATTCGACGCCGCGCCAGTCATCTGGTCTGCTATTTTTCACCACTGCATCGATCTGAAGCGCAAGCTCTTCATTCTCACCAAGGTTGTTGAAGAGCGCCCTCTTGCCGGGGGTGTCGAGGCGTGGCGGTGTGTTCCCGCCCGTTCCATTGACGAGGTTCTTCACGATGTCGGCTACCTGTTTGAGATAGGCCTCATAGTCGAGCGCCTTCGCTTTTCTCGCCTTTATGATCTCATCCAAAAGCGCGGAGATGCGCTCGTAATAGGCAGGGTCGTTGAGGTGTTCCTTGACGATCTTGCTCCTGACATTGTTCTCAATCGTCTCGGCAATCGCCTCATGGTCCTTCATGGCGCCAAGCTGATTGGCGATAGCGTCGGCGATGCCTGACTTCACGATCAGGTCGAGCAGGCTGATGTTGTCGAAAGGAGAAATTTTTCGCGGCTCGTCTGCCTCAATATAGGTGTCGATCAGATGGCGCATGTCAGCCTCGTAGGCCTTTAAGTCCAGCACCTCGTTGGCCGCAAGTCGAACTACGTCGCGAATCTTGATCGCTTCCTCGGTCTTTTTCTTGATCCGCGTCACATCCTCGGCGCTGTAACCGGCTTCCTCCATTTCGTCGGCGATACCTGCATAGGCGCGGACAAGGGAGGCGACCGCCTTGTAGAGAGCGGCGCGCTGCGGCTCGCGTTCGGCCAGATCGGTAGGAATCTCGGTGTTGCCGCAGAAATAGTGGATGTGCGCCAACTCGTTCTTCGGCTGTTCGACCGGCTCGCAGATCAGAATGAAGGTCTCCAGCGATTCTTCTAGGCGTTCGCGCCCCTTCTCTAGTCGATCCTTCATCATCACGGCGGGGTCTGGCCCGCCCGCGCTGTCGTCGATCTCGGAGGTATAAACCGCGATGGCTTTCTCGACCTTCTTGAGAAGGCTCTTGTAGTCCACGATGTAGCCGAATTCCTTATCCTCACCGTCGAGCCGGTTGGTTCGGCAGATGGCCTGGAACAGCCCGTGATCCTGCATCGACTTGTCGATGTAGAGGTAGGTACAGGATGGAGCATCGAAGCCCGTGAGCAGCTTATCCACTACTATCAGCAGCCGCATGTTCGCAGGCTGCTTGATGAAGCGATCCTTGGCGTCTTCTTCGTATGACTCGGTCTTCGACATGCCGGGCTTGGCTTCGACGCCATTTAGCAAAGCAGTGTAGGTGTTGAAGATAAACTGCTTGTCAGTTTCCGAGTTGGCGCCGGTTTCTTCCTTGGTCACGTCCTGCGCGCTGGGATTGTAGGACGTGACTACCGCGCAGCGGCCCTTCAATTCGGTCTTCTGGAAGGCCTCGAAATACTTGCACCCTTCATAGATGCTTGACACGACTAGGATCGCGTTGCCGCGCTGGCTTGAGAGCCGCGGCTTCACGCTGAAGTCGAATATTATGTCCTGAACAACGCGCTCCATGCGCGAGCGGGAGCTGAGCACGTTCTGCATCGTGCCCCACTTCTTCTTCAGTTCGTCCTTCTGCCAGTGGTTGAGGCCTTTGGTCTTCGCATCGAACCACTTCTCGATCTTGTCCTCAGAGCCGAGGCGCTGGTCGATGTCGCGCGCCTCATAGATGAGGTCGAGCACAACCTCGTCTTCGACGGCTTCGCTGAACTTGTACGTGTGGATGTAGCGACCGAACACCTCAAGGCTCGATTGCTTGTCCTTCTTGAGCAGGGGCGTGCCTGTGAAGCCGATGAACACGGCGTTGGGCATCATCGCCTTCATGGCGCGGTGCAGCTTGCCGCTCTGTGTGCGGTGGCATTCATCCACGAACACAAAGACCTCGCCGACGGTCTTGGTCGGTTGGGCCTCGATCGCCTTGATGAAGGCGTCAAAGTCCTCAACACCCTGGCGGCCAAACTTGTGAACGAGGGAGCAGAGAAGGCGGGGCTTGACCTCCGCCAGCTTAGTCATCAGGTCGCGCCCGCTGTTGGTGCGGTGGATCGCTTCACCCGCCGCCGCGAAGACGCCCATGATCTGCTTATCCAGCTCGTCCCTGTCCGTGATGATCGCAACACGCGCGTTCGGATTGTTCTCCAGAATCCATTTGGCAAGCAGCACCATGACAATGCTCTTCCCCGAGCCTTGCGTGTGCCAGATGATCCCGCCCTTGCGCTCGCGCGCGTTCTGCTGGGCAGCCTTGATCCCGAAATACTGGTGGACTCGGGGCAGCTTCTTCACGCCGCCGTCGAAGAGAACGAAGTCGTGCATCAGCTCGATCAGCCGCTCCTTGCGGCAGAGCTTCGTGAGGTACTTGTCAATCTTGAAAGTCGAATTGTCCTGTTCGTCCTCTTTCCACTTGAGGAACATCTTCTCTGGCGTGCCGATGGTTCCGTATTGCAGGCCCTCGGAGTCGTTTCCGGCAAAGACAATCTGGACGGTAGAAAAGAACCACGAATTGAATTCGGGCTTCTGGTTGGACAGGAGTTGCCGGATGCCATCGCCAAGGCTGACGCGGCTGTTCTTCAGCTCAATCACGCCAATGGCGATCCCGTTGACGTAGAGCACGAGGTCCGGCCGGCGTTCGTATCCGCCCTTGAGCGTCACCTCTTCGGCTATAGCGAAAATGTTCTTGCCGGGCTCGCTCCAGTTGATGAGCTTCGGCGCGCGGCCTGACTGAAGTCACCGCCGCGCCGGATTTGTACGATTCAAAAAGCTTCTCTTGCCGCGACGCTGGGCGGGTTCAGCGGGCCGCTATCATCGAGCGAGATGTGTCGCCGATAAGCTCAACGCAGGATCACCCGCAGTTCCACCCAAGTAACTTGCCCACCAGTTCATCATCTCGCGCCGACCATCGAGCCATTCAGCTGCATTGTAGACGGATCTCACCGAACCATCCTCGTGCGCGAGCTGTTTCTCGATCCAGTCGCGATTGAATCCTTTCTCGTTTAAAACCGTGGAGGCAGTTGATCTGAAGCCATGAACCGTAGCTCTGCCGTGGAAGCCCAAGCGGTATAGTCCGAAAAGCATCGTGTTCTCGGACATCGCCTTCGATGGCGAAATAGCGAAGACAAGCCGGGGGGATTTGGCTGAAAGTTCGAGGGCTTTGATCAAACTCACCGCTCGCGGCGCGAGGGGTACTAGATGCTCCTTTCGCATTTTCATTCGGCTCGCGGGAATTCGCCAAAGCGGAGCAGGGCCATCCAAGCGTTCAAACTCCGTCCACTCTGCGAACCGGACTTCACTGGTCCTCACGAAGGTATGGAGCGTGAATTCCAATGCCGTCTTGGTCACATGATCGAGCGCGCTCGAACGCAAGTTTGCAAGAAAGGCCGGAATTTGGTCAGCCTTTAAAGCGGCACGAGACTTGACGGCCTTGGGTGGACGCAACGCCTTGCTGATGCCGAACGTTGGGTCGATTTGGCAGCGGCCCGTCGCAATCCCGTAGTGGAATATCAACCTGGCCATCTGGAGAATGCGTCGCGCCATCTCCGGCGCATCGCGAGCTTCGATTTTACGAATGGCGTCGAGCATCTCGGGCGATCGGATCAGCGAGATCGGGCGCGGACCAAGCGACGGGATGAGATCTTCGTCCAGCCGTGCGCGTAGCCTGACCGAATAGGAAGCCACCCATTTCATTTTGTTGATTTCGAACCATTCGTTGGCGACAAGTTCGAATGTGTTTGCGTTCGTCTGGCGACGCTCGGTCTTTTTGATCTTCCTGGCGACGCCGGGATCTAGCTCTTGGCCGAGGAGCTTTCTCGCTTCGCGCAATTTGTCCCTGGCATCGGCAAGCGACACGTCGGGATACTTTCCGAATGCGAGCAGCTTCTGTCGTCCGTCAAAGCGGTAAGCCATTCGCCAGAGCCGCGAACCGTTCGGGGTGATGAAAAGGAAAAGGCCCTCGGCATCGCTCACCTTGTACGGTATCGCGCGTGGTTTAAGCGCCCGCACCTTGGCATCTGAAAGCATGTTCTGAGCTCGTTCTGCGCGCCTGCGGCCCGCTCTCAATTGTACCAACAAATTGTTGGTATGACGGGCAAATTGTACCAACAATGTTCTGCGATGCCATCGGACCAAGTCCGACGTTATTGGATCGCCACAGGAAAAATTTCGGTGTGGATCAGTGGGTTGTCGGGCTTGCTCGGACCATCGCGGACTTGGCTGGTCAAACTGTTGGTGGGCCCGGCAGGACTCGAACCTGCAACCAGACCGTTATGAGCGGCCGGCTCTAACCATTGAGCTACAGGCCCGACCCGCAGCAGGCGCGCAACATACGCATTTTCGCGCATCCGCCAACCGCGTTGGAAAAGCCCGGCAAATCGCACATTTGCAAACGAAACGAGGCCGGCGGTGAGCCGGCCTCGCGAAATCAGGTCAGGTAGGAAAATCGACTAGAGGACGGAGCGTCCTTGAACGGCCCTCACCAGGAAGGCGAGAATCGTCAGCGCAAGGAAGACCACGAACAGGATCTGCGCGATCGAGGCGGCCGTTCCGGCGATCCCGCCGAAACCAAACGCTGCGGCGGCAAGCGCCATAACGAAAAACACAAGCGCCCAACCGAGCATGGCTCACTCCTTCATGAGTTATGAAACACCTGGAAGATCAACGCTGGCTTGGGCGCGGCGTTCCATCATCACAGACTTCAATGGCGCCGTGACTTGGCAGCAGCATCGTTTCGCCTTCGAGGGGATTGCTGCGTGTTTATGGAACCTCGCAAATGACTTGGCGTTCTGGCTGCGGTTGGTGAATTCCACTGACGACGGGACATGGAGAATACTCATGAAGACGGCTTTTGCGGCTCTCGCTTTTCTGCTCGCGGCTTCTGCTGCTGCCTGCAACACGGTCGAGGGTGTTGGTGAAGATGTGACGGCTGCCGGCACCGCTGTTGATAGGGCTGCTGAAGACGCAGCTCACTAAGCCAGTGCAAAAGCGCCACGCCCGATGGTTATCGGTGCGTGGCGTTTACACTCGGCGCCCGTCCTGCATTGGACGTGGCATCGGACGCCTGAAGGCGCCCTTCCAGAAGTAACCATGATGCGTATTACCGGAATCCTTGGCGTTGCCGCCGCTCTTGTCCTTACCGGGACAGGCGCAGGCGCGCAGACGGCGTCCTCGGCGTCCGATTATGTGTCATGTCCGCGTGCCCGGCTCTCGATCTACTTCGCGTCTGGCGAAGCGACCGCGTCGCCGGAAGCGTTGACCCTCCTTGGTCGCATCAGCGAAACTGCCGCGAGCTGTCAGCCGGACGGCATCGATCTCGTCGCCCGCATCGACTCTCGCGTCGATGGCGATCAAGCGATGACGCTGGCTCTGGCCAGGCTGTCCGCCGTTGCTGATGATCTCGTGGCCAAGGGCGTTGCTGTCGAACGCATCCGCGTCGCCGCGCAATCTGCCGGCGTGATGTACGCGCCCACGCTTAACCAGATCGACGTGCTCTTCCGCAAATCGGGCGAAACGGCTGATGAAGTCGCCAGTCCGCCGCCCCCGCCGATACGCACGGCTCCGGGCGAAGCGATCTAGATCCCGCGAATTTTCGTTGAATTACCCAACCAGCGGCGGCGGGGCCTCGAGCCTGTCGCCCTGGCAGGGCAGGCGGCGCACCTGTTCGACTTCGCTCGCGCTCAGCCGCTCGGCAGCCACAACCTCACCCTGCACGCGGTGAACCATGACCCAGGCCGTCGGACGGCCATTGGTGTCCTGGGACACCGGCGCGATTTCCACGACCTTGAACTGGCAGGCCCAGCTCGAAGCCGCCGCAGGTTTCGCGAGCGACGCCTGCTTCACGGTCTGAGCGGATGCCACCGACTGGAAGCCGACGGATGCCACCAGCAACGCGGAAACTGAAACGATGGTTTTGAGTACGGTCATGACAAAGCCCCTTGCCGTAGTTTTTACGTGCAGGGGGCTTGGCCGGTTCCAACAGGTTATAAGAAAATTTTAACGATTAAGGCGCGCAGAAGCCCTGCGCGCCTTAAGGTAATTCGTCCGTGTGAGATCAGGCCGTGACCGACCGTTCCACATGGAAGAACAGCGCCTGGCCGATCGCTGCTTTCACCGTTTCCGGCTGGAACGGCTTGGTGATCAGGAAGGCCGGCTCGGGCTTTTCGCCTGTCAGCAATCTCTCGGGGAAGGCCGTGATGAAGATCACCGGCACGTCGTGGCCCTTGAGGATATCGTTCACCGCATCGATGCCTGACGATCCATCCGCCAGCTGGATATCCGCCAGCACCAGACCCGGACGGCGGTTCTTCACAGCCGCAACGGCCTCGGTCCGCGTCGTCGCGACGGTCGACACCCGGTGACCCAGGTCCAGAACCAGCGCCTCGATATCCGCGGCGATAACGGGCTCGTCTTCGATGATCAGCACTTCAGTGGCCAGCTCGGCCTCGATATCGCGCTGCGCACGGGCGATCAGCTGGCGTACATTCTCGGTGTTCTCGTCGAGGATCTGCGCGGCCTCATCGATGGTGAAGCCTTCCAGCGCCGTCAGCAGGAAAGCCTGCCGGTGCCGTGGCGGAATGCGCATCACGCGCTCGGAAACTGTATCCCCGCTCTCGGGCGGCGTTTCCAGCATCGCGCCCGTCGCGCCCCAGATCGCCTGGAACAGCTTGTACAGAGCCACCCGCGGGGGAAGGTCGTCGAGTTCATGCGTCCCTGAAGCCAACGCTTGAAGGGCCGCTTTCACATAGGAATCGCCACTTTTCTGCGTGCCGGTCAGCGCGCGGGCATAGCGGCGCAGATACGGCAGATGAGGTCCAAGTTTCTGAACCAGACTCATGAAATCTCCCACACGTCTTAAATATAGGCCTACCAGAGACCTGAAACGCTGACATGGAACCCGGGTTCCATCTTTTTTCAGATATTGCGGAACCATCATGTGATGGCGGCGTTTTGGGCCTGAAGCGGGGGACTCTGCGCCGCAAGCAACCCAAGAGCAGTCAAAGTTGTATCGAAAAATGGGAAAAGATCATTCGGGGGGGGACTCGGGCGCCAAACCAGTGGACGCGCGGGTTGCGCGCCGTCGCCAGGACCCGATCGGCCGGCGACTGCGCCAGATGTACGATGACGTCGTAGGCGAGGATATTCCAGACGACTTCATGTCGTTCCTGGAGCAGGCTGACGAACGCAAGTCGGACAGTCAGGTCAACGGGACCGAGAATAACGAGCCGGCGCCTAAACAGCGCTCCGTGAAAACCGAACCGTGAATGGCGATCGGGTAATGACGGAAAAAAAAGACGCTCCCCAGCCGAGAGACAACTCTCGGGACGGCGAAATGCTCCCTAAACGGGGCATAACACCGGCCGAAGAAGTGACTTTCAAGAAAGAGCTGGTCGCCGCGATCCCACACCTGCGCGCGTTCGCACGCAGCCTGTGCAACGATCCAACGCAGGCGGACGATCTCGCTCAGGAAGCGCTCGCCAAGGCGTGGAAGGCCCGCGACTCGTTCGAGCCGGGCACGTCTATCAAGGCGTGGACCTTCATGATCCTGCGCAACCAGTTCTACTCCGAAAAGCGCCGCAGCTGGCGCACCGCGCCGCTCGACATGGAGATGGCCGAGAACACGCTTGTCGCGAACGACAATCCCACCATCCCGATGGAGTTGCTTGAACTCCGCTCGGCCTTGGCCAAACTGCCGGACGACCAGCGCGAAGCGTTGATTCTGGTCGGCGCTGGCGGCATGGCGTATGAGGAAGCCGCGCAGGTTTGCCAATGTGCGGTCGGCACGATCAAGAGCCGGGTGAGCCGTGCGAGGCGGGCGCTTGAGACATTGTTGAGCGAGGCTGGATCGAGGCCTTCGAATGACCACGACATCCGAGCCGACCAGGCTTTCGACGATATTCTCCAGCAAGCCTCAACGCTCGCTGCCGGAGGAGTCAGGTCCAGAGGGGACTAAGGGGAACCTGCCTAAGCGCCTATCATTACGCGTTCTGCTGCTGCTGATTTTCGCGGTCGCGCTATCGCCCGTTCTCGTCATCGGCGGCATACGCTGGTCTGGCGATATCGAGCGCGATGCCCAGCAGCGTCACGAGACAATGCGGCTGGTGGCGCAGGAGGCTGCAGGCCGCGCCGAATACATTCTCGAATCCGCGCCCGCGCTGCTCAATCTGATAAGCGCGGCATCGGCCAATGATCCCTGCGCTAACCCGTTGACGCCGCTCGTTGAAAGCCTGCCGGAGCTTGCCACGCTCGGCGTGGTCGATGCGAATGGCGCTGTTCTCTGCACGACGCAGGAAGGCGCTCAGGGCGCCACAACCGCCAGCACGCGCCCATGGTTCCAGGAGCTCCGTTCCAGCCAGACCGATTTCGTTCAATCGACGGCCTATTACGGGACGATCACCAAACAGTGGATCATCGCGTCGGCCAGGCGGCGCAGCAATCCCGATGGAAGCTTCGCAGGCGCTTATGTCTTCGGCGTGCCGGTCAACTCGCTCATTCGCCAGCTCGCGCGCGCCGGCCTGCCAAAAGATACGGAGATCGCGCTGCTCGACACGACGGGGCAGGTCTTCGCCAGCAAGCATTGGGCGATGATCGAAGATCCCCTCATGACCAAGATGCGCGCAGGCGACGGTGGCTTCATGGAGCTGCGCTCGGCCGGCGGGCAGGATCGCGAACTCGTCACGGTCCCACTGGCCGGCAATGAATTCTACGCGCTGCTGTCGGCGCCAAAGCCGCCGCCCATTGCGCTCGAAAACGTCAGCGCATTCGGCAATTTCGCGCTGCCCTTGCTTGCCTGGCTTCTCGCGCTCGTCACTGCGTGGCTCGCGACGGACCGCCTCGTGTTGCGCTGGCTCGACTATCTGAATCGTATCGCCGGCCTCTATGCCTCTGGCAAGCTGTCGGTCCAGCCGCTGCGGGCCCGCCGTCAGGCGCCGGGCGAGATCAACGTGCTCGCCGATACGATGGAAGAGATGGCGGTGCGCGTCCGCGATCGCACTCACAGCCTCGAATCCGCGCTTATAGCCCGCGACGCCGCGATGAAGGAAATCCACCATCGCGTGAAGAACAACCTGCAGATCATCAACTCGTTGCTCAGCCTGCAAAGCCGCAAGGTGAAGGATCCGGTCGCCATCGCCGTGCTGGATGATGCGCGCTCGCGGATCAATGCGCTCTCCCTGATCCATCGCTCGCTCTACGAACACAACGACATCCGCTCAGTGGACGTGAAGAGCTTCCTGTCCGAACTCGTTAGCCAGCTCGACGGCGCGCTTGGCGCCGAGGACCAGCGGATCAGGATCGAAAGCAGCATAGACGTCGATACGATCGATGCCGATGTTGCTGTGCCGCTCGCCCTCTTCACTGCAGAAGCCGTCACCAATGCCGTGAAGCACGCCTTCCCTGAGGGACGTGGTGTCCTGGGTGGCCGCGTGCTTGTCAGCTACAAGGTCGACGAAGCCGAGACGCTCCTCACCGTCGAAGACGATGGCATTGGCGGCGCCGAAGCCGAAGCCGCAGCCGCTGTCGGCATTGGCGGCACGCTGATGTCCGCGTTCGCCAAGCAGGTTCACGGCAAGCTCGAGGAAAGCAAACTCCCCACCGGTGGCCGCTTCGTCCGCATCCGCATGCCCCGCACCAACGGCGTCACCGGCGCCTACCCCCACGCCCCGCAAACCGCCTCGGGCAAATAGGGCGGGAGCCTCCCGCACACCCACAACGTGTCATCCCAGAAGCGCGCCACACCCGCCTTCCGGAAGCGGACAACTTGTTGTCCGCGTTCCCCGCGAAGGCCGGGATCCAGTCCTCTTCAAAAAAGAACCAGCGCAAAGCGCGCCACTGGACCCCCGCCTGCGCGGGGGATGCGGTGGAGAGAGCAAGATGGGGGATGGAGCCACCCCCAATCTGTAGGACGGCCAAAAATCTTCGCGCGCGATCTCAACACCCTAGCCAACAAAGATGGGGGACAACGCCCGCCAGATTCAACGGCGCCCTGAACCAGCCTCATAATCTCGCCCATGAGCCCCACAGAGGATCATCGCGAGCACGACAAACCGCCCGGCGTCATCGCGCTGGCCGTCGCCCTGCTGTGCCAGCTGTTCAGCCTTCTCACGACGCAGCTCGCAGACCTCAAACGCTCCCGCAACCGCAAGCCCCCGCCAGACTGGCAGGCGCATTGGCCTGCGCTGCGCCAGTCCGAATGGAATGTCCTTCAGATGCAGGCAGTCGGCGCAAAG
>Ga0116176_10003835_pt1 | contig 11075 bp, 12 predicted proteins | sample AD_STIC08_MetaG_FD_89803 | JGI IMG/M metagenome (GOLD analysis project Ga0116176, IMG submission 89803) | Active sludge microbial communities of municipal wastewater-treating anaerobic digesters from USA - AD_STIC08_MetaG | ecosystem: Engineered > Bioreactor > Anaerobic > Digestate | place: USA... | reverse complement strand
TTTCGGGGTTGACAAATTCAATTTGCTGATCAACAGTCTTTTTTAATCTCGGGAGTGGGGTCATTTTGATTGCCGACCCGGGGTCGTTTTGAGTGACGGATGACAGTCGGGGAAGGATTGTGAAGTCCGGTTTTATTGGGGTGTGTTGCCAATAGGCTCTATCAATACCCGCATTGTGTCTCTTGATTTATCTCGAGGTAAGCGAAATCCGTTGCCATGCCGCAAGAGCAGGGCAAATCTAATCCTTTTCCTCAATCACTCAAAACATCTTTTTCCCTGTAAAAGATTACAAAATAATCATGGATATTATGAATTTTCAATATGGGGATGTCATCCTCAACAGAAGGGTTGCCGAGATTCAAATCCCCTTTTGTGTTTATTTTCTTTCCGCGAATATAGATTTCGTTCCCTTTTAGTTTCCATTTTGCGCTATAATTCTTGCCGGATATATTAACGTTACATTTACCGTTCTTCTGAAAGCTTAGCTTTATATCACTGCCGAAAACCTTCCGGGCGGAAGATGATAATCCGGGCATCTCGATACTGGTACTCAGCCACAGACCCGAGGTGAGCAAGTCTGTTATTTTTTTCGTTTCGGCGCTTCCTTCGCATATGACAAAAATCGCTATCGCCCCTAAAACAAGGATTAATATCGGTATGGAAACCAAGTGTATTGTTTTCATTTTTTAAATTGTCCCGTTCTTAGTTGGAATATCACATCTCTTATAATCAAACTGGAAGGATAGTTTATGTCAATTTTAATAATTTGAGGGATTCGAGTCTTGTCCCTCGAGTTTATTGTTTGGGCGTAGCTAATGGTTTGTTTTAGGAAATAGAGTCAGCCTTTCTTCGATGCAATATTAGCCTTATATTTTCCAGGTTTTTCTTTTACAAATGCTATTTTGTAATGAAGGGCCGAAAGAATAGGCCCTAAAGTATTTAGGCTAATATTGGTGCTTTTCCCTGATCTCATGTTTTGTATAATAGTTGGAGAGACTCCTGCTTTTTGAGCAAGTTTTCGTACGGAAATATTATTTTCTTCCATAGCCTCTATTAATAATTCGGACATAAGAAATTTTTCATATCCTTTCTCGAATCCGGCTTTCCATTTTGGGTCTTGCATCAATCTCTCAAAAGTGCTCATAGGTTTATTGTTCGATTTATTTTTTTTCATATGTATAAATTGCGCCCTTATAGGCTATATATTCTTTATGCATAAGGTAATGTACAAATATAATGGTACATTGTCAAGAAAATAATAAAGCTAATTTATAAAGACTACATTTGATTTCAAATTCAAATCTTGAGGTAAGTCCTAAAAATTAGTATTTTTAGGTTTTCTTTAAAATGCAACTACTGGTAAATTCAATAGTTAGGTTTATCCGCCCATCTTCGGAAGGCGGGAAATCCTGGTTTTTGCGACTGCCCCGTAGAATTTAAAGAACTATCTTTTCGAGAATTGCGTCGGGAAAACGTGAATTTTCCAATTGAACGTTTACGAAAATTGAACCGGTCAGATCGCAATTTTCGAAATCCGCGCCCCGTAAATCGGCATTTGTAAAATTGCAGTTTCGCATAAGCGAGCGGGAGAAGTCGCATTTGCGAAGATCGGCCCCGCTAAAGTCGGTATTATCCAGAAAGGAATCTATGAACATCGAATTGTAAACGCGGCTATTTTTAAAAGTTCCATTTGGATAGAATATATTCGCAAAATTTACGCAGGATAAATTTAGGTCTTCTAAAAGAAGCGAAGTGAGATTCGCATTATGAAAGGAGGCTTGCGGAAACTTTTCGTTTCTGCCGCCCATGAATATCGCAAGGGTCAATCCTGAAACTACTATTGTTTCCCAACGGGCATCTTCGTCCGTGAGTTGTAGAAAACCCAGATGCGACTGATGCATATTCGTAAAGGCATCGCTGGTAACAGGCGTGCTTTTTTCCGACATGCTATGCATCAATTTTGCATCTATATTATCGGTTTTTCCGCCCTTTTGGTCGGATAATGGGAATATTTTCGAATATCTATCCATTGCTAAGATAAAGGATTAACGAAAAGACCGAAAATAGCAACCGTTTTACCGAAGTGGCCGTTTTTTTCCAAGGCCACAGGCGCTGTATTTCAGCCCCCAGATCCCCTGGTCTTTAAGCGGCTCCTGCCGGTCCTTAATGAAAAAAATTTTGACAAATCGACGGTTTGCGTCAAAATGACACCATGAAGTTAAAACGCGCGGCATCACAGAACATCGACCAGCAGGGGAAGGATCGGGAGATCATCGCCGCGGCGGCGGAGGTCTTCGCCGGGTACGGTTTCAGGAAGGTCACCATGGATGACGTCTCCCGGCAACTCGGCATGGTGAGGAGCGCCCTCTATTATTACTACGGGAACAAGGGGGAGCTCTTTCGGGCCGTCCTGGACAGCCGGTTTGACGACTATTCGAGTGAGGTCCGAAAAAAGACCGGAGGCGCCGCGGTCCCCGTGAGGAAGCTTGCAGCCTTCTCATCCTGCCTGGTCGTTTACCGCAACGACCTCGTGAGGAGGTTCCGGCTGAACTACGAGGAGATGCAGGGGCACTATGACATCATCCAGGAAATAAAGAGCAGGGTGCTCTCCCTCCACGTCGAGATGTTAACGGACATCTTCCTCGAGGCGGGGCTTCCGATGTCGGTTACTACCAGGCGCATGGCCCATATTCTGAGCATGTCGCTCCTGGGCGTGGTGTACAACTCCCCGGAAGTGGACGATAAGTCCCTCGCGAGGAACCTCGCGTACCTCTGCAGGGTATTCTATAACGGTCTTAAGGGAAGGGCCCGTTGAACGCGCCAAAACTGTTGTCGAGGACTGCAATCATGATACGCAAGAGAACATTCATCATCCTGTTTGCCTGCCTTGCCGCCGCTGCGGACGGTGCGCTGCCGGCGGCGGGGGACACAACCCCGCCCGGCGCCCTCGGCTTGAGGGAAACCATAGCCCTGGCGCTCGAAAGCAACAACAGGTACAGGATAGCCCACGAGAAGGTCCGCGAGAGCAATCTGAAAGTCCGCGAGGTCTGGGGGAAGCTCTGGCCGGATTTAAGCTCGGCCGCGTCCGGGACTCGCGTGGGGGCCGACAAGGGCATGCTCTCACTCACGAATGGGCAGTACAACCTGAAGTTCGTAAGGTGCGCCATATCGGTCAATCCCGGCGCCTTCTATAACGGGCTCAAGGCGTCGCAGGACGGCTACGTTTCCTCGGTGAACGAAGAGCGCAGGGTAAAGGCGGACACGATCATCCAGACGATACGCCTGTACTATCGCATCCAGCTTGCCTCGGAGATCATTAAGCTCAGGACCGACTCGATCAGGGCTCTCGAAGAGAACCTCCGCGTAGTGACGACCGGGTACAGGGCCGGCTCATTCACGCGACTCGACTTCCTGCGCGCCAAGGTCGCCGCGGCCAACGAGAAGACGCGGCTGATCATCGCGAAGAACGACTACCAGAGCGCCGTCGCCGCGATGAACATCCATCTGGGCAGGGAGATCGACTCGCGCCTTGAGCTCGACCCGTCGGCGATAACGGCGGCCGGCGCCGAGGAGAGCGACATCGCCGGCTGGAGCGACGACGAGCAGAAGAAACGCGTGACCGCCATGGTGGCCGAATCGATGAAGAACCGGCCGGAGCTCATCCAGGTGCAATCGAAAAAACAGGCACTGGCCCACGGCGCCGCCCTGGAGGAGTCGCTCTACATGTGGCCCACCGTCTTCGTGTCCGGGGAATACGGAATGACCAAACTCATGCTTAAAGACCCCGGCGGCTCCACGGGCGATGCATCCGCCGACCTGGCCCTGGCGGCCCTCGGTAAGACGCTTAGCCCCGAGGGGTGGTACAGGTCGTGGATGGTCACCGCCGGGGCGACGTACCGCTGGGGCGGGTATTCGCCCCTGGACCAGGGCCACGCGAAGGCGGACCAGCTAAGGAGCCGGGAGAGGCAGACGGACCTCGAGATGGAGGACTTAGTCCGCGACGTGAAGCTGGAGGTGCAGCACGGACTGCTCAAGCTCGTATCGTCGTCGAACGCCATCCTCTCCCAGAAGGAGAACATCGAGTCGGCCGAAGAGTCTCTCCGAGTGGCGATCATCCAGTTCAAGAACGGCGTGATCGACAACACGAAGCTTTTGGACGCTAACGTGGAGCTTACGAGCGCCAGGTCGATGTACATACAGGCGCTGTACGACTACCAGACTTCGAAGGCGGAGCTTAACAGGGCGATAGGACGCGACTATTTTACATTCTAGGCGCGGGGAGCCCGCGGAGAAAGGAAAATGAAAGGACAACACGACGGCGTAGCGGAAAAAGGCAGGGATGCTTTGATAAAGGAGGCCTGGTGGGAATCCCGCCGCAGCAGGATGGTGTTCGGAATCATCGCCGTGATGTTTTTCGCCGGCATCCTAATCTGGTTCTTCCACTTTCACCCATACGTGTCCACCGAGGACGCGCGGATAGACGCCGACATCATCCGCGTGGCGAACTGCGGCGCGACCCAGCGGATAGAAACGGTCCGCGTGCAGGAGGGAAGCGCCGTGAAGAAGGGCGACCTTTTGGTGGAACTGGACAGGCGCATCGCCCAGGCGCAGGTGGACCGCGCACGGGCAAGGGCGCGCTTTACGGCCGCCGAGCTCGAGAGGGCCCGCGCGCTCGCCTCGCAGAACGGCATCAGCCGACAGACGCTCGACAGGGCGCGTTCCGAGGCCGAGACGAGCGAAGCGGAACTCCGCCTCGCCGAGATAGCCCTGGACAACACGAGCCTTCGCAGTCCCGTTGACGGCATTGTGGTGCAGCGGCTGGCGAGGACCGGAAACCTGCTGGAGACGAACCAGACGGCAATTACGGTCGTGGACATAAAGCACGCGTGGGTCTCGGCGAACATCGAAGAGACCGAAGTGGCTCTGGTGCGGCCGGGCCAGAAGGTGCGCATTTCGGTCGACGAGGGCGGTTCCCTCACTGGCACGGTGACGGAGGTCCGGCAGGCCGCCGCAGCGCAGTTCGCGCTTATACCGTCGGACAACGCGGCGGGGAGCTTCATAAAGCAGGTCCAGCGCATCCCCATAAAGGTCGCTATCGACCCGGGACAGGGGCGAACGCTGCGCGTGGGCCAATCGGTGGAGATACGAATTCGCGTGCGGTGACGGGGGGCGGGAGAAAGGCATGATGCAGCACGCGGCCAGGGCGGCGGAAAACCCGTCGTACAAGTGGATCGTAATGGGTATCGTCATGATCGGGACCATGATGGCGACGCTGGACTCGAGCATTGTGAACGTATCCATACCCGCCATCATGGCCGATTTCGGCGCGAACATCGACGAGATCGAGTGGGTCCTCACCGGCTACATGATCGCCTTCGCCACGCTCATGCCCCTCACCGCCTGGCTTAGGGACCGCATGGGATACAAGGCCCTCTTTATCGGGAGCCTTTTCGTCTTTACCGCGGGATCGCTGCTCTGCGGCGCTGCCTGGAACACCGAGTCCCTCGTCGCCGCGCGGGTGATACAGGCCCTCGGCGGCGGGGCGATATCACCCACCGGCATGGCGATGATCTCGGAGGTGTTCCCCAAGGAGGAACGCGGCAAGGCAATCGGTATATGGGGGATGGGGGTGATTCTCGGGCCCGCCATAGGTCCCACCCTGGGCGGCTATCTCACCAAGACCTTCGGCTGGCGCTCGATCTTTCTGGTGAACCTTCCCATCGGCATCATCGCGATCATGGCGGCGGCGGAGTTCCTCCTCAGGGACCGCCCGCACAGGAGCACGCATCGCCCATTCGATTTTTGGGGTTTCCTGTTCCTCACCCTCTTCCTGGTCTCATTCCTCCTGGGCCTCTCGAAAGGGGAACGGGAGGGCTGGGCCTCGGCGTACATCATCACCTGCGCCGCCCTGTCGCTCCTGGGCTTCGTCCTTTTCCTGCTGGTTGAGAATCACACCGACCACGGCATCATCAACCTGAATTATTTCAGGTATCGCGATTTCTCCATATGCTCGATCGTCATCGTTACTCGATCGATCGCCCTCTTCGGCGGCATATTCCTTATGCCGCTTTTCCTCCAGCAGCAGATGGGATACGACGAGATGCAGAGCGGGCTCATCCTCATGCCGGGCGCGCTGGCAATCATGCTCCTCATGCCGGTGACCGGGCGCATGGGCGACCGCATCGGCGCGAAGTTGCCTTCGGTGGCGGGGGTGCTCCTCCTTGCCGTGTCGATGTTCATGTACCGCGACCTGAACGTCAACACCAGCCTGATGGGCGTTATAAATCCGATGCTGATACGCGGCGTGGGAATGGCGCTTCTCATGGCTCCCATCATGGCGGCGGCGCTGAACGCGGTGCCGCATGAGGGCGCGGGGATGGCCTCGTCGATGATCAACATCATCATGCAGGTGTCCGGTTCGCTCGGAATTACACTGCTCGCGACGGTCCTGAGCCACAGGATCCACTTTCACATGGACGTGGTGGGCAGCGGGGCGCTCGCGGGGACGCCGGTCTTTACGGAGACGTTCGAGCGAGTTTTGGGCCATGTGCACTCGCTGGGGTACACCTACGCCCAGTCGAAGCAGATCACCGGCGCGTTGATAATGAAGAAGATGTCGCAGGCCGCAGTGGTGATGTCATTCCAGGACGCGTTCATCGTGGCGGGATTCATCGTCCTCGTCGCGCTCATCCCTTCTTTATTCCTCCCCGGGCGCGGCAACGCGAAGAAGGGGCAGAAGCCGCCCGCAATGATGGAGTAAAGCACGCCGCAAACAAAATGTTGTCGCTGTAACGCGTACAGCAGTCGCGATAAAACTCGTACAGATTATTCATGATGGGAGCGGCCTTTTTTTAGTTCGGTTTATTTTTCCCTCGATGGATAACACTATGTATATAGAGCAAACAAAAATGAGCGGCTAATTTTTAGTATAAAAAAAGTCAAGAAAGTTAAGAAAAGTCAAGAAAAGTGTTAAAATTTAATTTATTGCAATAGCGTATTAGTTGCATAAATATACTTTTTTGTGCGGAACAGTGATCCTAAAATATAAGTATAGCATGAGAAGATAAATATTCAAATTTATGCGTATAGAGGTAGCGATTGTGAATGCGCAATTGAAGAACAAACTCGCCTTGTTTTTCGGCATAAATTCCAGCATTGTCGCCATGATCGTCATGGTGATCTTTCTTGGGCTCGGGGAGAAGATGGCCGAGCGGTTTCTTCCGCTGTACATTCTCGCCCTTGGCGGCTCCACGTTTGTCGTGGGTTTTCTCAATGCGATGGACAACCTTCTGAGCGCGCTGTATTCGTTTCCTGGCGGCTTTATCAGCGACAGGTTCGGCTACAAGAAGGCGTTACAGATTTTTACAGCCATCGCTATGGCCGGATACGGTATCGTGATTCTGATACCGTCGTGGCAGGCGGTGCTTGTCGGCGCATTATTCTTTATCGCATGGACGGCCATTTCCCTTCCGGCCGTGATGAGCATGGTCTCGAAGGTAATGCCCTCCGAGAAGCGGACGATGGGCGTCACCATACATTCCTTCGTGCGGCGTATCCCCATGGCGCTGGGGCCGGTGCTCGGGGGCGTGCTTATAGGCATGTACGGGCGGGTGGATGGCGTGCGCGTTGCGTTTTCCGTCGCGTTTATACTCGGCGCGGTCTCCATTTTTTTCGTGCACTATTACATGGAGGATGACAACTCGCGCATATCCGAGCCGCTGCACATAAATAAGGCGATAAAAAACATCAACGCGCCGCTGCGTAATCTCCTCGTGTCGGATATCCTCATCCGCTTTGCCGAGCAGATACCGTATGCCTTCGTGGTCGTCTGGGTCGTGGAAAATCAGGGATTCTCCGAGCTGCAGTTCGGCATTCTTACCACCATGGAGATGGCGACGGCGATGCTTGTGTATGTGCCGGTGGCCTATCTTGCCGACAAATACACGAAAAAGCCGTTTGTCGCGATGACCTTCGTGTTTTTTACTGTTTTTCCGCTGGTTCTGTATTTTTCGAAAAGCTTTACCATGCTCGTCATTGCGTTTATCATACGCGGGCTGAAGGAGTTCGGCGAACCGACACGCAAAGCGCTCATAATGGACCTCGCGCCGGAAAATGCAAAGGCAAGCACCTTCGGCACGTATTATCTCATCCGAGATGTAATCGTTTCCGCGGCGGCGCTGTCGAGCGCGTATCTCTGGAACATATCACCGAAGGCCAATTTTATGACCGCATTTGCTTGCGGGATTGCGGGTACGTTGCTCTTCATGATATTCGGCAAGGACCTGAAAAGTGGAAAATCAGCCGCGTAAAAAATTATAGATTGAGGGGTCAGAGCCCTCTAAAAAATTTGTTTTTTCCCGCGAAAAAGTGTATTCCTCATGTATATTCACACATTTTTCAAGAAAAAGCATGTAGCGCAGCATGAGAAAATATCCTGGCGGGGGAGCATGGCGACAACTATCAGCAGCGCTTCCGCGATTATGAAACCTACCCCCGGGGAAAAGCCCGCTTCGGCTGGCTTATCTCGACGGGCTCGATACAGGCAGCGCATCGCCTTGACGGGGGTTTAAATTTATGTGTTAATTATCTACTTCTACAATAGGCGCATCCGGGGCATTCTTTTTAATGCTTTCAATGCCTTTCAAGCATGCATCCTTGGAATTGTAGGATTCACCAGCAGCAATGATTTCACCATTGCTCGCTTTAAGCCTGAAACGGTATTTGCCGCTTTTATCGAGATATATTTCAAATTTACCCGCCATTCAATAGCCTCCTTTTATTTTTTAACAGGCTGAAAAGCCGTTATTTCTAAACATCCAGGAATGTTGCTCCCTCCCCAGAGCTCGGTTACTGCCGCCATAGCGACAATTATCAGCAGCGCTTCCGCGATCATAGAATCTCTTTGGGGAAAAGCCTGCCGAAGCACTTGTGCTGAGCCTGCCGAAGCATGCGCCACCTAAAATCGCGGCAAGTTCGGGCCCGGTGGTTATACCTGTTATGACCGCTTAAAAGATAATACGAAACCGGTACAAGAAAGTCAACGGAAATACTATCAGGCAGGATAACAAAATCCGTGATGCTCACGGCCCCCGTTATATAGGACGAACCCTATCTAAAAACAGAAGTAGTGCTGACTGATGAACGGTATGACCATATACAAAGTCAGCACCCGGAACTGTTGCCCGACTTCGAATATGCGCTGACTAAAACTATAAAAGACCCCGACGGTGTCCGTAAGAGTGCACGCTTTCAGAACGCCCGGCTTTTTACTATAATTTTTTGACAAATATCAGCGAAGGGAAATATATTGTAGTTGTAGTGGTAAGCGATACTAAACCGAAGCAGCGCGATTGGATTATAACGGCATATATGGCGAGAAAATTGAGCTATGGAGGTATTGAATGGGAAAGGAAATGAAATTTTCATATGACAGGTCAGCAGATATATTATATATCAATTTAATAGACCCCTATCCGACGCAGGAAACTGAGGAAGTAGGTGATGACGTCGTTGTTCGGCTTAACCCTGAAACAGGGGAGATAGAGAGTTTGGAAGTGTTATTCTTTTCTACACGGCTTCTCAGGGATGATATATTTCGAATACCGGTTGTCGGGAGTATGCATTTGAGTAATGCCGGCCATGGGGCGTATTGAACGACCTCCAGGCCGGGCTCCGGTCGATCTAATGGACAATATGAGGGTATACCGCGATCATACACCTTCGGATGTCCTGGATATCCCCGTCCAGTTACCGGCGCTTACCCGCGTCTGGGACACGCTGTTCCAGGTGTCGTTTCTTGCGCTGGTGCTCCTGGTCGTATATAACGGCGCCTACTGGGCATTGTACGAACATAACGCCGCCATGCGCATATTCGGCGGTATACTTTTTTTCGCGGGTTTGCCCGGCTTCATCATCACCTTACGGCGTATCTATGCCATACTGCGCCTGCCTGGCAGTTATTCATTACTTATATCTGCCGATGGCGGTGTTTTGCGAGTTTCTTCAACGGCGCCGCGCTCGGACGTCATCGAATATGACCTAAGTAGCGTTCGAGGGGCCTGGATCGAAAGAAGATTCCTAAACGACGCGCCCATGGGAAGCTGTATTGTATTATCGAAAACGCCCGGGAGAAAAAACGGCGGCGATCCATCCCCGGTGATTGATCTGGACCTTCTATTATCGTCGGATGACACGATTTATGAATCCAATCTATTAATACTGGAATATATTAGGGAACGTTATCCGCACATCAGCGTTGGACTTGATACGTTATGATATTCAATCAACGTTCAGAAGGGAGATAATAATGAATATTTATATAGTTTTTGTAAAAAAATAAAATGCTTATCAATAGAATATAAAACGAGGTCGTTTTGCAAAACGTTCTGTAAGATAATCAAATCCGGTATTCCAATATTATTGAAACCATTTTTAATATTTTTTGTTTGAAAATCAATTATTTTGTTCCATTCAATTACTATTGGAATTTTTGAAATTGATTTTAATAAATCAACAACATGGTATTCTTTCCTGTGTAAAAGGGAAGGTAATAATTCCGATAATATCAAGTCGTTGATACATATCTGGTTATTATCAAGTAATTCATTCAATCTGGAAGCATTTATACTTTTGCTGCCGCGGAAGTATTCAATCCATATTGAAGAGTCGACAAGTACTCGACTCATCTTTTTCTAAGCTTGGTGAGATCAATATTGAGATCAATTTTGCCATGATAAAGCTTTAGTTGTTTGATTTTTTCTTTTTGTATCAGATTAACCAGAGCTTCTTTAATAACACCGGTTTTAGTGCCGATGTTGGTTAGTTTCATGGCTTCAGATAATAAATTTTCAGGGATGTCAATTGTGGTTCTCATGGCAATTTAACCTATGCATATAATATGCATAATAAATATGCATTGTCAAGCAAAATATTATGCATTAAAGATCTTTTAAGAAAACTCACTGCTGTCCCATAGAATTATGATAAAAGAAAAAAAATGCTATTAATTTCCCAAGTCTATTTTATGTTGAGTTTACCAAAACAGCATAAAATACAGGCTTTTGGGAGAATTAATA
>Ga0116176_10003824_pt1 | contig 11093 bp, 10 predicted proteins | sample AD_STIC08_MetaG_FD_89803 | JGI IMG/M metagenome (GOLD analysis project Ga0116176, IMG submission 89803) | Active sludge microbial communities of municipal wastewater-treating anaerobic digesters from USA - AD_STIC08_MetaG | ecosystem: Engineered > Bioreactor > Anaerobic > Digestate | place: USA... | reverse complement strand
GCACAACAGCACCGCCGTACCGCCACCTCCGCCCTTCGCGATCCTGTGGATGCTGGGGTTGCCAGTGCTCGACACCGTGGTGCTGATGATCCGCCGCATGCTACAGGGACGCAGCCCGTTCAGCGCCGGGCGGGATCACATGCATCACATCTGGATGCATGCGGGGTTCACTCCCGGGGAAACGACGTTGCTGATCATGGGGCTGAATGCGGTGCTCGGATTAGTAGGGTTTTCGGGCTGGATTCTGGGGTTACCTGAATGGGTACTGGCTGCGGGGTATTTTGCCATATTCGCCCTGCACTCGATGCTCGCAACGCATGCTTGGAAGGTTTCGAAATGGCTGAAGCGGCACGCACACCTCGCTTAAAAAGCCCCCATTTATCGCTAATTTTCTGATCGCAGATCAAATAGCGAAATTTTTCGTTATTTTCCAAACAAACCCCAAGCCCCAACGCATGCCTCTTGAAACCACACGCCTTCTCAACATCGGCTTACGTTTTACAACGCTCGGCACGCGCTTTCTATTTATTTTTGTGCTTGCGAAATATCTGGACCCCGCATCGGTCGGCTACTACGGAATTTTCACAGCAACGGTCGGCTACTGCCTCTATTTCGTCGGATTGGATTTCTATACGTATTTAACACGAGAGATCCTAACTAAGCCCCTTAATCAACGCGGACAGCTAATTAAAGCGCAAGCAGCCTTGTCCGGCATTCTATATCTCTTTTTTCTCCCCATTGCACTGACCTTTCTTGCCTACGTTGACTGGCCAGACAGCCTTGTCTTATGGTTCTTCCCATTGCTTCTGCTCGAGCATTTCAACCAAGAAGTATCCCGATTGCTCATCGCCCTGTCCGAACAGCTCACCGCAAGCATGATCTTGTTTGTGCGTCAAGGCAGTTGGGCGATTGCCAGCGCTGCACTCATGAAGTTCGAGCCCGAAACACGTAACCTCAATTTGGTAATGGCACTCTGGACTGCTGCGGGTGTCTGCGCGGGCATGATTGGGTTGTTCAAATTCAAACGGCTGGGCATGGATGGCTGGAAAAAGCGTGTCGACTGGCGTTGGATCAGAAAGGGCGTAGCTGTCAGCAGTATGTTCCTGATTGCGACGCTCGCACTGCGCGGCGTACAGACACTTGATCGTTACTGGCTCGAAGCCCTCAATGGGATCGACATGGTCGCAGCTTATGTTTTGTTGCTCGGCGTTGCCAGTACGCTGTTGGTCTTCCTCGATGCCGGCGTCTTTGCCTTTACCTACCCGTCGCTGATCACGCACCACAACGATAGAAATTACGAGGCCGCAAACCGCAAAGTGCGAAAAATGCTCGTACAGACGCTCTCAGTGTCTGCTGTGTTCGCGGCCGTGAGTTGGTTCAGCCTGCCTTGGCTGCTTGACTGGATCGGAAACCCTGTCTATATCGAGGCCATCGATCTTTATCCATGGCTCTTGGTCGCGATGATTTTCAACGCAGTTAGCATGGTTCCACATTACGGCCTTTATGCGAGAGGCTGCGACAAGCCGATTATTTACAGCCACATTGCATCGCTCATCGCTTTCGTCGCTTTTACGTGGACGATCAGCCAGATGGCACCTGAAATAGCCATTCCGCTTGGAATAAACCTTGCCTTTTTCGTCATCCTGACCTGGAAAAGCCTCGCTTACATCCAGATCAGGAAGCATGACACGTCAACAGCATTTTACTGAATAGAACCTGAATTAGAAAAGAGCATTCGCAAATGATTCGTTACGGCCAACAAGACATCACGCAAGCCGACATCGACGCGGTTGTCGCTGTCCTCAAATCGGTACACCTCACCCAAGGCCCCGATATCACGGACTTCGAGAACAGCGTGCTCGCTCACACCGGCGCCAGACATGCTGTTGCAGTGAATAGTGCGACTTCGGCCTTGCACATTGCGTGTCTGGCACTAGGGCTGGGGCCGGGAGACTGGTTATGGACGACACCGAACACCTTTGTTGCCTCAGCAAACTGTGCGCTTTACTGCGGTGCGAAGGTGGACTTCGTAGATATCGATCCGAATACCTACAACCTTTGCCCAAAGCAACTCGAAGCCAAGCTCATCGAAGCGAAAAACCAGGGACAACTGCCAAAAATTGTTGTCCCGGTGCATCTTAGCGGACAGCCTTGCGACATGGCTGCCATCCACGCGCTCGGCAAAAAATATGGCTTCAAGATCATTGAGGACGCGTCGCATGCGATCGGCGGGAAATACAAGGGTGATCCCATCGGCAACGGTCGTTTCAGCGACATCACAGTTTTCAGCTTTCACCCGGTCAAGATCATCACCACCGCGGAAGGCGGCATGGCACTGACCAACGACGACGAACTCGCGACCCGCCTGGGCCTGCTGCGCAGCCACGGCATCACCCGCGACCCGGCCCTGATGACGCAACCGATGGACGGTCCTTGGTACTACCAGCAGGTGGCACTGGGCTACAACTACCGGATGACTGACATTCAGGCCGCACTGGGTGTCAGCCAGATGACCCGCCTCAACCAATACGTCGCGCGTCGCCATGAAATCGCCCAGCGCTACGACGCCCTGCTGGCCGACCTGCCGCTCACCCTGCCCTGGCAGCACCCGGACAGCTACTCCGCGTATCACCTGTACGTGATCCGACTCAAGCTGGACCAAATCTTCAGCACTCATAGGCAGGTTTTTGAAGCGCTACGTGGCGCGGACATCATGGTCAACCTGCACTACATCCCGGTGCACACCCAGCCCTACTATCAGCAAATGGGCTTCAAGCACGGCGATTACCCTGAGGCCGAGCGCTACTATCGCGAAGCCATCAGCATCCCCATGCACCCGACGCTGACCGAAGCCGAACAAGACGAAGTCATCCGCGTCTTGCGTGGCGCTTTGAACTGATGAAACTCGCCATCATCCCCGCCCGCGGCGGCAGCAAGCGCATCCCGCGCAAGAATATCAAGCCCTTCTGCGGCAAACCGATGATCGCATGGTCGATCGAGGCTGCGCGCCTGTCCGGCTGTTTCGACCGGATCATCGTCTCGACCGATGATGCCGAGATCGCCGACGTCGCCCGCGCCCACGGCGCCGACGCCCCCTTCACGCGCCCGCCCGAGCTGTCGGACGACCACACCGGCACCATCCCGGTCATCGCCCACGCCATCGCCTGGATGAACCGGAACGCGGGTTCGGTCGACTTCGCCTGCTGCCTCTACGCCACCGCGCCCTTTGTCCAGGCCGAAGACCTGCGCCGCGGGCTCGACCTTCTGAAGCACATCGGCGCTGATTACGCCTTCTCGGTCACCAGCTACGCCTTCCCCATCCAGCGCGCCATCCGCATCACTGCCGATCAGCGGGTGGAGATGTTCAACCCCGAGCACTTCACCACTCGCTCGCAGGACCTGGAAGAAGCCTTCCACGACGCGGGCCAATTCTACTGGGGCCGCGCTGCCGCCTGGCTGGCAGGCAAACCACTGTTCTCCCATGACGCCACGCCCGTACCGTTGCCGCGCCATCGCGTGCAGGACATCGACACCGTGGAGGACTGGGAACGCGCACAATGGCTGTTCAAGGCCATGCAATCGCAGGTGGGGCAGGCTTGAAAATGAAAGCCGTCTTCCGCGCCGACGCCTCGTTGCAAATCGGCACCGGACACGTTATGCGCTGTGTGACGCTGGCCGACGCTCTTGCAGCCCACGGCGCGGACTGCCAGTTCATCTGCCGCGCGCACGAAGGCAACGTCATCGAGTTCATCCGCAGCAAGGGCTACGGCGTCCACGCATTACCCAACGTCCCAGCGCCAGGCGCAGGCTCAACCGCGCCCGACCCGGCCACCTCCGAGCTCACCCACAGCCACTGGCTCGGCGCCACGCAAGCACAAGACGCCGAACTCTGTGCCCCCATCCTGGCCGCACAGAGCCCCGACTGGCTGATCGTCGATCACTATGCACTCGACGCCTTCTGGGAGCGCGCCCTGGCGCCGCACTACCGCAGGCTCATGGTGATCGACGACCTCGCAGACCGGCCCCACGCCTGCGATCTGCTCCTCGATCAGACGTTCGGTCGGGAGGCGACGGACTACCATCCCTTCGTGCCTGCCGCCTGTCGCTTGCTGTGCGGGTCGCAGTACGCGCTGCTGCGCCCCGAGTTCGCCGCCCTGCGCCCCTACAGCCTGCAGCGCCGCGCCCAGCCAACTTTGCGCGAGTTGCTGATCACCATGGGCGGCGTCGACAAGGACAACGCGACCGGGCAGGTGCTGCAAGCGCTCCGCTCTTGCCGATTGCCTGCGGACTGCCGGATCACGGTAGTTATGGGCGCGACGGCGCCGTGGCTGGACGAGATACGCAAAGAGGCGCAGGACATGCCCTGGCCGACACGGGTGCTGGTTGGTGTCAGCGACATGGCGCAACTGATGGCCGATAGCGATCTGGCGATCGGGGCGGCGGGGGCGACATCGTGGGAACGGTGCTGCCTGGGCTTGCCCACGATCATGCTTGTGTTGGCCGAGAACCAACGCAAGATCGCCGAAGAGCTCTGCGAGGCCGGCGCCGCACACTTGATTGAAGTTTCAACATTAAACAACCAACTACTAATCGTTCCAGATAACTGGGAGCCCCTTTTTCTTGGCGCGATGAGCGCTGCAGCCGCTGCGATAACCGATGGATCACGCGTGGCGCAGGTCATCAATGCACTCATTTGTAGAGTCCGACATGCGAATTAGCTTGCTGTGTAGCGATGAACAGCACCCCGTAAACGAGTACCTAAAGAGGTGGATGTCCACGAAACACGACGTCCATCAGGTGGAACTCGTCCGCAAGAAAAGCGAGCTTTCGGGCGGAGACATACTGTTTCTGATTTCCTGCGCGGAAATCGTGTCCGCATCCGACCGCTCTGCTTACCGCACGACCCTCATCCTGCACGCCAGCGACCTTCCCCGCGGTCGAGGCTGGAGCCCGCACATCTGGCAGCTCATCGAGGGCGCAGACGAAATTACACTCAGCCTGCTTGAGGCCGAGGACAAGGTGGATAGCGGCCGCATCTGGAAGAAGCTCAAGCTCCCCGTTCCCAAGCATGCTCTCTGGGACGAGATTAACGCGCGCCTTTTCGATGCTGAAATCCAGCTCATCGACTTTGCGATAGACGAATTCGACCGAGTTTGCCCAACCGCACAAGACCCCTCGATCGAACCAAGCTATTACCCGCGGCGCACCCCTGCCAACAGCCAGATCGATCCGTCACAAAGTATCGCCAGCCAGTTCGACAGGATTCGAGTCTGCGACCCCAATCGCTTTCCAGCGGTCTTCGAACTGCACGGTAAAAAATACAAACTAATCCTGGAGAAGATCGATGACTAAACGCATCAACATCGCCGGCCGTGATATCGGCGACGACTGCGCACCCTATATCATTGCGGAAATGTCCGCCAACCATAACGGCGACCTCAATGCGGCCCTTCGCATCATCGAGGAAGCCAAGCGTGCCGGCGCGGACGCCATAAAGATCCAGACCTACCGCCCGGACACCATCACACTCAAATCGGACCTGCCCGACTTTCAGATCACCGATGGTCTATGGGCCGGAAGAACCCTTTACGACCTTTACGAGTGGGCGCACACCCCCTGGGAGTGGCACAAGCCGCTGTTCGAGCACGCCCGCAAGCTCGGCATCACCATCTTCAGCTCGCCCTTCGACAACACCGCGGTCGACCTGCTCGAAAACCTCGACGCCCCGGCCTATAAGATCGCATCCTTCGAGGCGGTCGACCTGCCGCTGATCCAGTACGTCGCTCGCACCGGTAAGCCGATGATCATCTCCACCGGCATGGCCGACGCCGAGGAAATCCAGGAGGCCATCAACGCTGCGCGTGAGGGCGGCTGCAAGGAGCTCGCCATCCTTCACTGCGTAAGCGGCTACCCCGCGCCCGCCGAAGACTACAACCTGCGCACCATTCCCGACATGATCGAGCGCTTCGGCCTAGTCACCGGCCTGTCCGACCACACCCTCGACAACACAACCGCGATCGCGAGCGTCGTCATGGGCGCCTCGATCATCGAGAAGCACTTCACCCTCGACCGCAGCGGCGGCGGGCCGGATGACAGCTTCTCGCTGGAACCGACGGAACTGGCTGCGCTGTGCCGCGACAGCAAGACGGCTTGGGCCGCGCTGGGAAAGGTGGACTACGCACGGAAATCGAGCGAGCAGGGGAACGTGAAATTCCGACGGTCGCTGTACTTCGTGAAGGATTTGAAGGCGGGGGATGTGATTACGCCGGATGTGGTAAGGAGTGTGAGGCCAGGGTTTGGGGTGGCGCCGAAGTACCTTAACATGATCATTGGCAAGAAGACTCAACACAACGTGTCAGCCAACAGCCCAGTTACTAAGACTTTTTTGGAAGGAATTTGATTTGCGCAAGCATTCTGGGAAATCGGCTTTCTTCATTTCCAAGCCACTGCAACTCATGGTCGCACTTTGTATTGCACAACAGGATGCATTTGATTCAAAGCCGGTCTTCGTCATTGTTGATTCTTTCAACGGCGCGCGCGAAGTAGCCGATATGCTTTTCTCCGAATTTACAGAACTCCAAACTCCAGAATATTTTAAACTTCGTTCATCAGCACTATCCTTTTTAAAAAAACAAAATTTTGACAATTTATTCATTGACAGCGACATTGGCCTTAAAAATTTCTTGACGCTTGCCTCATTCAAGTTAAGCAACCCGAATATCTCTATTCATGTTTTCGAAGAAGGCCTAGGGACATATAGAACAGATTTATACTCTGGAATTAAGAAAACCCTATTTAGCCTGATCGGCATTGGAGTCTTCTTTGGCGCCTGCCGGTTTGTAAACAGCATTTATGTCTATCATAAAGAAGAGTATATAGAAAAAATCCCGACGGCAGGCTTCAAAGCACAACAAATAAGAAATAGCCTTTTTCAATTTTTGACAATCAACAGCGCAGCATTAAATAGATTATTTTCTTTTCACGGCATCAAACCCAGCTCTCCAGACATTCCATGCTGCACACTTTATTTAAGTAGCTGGAGCATAAACAAAGAGTTTATCGAAAACTTCCATAAACTCGAAGGAGATCTATTCATAAAATTGCACCCTCACATTCGCACCAATGTAGCGATAGATGGAATCCAGTTTATCGATGCACGAGTCCCCGCCGAACTGCTGCTAATAGAATTAATTACGAACTACAAATCCGTTCAAGTATACGACCACAACTCCAGCGTCAGGCGTTATATAAAAAAAAACAACCTGACATTCAGCTTAGCTGAAAATAAACCCAATGCACATTGCAAAACTTATAATGCATAACACCTCAAAGATCAGTCTTAAATGCGGTTGCTCAGCACTAAGGTGCCGACCAAGCAACTGATCAAGGGATCAGCAGGCATCATCACCCTCACCACCAGACCTACACAACCATTAGGCACGACAGCCACCACATTGAAAACGTCTTCGATATGAGTAACACAAGCCGGGACCTCTATGCTGACCGGCGCTATTGGTCCTCAGAGCGGACGACCTGGTTGCAGCAGAACGGCTAGCGCAACCGCATTCAGCGCAACGGGCAGCGCAACAAGCCGCTGTCCGACTGCCAGCAGTGGCGCGACGCGCGTATCGCCCGAACACGAGCGCGGATGGAACATTGGTTCGCGGGCGTCGCGCAGACGGGAGGACGTTGATTTCCACCATCGGCCGGGCGGGCGCGAGCTTTCCGATGACCGTAACGATGATGGCTACTTCCCACAACCTGGAGCGGCTTACGCATTTCCAGCAGGCCGGAGTCATGGTCTTTGGACGCCCAGAAATACGCCGAGTCGCAGTTACTGAAGGCGATTACGAGCGAAAACGGGGCCCCGCCGCCGGCGTCGAGGGAAGCGGCGCGGCGCCGAAGAAATCGAGCCGAGTTCGGTCGTAATCCTTATTGCGCGGTAGGACTTACCAAAACCCCCGGCTTATCTAAGGCAGCATCTTATGCTTAAAACAATGGCAAGCCATTTTCTAACACCGCTTCTGGCTTTCGGCTGCATAATTTCGTTTGACTTAAAATACGACTTAGTTGGATTAACGTTTACGCTCCTTTTTGCGCAGAGCATGTTTTTTTTGTGTTTTACCTTCTCGCGCAAAGCCGGCCTGCTAACCGTATACTTTATTTTTGCACTTACGTTTTTTAGCCTAATCCCATGGCTACACTACTCGACAAATCATTTCATATGGCGCACATCCCCAGTCACCGAATCAGCCTACCTTTTTGTCAATCTCCTAATTTTCCTGGCAAACACAACCACCTTTCTCACTTACCTTCATTGCGCCAGAATACCTAAGAAAAAAACCGCATTTATCACACCCGCAAAAAATAAAAAATTATCAGCAGCAGCGCTACTTGCGCTATCCTGTTTGAGCTTTATCCTCCTCTTCTACTTAAACTCATTCTCCATTACCCAGTTGCTCTTTCGAGGAATCGTTGAGGAAAGCAGAGAAATTGTGGTTGAATCTTCGTCTTTATCGCTACTACTCGGAATGATTTCCCGGCTCACCCCAGTTTTTTGCTTTCTCTACGCAGCAACTCAAATTAAAGAAAGTTCGGGAACAAAAACCCTACTTCTTATCTTAATGCTGCTATCGGTATTTCCTACGGGCGTTGCTCGATACATGGTCGCATTTGCTTATATTCCTTTGGCTCTTCTTTTCATCCCGGCATCCAGAAATGCCGTCGTTTTTTCAACATCCCTTATTTTTTCGTTGATTTTTATCTTTCCATTTCTCGAGCAATTTAGAAAGTTCTCCGGAATTAGCGATTTAACCCTTATTCCGAGTCCTGATTTTTTTTATGCCGCCCATTTTGACGCTTACGAAAATTTTGCCACTGCAGTCGAAAACGACTTCATCACTTTTGGTCGGCAGCTCCTGGGGACAATTCTTTTCTTTGTCCCAAGGACAATCTGGCCTAATAAGCCTGTAGGGAGCGGCCATGAAATGGCTGAGAATTTAGGGTACTCCTTTAACAACATCTCAATGCCATTTCTTGGTGAAGGGTATATAAATTTTGGCGCAACAGGGGTCTTTGTATTCGCGACTTTGATAGGCTACCTGATGGCAAGAATTGACAGCCGATTTGTCGCAAATAAGAACGGAGGCACTACGGCTGATTACTCTTCGGCGGTTTACTTTTTTTTAATCGGGGCGTTGTTTTTTTTACTGCGCGGAGATCTCTTGTCATCTTTTGCATACATCTCCGCTGGCTTAATTGTGGCAGCACTGATTGAGAAAGCAATGAAACTCATTAATTCGGTTAACTTCTCCCCTCTTAAATTTTGAACGCTACTTTAATGAGCGTCTCCAGCTTCCACATCAGTGGATGCACCCAACTCGCAACCTCGGTTATCCATGAGCTGACGCGCATGCCTGTGCGGCCCGCCGCCTTGGCGGTGTGGGCGTCGGATGCGAATTGCCGCATGAGCGCTTCAACCTCCATGCGAGCGACGGCCTTCAGATTGCCATCTCAGTTATTGGCAAGAGTTTATAAATTCCTTTCGCGTCATCTCCATGACTAAGAAAATAGATATTCTCTGCATCAGTGAATACTTTCTCCCCGGTTTTTTAGGCGGCGGCCCCATCACTACGCTCGTTAACATGCGAAAGAAGTTAAGCGAGCAGGTCACCTTATCGATCTTCACACGGGATCGAGACCTTGGGGCGACGACTCAGTACTCGGGCATTGAAGCAAATCAATGGATTGAAACGCCGGACGGGCCAATTTACTATGCGAGTCCCGATGCTTTCGGCGTCAGAGGGATGCGACAGGCACTTGCGAATAAAGACTTTGATATTGTTTATTTGAACAGTTTTTTCAGCCCAAAAGCGTCCATCTTTCCTTTTCTTGCTTTACGCAGGGCCACCCCCAGACTGCCGGTGTTATTGGCACCCAGAGGTGAGTTTTCCATTGGGGCGTTGGCAATCAAACGGCATAAAAAAAATATTTTTCTCACCATCGCGCGACTCTTGAATCTTTATAAAGACGTCTTCTGGCACGCCTCCACTTCAAGGGAGGCAGACGATATTCAACGGAACTTCCCCAATGCGGCAGGACGAATTTTTATCGCGGCAGATCCAGTTTTCGCCGAATCGCCGGAATCAGAGCTATCGGTTACCAAGAAAGAAGTCGGGCACTTGCGAATCGCATTTATTTCGCGAATCTCACCCAAGAAGAACCTCGATGGTCTGATAGATATACTCGCTACGGTCTCGTTGCCTGTTCGACTAGATGTATTCGGCCCCATTGAGGATGAGAGCTACTGGAAAAAGTGCACCGAGTTGATTAGAAGGCTTCCCGAAAACATCGAGGTAGCTGCGCATGGTCCCATTGCCACAGAAATGGTAACAGGTACTTTTTCTCAACACGATCTGTTCGCTTTCCCTACCCACGGCGAGAATTTTGGACACGTCATATTTGAGGCTCTCCGTGCAGGCACACCAGTTCTTCTGAGTGACCAGACCCCATGGCAGAAAGATGACGCTGGCGCTTTGTCTATCATCCCTCTGCATGACACGCACGGTTGGAGAGTGGCTATTGAAAATGCTGCTAATCGTACTAATGAAGAGCAAGAACGGATAAGGTACGCTGCGCGAAACTATGCAAAACGCTATACACAGATGACGGAAGCAAAAGATGAAAATCTGGAGCTGTTCTCAAAAGTATTGAGCTATTGAATTGCTTCGAAAGGGATAATTTCAGATGTTTACAGAAAATACCTTGCTCATCACCGGCGGCACCGGTTCCTTCGGCAACGCCGTCCTCAAGCGCTTCCTCGACACCGACATCGGCGAGATCCGCATCTTCAGCCGTGACGAGAAGAAGCAGGACGACATGCGCAAGCGCTACCACAGCGCCAAGCTCAAGTTCTACATCGGCGATGTGCGTGATCAGCGCAGCGTGGAGCAGGCGATACGCGGGGTGGATTTCGTCTTCCACGCCGCGGCGCTCAAGCAGGTGCCGTCTTGCGAGTTCTATCCGATGCAGGCGGTGCGCACCAACGTGCTGGGCACCGAGAACGTGCTCGAGGCGGCGATCGCCGCCGGGGT
>Ga0116176_10003819_pt1 | contig 11097 bp, 8 predicted proteins | sample AD_STIC08_MetaG_FD_89803 | JGI IMG/M metagenome (GOLD analysis project Ga0116176, IMG submission 89803) | Active sludge microbial communities of municipal wastewater-treating anaerobic digesters from USA - AD_STIC08_MetaG | ecosystem: Engineered > Bioreactor > Anaerobic > Digestate | place: USA... | reverse complement strand
CCTGCGAGGCGGTGTTGGGAAATCTGATGAATTCGCCCCTGAAGGGGTCCCGCGAGGCGGTGTTGGGAGATCTGCTGAAATCGCCCCTGAAGGGGCTCCTACAGGATGGCGCTCGGAAAACTTGCTGAAATCGCCCCTGAAGGGGCTCCTACAGGGCGGTGCTGTGGATGTCGGTGAGTTCACCCCTGAAGGGGCTCCTACAGGGCGGTGTTGGGAAATCTGATGAATTCACCCTTGAATGGGCTCCTGCAAGGCGGTGCTGTCACAGCCACAACGAGATGACCGATGGATTTAGTGTGGCTTGAAGATCCTGCGTTCCTGATTCCACTCACCGGCGTACTCGGCCTGTTGGTCGGCAGTTTCCTGAATGTGGTCATCCTGCGCCTGCCGCATCGCTTGGAGCATGACTGGGCAAGTCAGGCACGCGAGTTTCTCGGGCATGCGCCACCCGAAACATCGGATGAGGCGCCACCCGACCTGGTGTTCAAAGCTTCGCATTGCCCGCACTGCAAGCATCCACTGTCACCTCTGGACAACATCCCCCTGCTGAGCTTTGTCTTTCTCGGCGGACGCTGCCGCTATTGCCGCGCCAGGATCTCCTGGCAATACCCACTGGTCGAGGCTATCAGCGCGCTGGCCTGCATGGCGGTTGCGTGGAAGTTCGGATTTGGCTGGCCACTTCTGGCCGGACTGGTTTTCAGCTGGATATTGATCGCAGCGTCGGGAATCGATGCGCGAACGCAATTGCTGCCGGATCAACTCACCCTGCCCTTGCTCTGGTTGGGCCTGCTGCTGTCACTGCTGCCGCTGTTCGTGAACGAATCCGATGCGATCCTGGGCGCCGCAATCGGATGGGCCAGCCTGTGGTCCGTGTTCTGGATGTTCAAATGGATGACGGGCAAGGAGGGCATGGGCTACGGCGACTTCAAGCTGCTTGGCGCCCTCGGCGCCTGGATGGGCCCGATGGCCTTGCTGCCCATCATCCTCATGTCTTCGCTGATCGGCGCCATCATCGGTGGCATCGCGCTTTTGGCTAGCGGAAAGGACCGCAGTACCCCGATCCCGTTCGGACCCTTCATTGCTGCCGCGGGTTGGGTATGGTTCGTGTTTGGCAATGGATTGGCCGAATTCTATTCACGCTGGTAGGTGCATTTGCCAAGCAATTGCACAGGGTGAACCTGGCTGCCCCGAAAAAGCCGGTAACTGATTGTTTTATATGGTGGGCGGTGCAGGGATCGAACCTGCGACCCTTGCCGTGTGAAGGCAATGCTCTACCGCTGAGCTAACCGCCCAAAAAGCGCGAGGTGTGGTGCCGGAAATAGGAATCGAACCTACGACCTCATCATTACGAATGACGCGCTCTACCAACTGAGCTATTCCGGCGCAGAAGGGCTGCGGATTATAGACGGCGATCCCGGAGGCGACAAGATCGAACGCATTGTCGGTCTTGCATGCCCCTAAGGTTTCGGCCTTGCAAAGTGCCCGAATGGTTGATCGGAGCTTGCCCCCTTCCGTATTTCTACAGCCGAGCAAGCTCGGCTCTACAAAAGCATCACGATTCACGTGGAGCGGAACTTCGCTCCGCTCAGACACGGGAGCCGAGCAAGCTCGACCCTACTAGCGGAGCGAGCTCCGCCTTACCGCGGCCAGCGTGTACCCGAGGCATCGCCAATCAAATAGTCATGCCGCAGAAGTCGGACTGGCGGCAAGAACGAAATAGTCAGCCTTGCCGAGAGTCGATTGCACGGGTTTGCCGGGGAAACATTCACTTCACCGGCTCGGCGTTTGGCAGAGAAACCCAGGCTAACGGCAATCCTGAATTACCAACAGCCAGCGACGCCCAAAGTCCCGTCTGCCGTCTTTGTACCCAACTGATTCAGGCTGAGGGTTCCGCATTTGGTGTCCTGGGTTTGCGATGCCGTAGGTGTCGCTGTGATAGTGAACGTTGTTGCATCCTGCGGGTCGATTTCGATGGTGTAGTAGGCGGTACCTGAGCGCGGGGACGTGGTGAAGGTAGACCCGTCAAACCCCGCATACGAGCGACTGAGCGTGAATTCGCGCTCCAGCATCTGCGAGATTTCAAGCAAATCCGCCTTGGCTTGGGTACGGCGTGTTTTCCGCACATGCTCCTGATAGCTCGGCAAGGCAATCGCGGCAAGGACTGCAACAATCACGATCACGATCAAGAGTTCAATCAGAGTGAATCCCTTTGTCTTGTTCACGGGGTTTTCCTCTCGGCCAGACCAATTCCAGCCATCTCAGTTGAGCGTCAAATCCATTTGAAATCAACCTTGAAATGTAACCGGGCCCAGCCTTGGGCCCGGTCGTCTGGCAACTTCAATCGATCAGCGAAATTGCTTCCACGAAATGCGTCCACACGGGATAGCCTTTCCAGGTGGGCGCCCGGCGGAGTTGGGTGACCGCCATGAACAGGTGGTAACTGGCGGTTCGCAAGTTGGGTCGACCAACGGATCACACGCGGGCGGCGGTGGATTGCAACCGGGTGTTCCGATCGTGCAGGGGTTACCGTCAGCGTCAACTCCCGATATTGAAAGACCCGGTGGATGAATGATGACGATTGGCGGCTCGCCTGGTGGCGGGCCTCTAACCGTGTCTGTACCCACGAGCGCGCCGTCCGGCGGTTCCTGCCCAGCCGGCCATCCGCCACTCGGCGGAATCGGAATGAAGTCCGCGGCGCCGGTCAGCGCATCGAGAACCATGGTTGCGTTGAGGCTACCCGGATTGCAGGTATCACCCTCGGGGCGGAACGTATTGAAGATCACATCGCTGAGGATGCCCTGCGGAGTTGCGGTAACGCGCTCTCCATCCATCAAGGTGGTATCCGTGCAACCCGTGCACTTCAGTTCAAGATACCAGCCCAGTTTGCCTGTCCCAGTTGCGGTCTCTCGATAGTCCACCGGATTGCGCGTGGCTTCTCGATAACCGTCCGCTCCGGAACTCGACACGGGGATGTAGTCGGTGATCTGCTGTACTCCCAGATCTGCGTAGCTACCATCGCTGGCCCGACCTGCTATCGGGAAAAATGCGGTCCAGGTTCCATCGGCCGGATTGTAGATGCGGCTATCCCAGATGCCGTAAATGGTATCGGTATCAGCACGGGTTCCAACACCAATTTGGGTTTCGTCGGCATCGTTCGGATTCAGGTATCGGCCGGTACCGAAAATGACCATGGTGCCCCCCAGGGGATTGGCTACGGTGTAGGCGCCGCTGGTGATTGATTGCGGCGTGCCGTCAGCGTCGGTTGCCTTGAAGATCGGATTACCTGAATTTCCAATCGACCAGGTTCCACTGTTCAACTCGAAGCGCCACATGTTGCCAAGATAATCGCCGGCATAGATGGTATCGGCAGCACCGTTGCCACTGTTGTCGACGAGCACCGCCGTTGCCAAACCATTGGGGCCTTCTACGCAACTGTTGTCGAGCGACGAGCAGCCCACGCCGGTATCCAACTTGGCGATTTCTGCGCCGGTGGAAAGGTCGCGAACATAAAGAATGGCGCGCTGGTTAGCACTGTTGAGGCCATTGCCAAAGGCCGCCACCCAGGTACCACCTTCGGTGATGCCGATGTAGGGACGACCAACAAACTGGCCCATGTCCGTATCGAGGCTGCTGTTGAATTCCCACATCACGTCGTTTTCATCGAAGTTGCGTGGATCGGAAATATCCAGTGCATACACGCCACGTCCGCCGGCACCTACGGACGCTGCCAGCACGGTCTTCCATGAACCCAAGTAGGCATCCGTGATGGTCGGCGTGCCGTCGACGTAATAGCGATGCATATAGCCGGGTTCTGCCAGTTCGTGCAGGTTGTCGAACACGGCATTGGGAATAAAGGCAAACTCCTCCACACCACCTGCGGTGCCGTCCCGGCCATCGATTGCATGCAGCATGCCGTCGTTGGCGCCAAAATAAAGAATCGGCGTCTCGGACTTGGCACCATAGATCAGCTTCTTGCCCTGCACATAAGCGGGGTAATCGGCTGCCGCACCGGGCGCGACCGTTTCCAGGATGCTGCCGTAACCGAAGCTGGTCACGCCCGCAACAGCCGGAGTCGAGTTGAGAATGTCGCCAATCCGCGAACCGCGCTGCCGGTAGGGACAATCAGCGGCACTCAGGCATCCGGTTGCACCGGCCTCGTTGCTGGCATCGCCCTTCAGAAACGCTATCAGCTCATCAATGGTGTACAGCGCTGGATCCAGCGTGCCCAACAAGCGCGTTTCCATCGCCGTATCCAAACCCGCCGAGGTAAACGGAACACCATCAAACCCGCCAGTAATGGGGGTTGCGGTGTACACATTGCGTGCACCAGCAGCGGGCATTTTGGCGCTGGCACTCCATGTAACAGGACCTGCGTTGTTGTAAGTGCCGTCGGACTTCAGTCGAAATGCCTTTACATCACCTGACCAGTCGGTGGATGTGTACGAAGCCTCATAGGCTAGGGTTGCGCCGGGAATGTATCGTGGCGTACTGGTGGCCACACTGGCTGTCGGGAATGAATTGTCCAGGATGTTGGTGAAGGCCTCGTTCAACTGGGCGCGCAACATCGCCGGATTGGTGACCAGGAAGTAGTTGTCCGGCACACCGTCGTTGTTCTCGTCATTTGTTGCCGAATCCGGTGCGCCGTACTTGGCGGCATACCAAAGCGGGTCATTGAGGTAACTCGCGCTGTTGGTTCCTGCTGCCGCCGGCGTGAAGGTGCGCGTGGAGTTGAATGGCAACATGACGGTACAAGCGGCTGGAGGCGTCGCATTTGCGCACGCTCCAGGAAGTTCCGGGTTAGGTGTGCTCAATCCGTACAGAGGTACCGGATTCAATGTTGAATCGGTATCCCGCACGTCGAGGTAGACACCATCCTGGGTAGACCCGGACATCACGAAGCCCATGATCTGGTTGGCACTGCCTGCCGCGTACTCGGAGTTCAAAGTAACGGTGGCAGTTCCGTCAGCATTGGCCACCACGTAGTAGCGCACAATGGCATCCATGTCGTGGTCATTGCCTTGCTCCACGTCCTCGTAGTTGATGCGGAACACGGCGTAGGGCAATCCCCCATTTACGCTCGCGTCAAATGCTTGGCCAGGCAGGTTGACGATCTCCTCGACATAGAAATCGACGATGGTATTGGTTGGCCTGCGCGGTCCAGGTCCAGTGCCGAATGTACCGCTTGATGTCTTGGCAAACGGCAGCAAGGAAATGAATCCATCACCCACCGGGAAGCGGATACGCGGCAAAGGCGAAGCCAACGCAATGGCGTAGGTGCTGAGCGACTGATCGCCAGTAACCGCATTGAGGTCAGTGTTGCGGGCAAAGCGCGAAACGCTGGCCGTGTAGTAAGTGCCGCCCTTGGAAGGTTCTTCCGGCGACAGACCTCGAATATTTCCGAAGCTTGAAGCGGTTTTCGCCGTCGGCGCTGCATCGGTGGTGTTGGCGACATCGCCAATGAAAACCTCGCGGCTGCCCGCACCAAACTCATCGTTCCATATCGTTTGGCCTTCCGTGGCAGCATTGAAGCTGCTGATCGAAGTCGGATTGCCATTTGTGGATGTGATCGCACCGGTAAACGGACTGCCAGGCAAGTCGCCGTCATAGCTGGGGTTGATGTCGCTGATCAGTGTCTGGAACGGTCGCGAGCAGGCAAGGAATCCACCACCCCCATCATCGGCTGAGGCATAAGGATCCTTCCAGGTTTCCTGCTCCAGCTCCATCGTGGTTTCTTCACCCACGCCCTGAGTGCCACCTCCGGAACTGAACCGGGTGGTTGGCGTTGCCGCACCGGCAAAATAGCGCATGCTTTCGTAGACCATCTCGGCCAGGGGATTGCCCCACATGCGACACTCGCCATTGTTGAGTGCACGATAGCCTTGTGACACACAATTGCCGGTTCCGTTGGCCCAGTTCCAATTGCTGTTGCTGTTCAAGTTGTCGACCGTGCCACCCGCATAACCGCCGCCGATCATGCGCAAACGATTGATGGTGTTGACGATGCCCAACACGTCCGGATCGAAGATACCGGTATTGGAATCGATCTCGCTGGAGAAATTCGCCATGTTCCGACGCAGCACACCGCCTTCCAGATTGTTGAACTGGCTGCCGGTGATCAGGCCAAAGTACATGCGTTCGGTTTCACCGAAGTCGTGCAGGATGCCGGTAGGCTTGTATTGACCGTTCGGATAGCCTTTGCACGTGGTCTCGCGATAGGCGGCATTGCTGTCCGGGCAGGACAGCACGCGCACCAGATAGTCGTTTCGTGTAACCACCGCAGTGGGTGTGAATACGAACAGGCCCCAGTTGTCACCGCCGCCACCTTCCTGATGTCGGAAGGTCACGGTATGCGCACCTGCAGCGAGAGTGATGGTGTTGGAGTGCGAGAGCAGCCCCGCATCACTGCGATCATTGCCATGGCCGCCATACCATCCGGCCACTGCCGTCGAATCTATGGTCAAGTCCACCGCATCATCGCCATCAACGGCAAAACGATAAGTGCCATCGGCCGGGATATTGATGGTGCCGGTGAGCACGGTCAGGTAATTGTCGTGCGTGCAACCATTGGTTCCAGCAAACGGATTGTTGTTGCTTCCCGTGACGTCGATTTGGCCAATCGGTCCGCTACCACACAGGTTGGAAGCGTTCGCATTGTTGGTGAACAGCGTATTCATGGCGCCGGCATTGGCCGGACTGCCTGAACCTGAGGTGCGTTTCCAGGTGGTAATGGAAAGTCCCGAGTACCAGGCCGAAGGCACCGCACCCCAGGTGCCACCAGTCTGCGATGCCGGCACGCAGTCGACGGTCACACCTCCTGGGGTCAAGCATCGATTGCCTGCCACCGGACCTTCCTTGGATACCCAGTTCCAAATGCGGAAGTCGGTATTTTGCAAGACGCGCAGCAACGGCGCCTGGTAACCGGTGGTGTAGGAATTGTTGTTGCCGGTGGTAGTGGTGACGGCAAACAGGACGTAGCGCCCGGCATCCGGTGCGGAAACCGGCGCGTATCGGGTAATGTCGTATCCATCACGGGCAACGCTCTGGTATTCCTTGCCCCAGCTGTGGCCTTCCTGCGGGAAGAAGGCGCCTTGCAGCACGGTTTCGGTTGCCGAATCAACTTGGCGCCAGCCGCCGTAGAGCACCCGGCGCAGGGCGTCCATGCGCGAGGTGGCCAAGTAATTGAGGAAGTCACCGCTCCATGCTCCCGAACACTGCTTGTTGGTGGCGGTAGCGCTCGGCTCGAAGCGGCTTCCGGAATAGGTATAGCAAAGGTCGGAGTTGAAATAACCGAAATAGTCGATGGCGTCGGGCTTGTAGCCGATGTCCAAGGAGCCGTCGCCATCGAGGTCGGAAGCGTCATTGTAGGCTTCGTAGTAGATCTTGTGGTCCTTGCCCATCACCAGCATGTTCAGCGGCGGCTGCCCGCTCTGCGTGAACAGCGGCTGCTGGGAAACATCAATGCCTCCGCTTGATGCCTGAGCCAACGCATTCGATGGATGGGCAATTCCAGCGGCGGCACTCAGCGCAGCAAGCGCGAGGGACAGCGGAATGTTCAACGACTTCATGGGATTCTCCCGCTCTAGCAACGGTTCAAAATACGTAGACGGTTTGCACGGTGGCCCAGGCAGCGGTATCCACGGTGCTGCCTGGATCCTTTTCCTGACCGCTGATGATGTAGAAGCGCGGCTTCTTGTTGGGATCGTCCGCAACAATACTGCCGCGCTGTTCGGGGCAAGCGCCGCCGCAAGTGCGCGTGGCTACCTGGTATTCCTCAGCCGGTGGAAAGGTTGTCAGCCACGGCGTCCAGGGCAGGTCATTGGACGTAGATAGCCCGATGGGTATTCCGGAAACCTGGTCGTATGCCAGCAACAGGTCACTGGCCAGATCTCGACCTTCCGCCATGCGGCCTTCGGCCCTTTCAAAGGCGACTTGCTGGGCACGGAAGTTGCCGGACATGCGCTCCTGCAACATCGTCACCTGCATCGCCGTGACACCAAGCAAAGTCAGCAGCAGCAACATGATCAAGGCTACGAAAAGGACGGCGCCTCGATTGCGCTGAAACCCTGGTTGAAGTTTTCTGCTCATGGTCATTCTCAGGAATTGAACTGGCGGTTGCGCAAGGCGACCGTGGTTTCGTAGGTTTCACGGATGGCACCATCAGTGGTTGCGGGCAAGGTGACGCCCATCAACTCATAGGTGCGCGAACCGGTAACCCCTGCCCGCTCCGGACTGCGAATCAGCATGCCGATGTGCACGCTGAGCACGCGCCGCCAGTTGGCATCCAGGATCAGGTCATCGGTTGCGCCGGCGACAACGCCTTCGGCCGTGCGGTACTCGTCAACAGCACCATCGCCGGACGGATCCGCGGAGGTATCAACGCCAAAGCGTAGTTGCATATTTTCCACGCCCTGCACAAGTTCTTCGGGCGCGGCCATGAGGTCCGTGGTGCCTCGCTCGAATCGCAGCATCCACAGCGAAGGAAAGCCATCCGCATTGGTGCGGACAAAAAATGCGTAGTACTCTGCCCGGTGGATTTCCGCGTTCAACACCTCGTCGCCAACAATCGGCGTTGAGTTCAGGAATGCATTGGAGATGCGAAAATCCCAGGGGCACGGAGCCGAGCCGCAACTGGTCACCGATGGATCAGCATAGACATTGGGGGCGGTCAGGCCACCAACCACCACCTGTGTGCCATTGAATTCGCCGGCAAACACATCTGCGGAGCGGCAATTTTGCATGGCGAAAAGTACCGTGCTTCCGCTGGCCGGCAGGAAAGATGCACTCGTATTGCCCAAAGCCACGGTAAGTGTATTGGTGGCCTTTGAAATGTTCAGTACTGGAGTGCTTTCCTCGTCGAAAACACGCAGGATCAACACATCACTGCCATCGACGATATTGGTTATCGACGTCAACTCCGTCGGTACCGTCATGGCCCCGGCAGTAAATGCCTCGATCGGACGCTGGAAGCGGTAGGCATTGCCATCGGGAACGACGTTGCCGGGGAAGGTGGCCAGGTGGTTGACAAAACTTTCCTGGATGGATCGACCGGCATCGGAACCGCACCCCATGTAACCAACCATGCGCAATTCACGCTGCATGAATTGACTGGCGAAGCGACCACTTTCCTGGACCCTGGAAAGTCCTTCGGTCATTCTGGAAGTACTGGTGGATGCGCCAAAAATCTGAATGAGGCCAAGGGTGATCAAGCTGGAGATGACGAGTGCGATCATCAACTCGATAAGGGACACGCCTGCTTGACGAGCCCCTGACAAAACTGCCTGCTTCTGCATAGTGCTCATGGGCGCCCCTACATGCGGCTGGAAACGATGAAAACACTGGTCTGGCCATCCATGCCGGCGCCAGGGCCATCGTCGGCGAGGGATGCGCCAAAGGTGGCTGCATCTTCCGTGCACTTGCCGGTCGAGTCGCCACTTGCAGTCTCCCAGCGCTCGTCACTCCAACGGATGCAGACAGCCACTTCGTTGACGCTGATCGGCGCCACGGCAGCTCGCCCCTGCGGCAACTGGCAATTGACCTGAATACGCCATTCGCTCAAGTCGCGAGCAGCGACGGAACCGGTATCCGGGGTGGCACTGCACAGGAACTCGTCGTAGTCGTCGGCGTAGTAGGAGGCGATGTTGGCGCGATTCGAACGAATGTTGTCCATCATCATGTTGGCCAGCACACTCGCCTGGCTGCGCAGGTTTGCGCTTTGGTTGGCCTTGACCGAGTAGGCTTGCAGCGCGGCCAGGCCAAGCAAGCCGAAGCTCAGCACCAGCAAGGCGATCAACACTTCAAGCAGGGTGAAGCCTGCGCTTTGGCGATTGCGACTCATTTGAAGGTTCCAATGGTTCACGAGCATGCCCCCTTGGACGAGCTTGAGCGGCCAAGCGAGGTGATGACGATGGTGCGCTGTTGATCGTTCGAGCAGTTGCTGGCCGGTTTCAAGGTGAAGGTCAGGTCGCTGGTCAGGTTCGACAGTCCACGCGGGTTGAAACGGACAAAGAATTTTGTGCTGTCCGGCACCAACGAATTGTTCTCGTTGGCTGTCCAGGTGCGGATGACGGAACCGAGGGCGATTGCCGTCGGCGGTGAGGCCGTTGGCGACACGGTGTCATCCACGAAAACCATCCAGCCCTTGCCCCAGTCCGTGGATGCACCACAGGCCGTCGGAATTGCACCGTTGCGGGTGTCGGCCGCGCATATGCTGACCCCACGGGATCGCGAGATGGATTCGTTACGGGCCAGGTTGAAGGCGCTGAGAAAATCGTTGGTCTGCGTGCTGACCCTGTTGCCGCGGATCATCACCGCAAAGCTCGGCAAGGCAATCGAGGCCAGAATGGCAACGATGGCAATGGTGATCATCAGCTCGACCAAGCCAAAACCCAAGGTTCGTCGGCCGCTGGCACCGGAAAGGCAAATCTGGACAGGCATAATCCCCCTCGCCACGTACGGACTTATGACCGCGCACCGTACGGGGCCAAAGGCCGTGAAACAAGGGCGCCGAAGCGCGAGGTAGCAATTGGCGGATAAGCGGCGGCAGCGCCGGATTGGGTCAACGCCCCCGCAATCCGTCAGTCGACGACGCGGATCCGCAGTTCCTTCGGCAGGGCAAAGGTCACGTTTTCCGGCTGGCCGGCAAGCTCGTTGACGCTGTTCGCCCCCCAATTGGCAAGGCGCTCGATCACTTGCTTGACCAGGCTCTCCGGAGCCGACGCGCCTGCGGTCACGCCGACCCTGGCGCCGTCGCGGATCCAGGAACGCTGGATGTCATCGGCACCGTCGATCAGGTAAGCAGGGACGCCCTGCTTTTCGGCCAGTTCGCGCAGGCGGTTGGAATTGGAACTGTTGGGCGAGCCCACCACCAGCACAACATCGCACTGTTGTCCAAGCGCGCGCACTGCATCCTGGCGGTTCTGGGTGGCGTAGCAGATATCGTCGTGACGCGGGCCGACTATGGCCGGAAAGCGCTCGCGCAGGGTATCGATCACGGCACGGGTATCGTCAACGGACAGGGTTGTCTGGCTGACATAGGCGAGTTTTTCCGGATCCTGCGGATTCAGCGCGGCAACGCATTCCGGCGTCTCGACCAAATGG
>Ga0116176_10003815_pt1 | contig 11101 bp, 9 predicted proteins | sample AD_STIC08_MetaG_FD_89803 | JGI IMG/M metagenome (GOLD analysis project Ga0116176, IMG submission 89803) | Active sludge microbial communities of municipal wastewater-treating anaerobic digesters from USA - AD_STIC08_MetaG | ecosystem: Engineered > Bioreactor > Anaerobic > Digestate | place: USA... | reverse complement strand
TCCAACGCTGCGGCCTTCGTCATCAACCGCACCGCGCCTTTGGAGGCGTTGTACGCGAGCGTCATCGGCGAGCCGATGATGCCGGCGACGGATGAGAGGTTGATGATCGAGCCGCCGCCGTCCCATTTGCCACCGCGCTCGGCGATGGCGGGAATGCCATGCTTGAGGCCGAGGAATACGCCTTCCACATTCACCTGCTGCATTTGGCGGAACGCTTCCAGCGTCGTCATCGAAATGGGTCGTACCCAGAAGATGCCCGCATTGTTCACGAGGATGTCGAGCCCGCCGAACGTCGTCTTCGTGAAATCGATCGTCGCGACCCAGTCGGATTCGCTGGTAACGTCATGCTTGATGTAGGCGCCGCCGACCGCGCTGGCCGTCTCGGTCCCGTCGCCAATGTCGCTTACGACCACCTTCGCGCCTTCGCCCGCCAGCGCACGCGCCGCCGCTGCGCCCAGTCCACGGGCCCCGCCCGTCACCAACGCCACGCGGCCTTCAAGCTTTGTCATTGTCGTCTTTCCCGCGTCGAACGCCTTACAAACCTTTGAGCCAGTCCAGCAGCAGCCGGTTCGTCTCTGACGGCTTCTCTTGCTGGTTCCAGTGTCCCGCACCTTCGATGAGATGGAAGCCGCGCAGGTCCGCGAAATGCTCGCGCATGCGCGGCTCCACATTGCGCCCGAACATGCGAATGCCAACGTCACGGTCGCCCGCCATGAACAGGGCTGGCTGCGTGATCTTCTTGCCTGCGTGACGCGACGCAGCCGCAAAGTCGCGGTGGAAATTGCGATAGCGGTTCAGTGGCCCTCGAAAGCCGGAGCCTTCGAATTCCTTCACCAGATAGTCGATCTCATCGTCGGACATCCAGGCCGGAAATTTGCCCGGATCAACCATGCCTTGCAGGAATGGCTCTCCATGCTTCTTCCCCGCCGGCCAGCCGCCCGGTGGTGCATCGCCCGACCAAGCGTAATACGTGCGGCGGATCGTGTCGCGCACATTGGCTTCCAGCTCGGCTTCCGCGACGCCTTCGTCTTGAAAATAGACCATGTAAAAGAAGTGGCCGTTGTCGGTGAACAGCTTGCGCGAAACGTCGATGATCGGCGCCGCTCCATGCCCCATGTGCGGGATCGACATTCCGGCAACCGCCGTGAACCGCTCGAGGTCCGCCAGCGCCGCTGCCCACACGATCGGTGCGCCCCAGTCGCGACCAATCAGGATCGCCTTGCCGCCGCCCAGCGCGTCCGCCACCGCCTGCAGGTCGCCAACAATCGAAGCCATGTCGTACGCCTCGATCGCGTGCGGCTTCGAGGATCCGCCATAGCCGCGCACATCAATCGCTGCCGCGGTAAATCCCGCCTCGGCGATAGGGCCGATCTGATGGACCCATGCCGACCAGCTTTCGGGAAAGCCATGGACCATCAGAACCAGCGGTCCTGATCCCATCACAGCTACGCGAACAGACTGATCGCCGGACTGGACGTAACGGAACTCATGGGCCATATAACAGGCTCCTTACGGCGACCGTATGTATCGGTTGCGCTAACGGGGACTACGCCGGGCTTTCTTCCCAAGCAATTGGGGTCTGGGTCGTCCTCACCTTAACCAAGCTGACGCGTGGGCCAACAGCCCGGAGCGAGTTCAGCTAAAGGCTGCGCAATCACTTTACGGCGGGGAAACCCCATTCCTGTAAAGACCTGCGCAATATCCCGCCACCAGCGGAGCGTTAGGAGAGACGTCTGTGATCCTGACCATGATGAAGGGCAAGCTCCACCGGGCTGCCGTCACCCAATGTGACCTTCACTATGAAGGCTCGTGCTCGATCGACATGGACCTGCTCGAGCAGGCCGGAATCCTGCCGCACGAGCAGATCGATATCTGGAACGTTACGAACGGCGCGCGCATCACAACCTACGCGATCGAGGCGCCGCGCGGTTCCAAAACCATCGGCGTCAACGGCGCTGCCGCCCGCTTCTTCCAGGTGCAGGACCGCGTGATCATCGCTGCCTGGGCCCAGATGGATGAGCAGGCCGCCCGCCAGCACGCGCCGGCTGTCGTGAAGCTCAATGAGAAAAACGAAGTCGTCACCGGCATCGCCCTTTAAGAGCAAGATTGCGCAGAATTTCCTCCCCGGAAACGGAAGCGCCGCCCGCTGATCACGGGCGGCGCTTTTAGTTTCGGCAGGCAGTCGGCCTACTTCGTCAGCTCGAACACCACATTGACGGTTTGCGTCAGCGAAACTTCACCGGCCGCGATCGGGGTGGGCGCCGCCGCCATATCCTGCTGGCGCATCTGCATCATCATCGGCACGGGCTGCGGATAATAGTCCTGCTCGCTGATCGTCACGATGCGCTTCACCTTGTAACCCACGGCCTTGGCGTATAGCTCGGCCTTGGCCGCGGCGTCCTTGATGGCTTCGATGCGAGCGTCGTTCTGGAACTGATCGGGCTTGTCGATCGAGAATGACACGCCGTTGATGGTGTTGCCGCCGCCCTTCACCACGGCGTCCAGCGTCTTGCCCAGCGTGTCCAGCTTGCGGACCTTGATGCTCAACTGGTTCGACGCCTGATAGCCCGTCAGGCGCGGGCGCGCATTGTTCGGGTACTCGTAGACCGGGTTGAGCGAGAGCTGACCCGTCTGCATGTCGCGGTCGGCAATCCCGGCCGCTTTCACTGCCGCGAACACGCCGTTCATTTTCTCCGTTTGTTGGGCCATCGCTTCGGCGGCTGTCTTGGCTTCCACCTGCACGCCGAGGCTGATCATGGCGATGTCCGGCGCATGATCGACCGTGCCCTTGCCGGTCAGCGTGATCGTGGTCTCGGGCTGGATCGTGCTCATCGGCGGCATTCCTGATTGAGGCCCCATCGCCGGCTGGGCCATCGCCATCGGGGCTGTTGCGCAGCCAGCCAGCACAGTGGCGGCGAGCAGGGCGGGGGCAAGGCGTGTCATAGTGTGTGACCTTTCCATGGTCTTTGTGTCGTCCGACCTTTCGGGGAGTATAGTGGACGCATGACGGATTTCTCAGCTCAAATGGGGCGCGTCTGTGGCGCGGCAAGCGCGAACTGGCGGCGTCGTGTGGCGGTCTGGAAACCAATTGCAAGCGTAGCGGAAAGGTCACGCTTCTTGCACGTCACCCGCCGCCCATCAGCAGCGCATTGACGCCAAAATAGGCGCCCGCCAGCGCCAGCGAGATCAGCATGATTCTCGCTAGGTCCCGTTCGAGCCGCATCTCCCGCTCGCGCCGCAAACGTCCTTGAAGCCCCTCCAGCACGGGGGTCGTCTCGATATAATGGTCAGACCGGAACGCAATCAGCGGCTTGGAAATCACCAGCGCCAGGATGGCCCCGATCACAAGGATGCCGACCAGCAGATATCCGCACACGAATGAAACCAGTCCCCAAGTCAGCCCGCCCATCCAGTCGAACTTCTCGCCGGGCCGCTGCATCCCCTTCGTCATCATTCCCATCCCCGCGAACGACAGGATCTGTAGGTCGATCAGCGGCGGCGGTGCGGGCAACGCCACTGCATTCAGCGGCGCATGAACAACATGCGCGATCGCATCCGAAAGTGATCGATATCCGTTCACCAGCTGCTCAATTTCTCCCGCCACCGGCACGCCGAACTGCCGCTGCACAAGAGAGATCAAAGGCGGCACGCTCAGCACAATGCTGATCAGATAGAGCAGATATTCGCTCCGTTTGATCGTGGCGGCGTTCGTTGTCATGGATGCAGGTTATCATGTTTCAGCCGCCGGTCAGCACGGTCGAATTTTCAAGACCGTCTTCCGCCGCCGGAAGCTTTTGGCTAGCAAGGGAATCGCTACCCACTCTCCGCATTGAGTGACGCCAGAGGGATTCCATGCGTCTGAATGTTCGTGCCGAACTCGTCTTCGATTTTGGAGCGGGTACTGACGCCATCGTCTCCGTGCAGGCCGCGCATTCCGAGGAGCAGGGCGTGCTCTGGGAGCAGCTGACCCTCACGCCACCGGCTACCATAGTTCAGGATCAGGCCGACGAACGCGGCGAGCGCAGGTTCCGCGCTCGTCTCGCCGGCGAAGTGAGGATTGTCTACGAAGCGCTTGTTGATAACGGCAGAAGAATTCCGCTTCCTTTTTCGGTAAGAAGGCTCGACTGGTCGGAGCTTCCCCAATCGGTCCTCCCGTATCTAAGCCCCAGCCGATACTGTCCCTCTGACCGTTTTCTGCTTTTCGCAAATCGGGAGTTCGGCCACATCGCGGATGGCGGCGCCCAGGTGCTTGCGGTCCTCGACTGGATTCACAACAACGTCGACTACACGCCCGGCGTCAGCACGGCCGAGACGACGGCGGAGCGGACATTCGTCGATCGGGCTGGCGTCTGTCGCGACTTCAGCCATCTCGGCATCACCCTGTGCCGCGCCCTTAGCATACCGGCCCGCGCCGTCAGCGCGTACGCATGGCAGCTGAATCCGCCAGATTTCCACGCCGTGTTCGAAGTCTATCTCGATGGCGGATGGTGGCTGGTTGATCCGACGCGCCTTGCTTCCATAGATGGCCTCGTGCGGATCGGAATCGGGCGGGATGCAACGGACATCGCATTTCTGACGACTGCGGGTTCCTGCATCAGCCTGTCACAGTCGGTTACCGTCTCCGAAGCGATGAGCGGCTGATCGCTTTTGCCCACAAGCTCAGGGTCGACCAGCGCGTCCCGCGGCAACTTTCATCACAAGCAACCGGCCTTTCGGGGCTGCAGACGCCACCGATGCTGACGAGGACGGCGCTGTGAACATGAACAAGCTCCGCCCGTCATCGCCGCCCAGCATGCAGGCGTAGCAGGGCTCAGCTGTATCGATGACTTGCAGCACCGCGCCGCCCTCGCCGATGCGCGCGCACTCCGGCGCAAGCGGGTTGGCGATCCAGATCGCGCCCTTCGTATCCAGCGCGATCCCATCGGGAACGCGCGGCCAGGTCGTTGCCCAGATACGGCGATTGGACAACCCGCCATCGCCCGCAATATCGAATGCCGTCAGGCAGCCAGCCAGTGTCTCTCCAACAATCAGCGTCCTGCCATCCGGCGTGATCACCGTGCCATTCGGAAAATGCATGTCGCTCGCCGCGACCGTTACCGTTCCATCCGGCAGGACGCAGGCAAGCTTTGCAGCAACATGGTCGGCGATTACTGCCGCTGGCCCGCGCGTTTCCAGATGATGATCGAGATCGAATCCGAAATTGCCCACATAGGCTCGCCCCGCCGCATCGACGACCATGTCGTTGCAATGAAATGTCGCTATGCCGCCGAGATCAGCATGAACGGTAAGCCGCCCATCTGGCCGCCGTCTCAGCACCTGGCGTTTTGTCATGGAGACAACTAGAAGCGACCCATCCGGCATCCATCCCATGCCCGATGGCCGATCATCGATCTCCAGCTCCGTTCGCAAATCTCCCGCCAGCGAGACCGAATGAACCTTCTGAGCATAGAAGTCGCTGAACCACAGCCGACCGTCATGCCAGCGCGGCCCTTCGCCAAAGTAGATGCCATCGATCAGCAACTTGGGAGCGTCGGTCATCATCAATGTTCGCGACAACAGGTGAGACGTAATCGTTGTCGGGAGGGCACCACCGGACCGCGTCCCGCGCAAGTGCCGATGTTCCGTCATCCAAGCGCGTTGGTGGGCCCGGCAGGACCAAAGTAACAGAAAAAATAGTTGGGTTTCAAAGGCGCAACGCAACCGAGCTATCGCGATACCAACGACCGTACCAACAAGCTTTCAGCCTGTCGTACTCGCCTGTCTTCCTCTGATCAAGCATGCCTAGCGGCAACCTATGAGGCCAAGTCGATCCAATGATGGACTCGACTGAGTTTTTGATAATTTCAACTCCGTAGCGTTGCGCGGTTACGGAACCGTCTCATCTCCATTTTCACGCCAGTAGTGTTTCTGGCCTGCAACTCTGAAAATTCACGCGCCCGACAGACAGCCAATGTGCCCAGGACCTGCTTCTGCAAATTGCAATTCGTCTTGGCCCCATTCTGAATCTATACAGCAGTTGACCCACCAAGTTTCACGCACATTCGCGTTGACGATGATCGCCGGTTAGCAAGATCATCAGCTTACTTGGGCTCGCAGCTCACGGCGCTAGGCGCTCAGTCTAGTTGTCGTTCTGTGACAACATGCAGAGTCAAGAATCGTGGGCTTTGGCCGATCGACGACGAAGCTTCTGCCAGGCTGACATCAGAAGCTGTAGCCGCGCAAAGCAGGCCAGCGGGGAGGAGCGTGTCTGCTGCGGAGCATATGCGGCTTTCGATGGTGAAGTTGGCTGGTGACGCGAGCCGAGACAGTGATGGCAAGTCCTTTGCCCACCCGCGTGTGTGGGCTCCATTTATACTGGTGAGCGGGGAGTAAAGATCTTCCGTCGACAGCAGCTAGCGCCCGACGTGCTGAACCGCCGCGCACGCCTTTTGAATCAACGCGTCTGAGTTGTCAGAGGAATGATAAGGCCACCGCCCGTGGCGTCGTTGCTGGCTATGAGGCCGCTGCGCACACTGCCGTTCGCAAAGCCCGCTTTATCAATCAACGATCCAAAGGAGGTTCCACTCCCCGCGTCGCGGACCAATATCGGAAAGGTTGTTTCAAGGCGATCAAATTTCGTCGCGAGGGATGACGCGGGTCCCGCCTGTACAGCCAATACCAGCAAGTGCATCGCTCCAACAGCCTGGGCTGGCTCTGACAAATCTTCGTAATACGAAACGATGCGGCTTTTGCGCGGTTCGATCCGCATGCCTTGTTTTTCGCTGCCGGTGTAGCTTCTGAGGAAGCTGATCTGGCCCCAAGCGTCCACGTAAAGGGGCGACACGTCGATCGCCAGCTCGCTTGTGTTGATGATCTCAAGGTACACGATATCGCATGGCTTGATGATGGCGGCCCGGATGCTCCACCTAAGCTCTGTTGCGTCCTTGGGAATTGACTTGGCTTCATCACCCTCGAATGGGGCGCACGCGCCTGCGTTGCTGGCTTGAGCGCGACTTACATAGAGCCGCGCGTCGAGCTTCCTAGACAGATCAGAGGTTTTTACTGCGTCGAGTAATCGCAGAAGGTTTATGTGCTTGCCGATGACGCGCAGCGAGGATCTCAATGTGTCGTTCGACAACTGACTGCCTGCCAACGAATAAGGGTCTCCGGCGCCTTTAAGTTGCAGAGCGTCACCACGTCGAAAGAACCAGACACGCGCACCAGCGACATAGGGATAGACGTCCGCTAAGGCATCATCGGCGACGTGCTCCAGCGCAACCGGTTGCCTGTCGACCGGCGCCTGCAGCAAGGCGTTCAGCGATGTCACAGTGGCCGCAAGCACAGCTGCGTCCTGCGGGTGGGAGGCAGAACCCGGTAGCAATTTGGGCGAAGCAACGCGAAGAGAAAAACTAGGTGCTTGTTCCGTCACTCGCAACGAAAGCCTCGCGAGATCCTGGCGCGAGCCGCCGCTTGCCTTCGTGAGGGTGTTGTCTACATCGGCGCTTGCGTCACTGATATTTAAACGCGACCGGTCGAGGCCAGTTTCGACGATTGCGCCAATGCCGACCACTCTTCCATTTGTTTTCGTGTCATGGATTTCGATGCGGCTGCCAGTTTCAATGCCGTCCGCCGCGCCCGCGCCCACGTAGAGGATTCCGTTGGCGGCACTTAATGGCAGTCCTCGCGGAAGGCCGCTGCCGTACATCGGAGTACGCAACAAAGCGCCCTCGAACATGGGAAAAACGTCGTCATGGTTGCTCGATGCGCGGCTCGTCAGGATGCGGCGTGCAATCGTTTGATAGTCCGACTGCCCTCCAGCACGCAGCGCCGCTATAAGATCCCACGTGAATTCGCCCATCGCTCGACGCTGTTGCGGGGGTACGCTCCGGGGCAGGGGGCTTTCAAACGCGATTTGGTCGGGTTGAACGGCGTAGAAGCCGATAAAATTGCTGGACGGCCCAAAGTCAAACGCACTGGGGTTCTCGGTCGCTCGGTTCAGGGCGAGCGCGTTTCGGCGAGAATCATCAATGGTCTCCTTAGGCACTCCTAAGCTGATTGGGTCGACATAACGCCCGGTTCTTCCCAACTCGCCCGCTCTGGAGAGAGTTCCTGAGTGGCAGGCATCCGCTATGAACCAAACACTTGCCCCAGCTTTCAGAAGCGCAGCCAGCTTTGGCTTGAATTCGTTGTCGCTGATTGAATTAGGAATGTGATGAGCGATGCCTTCCACTGGCCGTGCATCGATTGGAAGAAAGACTTCATCAAAGCCGTCGGGCTCTTCAGCGGAGACAGCAGTAGGAAACTGCGTCCCGTGGCCCGACAAATAAACTAATACCTGACTGCCCGGTTTTGCCGAAGTCACAAGCCAATCTAAGCTGCCGAGTATCGCCTCTTTGCTCGGCAGGCCATCTGCCTGGACCTTGCGATCGAACGTTGAGTACTCCAGCGCGTCACCAAGAACACGGATATGCGAGCGAGGCACTCCCTCGTCTATCAGGGTGTTGGTCAGCAAGGTTACATCGTTACGGGGGCCGGCCAGAGATCGATTTATGTGATGATATCCGGAGACGCCAACGATCAATGCCCATTTGTCGTCCCCGTCAGGCTCTTGGGCTACGATGGGAGCGTTTGCAATCAGGAGACTTGCGATAACAAACGCACATCGACGCATCGTCAAACTCGCGCGATAGGAGCGATGTACTCGCCAAACTGCGACTTCTGATCAAGAAGAGTCGCGAATGAAACTTTCATGTCAAAATGGTCTGCGGCGGTAATTGGCGCCTTTGGATACAACGCTTTTAGTCGAGCGATCTCATTCGCCACGGCAGTCCCGCTGCTTCCTGGTCTAATTCGACGATATCCCTTCTGGAATTCTGCGGATCCCCCAGCAAACAATGCCGCTTCAAGGCCCGTCAGCAGCATGTACTCGAACGTACCCGAGCCCGCCGCTTCAGATTTCACCGGCTTGTCTGACGAGTCCACCGTTCCTACGGCTCTGCGAAAGGACATCCACGGTCCTTCGCACACGGTCCTATCGCCTATGTAGCGGCCGCGAACCACCTGACATCCAGCAGAGTCAAAAATCTCCGGGCCATCAAAAAACTTTCCCGTGGAGTGAAGATTGTGCGCCACCCCACGAGTCCACACGTCGTTCTCTTGGTATGGGTCGTAGTTCAGGTCATCAGGCGAGCGTAGAACCACATAGGGTTGATCCATAAGAAGCGCACCGCGCTGAATCTTGGTTAGATCGGAAGCTTTGTGTGATCCAGCGCGGAATGCGTATTTTCCGGTTGGCAAGAGGCTGGCTCCAACACCTTTCGTGAGGAGGGCTTTGAACATGTTGGACGCCGCCGGAACTGTGGATGCTCGGAATAGCGCCAGCTTATTGTCTGCTGTGCGCCAGGCTCCGATTATACATTCACAAGACAGGTGGTTAGGTTGTGAAACGCGAACCTTATGAACATCCGCCCACGTCGCCTCTTCAGAGGTCGACGATAGCGCGCAGCCTCGTAATCCGAAAATGCGTATCGGTTGTTTGTCAGAAAAAACAAACGAATTTCGGTCGGCAAGAAATTCGAGCGTCGCCGCAGAAAGATCAAAGTCTCCTGCGGTCGGAGCTGCGAATTCAGAAAGATGCTGATAATCCGGAGCGCGATCGAGGGCAGCCCAAGCGGGCAAAGGTCGATTTGCTGCGTCGATCTTCCAGTATTTCTTGTCGGTGATGAGCTTGCGCAATTCTGGAGTAAGCGCGGGCGCCGCCCATTTCGCATCTTGAAAAGGGTCTGTAAAAAGGTCGCCTCGCTCTGACTCAAATACCGAGCCAAAGCCGGTAAACTGCTCTCCATCCAAAGCTTCCAACTCTACCATGGCCGAAGAATCTGCTTCCTCGTCGGCGTCAGCTAGCTCATTCGCTCCGGCGACATTCTGCGCCGTTGCGACGTTCAAATGAGATCCGAGGGCAGTCGCTACAAATCCTGAGCTTGCAATCGAAATAAATTCGCGACGCAGCATTTGATGTCCCCCAAATCTCACGGGCAAACGTACGAGGCATCGTCGTCGCTATGCAAGCCCGGCCATGCAGGCGATCCAGTTATCCAATGGGGGTCTATTGCCGGCTCTAAGGCGCGGTAGAATTCCCAAAGTAACTCAAGAAACACGCCTGCGTGGGGCAAGATCTTCTTCATCGAGGTGGTGCCAGTCGCCGTCTTTGCTGGCTCGAACAAAGATATGGACATGCGCAAAGCATCCACGCTCCATTTTAGTTCGTGTTGGGGAGCGACCATATTTGAGCGCAATACAGATTGTGCGCGCGGAACAATGATAGGGATAGCTGCTGTGGCCGCATCTCCCGAAAGAGTTCGCGCGATCCACTTCTCACTGAGGTTGATTGCCGGAGCGCCTTGCGTCCTTTTGGGCGTCACGTCGGAGAATGGAACAGATTTGGGAGCGACGAATGGAAGGACGGTCGAGACACGCAACGCGTCGTCCAATCCTACCGACGCGTTTCACCAACCAGCATGAAGGGCGCCCAGGCGGAAGGGTGCGCAAAGGCTGGTGACGACCTGTCGTTCAACATGGCTTTCATCGCGAGCCGGAGAGACTCGGCGCGATCTCCGCTCATTCTGTCCAGTCGAAGTGTTTCCACGATTAGCCTCTGGGCGGAGTCATCACCAACAGACCAGTGAGACACGAGCAGGGAGCGAGCGCCGGCGAAAAAGAAGGCGCGCGCGAGACCGGACAGCGCATCATCACCCATCTTCCCGGCCTGGGCGGTGTTGCATGCAGACAGGATCACCCAGTCAGCGTTTAGCTTCAACGTTGCGGCCTCGGATACGGACAACAAGCCGTCGTCCTCGATACTTGCTCCTCTGCTGGGCGATTGCAGCGAAGGCGGCGTCAAGACGAGCCCCCCTTCTGCGCCGCCGACAAAAGTCTGGGCTTCCTGGGGAAGCAAGCCGTGCGTCGCAAATGCGATGACCGAAACGCGTTCCAGGTCTAGTTGCCGAACGACGGCTTCGGTTGCCGAAGCGCCCCGCAGAATCATGGAGCGCTCCGCCCCAAAGAGTGCAGAGAGACTGGTTAGCTCTTGATCAGCACCAGCGAGCGGGCTGAGACATTCGAG